>Ga0302325_10022061_pt1 | contig 13332 bp, 11 predicted proteins | sample Palsa_T0_2_FD_201948 | JGI IMG/M metagenome (GOLD analysis project Ga0302325, IMG submission 201948) | Peat permafrost microbial communities from Stordalen Mire near Abisko, Sweden - Palsa_T0_2 | ecosystem: Environmental > Terrestrial > Soil > Palsa > Peat permafrost | place: Sweden: Abisko... | reverse complement strand
AGCCGAGACGCGACCGTGAGGGAGCGTTTTCCGCCGGCAGGAGTCACACCCTGCCACACCGGAGCGGCTGAAAGCTGATCGCTGAAAGCTGATAGCTAAAACTCATCTCAATTTCAATGTCGTCAGCGCAAAAAGCGCCATCACCAGGCCGGCAATCCAGAACCGCACGATCACTTTCGACTCCGGCCAGCCCAGAGCCTCGAAATGATGGTGTATCGGCGCCATCTTGAAAATGCGTTTTCCCCCGCGCAGTTTGTAACTGCCCACTTGCAGAATCACCGACAGGGTCTCGATCACGAAAACCCCCCCGATAAAAACCAGCAGGACTTCCTGCTTAATCAGCACCGCAACAACACCCAGAGCGCCCCCCAGCGCCAGCGACCCCACGTCTCCCATGAAGACCTCGGCCGGATGCGCATTGTAGTAGAGAAACCCCAGGCTCGCTCCCACCATCGAGGCGCAAAACACGGTTAGCTCCTGCGAGTGCTGCAACCGGGCCAGCCCCAGGTATCCGGCCAATTGCACGTGACTGGATATATAGGTCAGCGCCGTCATCGCCCCGGAGGCAATTACCATCAGCCCAATGGCCAGGCCGTCCAGACCATCGGTAAGGTTCACTCCATTCGACGAACCCACCATGATGAATACGATGAACAGGTAAAACGGCACAAACGCCAGCGGGTACGTCCAGAAGTTCCGCGTCAAGGGGTCGATCAATAGATCCGGATGAAAACGCTTGAAGAACGGCACGTTCACCGCCGTCGAGTATTGTTCTTTGGCATGCAGCAGCAGCAGCAGGAATGCCACCGCCATGGCGATCGCCACCTGCCCCCAGAACTTCTGCCGCGCGCTCAGCCCCTTGTTGTTGCGCTTGCTCACTTTCAGATAGTCGTCAATGAATCCCACGGCCCCGAAGCCAATCAGCCCGAACATCGCGATCCAGACGTACGCGTTGCTGAGGTCGGTCCACAACAAGGTCGGAACCACAATCGAGAATACGATCAGCAACCCGCCCATCGTCGGCGTTCCGGCTTTCGTCAGGTGCGATTGCGGTCCGTCTTCGCGGATGTGCTGCCCGAACGCCATCTCGCGGAGTTTCTTTATCGCCCACGGGCCAGTCCACAGCGTCAGAAACAGCGCCGTCAAGCTCGCCAGCGCCACCCGTATCGTGATGTACTGGAACACCCGAAACGCCGGAATGTAGGAATGTAGAACTTTGTAGAGCAGCCAGTAAAGCATCTAGCCGCCCCCTGTGAAGGCTGCCAGCGCCCGCTCTACGTGGGTTCCCCGCGATCCCTTGAACAGAATCGCATCGCCGGGGCGCGCGTATCCTCTTAAGAACACCCCGGCTTCTTCCGGCTCGTCGAAAAAGTACGCGGCGTTAGGGCTCATGCCGCCGCTGATGGCTGCGTCAATCATAAAACCGCCAGCGCCGCGTATCCCAACGAGCAGTTGAATTCCTGCTTTCGCGAGGTATTCGCCGGCCTCGCGGTGCAGGACCTCAGCCCAGTGGCCGAGCTCGAGCATCTCCCCCAGCACCGCGATTCGCCTGCGGGCTGGCTCATCCTTCAGCACATCGATCATGCTTCGCACGGCTTCAGGATTGGAGTTATAGCAGTCGTCAAAGATCGTTATGCCATTCCATATGCGCCGCTCCCCGCGCATTCTTCCCGGCTCGAGTGCGGAAACCGTATCCACCAGCCCGGCAAAACCTATCTCCCATACGCTGGCTGTCGCCAGTCCCGCAAGAATGTTTAGAATGCCATGAACTCCGGTCAATTTGCTACTGAAATGCACGCCACCGGCGTCAAACTCCACTTTTCCGGCTCCCTGGCGCACCCTTTCGGCGCGTATCGTCGCCTCGTTCTGAATTCCGTACGTAATCACCGCACCTGGATGAATCTCGCCAAATGCAAGCACGCGCGGGTCGTCTGCGTTCAGAATCGCTGTTCCATTTACCGGCAGCGACTCGATCAGTTCCCGTTTGGCGAGCGCAATTCCGTCTATAGAATCAAAACCTTCAATGTGCGCATAACCAACATTCGTCACCACACCCACCTGCGGCTGCGCGATGGCCGCCAGCTCCCGTATCTCGCCTGCGTGATTCATTCCCAATTCGAGAACTCCCACTTCCGCATCGTCCGGAAATCTCAATATCGATAACGGAACACCCAGATGGTTATTAAAGTTCCCTTCCGTCTTTCCAACTCGAAAGCGCGTCCCAAGCAGCGCCGCAATGATGTCCTTCGATGTAGTCTTTCCCGCGCTCCCCGTGACACCTACTACCGGACGCGCCCAGCGTTCCCTCGCCCACTTCGCCAGCCTCCCGAGGGCAGCCTCTACGTTCTGGACCCGCAGCACCGGTCCCGCCACGCTCACAGAGCGGTTGACCACGGCCAGCACGGCGCCTTTCTCGAGTGCCGGCCCCACAAACTGATGGCCATCCACGCGCTCGCCCTCGAGCGCGAAAAATACGTCGCCTTTCTCTACCGTCCGCGAATCGATGCTCCAGCCAGTTGCCACCTGACCCCCGGCTCCTGACCCCTGACCCCTGCTTACAACTTCGCTTTCCAGCACGCCGGCGATTTGATTAAGTTGGACGTGCATCGCTGCGGCTTGTTTCTTTTCAATTGACGCTCATGCCCGGCCGCTCATGCCCGGGCGCTGCTTCCGTCCGGCTTGCCATATCCCATGGCGCGCAGTACCCGCCGCGCCACCTCGCGATCGTCAAACGGAATCGGCCCGTCCTTCAGAACCTGATACGTCTCATGCCCCTTTCCCGCCAGAATAACGATGTCGCCCGGCCCGGCTTCTTCCATCGCCCGCCGGATCGCCTTCTCCCGGTCCGGCTCGGCCACAAACCTGGTATCGAATCTCCCCAGCCCCACCATCGCATCGTTCATGATCGCCGCGGGATCTTCGCTGCGCGGATTGTCGCTGGTCAGCACTACGAAGTCACTCAGCTCGCCCGCCGCCATACCCATCAAGGGCCGTTTCGTCCGGTCGCGATCCCCGCCGCAGCCGAATAGCGTAATCACTCGCCGCGGCTTCATGTCCCGCGCCACGCCGATCACATTCCGTAACGCATCGTCGGTGTGCGCATAGTCCACTACCAACAGGAACGGCTGCCCCTCTTCCACCCGTTCAAACCGGCCCGGCACGCTCTTGAACCGCCGCAGCGCCTCTTGCATCTCGCCGGCGCTCAGCCCCAGAGAAACGCCCACTCCCCAGGCCAACAGAATGTTGTACACATTGATCCGGCCCACCAGAGCCGTCTCTACCGCCTCGCGCCGGCCGCCCTCCTCGATCTCAAAACGCATCCCGGTAAATGACGATTCGATCCGCCGTCCCTGGAAATACCTCCCGCGTGGGTCAGGCGGCGCCTGGTCCAGGCCATACCACATCGCTTCCGTTTCCGCCGGCAGATCCAGCCGCCGCCCCCACGCGTCATCCGCATTCACAACCGCAAAGCGCGGGGGAGGCGCGCTCTGCGGCCTGAATAACAGTTGTTTCGCCGCGAAATACTCGTCCATCGTGTGGTGGTAATCCAGGTGGTCGCGCGTCAGATTGGTGAAGGCGCCGGTATGAAACCGCATTCCATAGATGCGGCCCAAGTGCAGCGCGTGCGACGACGCTTCTAACGTCGCGTGTGTTCCCCCGGCCACTTCCAGATCGTGCAACATTTGAAAAAGATCCAGCGATTCAGGCGTCGTATTCACGGCCGGCAGCACGCGCCCGGCCAACTGGTACTCGATGGTCCCGATCAAGGCCGTCGTCAGGCCCGCGTGCCTCAGCATCGCGTCCACCAGGGTTGTGCTGGTGGTCTTGCCGTTCGTTCCCGTGACGCCCGTTACCCGTATCCGCTCATCCGGCTGCTGGTAGAAGGTGCGTGCCGCCTGCGCCAGCGCCCGCCGCCCGTGCGCCACTTCGATCCATTCGCCCGCGAATCCCTCCGGCCGCGGCCGGTCACTCACCACCGCCACCGCGCCTCGTTCCAGCGCCGCGCCCGCAAATCGCGCCCCGTCCACCTTCGCCCCGGCGAACGCAAAGAACAGGCCGCCTCTCTGAATGCTCCGCGAATCGTACCCAAGGCCTGAAACCTCCTGCTCTCCGAGCCCGGCCGGCAGCGGCCTCACCAAGCCCGAGGATTCAAGGATGGCAGCGAGCTTCATTTCTTATTCCTTCTTGTCCATTCCCTTCCCGTTAATTCCTTCGTATATATGCCTGCGCCTCGCATCGGCCGGAAAAAACCCTGTCCCCTGACCCCTGGCCCCTGACCCCTGTCCCTGGCCCCTCTTTCCGCGCCTCACATCTGCCGGAAAAAAACAGCGATGTGTCCGCCTGGCTCGATTGGCTCGCCCGCGTCCGGCCGCTGCGAAACCGCCATTCCTTTCCCCTCAATGTCGGCTGTCCAGCCTTGCTCGGCTGATAACGACACCACCTCTCGCACCGTCATCCCCTTCAGCTTCGGCACTCGCAGGCTGTTTGCGAGGCTTTCCGCCGTTGCGCTCGTCTCCGCCTTGGTCTCCTCTCCCAGCGAGCCTCTCCGGTCTTCTTCCGTGGGAGGCTCGCTGAGCTCCGCAATCGCCAAGTCGTTCTCTTCCTGTTTTTCCGGCTGCCGGAGCGGCTTCTCCACTTCATCCGGCAGATCGCGCGGCACGCCGATCAACCGCATTGCGAAATCGGCCACTTTCTTGAACGCCGGCGCGGATGCCGTACCGCCATACCCCGCTTCACCGCTGGTTCCCGAAACGGTCACAACCACCACGATCCGAGGGTTTACCACCGGCACGAAGCCGGCGAACGAAGCGTTGTAACGGTGCGTGTACACCTTGCGCTCGTAATCGTAGATCTGCGCCGTGCCCGTCTTGCCCGCGGTCGTGTATCCCAGCACCTTGGCGCGCCTTCCCGTTCCGCTGACCACCACTCGCTGCATCATCCGCCGCATCTCAACCACCGTCTCCGGCTTCAGGACCTGCTCCGGCGGCGCCGCTTCTGTCTTCTCCCCCGCGGCGTCTCCGCCCTCGCGCGAAAGAACAAGGTGAGGCTTCACACGGAATCCGCCGTTGGCAAACACCGCTACCATCTGCGCCAGTTGTACCGAAGTCACCATCACCTCGTGTCCCATCGACACCGACGCGGTCGACCCTGCCTGCCAGCGCTCCGGACGTTTGTGAAGTAATCCGGGCGCTTCGGCCGGCAGCTCAACGCCCGTCCGATGCCCAACCCCGAACCGCGTCGCGTAATCGTATAGGTTCCGGCTCCCTACGGTCTGTCCGATCCGGATCGCGCCGATATTGCTCGAACGCGCCAGCACGTCCTCCAGCGTCAGCGCGGAGTAACTATTATGGTCGTGTATCACGCGGTCGCCGATGCGTATCATCCCGTTGCCGCAGTTGATCATGCTCGAGGCCCTCAGATTAGTCGTCTCGAGCGCCGCCGAGAGTGTAATCACCTTGAACACCGACCCGGGCTCGAATGGGCTCGTCACCGCCAGATCGTTGCGCCCCGGATCGTCGCCCTTCACGCTCCGCGCATCCGGGTCGAAGGTTGGATAGTTCGCCAGGGCCTTGATCTCTCCCGAGTAGGGATCCATTGCGATCAGCGTCCCGTGGTCGGCATGGTTCGCGGTTACCGCCTCTTCCAGCGCCTGTTCGGCTACGGCTTCCAGCCGGACGTCAATCGTCAACTTCAGACTCTCGCCCTGCTTGGGCGGCCGCTCCACTTCCTGTTCATAGACCTCGCCCCTGGCGTCGCGGATCACGCGCACCACGCCCGCACGCCCGCTCAGCTCAGGGTTGAACTTCAGTTCGATCCCCGATTGCCCGCGGCCTTCCCGGTTTACGTTGCCGATCACGTGCGATGCCAGCTGGTGTTCCGGATACCAGCGAAACGTCCCATCCCGAATTTCCAGCCCTTCGAGTTGTAGTCCTTTGAGCGCCTCCACTTCTTCCGCGCTCACCCGCGGCGCCACCACCAGGAACCCGCGCTGCGGCGGGCGCGCCGCCGCCTCCATCTCTTCCTCGAGCTTCTTGCTATCCAGGTTCAGAATGCCGCTGATCAGCTTCGCCGCAAACTCCCGGTCGCGAACCAGCAGTGGGTTCACCACCGCCACCTTCGTCGGCGCGTTCATTGCCAGCACGTTCCCGTTGCAATCCACAATCGTGCCGCGCTCCGCCGGAATCGGCTCGCGCTTCTCCTGCTGCGCGCGCGCCGCCTGCCGGTACTTGCTGTGTTGAATTACCTGAAGCTGGGCCAGGCGGCCCAGTATGACAACCATCCAGCCGGCCAGAAGCAGTCCCAAGGCCGCCCTGCGCGATAGCGTTTTGAAAAACCTGCGCGATAGCGTTCGAAACCCGCGCGATAGGCTTTGAAACCTGCGCGATAGCGTTTGAAAACGAATCGCCGTCGCCGTAAGCCGGCCGGTCGGCACCGCCTCCAAAAAACCCTTCACCCGCGTCTCTTGCATGGCATGGCTCGCGGCGCGATCGTAGCGCCAGGCTCTCGCTCGCCCCTCACCGCCCCGCCGTTGGTCCAGCCGCCTCCGGAACGCGCGCTCGCGCCTCGGCCTTGTTCTTGCCTTCCAGGTATTCGAGGCTCTCCGGCGTCGGGTCTACAAAGCCGAATTCCTTGGCGATCAGCCGTAGCCGCTTCACATTCACCAGGTCCGCCTCTTGGAGTTCCAGTTGCTTCTGCTGCGACTGCAACTCCGCCTGGCGCTGCCGCAGTTCGCTGATGTGCCGCCCTTCGATGCGGCTGTAGGCCGCCGGCGCCAGTCCCGCCACCAGCATCAACGCCGTCAACAGCCCCATCACCATCGACCGCGCCCGCGCTCTCCGCGCCGCCGGGTCCGCCGCCCGCACTACCGCCCGGTTGTCGATTCGCTTCACAAAAAGGTAGACATCCTCATTCGGGAGTGGACGCAGCCGGCAGTCCTCCCGCTTGTTCATCGAGCTCCCGCGCCCCGCCTCCGGCACATCCTCGACTCCGGCGAATCTATTCACGATTGTTGCTAGTGATGCCATGGCTCACCTCCCTGCTCCATCTCGAGAGCCCTCAGCTTCGCGCTTCGCGATGCGGGGTTCTCGCGCACTTCCGCCTCCGTTGGCCTGACCACATGCTTGGTCAGAATCGTCGCCCGTCCGCTCCGGCCGAGCCCCTGAAATGCCTGCTTCACCATCCGGTCTTCGGTTGACATGAACGTCAACACCACCAGGCGCCCGCCGCTCCGCAGCCGCGCCGGCGCTTCTTCCAGAAGCTGCTCCAGCTCCTCCAGCTCCCGATTCACCTTCAGCCGCAACGCCATGAATGTCTGCGTCGCCGGGTGGATTTTTCCCGTCCGCGGCACGGCCTCTTCAATGACCCGCGCCAATCGCGCCGTTGTCCAAATCGGCCGGCCGCGAACGATGGCTTTGGCTATTCTTCGCGACCTCCTTTCCTCACCTAAGTTAAAAATCAAATCCGCCAGCTCTCTCTCCGATAGAAAATTCACCAGGTCCCCGGCCGTCCCCGGGTCGTTGCGGTTCATCCGCATATCCAGTGGTCCGTCTTCCATCAGCGAGAACCCGCGCTCCCCGCTTGCCAGCTGAAACCGGCTTGTTCCCAAATCCGCCACAATCCCATCCACTTCCTCGATACCGTTCGCTTCGAGCGCCTTGCCCAGCGTTGAAAACTCCCCCTGATGGAACCGGATCCGCTCCGCGTAAGCTGCCGTCCTGCGCCTCGCCATTTCGAGCGACTCCCCGTCCCGGTCACAACTGATCACCAGCCCGCTCTGCAAGCGCTCAGCGATCGCTCCCGTATGCCCACCCAGCCCCGCCGTCACGTCTACATAAACACCATCCGGCCGGATTGCCAGGTAGTGCATCACCTCGTCCAGCATCACCGGATAATGCCAGGGAGCTTCGTTCATATCTCCGCATCGTGCTCGACCTCGTTCGTTCCCGCCGCGCCGCTACAGCAACCCAAACTCGGCCAGCACGTTCGGCTGTTCGATGAGCAGCTTCTCGGCTTCCGCCAGCCGGGCGGTATACGAGTCGTCGCCGTATAAGTCGACCCATCCGTTTACGCACTCCAGGTAAACCGTCGCGCCTTCGAGACCCATCGCCCGCCGCAGCGTCGTCGGCAATACCAACCGCCCACTCGTATCCACTTCTGTCTCCGCGCCGTAGTGGTTCGCGATGGATCGCAGCTTCGCGCGCTCTACCGCGCGCTCCCCGCCAGGCTTCGACAACATCGCTAGCATTTCGCGCCAGATTGGGAGAGGATATAAATGGACGCTCACCTTGTCGAAAGTCGTGATGAACAACCGGCCACAATCCCGCGCCGCCAGACTCTGCGCGATCGGCACGGGTAACTTCAGCCGGCCCGTCTTTTCCTCGACGCGAGCCGGCAGAAACCCCAGCGGGGCCTCTACGATCACGGAGGAATCGGGCTGACCTTGCATTGATTTCCAGAAATTTCCAATTAATTCCAGCTTCTGCCAAATCAATAGTCACATGGTAAGCCGTTGTTTGCAAGGGTTTTTCTTCGACTAACTCCCTTGTTTCGCCTTATCTACGCCATTACCCGCACCAGGAGAATTCCTCGCACAACAGGCCGCCGCCCTCGGTCGCTTGACTCCCACCCATAGTGGCCCTGTTTGACCAACCCTCGCTCAGGACGCGGAAGTCGAAGTAGCCCCATGCGTGAGCTTGGGGCTCTGATTGTCAGCTTGGGGCTCTGATTGGCCAAGACCCGGGATTGGCGCATGTAAGCTTCCCCTTACGGGGAGGAATTGTTCACTTGGCGCCTTTCAAGCTGGGCATCAACATGGCCGGCGCGATCTCGGCTGGTGCGTACACTGCCGGCGTGCTGGATTTTCTCATCCAGGCCCTGGACGAGTGGTACGCCGCTAAGCTATCTGGCCAGCTCGTGCCGCCTCACGACGTTTCGCTCGAAGTCCTGGCGGGCGCCTCGGCGGGCGGCATGTGCGCGGCTATCGCCACCTGCCAGCTTCAGGAGCAGTTTGCTCACATCGCAGACGCGTCGCTCCAGGGGACTAACAATAAGTTCTACGAAAGCTGGGTGAATAAGATCGATATCCGCGAGTTACTCGCGACTGACGACCTCGGGCCCGCCGCCAGTACACTTCCTTCTCTGCTCGATTCAAGTATCATCGCGGAGATCGCCGGCTATGCCGTCAATGTCTCCTCCCCGATAACCCGTCCGTATGTGTCCGATAGCCTCACGCTGTTTCTGACGATTACAAATCTTCGCGGCGTGCCCTATGCGCTGTATGAGGAGCCGGACACGCCGAGCACTCCGGATGAGCGGGTAACTTACCACGCCGATCGCGTGCGCTTCGAGCTCGTAAATCCCGGCAGTGCGCCCATCGCTCCGGACGCTCAGCCGCTGGCGCGCGGCGGCAGCATGACCGGCAGCGTGCTGGGCAGCGTGCTGAATGACCCAGGCTGGTCGGCGCTTCGCAATACGGCCATGGCGACCGGCGCCTTCCCGCTCTTTCTCGCCTCGCGCATCCTCAGTCGCCCGGTGGAAAACTACACCGTAAACGCCCCTTGGCGCTCCATCTGCTATCAGACTCCCAATCAGCGTCAGATTCTGCCGGATTGGCCTCTCACGCCAGCCGATTCGCTCACCACCGTGAACGTGGATGGAGGCGTCACCAACAACTCGCCCTTCGATCTGGCTTGCGATTACCTGGCCACGTTAAATCCGCAGCCGCCCGCGTGCAAGAATCCCGAAAGCGCACTCGATGCGGATCGCGCCGTAATCACCGTGGCCCCGTTTCCCGGCACCGCCGCCTATGACGCTGCTTACAACCCCGCCACTCAGACGGGAATCGCAGCCGTCGCCGGACGCCTCATCACCGCCCTCTTGTCCCAAGCGCGCTTCTACGGAGAATCGCTCGCCAGCATCGCCGGCACGCCCACCTTCAACCGATTTTTCATCGCTCCCAGCGGCCCCGCGGACCCGGCCACGCAGTCCGCGCTCCAGTGCGCTCTGCTCGGAGCGTTCGGGGGCTTCTTTGAACGCAGTTTCCGAGCCCACGATTTCCTCCTCGGCCGCCGAAACTGCCAGGGATTCCTGCAGCGGCACTTTGTGCTGCCCGCGACGAATTCGACGCTTGCCCAGGCCCTCAATGCTCTTTCGCCCGATCAGCGCGCACAAATCATCGCCGCCTACAAAGTGCAGGCGCCCAACTCAGCCGCGGAAATGCAGCCCGATGTGCCGTGGCTCCCCGTGATTCCGCTCTGCGGCTCCGCCGCGGCGTCGATTCCGCTGCCCTCGCCAGGTCAAATCACATCGCAATCCCTGGCGCAGATCGTCGATCTCATCGCCGCCCGGTTGAACGCGATCTCCAACGTCGCCGCCCGGAATTTTGGCCAGCCGCTGAAATTCCTTTTGCCGAAAGGGATCTGGTTGTTTCTCACGCTCGGCGGAGGCAAATCCGAGATCTTGAAGTATCTCACCAACGCCCTGGGCGATGCCATCCGGAAGTGACACCGAACCATGTCGCCAGAGCCATTTCGCTTCCCACACGCCGGCGCCACGCGTCAAATCAGATCGGGCAGCCTAGCTCCGGAACGGGGCATAAGTCGACGCCTCACAGCCTCGCCTCGATGGGCGAAATGGGACAGCATACACCGGCCCGGCAGCCCCTGAAACGTGCCGCGCTAGCCTCTTCTGTAGACCCTCCCAACCGCCCAGATTGAATGGAAACAACATGGAAACCCTGATGACCAAGGTTCAAAGGCTCATTGCTCTCGTACTGGCAGTTATGCTGATCGTGGTTGTAGTGCTTTCCACCGCGGATCTGGGTGTCTTGATTGCACAAGACATCTGGAAGCCTCCGATATTACTCATCCCCGTGCAAAGCCTCCTCGAGATCTTCTCGTCCTTCTTGCTAGTCCTTATCGGCGTCGAGTTACTCGAGACCCTAAAGGCCTATGTGAAGAAAGATGTCATTCATGTTCGGCTGGTTCTCGAAGCCGCCCTGATTGCGATGGCGAGAAAGGTCATCATCCTGGAGCCCAACAACGTTTCCGGCTTGACCCTTTTTGGTATCGCGGCTCTTATTTTGGCGCTTGGCGTAGTCTTCTACGTTGACAAACAAGCGCACAGGGAACAATCCTCCTGATTGATCCTCCCCATTCCCCCGACCCGTTTCCCCGATAGCAATCTTGAAACAGCGTGCCGGCCGAACAGGAGCCAAGCGGCGACACGGTCGACCGCGAGCGTGACCGGGACAGGAGAACTTAGCTGGAAGTTGAAAAAGGGAAGAAACGGCACAGCCGCTGATGAAGGCCGATCAACGCTGATTGAAAAAAGACTTTGTCTTATCCGCGTGCATCCGCGTTCATCGGCGGCCCATTTATACGCATGGGGCGTCCGACCGCAGCCTACGCTTCGTTCGGTGCGATCTGCTCGCTTCTTTCTTGCTCACTTAGACGAATCGCCCGGCAAAGCGCCGCCCGGCTTACGCAGGTCCTTCGCCATCGCTAGCTGTGCCTGCAAAGTGGGCAGTGTACTGGCGGCAAAGGCCTTCACAGCCGCATTGGCGCCGGCCTGAGACTCTTCCTGAAACGCCCGGAAGCCGTTTTCATTCTCCTTCACCTGATCCTTGATGTAGGCTTTGTCGAATTCCGCCCCGCTCAGCTTCGCCAGCTTATCGACACGTGCGTGATGTTTCGTGTCCAGCGACTCGGGAATGGAATACCCTGCCTTTGCGGCCACGTCCCGTAACTGCTCGTTCGTCTTGGTTTGAATCTCCACCACGTGCTGGCCGTATTGCTTTACGGCGCCGCTCGACCCTTTGTCCGCCGCGAGTTTGCCAAGCTCCACCTCAATAAGGCCGTCAAACGCAGCGTCTCTTACGAATCTCTTGTCGTCGAATTTCGTCGCGCTGGGCTGCAGCGTGCCGTTGTCCTGCACTCCCGGGCGACGGTCCTGCTGCGTCCCCATGGGCATGCCGCCTGCTTGTGCCATAAGCGCCGCGGGCATCCAGAGCAGAGCTCCCGAAAGGATGCCAGTCAGAAATGTCCGTTGTTGCATCAAACTGCCTCTCCTTGAAGGAGAGTTTATCTCAACTTAAGAGGCCGGTCTCGGCGGGGCAGAGCGTCGATGGAACTCAGGGCGCGGCTGCCCGCGCCTCGAGGTAGAAAGTCTAGACCAGGTCGCCTCCGCCGGATCCGCCGTCATCGAACCCGCCGCCATCGTCGAACGATCCGCTATCGCTTGTGTCAGAACCGCTTGAGTCAGAACCGCTGTCCGCGTAGCCTCCCGAGTCGTCGCTCGACCCCATCGGAGTGTCGCCTCCCGCGCTGCCGCCTCCCGCGCTGCCCTCGAGCCGGGAGTCGTTCCCGGCCGGATTGTCATAGTAGTTGTTCTCGATGATCGTTTCTCCGCCGCGGCCGCCGCCGAGGAAGCCCGATCCACCGCCAAAACCGAATCCATGCGTCAATCCGCCAAACAGCGAGCTGATGCCTTCAAACGCCAGCATTCCACCCGCAACGCCGGCCGCGGTGGTCGCCGCGCTGCGTAAGAAGCTCGATCCGCCGCCCGGCGGTACTTGTGCCGGATAGTATTGCGGAGGAGGCGGCGCGGGCGCATAACCCTGCCCATAGCCCGGAGCTGGCGCTGACGCCGCAGGCCGGCCACCGCTACCCAAGAAGCTTCCGCTACCTGCCGGTGCGGCGCCTGCCGTTTGCTGTTGCAACTGCTGGATCTGCTGGCGCGCCTGGTCCAGCGCCAGGTTCTGGATCAGAACCGTCTGCGTCATCAGATACAGGGCGTCGGGCCGGTTGCCAATATGCGAGCGAATGAAACTCTCCGCCTCCGGATCGCGTTCCGGAGGTGGCGTCTGTGCAACTTTGGCGGCCAGGTCGGCCAGTAGTTTTTGTTCGTCGGGCGTCATAGAGCGTTCCTCCCTAATAGACGCATCAAAACCACTGGAGGTTCAATCCACGCGCGTCACCGGCCCCGCATGTCGTTACCTGGCGTAGCTACCTTGGGTTTCGGCGTCGGCCGGACGTTGTCTTGCTTGCCGGCCCGCGCCGTGTGGCTGAAAGCCGATAGCTGAAGGCTGAAAGCTTGTTCATATCGCCCTCCATGCTGGTTCATCCTGCCATAATGTCGGCTGTAGGTACAGGAGAAACATGACTCTGGATACGACCGTGTCTGTCGACCAGGAAGTAAACCCGCTGGAATCCGCGGCTCACCGGTTCGAAGAAGCCGCGGCAAAACTCGGGCTCGATGATGGCGTCCGCAAAGTGCTGGGAACGGCTGCCATGGAGCTAACCGTGAATTTCCCGGTGGTACTCGATGACGGCC
>Ga0302325_10022060_pt1 | contig 13332 bp, 10 predicted proteins | sample Palsa_T0_2_FD_201948 | JGI IMG/M metagenome (GOLD analysis project Ga0302325, IMG submission 201948) | Peat permafrost microbial communities from Stordalen Mire near Abisko, Sweden - Palsa_T0_2 | ecosystem: Environmental > Terrestrial > Soil > Palsa > Peat permafrost | place: Sweden: Abisko... | reverse complement strand
CACAAGACCCGAACCCATGCCGCGGAAGTTCGATTGAATCATCGAGATCATCATCCCGTCCGTATCCGACACGGTGAAGTAAGTTGTGTCTCCGTGGCTAGGAGCCTGTCCCGGATACACAGGCGTCAGTATCCGGTCGGGCCGGATCAGCTTGGCGCGCTCCGCCGCATAGGCCTTCGATTTCAACCAATCAATGGGAATCTTGGCAAAGTGCGGATCGGCGTAATAACGTGCGCGATCTTCATAGGCCAACCGCTTGGCCTCGGTCTGTGCGTGAATCGACGCGGAAGATTGAAAGCCCATGGTGCGCAGATCGAAGCTCTCCAGAATATTCAACATCTGGAGCGTGGCCAGCCCCTGCGTATTCGCGGCCATCGCGTACACATCCACACCCCGATAGTTGGTCACCAGCGGATCGCCCCACTCAGCATGTTGATCGCGCAAGTCCTCCCGCGAAAGCCATCCACCGATGCGCTTGAAATAAGCATCGATGGTTTGCGCGATCGGCCCATCGTAATAGGCATCGCGCCCACCCTCGGCGATCGTGCGATAGGTGCGCGCCAAGTCAGGATTGCGGAAGACATCGCCCTCATTCGGAGCCTGTCCCGAGGGCGCATACGTGTGCATCGCATTGACAGTCTCTTCCACGCCCGAACCCGCATGAGTAAAGATCGCCAAATTGCGCTTGATATAGAAACCGATGATCTGCGGCACAGGCACGCCAGTCTCGCAGAGATGAATCGCAGGCGCAAAGATCTCGCTCCACTTCAGCCGCCCATAGCGCTGGTGCAGCGTCCACCAGGCATCGAGCGCGCCGGGGGTTGAAATGGAGATCGCCCCATATTTCGGAATCACGCCATCTTTTGCGCGTGCGCGCACCGTCTCAAGCGTCAGCGAGCGCGGAGAACGACCCGACCCCGCCAGGCTCACCACCTTGCCAAGCTTCGGGTCCCAGACCATCGCAAAGCAATCCCCGCCGATGCCCGAACTGGTTGGCTCAAGGAACCCCAGGCAGGCGTTGGCCGCAATCGCCGCGTCGATCGCAGAGCCGCCGCGCTTCAGCGTCTCGATAGCCGTAAGTGTGGCCAGCGGGTGCGCTGTCCCTGCCGCTCCGGAGCAGCCCATGGCCGCGGACCGTGAAGCGAAGCTGGCGCCGGAGACTCTGTCTCCCGCGTGAACGTCCGGCCGTACGAATTGCTCCGCTCCAGCGGGCTGAAACTTCGGCAGGTCGGGCTCAGCAGCGTTCTGCCCCAAAGCCCTTTCCGAATTCGCGATGGAAACACTTCCAGCAACAGCAAGCGGCAAGCTGGCGATAAAATTGCGACGGCGCATTCGATCCTCCTGAGTAATCGGTAAAACGTAAACTATTTCACGCTGAACGTATTGTCCGCACGGTCATCGTCCTGCAATCTACGATCGACGGTCGCCGCCGCCACGGGCTTCTCGCCCATAAGCACCAGTCAGCCGGCTTTTTTTGATTTCCGATGGAACTTTTGTGCGGCGATCTCTATCCAACGAGCATAGCTGATTGAGCAGCAGAGACTATCCGCATTATGGGCGAACGAAGAGCGAAATATTTCCGAGTCGAGGATATCGATTTTGTGTCAACGAAAAACCATGCCGCAACTCCGCGCGTTCATTCCGGTGAGGTTATGCTTGTATGGGGCAATTTACTGATGGAGCAGGTAAGCGAACTGTCGCCGGCAGCCGCACTTAAAGTCCTTGTCATCGACGACAACCAGGCACACGCTGAGGGACTGGCAGAGTTACTTCAAATGGCGGGTTTCGAAGCCTCGCACGCCCTCACCGGCGGCGAAGGCATCGAAGCCGCGCGCAATCTCGCCGTGGACGCCGTCCTGCTCGACATGAACCTGCCCGATTTGAATGGATTCGAGGTCTGCCGCAGGCTTCGCCGCGACCCGCGCACCGCCGGCATCGCCGTCGTCTTTCACACCGCGCAGGGGTCCGTGCCGGGCGCGCGCCACGAGGGAGACGCTTTCCTCACCTATCCAGTCGCAATGAGCGAAGTCTACTCCACCATCCGCAGCAGCATCGAGCGCCGCAGAAGCAGGATGGGCCGCATCATCGAATAACCGCGGAAGATCGAAGAAGTGCTGTAAGATTCGGCGACTTCGCGATTCTCGAAGTCAATCTTGGTGAAGATACCAAGGCTGCCGACGATCCGAGTGATAGGATCCCAGTTCGTCTCTACAAGGTTTCGCTTTTTCTCTGCAAATTCCGGGAGTGATTCTGCAATCGTTGCCATGGCGTTGTCCCCTCTCAGTTCGGCCTGTCTCGGTTAGTAGGTGGTTGGTTCGTAACCGGTGGTCAACTTCGGCCTGCTATGACGCCACTTAGGCTCTTTATTCAAAGTGGTGTTGGTAATGCCGCGCATGGTTCGGATGAACTTGCCGTAGGTTCCGATCATGGCGCTGGAAAGCTTTGCGCCGGGCGGCTCATCCATAAACGGCATGAACTTGTCCGGGAAGCCAGGCATGGTGCAACCGATGCAGATTCCGCCGACGTTCGGGCAGCCTCCGATGCCGCGCATCCAGCCACGCTTGGTGACATTGCAATCCACCACCGGACCCCAGCAGCCAAGTTTTACAAGGCACTTCGAGGAGCCATACTCAGTGGCAAAATCGCCCTGCTCATAGTAGGAGCCGCGATCGCAGCCCTCATGGACAGTTTTGCCGAAGAGCCAGGTAGGACGCAGCTGCGCATCGAGCGGAATCATCGGCGCAAGGCCTGCGACCTGGTAAAGCAGATAGAGGACAGTCTCCATGAAGTTGTCAGGCTGCACCGGGCAGCCGGGAACATTCACGATGGGCAGGCCGGCCTTCGAACGCCAGTCCCAGCCGAGATAATCGGCCAGGCCCATGCATCCGGTCGGGTTGCCGGCCATGGCGTGAATTCCGCCGTAAGTGGCGCATTGGGACTGCGCCTCACGAGCGAAGGGCCTCCGTTCGCACTGGTCTTTGATGCAAACGGAATCATGCTCAAGGCGTTCCTGAGCCGGTTGAGCGCCGATTCGTGATACGATCACGGGTTATTTCTTCACGGGCGTTTCGGTGTCAATCTCCTTCATGTAGAGGGGACTCAGTGTGCCTTTGCTTTTGGCAATCGGCAGCAGGGTCGGATAAAACTGAGTGAATGTAGTATCCACGGCGGCGTGTTGTGCGTGGCAGCTATAACAGCTAGCCGTGGCCGGAATCATGGTGCTGGATTTATCGTGAGCGTCAAAGGCAAAGAAGGCCCACTTCCCTGGAAAATGCCCTTCATCTTTCACATGTACCTCCACTCCGAGTAGCGCGGTTTGAAAGTGGCCCTCCTGGTTGATGGAACCTTTCTGCTGCCCCTTGCGATTCTCGAGCACGAGCATGGTCTTGTCTGGCCACGTACCCGTCTTGAGAAAAGCTTGATAGGAGTCGGGGTTAACAAAGACATTGTCGAATGTGTGAAAGTCGCTGGTATCCCCCGCTGCCTTGGCGGTGTAGCTCATATCGAGGCCCGAAGTCAGATACACCCACTCCCGATAGTGTTCTGGAAACTTAAGCTGAGCGTCGTTGGTATATTCCGGCGGAAAGCTGTTCGCGGCCGGTTCTTGTGGGATTCCGAATATGGTGAGTGCTGCCATGCAAAGAAGGAGCAGTGTCTTGACGGTAGTTAGCGGCATGCGAGAAGTCTCCAGTGTGAAGCGAGTCGAAGTCGATGAAGGTTTTAGAGGCCTTGGTAGACGTATCCGAGGCGGCGCGACAGTTCGATGTGATTGCTCATCCTGTTCTCCTGAAAGGCTGATGGATATCCCTCCGTTCCTAACTCGTCTTCAGGAAGTCTTCGGGAGAATCGTCGAATGTGACCTTATGGCCCTGTTCACAGAAGTAGTAAATCTTCCCCTTATAGACCGATGTAATCGCAGGATCGCCGCTCATGCCGCATACGGGGCAGAGCTTCTTGTCTTCCTTCGTGGCTGGAGCGGACGTAGAAGGTTGGTCCTTGGGCTGCGTGTTTTCGGTCTGAGCCTGTTCCTTGCCTGGGCTTGCGACCGCATCCATAGTCAATGACGGAACGGCGGCGGCGATCCAGAGTCCTGCTGCGATCCTGATCGACTCCCTGCGATTCATTGCGACCTCCTTATGGGTTTTGATGGGTAATGCTGGTGTTGCCGACGGGCCCTCGCCTGCTAACTCCGTAGCTCGGCGCGGTACTCCGCGGCTGCCATCGTGCGTGTATTCAGTTTCCCTGCACGCGAGGTTGCGCGATAGGCCGTTCCCTGCACCTTGATGGTGAATGGCTGCATTTTGCCAAATGCAGTCGGGACTTGGGCTAGGATTCCAATATGGGCATTAACCTAATCCCCTCCAAGTCGATTCCATGGATATGGGTAACGGGGATCTGGCTCGGCTTCGGGCTCGTCGATGCGTTGGACACGGTCTTTGTGATGCACGCCGAGGGCATGCACCACGCCTGGCTGATTCTCTTCGCCACGGTGATGTTCTCCTGGCTGCCGTGGGCCCTGGCCACCCCTCTCATCTTGCGTCTCAGCCGGCAGTTTCCGCTTGCGAGACCAGTCCGAATCCTCACCTGGCTAGTGCATCTGGCCGCATACGCGGGGACGGGATTGGCCACTGCTGCCTGGACTTCGTTGTTGTATTTTCTCTTTAATCCGTATCTCGATCCCGTTCGGGCGCCATATATGCAGCGATGGTTCGTCAATTTCTGGAACGGGCTCGTCCCTTGCGCTGTTTTATACGCGGCCCTGCTGGCGCTGTACTATTTCCTGGACTCCCGAGCGCGCCTTGCCTTTCGCGAGGCTGAAGCCGCGCGCCTCAACGAGCAGCTCGTGGTGGCGCAACTCCATGCCTTGCGGCAGCAGATCGAGCCTCATTTCCTATTCAATACGCTCAACTCCGTCGCCGGACTGGTGCGGGAAGGACGCAATGACTCTGCCGTGGTGATGATCGCCGAGTTGAGCGATCTGCTGCGCCGCATGCTCGATGACTCCAGGCGGCAACATGTGCCCCTGCAGGAGGAGATGGAGTTTGCGCGAAAGTATCTGGACATTCAGAAGGTGCGATTTACCGATCGCCTTCAAGTCTGCGTGGATGTTCCCGGAGAACTCGATCTCGCCCAAGTTCCCAGCCTGATTCTGCAACCGATGCTCGAGAACGCGATCAAACACGGTATCGGGAAGCGCGCCCAGGGAGGAACGATTCTCATCGCGGCATCGCACCGCAACGGGGTGCTGACACTCAGTGTGGGCAATGACGGTCCCAGCTTGCCCGCCAACTGGGACACCACGCGCCCCGGAATCGGCATTTCGAATGTGCGTTCCCGTCTGCAAACGCTCTATGGAGACGCCTGTGACATTCGCCTGTGGAATCGGAATACGGGCGGCGTGGAGGTCTCAGTTTCTCTTCCCTTTGTGGTTCTCCCGTCCACCGGAAAGGCTTGACGCATGAGCGCGGAAGAACAGCCCAAGAGCATTCGCGTTATGATCGTGGATGATGAGGCCCTCGCTCGAAGCAATGTTGTCTTGTTGCTGCGCATTCATCCCGAGATTGAAATCGTGAGTGAATGCGCATCGGGCATGGAGGCTCTCACCGGCATTCGCCATGCGAGACCCGACCTGCTCTTCCTCGACGTCGAGATGCCGGAGTGTGACGGATTCGATGTGCTTGAAATGCTGGGCGGCGATCTGCCTCCGGCGATCGTCTTTGTCACCGCTTACGACAAATATGCGCTGCGCGCCTTCGAAGCTGGAGCGCTCGACTATCTCTTAAAGCCCTTCGACAACGATCGATTCGAGCGAGCGCTCGGTCGCGCCAAAGAGAGAGTCGCGCAAGCCAGGAACTCTCCGCAAGTAAGAGAACATATCGCAGTGAAAAACAGCGGGCAGCTTACCTTCCTTAAAATATCTGAGATCGACTGGATCGAAGCAGCGGATTACTACTCTTGCTTGCATGTTGGGGCGAAGTCGCACCTTCTGCGGCGTAGCATGGCGGAACTCGAGGGGGAGCTGGATCAGTCGGCCTTCTGCCGGATTCACCGTTCTACCATCGTTCGGCTTGATCGCGTTCGGGGTCTGAAGTTGAATGAGAATGGGGAATACGACGTGCTGCTCCACAATGGAACCAGCCTGCGCATGAGCCGGCGTTATCGGAAGCAACTGCAATCCCGCATGGATCGTTCTGGCGATTGAGAATACCGGATTTTCAGTCTGTGCTCTCTACACAAATCAAACGAAGCGCAAGTGGAGCACACGGATGAATGAGACAGTCAGCGCGTTCTCGCTTCATAGAGGTTGCTGAGGCTTCGTCTCCGAGAGTTCGAGAAACCAGAGAATCTAATCAATTGAGCACTATGGTGGGGGCGGCGGGAGTCGGACCCGCCATCGGTGTTGAAAACACTCAACTCATTGATTCTGAGATTGCTGGAATTGGCATGATTTCCAGAATTACCAAATCTACTCTACTGTCACTGTATAGTCTTTACCCAGAATTACTACAACTCCCAAAGTTCGACCTTCAGACGTCCCCGACTTTGGTGAAAGAGCATTCAGAAGTGCCTTCGTAGTATTTCATAGATACGGTGCCCGGCCCGGGAGGAGCCCATGGGACCTTGCGCTCTACACGTCCGCTCTTCTCCGTTCGGTCGCACCACGCCGACCGATCACTACACTCTCAGCGCCGCTTTCTCCATTCAGGGGCAACCGTTAGGAGGCACGGATTTCTTGTAGCAGGGTGCCAGCCAATGTCGCAATTGTTGTTGCCAGGGCGCGTTTGTAAGCATCTCTGCATCGGGTTGAACAGGCAGGCGTGTGGGTTCAGTTCACCGCGAGAGCGACGGTGGTTGTCTGCGTGATTGCACCACTGACGCCAGTCACAGTTACGGTATAGTTGCCGGCGGTTGTGCCGGGATTGGCCGGCGTAGCCGGTGCCGCCGCCGCGCCGCCGCACCCCATTGCCGCGCCGGCGATGGTCATGAACAGCAACAAGCTCAGCAGCGTCTTAGCTCTGCGCCGGCAAATGGGCAGGCCAAAGACGAGGAACGTGGAAAGAACACCGCCTCCGCCGAGGGTAAAGATGCTCTTGAGCGGGTTGCGGAGGGTTGCGGTGTAGCCAGTCGCGTTGGACGAACTACTCGCTGCCGTGGTGTTGACAGTGAGCGTCGCCGTTATGGCCGCTGTTCCCGTTATGGCGGGTGGCGCAGCGACGGAGCAGGTAGGCGGATCGACCGCAGTTGCTGGACCGTTTACGGTACAGGAGAGCGCCACCGAGCCCGCAAAACCACCGCTGGGGATGATCGTGATCGTCGAAGTCCCACTGACGCCGGGTGTGGCGATGCTGACGGTCGTATTGGTCAGCGCGAAGCTTGGTGCGGGAGCGGTCACCGTGACTGCGACGGTGGTGTTGGCCATAGCAACTCCGCTCGAATCGACTGCAATCACATACTCCATGTATTGCCCAGGGGTTGTACCTGGTTGTGTCTGGATACTGAGCGTTGTGGTTGCTGGCGCACTCCCCGAGATAGTCACCGCCGGGATGGACGAGCAGGTGGGCATATCACTTGCGCCGACCGGAGAGCTGCCGCCGTCGCATTCCAGGGTCACAGTTCCGGAGAAGCCGTTCGTGGGGGTAATCGTAAGAGTCGAAGTCCCGCTGCCGCCGGGCGTGGGAATGCTGACGGGTGTATTGGTCAGTGCGAAGCTCGGAGTGGGAGCGGTCACTGTTATTGCGACTCTTGCAGTATTGGTGTTGGTTATGACATTTCCGTTCGAATCGACTGCATTCACAAACTCCATGTATTGCTCTGGGGTTGTGCCTGTTTGTGTCTGGATAGTGATCGTCGTAGTCGCCGGCGCATTCCCCGAGATAGTCACCGGCGGGATGGACAAGCAGGTGGGTAGGTCGTTTGCGCCGCCCAGATAGCTGGTGCCGTCGCATTCCAGGGTCACAGTTCCAGAGAAGCCGTTCGTGGGGGTAATCGTGAGAGTTGAAGTCCCGGTGGCGCCAGCTACGACGGAAACTGGAGTGCTACTCAGCGTGAGGCCTGGCGATACCACGGTCAGGGACGCATCGGCGGAGGTACTGCCACCAAAGTTGCCGTCGCCGGAATAGATCGCTTTGACGAAATGTGTTCCTACGCCAACGGGCGAGATGTTGTTCACCGTCGCGACGGCCAGTTCGGTCTCCGCCAAAAATGCGGTTGCGGAGCCATCGGCAGAATTTGCCACGACAAAATCTTCTTTGCCGTCTCCATTGAAGTCTGCCGCCGTGACTGAGGTTGAGCCGGTGTCCGCCGCGGGGCCGGCTGCGGCGCCAAAGGTTCCGTCGCCGTTGCCCAGCAGAATGGTCACGCCGCCGCTGCCGGCGTTGGCCACCGCCAGGTCAGGAACGCCATCTCCGTTAAAATCCCCGACCGCAAGCGAATTGGGCGCCATACCCGTTGCCGGGCTTGCTGCGGCCGTAAAGGTCCCATCGCCGTTGCCCAGCAGAATCGTCACATTGTTGCTGCCGGAGTTGGCCACGGCTAAATCCAGCTTGCCGTCTCCGTTGAAGTCTGCTGCAGCGATGGATGTGGGGCTTTCGCCCGTTGCCGGCATTGCTGCGAGGGCAGTAAGACTGCCCTCACTATTCAGGAAGACGTTCACGCCATTCGCGCCGGAATTTGTCACCGCCAAGTCGGGTTGGCCATCTCCATTGAAGTCGCCCACGGCCATCGATTGGGAGCCGGAGAACGCTAAGGGTATGAGAACGGCGGGCGACTGCATAAAGGTTCCGTCTCCGTTGCCGGACTGAATTAGGAGTAAGTTGCATGGTTGGTCATCGAGGCTGGCGCAGGTCTCGACTAGATCCAGCTTGCCGTCTCCGTTGAAGTCTGCTGCAGCGATGGAATTGGACGTACTCGTACCGTTGCCGATCCCAAAACTCCCATACGCGATGGTGAAGGTTCCATCCCCTTTGCCCAAAAGCACTTCACTATTGCCCTCATCCAGGACAGGCGCCACGGCCAGATCGGGAATGCCATCTCCGTTGAAATCTCCCACCGCAATAGCGCCCGGCAAATCAGTCGAAGGACTGGGCGCTGCTGTGAATGTGCCGTCCCCGTTGCCCAGGAGCACGGAGATGGTGTCGTTTCCGAGTATGACCAGGTCCGCGATTCCGTCGCCATTGAAGTCAGCGGTCAAGACAGTGTTACCGCTGTTCTGTGAGGCGACAGGCAAAAGTGAGGAACCCGCGAAGCCGGCGCCCGTTTCACTCGTCAACGCCGACGTCCCCAACACTGCGTTCCCGTTGCTTGCATCCACAAATGACACCATGCCCGTCGGCAAAGTATTTCCGTTGCCCGGCACTGTCGCGGTTAAGGAGAAGATGTTTGGCACTCCGCTGGCTTCTAGGTACGTCGTTGTGGCCAGTTGCCCCGTCCCTTGCGACGCCGTCACTGTGAGCGACGATGCGGTCGAAGCACTGGGCCCAAGGCTGGCCGGCTCGGCAAGAACCGCCGTGTAGCTGTGACTCCCAACCCCAGGACGGAATTTCAGCGTCGCCGTACCTTTGGCGGTCAACTGCGCCGTGCCCAACAGATGAATGTCGGTGCAGAACTTGGCCGTCGCATCGCAGAAGTTCACCTGGCCCGGCGTGACCGGAGTGCTCCCGGCCATAACGGTTGCCGTCAGAGTGACTACGCTTCCCTGTGCAACTGTCGTCACAGCGTTTCCGCCGGTGGAGACTGCGAGCGTGGTTGTAGTGGCGGCAGGGGGCACCCATGCCTGTGCTGTCCTCGCGACGGTCGTGAAACACACAATCGGAAAGAGATAGGCACAGAGGTGCAAGGAGATAGGCAGCCGCCGGTCGCCGATTTGCGCTGGCTCAGAACGCATGGTTGAACCTCCTGCTGAAAGCAGCCTCTGATATGGCTACAAGGTGAAAACTGACTGGGAGTGGGTTTATTCCCTGCGTTCTGAAGGATCGGTATGTGAATCTCCATACGCTTTGAGATCGTATTCATTGCCTTGGTAAGTAGTTGCTGGTCGCAGCCTCGTTCAGCAAGCCCTCGTGGGGACGTTCCGGCTTGCACATCAAGCGGGAGCGCCAGAACTGTTTCCTGCAGCGCGGACTCAGCACCTTGGAATAAATGTCTACCAGCTCAGTTCTGATAAGTGACGATATGAGAACAATTGTTGAAACATGCTTAAAATGCTTAGCGCCACTTTTGGAGAGTTAAAGCAAAACAGCCGCACTGATCGGCAACGAAAACTCACACGTTCAGAGGAGAGGTTATGAAGAAGTATGCAAAACAGGTTGACTTGGGAGGGCTGATAGTTGAACCGTTTGGGATATGGGATCCGAGGGAGCATGCTCGCCCCGGGTTTAACGAGCCGAAACCACGTTGGAGTTCTCGTCCTTTGACGGAAGACCGACTCGGTGCGCAAGATCCTGAAAGCGCGGATCGGAGCGTAGCGCGTCAAAACATGGGCGTTCGAGGACTCCTGGGTTGAACCGCTCTTCATAGCCCTTTTCGAGCCATTCCATTGCCTGAACCTTGTCGCCCAGAGCCACGTAGATCATCGCTATTTCTGCGAAGAGGGGAGCACTGGGAACCGAGCGTTTTTTCAAACCATTCAGGAGTTCCGAGGCTTCTGCTTTCCGGTTTGATCCCGCATAGGCGCGAGCAAGATTGGCGACAAAGATCGGGTTGTCTCCGGCTAGCTTGATCGCCTCTTGCAGTTCTCCAATCGCTTCGCCAAACATGCGTTTCTGTATATATGCCTGGGCCAACTGATTGTGCGCAAAGGCAAAACCGGGATTCATCTCGATAGTCTTGCGGCTTTGCTGCATCGATTCATCCGGAAGTTGTGCAATCAGAAGAAGCTCCGCCAGATCGGCGTTTACCACCGGGGAAACTGGATCCAGATTTTCGGCCTTCTTCATTTCTGCGATCGCTTCGCGGTTCCGCCCAATCAGGCTCAAGTGCCAGGCATACCAATGGTGAGCGGTTGCATAGCCGGGGTTGAGCTCTATCGCTCGCTGAAATTCCCTGTCGGCAGCTGTAAAGTCCCAATTGAATCCCTCCAGGCAAAAGGCAAGCGAAGCGTGCGCTTCGCCAAGGCTGTCGTCCAGATTCAGAGCTTTCCTCGCTGCGGAGAGAGCTCTGGGCATTGCCTCTTTGGGGGTCATCACAGCATATTCCCAGTCTCCCAAGAGAGCGTACGTGTCGGCCAGTCCACTGTAGGCCGCTGCGTAGTTTGGATCCCTGGCAATGGCCTGGTTGAAGTAGTCGACGGCCTCCTTCAATCCATCACCTGTCCGTTTGTTCCAAAAGTAACGCCCTTTGAGATACGCCTCGTAGGCTTCAGGGTCGATCTTCTTTGCGCTCTTGAGCGCCGCCTGCTCTCGCGGAGTGACTTCGATTCGAATCTCTTCGGCAATGGCACGCGCTACACGATTCTGTACGGCCAATGTGTCGCGAATACTCCCCTGATAGCTTTCCGCCCAAAGGTGTCTGTCGGCCGGCACCTGGATCAATTGAGCCGTGATCCGCACCTGGTCGCCGGAGCGCAAAACCGAGCCTTCCACGACAGCGTCCACATTCAACTCTCGCGCGATCTCCGAGAGCGGTTTGCGGGTTCCTTTGTACATCATCACTGAAGTTCGGGAAACCACGCGCAGGGCCCTAATCTGTGCCAGATCCGTGATCAACTCGTCAGTCATGCCGTCGGCAAAATAGTCCTGCGAAGCATCGCCTGAAAAGTTCTCCAACGGAAGCACGGCCAGTGACCGGATGCCCGTGGGCCGATGGGTCCAGAAGAAAGCGACCATCACTGCCAGAATCAACAGCCCCAGGCCAAGCATCGCAGCAAATGTGATCGGACGCGCCGTCCACCATCCCCCTTTAGGAGCATCCGTCCATGCCGGAACCTGGGGCACGGTGGGCGTGGCCAGATTCCAATCGATGGAAGCAGATGTTTGATCGGTGGATTCCGGCGTTGGGGCTGCAAGTTCGCCGGCCTGAGCGTCAGATTCGATAAGTGACACCTCGGCGATAAACCGGTAGCCACGTTTTGGAAGCGTCTCGATATAGCGGGGATTCTCAGCTGAATCTCCGAGGGCGCTGCGGAGCTTGCCAATGGCGATGTTGACCGCCTGATCGAAGTCGCCAAAGCCTTCGTTCGCCCATAGCCGGTTCCGTAGTTGCTCCCGGCTCACCACTTCCCCTGGATGCTCAAGCAGAATCTGCAGCAACTTCAACGGTTGCTGCTGCACTCGGATCTTTAGGCCCGCCCGCCGCATTTCGCCCGAGTCGAACGAAACCTCAAAGGTTCCAAACCGCGCTCCGGACGTGCGTCGCGACAGCTCCATACCATGCCAGGACCTTGCGCGCATTCTAGCATTTCCGTGCGGTGGCACGGCGCTTAGGATAGGCCACCAGCTAAGCCAATCAATCTGGGTCACTTAGCTGGATAGAAGGCGGATAGCCAAAAAACAGTTGCGGTACATTGACCAGGCGAGCCGGTGCGCCCCAGATTGGATTTCACGCCGGACTCAACGTGATTCGGGAGAAGCAAATGAGACGAACCGGACTCGACCGCATGAAGGTGACTCCATGGAGGACAGTGAGATCGCGCGAGCGCCAAGCGGTATCGGAGTTTGAGGAATTGGCGATGCCTCTCATGAGTTCCGTTTACAACCTGGCGCGCTGGCTTGTGCGAAACGAGATCGAAGCCGAGGACCTCGTACAAGAAACATATCTAAAAGGTCTTCGGAATTTCGCTTCGTTCCAGTCCGGCACCAACTTTCGGGCGTGGATACTTCGAATTCTCAGGAACAACTTCCTCAGTTCCCGTTCGACGCTGGAATGGCGAATGACTGTCGAATTGAAAAACGAGGAGGAACTCCCCTTGTCGCGCGCCCAATGCATCAGTCCCGAATCGCTTTTCATCGAGAGGTCCAACATCGCGGCCATCCGAAGCGCAATTGAGCAACTGCCGTTGAGATCTCGCGAAGTGATTTTATTGTGCGACGTGGAAGACCTTGCCTATAAAGAGATTGCGGAGATTCTGGAGATTCCAATAGGAACGGTCATGTCTCGACTAGCCAGAGCGCGCAAGGCAGTTCGAGAAGCGCTCCGGCCCGCGGAAATGGATCATTGTCGCCAATCCATACCTCTGCATCTACCAGAAAGGATGGAACAGCGGCCGTGATGTGCATGCTTTGCTCAATCAGCTTTCATCGTGCCTCGCACGGGCAGGCGATTCGTCTTCCGGAGCAGGTATCCATTCTCGGAAGAACTGCGCAACCGCAGTTTCAAAGTTTAGCGCATTCACCCGTT
>Ga0302325_10022058_pt1 | contig 13333 bp, 16 predicted proteins | sample Palsa_T0_2_FD_201948 | JGI IMG/M metagenome (GOLD analysis project Ga0302325, IMG submission 201948) | Peat permafrost microbial communities from Stordalen Mire near Abisko, Sweden - Palsa_T0_2 | ecosystem: Environmental > Terrestrial > Soil > Palsa > Peat permafrost | place: Sweden: Abisko... | reverse complement strand
CTTCTATTTCCTATTACATCAGGAAATCGTTCCAACTCCGGTTATGTTTCGTCATTTCCAATTCTCTTCATCTCGCCTCGAGTCTTTACTGCTGCTGACGCGGTTGCGTAGTCCAATTCAGTCATGACGTGGATATGATGTTAATGAAGTTGATTCTGGAGCAAAGTTCCTTCCTCTTTTCCTTTCCCATTGGCCCTCGATTTTTGTCTTCTTTGTTTTTCAAAAAAACAGTCATCTATGTTGGTAGATTTCCCCAATTACCCTATTGGAACTGCTGAGACGGAATTATAAATAAAGTGATATATGGAGGAGGATTATGACATATTCAAGATCACGTTTGCGTTCCAGGGATGCCCAGAGGTGAGGCTAAGACCTGCAGCTTGCACTTTTGACCTGTATTTGTAGGAAACGTTGTTGGCTTCTGAAATTTCAAGCAACCAAGGCTGGCATGAACTTCATAACTTCGCAGAGAGGCGAGATGAGTTAAGTTGAGAAGATTGACAGAGGTTGTTCAAGTGGCAATAAGGTGAGATGTGGAATAAAATTGAGCCGGGAAGAATGGAGAGGAGAATGTCGTTTATGTTTTGAATCTTCAGGGATCTTGAGGAATTTTACTGCGAGGTTGTTCGTTTCTTGACCTGGCGTCGAGGATTTGAATCTAGATCTAGGGCGTTGGTCATGAAAGCTTGTTTTTTTGGTTTCGATGAGGTGATTGCATTGCCATCTGTATTGGCCCACAAACAGGCATATCATTCGAATGTACTCCCTGGTTGATAGAGTAAATTCGGAAGTTGTCGGTTTAGCACCAAAAGGTGATGTGCAAATACAAGGGAGAATAGTTTGAGATGAACACTCAACAAAGAGGACTTGATCTGACATCAGCCTCGGCAATTGAACACCTATATATATACCTAGACTGTATCTCAAGAAAGGCCCCGACTCGCGCTCAGTTGGGATCGAAGGCTGCATTCCAAGCAGCCCTTCGCCAACAAAATATGTAGTTCGTTGAAGACGATGACTCGAACAATCATTAAGGTGACGATGATATCGCCACCAACATCTCGAAGAGTAGGTGAACGGGTCTAAGTCACTGGGAAAAAAGGGGAGACAAAACGTGACAGCAACAAGAAAGTTGGCAACAACAAGGGGGCAATAATATTCGGAACGGATGACAGGTGAGTAATTCACTCCCGCATTTCCAAGTGTGGTTAAAAGACCATCCGAACACTAAGCGCCAGAATACTGATTACCCAGGCAAACACTCTGCTCTCATCTGAACTACTCATATCGCTGTCATTCTTCCTCTGGTTGTCAGTTCCTCAGTTCCTTCCTTCCTTTGGATATCTTAACACATCTCACTAACAAAGACGCAGCCAAATAATCCCGCATAGCACTGCCCTTACCGTCTAAACATGAACATGAATTGCACCCAGAGTCTCAAACCGTCCGATCTCGTCCTGGTCGACAGTGATATTAGGAAGAATGAAGAAGAAAGTTTGGCGCTAACGCTTTTTGGAGGGTATAGGCGAGCTGTGAACTAGTGGGAAGGGGGAATAGGGGGCGACTCGCTTAAAGTGGGTGAATGATAGGGATGTTATTTTAGTTTGGGACATTAAGGGCTGTGATAATTCAATGTTCCAAAAGGTTTGGGACATTCTAATTTGGTTCAGTCTCGGGCATTGCTCCACAATGTTCCAAATGGCTTGGGACATTCTAATTTGGTTTAGTCTCAGGCATTGCTCTACAATGTTCCAAAAGGTTTAGGACATTCTAATTTGGTGCAATCTCGGGGATTACTCTACAATGTTCCAAAAGGTTTAGGACATTCTAATTCGGTTCAATCTCGGGGATTACTCTACAATGTTCCAAAAGGTTTCGGACATTCTAATTCGTTTCAATCTCGGGCATTGCTCCACAATGTTCTAGCTTTTCCTAGACATTCTGAGCTCTAGCCGCAGAATGCTTGACTTGTTTCGCATAATGTGATATTTCAGAAGGCAATATTCCACTTGTTCCCACAATCCAGAAATGTCTAATATCCATAAGTCAATGTTCTGGATCATCTAGCACATTGATATGTTAGATGTTATATGATTGATTGATCTGATCCCCATATTTCGACAAACTCATGAAACTGCCACCCACTTAGAGCGAATTTCCTTCAATGTTCTACTACGATCTGGACTTTTAAATCTAAAAATTATATCAAGCTCATCTATAATCTCCCGTCTTGACGCATTGCTCTCTAAGATTCTCACCTTGTAAAAATATCCCCCATTTTCAATCGCTACATCACCTTCCTAACCTTTTCCTTCCACCCTTTCGGACACCACATCATCAAACCCCCGTGTTGACCCTCTCCCAAAAAATCCAGCCCCTCATCAAACCTCCCCAATAACTCAAACCCCAGGCTCCTATACAACATTTCCCCCGGCACACTCGCCTCCAACCCCACAATAACCCCCTCCCTCTCCGCCCTTTTCATCACCTCCACCATCAACCGTTTCCCAATCCCCTTTCCCTGCCACTCCTTAAGCACAACTACACTTTGGGCATGCCACCTATTTGCCCTCTCCTCATGACTGTCCCAGAACTTCTTCCTATCTAGCTTACACCAATCCGCGAACATCTTCACCGCTTCTTTGTTCATAGATTTGTCGCCTCCCACAACCCAATCCAAAACCGTGCAGTAAAGCCAATATAGCCAACTTAGCACCCATAGAAGAATCCTTTTGAACAAGCCCACATCACGGATTAAAGCCCTGGCCTCGGAGTCATCACCAAGCCTCACAAACTGCGCATGTCCCACCACCGTCTTTTGGTCCCCAACCGGACACGCAACGAACGTCAGGTTTCTAGGCACGAGCATTCGCGAGATTGCGCGCTGGATGAAGCCGCGTTCATAGTCTGCGTAATGCTTTTCGCGGTATGGTGAGACGAAGGTGGTTAGTGGGGTAGAGTTGTACGTCTTTGATGTGTTGCGGCCTATTTGAAAGCCATCTTTTAGGTGGGCTCGACGGATTGTGATTGTTTCCAGGGAGTATTTTGAGGTTGGCTTGTGGGCGGCTTTGCAATTGGATGTGAGAGACATGATATTGGGATTGTCACGTTTCGACGAGCTGACACCAGTTTTCCAGATACAGGAAAATGAGAAAAGGGAAGGAGATTTAAAAGCAGGTCCTTCCTCCCACTTCGCTTCGCCTGGCTATTAAGGTTAAACGAGGGAATTGAAATGCTGTTATTTGTCCCTGAAAAGACCAAGAATTGATGTGAGTAAGATATGCGAGATGCAATTGTTGAGTCACGCCGACTCCGTGTGCAATCTTGCAACTCCGAAGCGAGAATTTTCGGAGTTGAAAAGGGGAGCCAGGATTCGAGTTTATTGGTTGCACGTGATTTGTACTACCACCTTCCTAATTTAGATAGGTGAGTATTTGTATACGAGTCAATCGTCCAAGAAACAAAAGACCTTCATTTTATAGATGTGCCAAGGTATGTTGAATATTCGAATCTATTGGTTTAACTGAGGATCGACCACAGAGTAATCGGATGTGCCGGAGACTTGCGCCGTGAATAAGCTTGTAGACCTCCCTGAATGCTCCGCCTTCCTCACTCTCACAACATCTTCTCCAGCGACAAGCTCAAATATCTAAGCCATGAGAAGTACCGCAGCCATGGTCGAGAAAATCGTCTCTCCATTCTCGACGAGACTTTTGAAACCCCAAAGCAGTAAATATTTCCTCCTCGCCAGAAGCCTCCCCGTACGATACGTCGCTGGACCTCCATACGATGATAGAGAGCGGAGTTCTTGAAAATACTTGGCAGTTCACAACATAATCGATTCCACCTCAGTTACACGGCCAGATCGATCTCGGAAACTTCTGATCAATGTACACCAAGGAAATGTGATATCCCTTCTTCACGGTCCACGGCATTCCAGGGGTGAACAAATCCAAGCTCTTGATGCTGACGAAGGAAGAGGGGCTGTAACAACCCAACCACTTCAGAAACAGTTTCATCTTGATTCAATAATCTTCCATCCTGCCACGACATTTGCACGCACCACGGTCCGAATTCTGATAACACATGCGAGACCCTGCTGTCACGGGTCTCCACAGCAAGGCGCGTTACACTCAAACGGCTGCTGTCTAAGAGTTTGGGGTACTTGCCCGTCACTGTTTAGAGCATCTCCTGACCGTGATAGCCTGGAAGGAGCTTTTGGATGCGCTGGATCTCGAGATTTGCGAATAGGAGCGCAGCCAGTGTGTCACAGAGCAACATGCAGCCTCGCGCGTGTCGTGAAGTGAAAGCAAGGAACAGACCCTCGAATTTGGGCAGATTTTGAGGTCGATACACTCTCCAATTCAATCATGACAGACTTGGAACTTGAATTAGGAGAGTTGACAGTTCTCCAAGTGAGAAATCCTGAATAAGGAGTTGCTCATCGGGCGATTCCGACAGGCGGGCGCTGCCTCCGCGTCTAGCTTCCGTGCATGGAAAAAGCAAAAGCAAAAGCCGGGAGCTCAATTGGCCACCCACAATTTCCTTCCATTGATTCGTCCAAGGGACGGGACAGATGGAATTGCTTCCCTTCGAGAAGGATGGAAGCGTCCGGTTAAGTTTATTATGCTTGCTAAAAAGGGAGGTTTCGAACAGGCACGTTGCCGTTTTGCTGCGGGAGCCGGCCTGTGAGGCTTGACCCTGAGCATAAACCCCGGGAAGACGCTGTACCTGCTTGTTTAGGCAGAGGATGAGGATGTCCCGAGATTTTTGATCCCAAGCTCTGGGATCTGGGAGATGTATCGACGGGGAGACGGCCACGATGGAGAAGAAGAGATCTTCCACAGTACAACCATGAAGGAAATCTCTACACTTGTCCGCATTGGGAAAGACCGCATTTCCGGGGAAAAAAAAGTCCAGCCCGGCTAGCAGCGAAGCGTCATTGGCTACTGTCATCAAAATTCTTTTCTTATCTTCACTCCAGCAATCATATCAGCATTCTCTCTACCAGCATATTCAGCTCAATACATTGGAGAATCTGGAAGTACACCATGTCCAAGTCACCAGGAGCTCAGTTAGAGCGGGCAGCAACATTCTGGTGATGCACATATCAAGTTCTGCTATGCACTGTAACTCGCACAGCAGCATCCTCCCAAACGGCGAACATGCATAGAAGAACAAAACTCGATACACATTGACAGGCTTTTCCGATACATCATAGCATATTTGAACAATCCACAGGCACTTCCTTGCGCACATGACTACCGCGTGAACCTGCATATCTCCGCAAGATTACGGACAGGGCAAGGATCCCACTAGATTGGTTGTATTTCTCCATGGATCTTCGAGCGGATCCTCGAGAGCTAGCTCTGGATGGAACTTATCTTTTGCCGTCAGCTTGGCAAGTTCAAGCGCCGGGCACCGCAATTGGGGGGAGATTTCTTCCCGAGCGAAACTCGCCGACGACCATGAGATCGGAGACACTCTGAAGGCTGGCGAATCATCATCCTCGATGGTCGTGGGGTAGCCGAGACTCATCCTGGGTGATTGGACGATGAACAGCATGGCTTGGGACAGATCCTGTTCGGTTAAGCTGTCAGTGAGGGGCGTGAGTACAGACGAGACGGTGGCGTACAGAAAAGGCAAGCATCAGGATAGCGAGGCGAGCCACATCTCGAAGTGACTTGGCTTGGGACTCTCAGCAGCTATCTCGGAATTTCCACGATTTGTGCTCCCAGAGCGGCGAATTTTGGCATGGAGACCATTCCAAACCTTACGCCTTCTAGGGCACCTTTCTTCTTTCTAGCTCCCGCTTAAGCTGCCTAGATCTAGAGTCTCTTCTGTTAGTGCAAGCTCTATATCGGCGGCTAGTGGCCCAGAGATTTTCTTGGACGTTTCTTATCAGTGACTAAAACTAATCAAGCCCTAAAAACCCACATACCAGCTCACTGGCTGGGTTGTTCAGTTGGGTTTTGGACGTTCACGGTCCACTCCACTCGGCGCCGTGCTGCAGGATACACTTATCGGCGTCGCCCGCAGTCGGGGCCTCTCGCCCACCTCCATCAGAGCTACCCTTGTAGTTAATCCCCTGTAGCTAAGTAGCAGATGGGAGCGAGCAGATATCCATATATACCTCCATCTCTCGTCCCAAAATATATTCAGACAAGCAAGGCATCGAGAGTCAAGCCGCTAACCTAGGAGCTTAGCAGACTTCTCGACTTTCAAAGTTCCGGAAAAGTTTCGAAGAACATTATCGGCGACTATAGCTCGATTATACTTTGACTTCATCCAATATGGGTCCCTTCTCTAAGAAACAGGCCGATGTCGAGGCCGTCCCTGATGAGAAAAACGTATACGGCCAGGAAAACGATAGCGGCGAATACATTCCTGACGATGGCGCCGTTGCCGCCGAGACCTTCGTCCTCGGCGACAGCTTGTATGCGAAGACACAGAGACTTGCTGGCAAATTCGGTGTCGAGCAAAGAGGTATCGAGCGAGTTCCCAGCGATGAGCGTTCCCCAGCACACATCTCACAAGTTGGCACCATGTGGCTCTCCGCAAACATGGTTGTCAGCTCCTTTGCTATCGGTGCATTGGCATACCCTGTTTTCTACCTCGGATTCATCGACACTATCTTGATAATCTTCTTCATCAACGTGCTTGGTATAATCCCCGTTGCCTTCTTCAGCACTTTCGGTCCCAAGTTTGGATTGAGACAAATGGTTCTCTCGCGATTCTTCTTCGGATATTATGGTGTCAAAGTTGTAGCTGTCTTCAATATTTTGGCATGTGTTGGATGGTCTGCAGGTATGTTCTCGTGTGAGAAATGTGAATAAATGTTGTTGCTAACTTATTCTAGTCAATGTCATTGTTGGCGCACAACTTTTCAATGCGGTCAATGGCAACATGCCAGGATGGGCTGGTATTATCGTTATTGCTGCTGCCACTTTCTTGATCACCCTCTTCGGCTACAAAATCGTGCACACCTACGAGAGATACTCCTGGATCCCCTGCTTCATTATCTTCCTAATCGTTCTGGGAGAATTCGCCCATTCAGGCCAATTCGAAAATATCCCAATGGGCGTTGGAAAGGCTGAGGCAGGAGCTGCGCTCTCTTTCGCTGCATCAGTCTTTGGCTTTGCGACCGGATGGACCTCATATGCCGCTGATTACACTGTCTACCAGCCAGTCAGCCGATCTCGAAAGTCTGTCTTCATTTGGACATACGCTGGTCTCATCTTCCCTCTCCTCTTCACTGAGATGCTCGGCGCAGCAATCGCGACCTCAATGGCCGCCGATGGTGGTAACAATGTCTACATGGATGGGTACAGCTCCTCTGGCATCGGTGGTCTTCTCGCAGCCGTCATCGTTCCTCCTTTGGGCCGCTTCGGACAATTCTGTCTCGTCGTCCTCGCTCTTTCCATCATTGCCAACAACTGCCCAAACATCTACTCCGTCTCGCTCTCCCTCCAACTCCTTGCTCGGGTCTCTCAGCGTGTTCCCCGCTTTGTCTGGACTTTCATTGGAACTCTCATCTACTGCGCCATTGCCATCCCCGGCTACGGACACTTCGAGTCTGTTCTTGAGAACTTTATGTTGTTGATCGCTTACTGGCTCGCTATCTATGAAGGTAAGAATCAATTCCTGACTTTAATTCTGAATTTCAACTAACAAGGATAATAGGTATCTCTGTCTCAGAGCACGTCTTCTACAAGCGCGGGATGACTGGCTACGACCCAAGCATCTACATGGACAGGAGCAAACTTCCCCCGGGAATCGCAGCCATCACCGCCTTCTGCTTCGGCATCATGGGTGCTATTCTTGGTATGGCTCAAGTCTGGTTCACTGGACCAATTGGCAAGCTTTGCGGAACGAAATACGGTGGTGATGTTGGATTCGAGTTGGCATTCGGTTTCTCTGCTGTTACGTTCACCGTACTGAGATACTTTGAGAAGAAGCACTTCGGAAGATAGATGTGCTGTCTTGTATGAGGACAATGTTTCCTAGCTTGATATTTGTGCAGTTTAGAGATGGGTCGATAAATATATAAGTCTTTGATTTATTGTTTTTGAAAAGTATCGAGATACCCCCACTTCAATACCTTCTCATATGTGAAGCCTCCGTCTTGTGGACCCAAATTACAAATCTCCGCTCTGAATACAAACATAATCTATCCCATCTATCCCAAACCATATACCGAACACCATACCCCAAATCAACAAATAAGAATTCAAAGCCTCTTAGTCAAAATCCAATCCGTCTGCACACAACTCCCCATCACAAAATCATGACTCCCCACCTTCCCAAACCCCATGCGTTCATACACCTTCTGTGCCTTGATATTCTCCTCCCAAACCCCCAGCCACAAAGTAACAAATCCCTCCTCCCTCGCCATACTTTCCATCTCCTCCATCAATAGCCTTCCTACTCCCGCGCCGTGGAAATCTTGACTCACGTATATGCGTTGCAGTTCTACGGGCCTTGAGGAGGAAGAGAGGCAGGCTTCAGTGGTGTTGCGAGTGAGTTGCGCGAAGCCGATAACGTGGGATGGGGAGAGGACGGGTGTGGCGACGATGATGGATATTTGGGGGTTTGAGAGGTCGGCGGTGACAGCGGGGATGCTGTAGGCGGATTGAAGGTAGGCTTGGAGATCTGCATCCGAGAGGGAGTACCCGAACGTGGAGGTGAAGACTTGGCTGCCAAGGGCGGCGATGGAGGGGACGTCGGCCGGGAGGGCGGGGCGGAGGGCTATTTGGGGGTTTGGTTTTGCGGGGGGTGTTAGGTGTGTCATTTTGAGGGGTTGGATGTGTTTGTTATTTTTGGGTGCTGATGTTGTTGATGAAACGAAGGTGATGGGTTCACCGCTGTTCTTGCAGCTCAATGCCGGGGAAATGAAGAGGAAGTATGCTTCAGAGAAGTTGGAAGATACCGATGACGGGTAAATGAATTTATATCCAGTTTTAATAGATAGGAGAAATGAGAAAATTTGACGAGCTCCGGTTCTGTCTGACCTGGCACGAGTTGAGTTAAAGACATAAAAAACTTCAAACTTTGATCTTCATCTCCGATATGAGTCAGAGCTCCACATTGATATCTCTGTGAGAACAGAATTGCTCATACGGATATGCTTTCTCTTGAAACCCACACGATTCTACCTTATCTTGAAAGTTTTGTGAGTTGTGAAGTGAAGGGCGTGAAAACTGGAGAACCTGGTCGTGGCCTAGTCGACAGTCTATTCCCGAAAGGGAAATCGCTGCCGAGGGGGGGCGTCCAGAGATAGCTTCAGATGGGATGCTCCACTCTTCCACACACCACAAAACACCACACAAGTCAAAGTTGACAACAGCTTGTTTTGTGACCCAAGAAAGCTCTTGATTTAAACTTTCAACACTCTTCTGTCTTGCGACCTCGATTTCGTCTCCTCCCACTTGAAATTCTCACTCTGAACGGTGGCGAGGTGCCTGAGAAATTCTCCAACCCTTCTTAGAACGCAAACATTCCACCATGTATCTACGACCTGTTCACACAAATCTCCACATCCCAACTCTCTATAAATTCATCCTAAGCAATCCTCTCGGCATCATCACCACAGCAATCCAATCTCCCAATTATCACACGATCCAGAGCAGTCACGTGCCATGGGTCCTGGACGTTGATGCTGAAGAGAACGTAACTGGTGAGTCAAAGGGAAAACTGAGAGGCCATCTTGCACGAGCAAATCCACAAGCAAAAGCTCTCATCGAAGCAGCTACGAATGCGTCATCAAACAAAATAGTAGAAGAGGTCATGATTCTCTTCAACGGTCCTGTTCACCATTACGTGACGCCAAAATTCTATGTCGAGACGAAGCCAAGTACCGGAAAGGTCGTCCCTACGTGGGACTACTCAGCAGTCCAAGTCTACGGCACCGCAAAGATATTCTACGATAGCTCCTCTCCTGACAACGAGGCGTTCCTTGCCAAGCAACTCGATGATCTATCAAAGCAAAGTGAAGAGAAAGAATTCGGATACACGGGCCAAAACGGGGCGCCAAAAGCGTGGAATGTGGGTGAAGCGCCAGAGAGTTATATTGGGTTGCTGAAGAAAGCCATTATTGGAATTGAGATTGAGATTACGAGTGTGGCAGGGAAGTTCAAGATGAGTCAGGAGCTGGCGGATGGTGATCGGCAGGGGGTTATCAAGGGGTTTCAGGCGCTGGGAACAGAGGAAGGGAGTTTGATTGCGAGGACTGTGAAGGAGAGAGGAGAGTTGAGAGATGCGCAGAAAGCGTAGTTATTGTGTTCTTCGGTATGCTTTATGGAGAAGTTCTTCATGCTCGAGACTTGGGATATCTGAGAAGACACCCTTGACTCCTTGAGGATTTGTATCTCGTGGATCCAGGTGAATGCGAGCCTGCCACTGGATGGAGAGGAATCAAGCATCTGGTGTTGGTCAGAGAGTAGTTAGGGAGAGTGGTAAGTTGCCGAGAGGGACTGCACCGCAGACTGCTGGCAGCGGAGTTAGGTTGGTATGTTAGGTATGTGTGATCCAAAATCAATCTGGCTTGACCCTACTGCCAAAATCTGACACTGCCCAGGAAATTTAACATGCTCCTACTTAAGAGGCTGCACTTCTCATTGGTCATTGACTTGAATTAATATTCAACTCTATTCTCAATATTCACAAGTGTCAGCATGCCCTCCACCTTCCCAAGGTTGATATAAGATCTTACAATTTTACTTTATACGTTGAATCTTTCAGAATATTTAACACGTTTCTAGACAATGCGCTATTATGTTCCCTAGAATGTTTCTCACTACTGTAGTTATTAAATCACAGAATTCATCGCAGTCACATCATCGCAGTCACAACTTGTCTAACCACCTTTATTCCTCTATAAATATTACATTGATTGCCAGCACCACTGATATTGTTAATGCTCACAAGGCTGAAAAGAAGGCCCCCCTTCAAAGAGTTGAAAAAGCAAACTTCTCAAGCAGATCTAGAACTTTAAAGGTTCTGAATCGGAAGGCACAAGTGCAACCACGCCTTAGACCAGTCTTCCTACAACCCATCTCCGTGTAATCAGAGCTTTTTTCGTCAAAATATCTTGTTGTTGTAATGTGTTCGCCAGATTTATATGACGACCAAGTATTAGTGCCAAGCAGGATTCACGAACCTCGATCTCGTATTTCAGGCACCCTGCAATAAGACCTGCGCTATATTCTTGTTCGCGCGTTGCATCATAACTGTGACCGACTATGTACTCCAATGCGTCTTCGAAAATTGTCTTAGCGTGCTGCTGAGTTTCGAAAATCAGATGCTCGTGAACCTTAAATGGGTTGTCGGACATGGGCAAATGTTTGTTTTAGGTGAATGCTGAACCCGCTCAGATATTGGATCGTTGAGCCGAGAGCTTTGATGTTTTGTTAGCAAGTGTGGAACTCTCTATAGCACAAGCTTCACATGTAGTTAGTTGTAAGAGTCCTCCGCTATTTTCAACCCTTTATATAACTACTATTACTGCCTAAAATCATGTAGATTTACTACATGCGACTCGTGGAGAGGTATCAAAGGCACTATTTACGCTCTTATAACTGATCCTGCGGATTTCTTAAATTTTTTAACATAAGGGTTTTCTAATTACTAGTTTGCAAGATGCTGGAGCTTTGGTGGTAGATATCAAAGATTTTGTTAAATTAGTTGCCGATCCATGACTGCAGACTCAGTTAATCTTGTTTACTATCATTTTCGTATGACCAAACGTTGCTCCCTTGTCCTGGTAGATTATGAATATACATAAGAGTTTTCAAGTTTAAAGTTTTTTTCCGATCAAGCCCCAGGCACCAGACACCGGAAATCACCCTTTTTCGAGGCTGAGAAGAAGATTTAAGTTAGAGAATGATGTGATTGCTACGCAGAACGAGAAAGTTCCTGTTGACGGAAGCAGTCAGAGTGGATATCTTGTCGAGCAAGCTTGCAGTTCTGTACCTAGCATCGGCCGATACCTCACAGCATCCGCAAAATTCAACTCCTCATAAAGGTTCAGCTTCAAGCACGTTAGCTCCTGAATGCACAGCCTCTCTCATATATTAGCGCAGAGGCTTGCTATAAATTATCTGCAACATTGGCGGTTGAGCAAGAAGTTACCTCGTTCTAGGAGCGGGACCTAATGACCACTTGGTTCGTATTATTCTACTTCATGGGTGGGCACTAGCCAAATACCCTCACATACCTCAACAACAAACGAGGTTGAGTCCCAAGTTTTGGCGAGGCTACGCCGAGAAATTGAAAGAATGGGCCTATCTTGGTCGTGGGTATTCTGTCGATAAAGATGATTCTCCTCCCTGCCTTCCATAACAAATGGCAGATCCACATTTAGGACCCTGGGAACCAGTTGCTGTCAAATCAACTCTATCAAAACATTCGACGAAACGGTCATTTCAATTGTCATTTCCAAAACCTTACTGGTCTTTTCTCTTGTCAAATTATCATCGAGGAAGCATAGATAGAAATCAAGTGATACAACTTGGATTTCCGTAACGCTGTTTGTATAGCAGTTGGAGCGTACCTTCTAAAACGCTCTCTTCCTGCAACGACTCCTTGTCGTAAACTTTATCTGCTTAGAATTTCACGAGGGGCTCCAGATTGAGTCGTTCATGGTCAAAATGCTATAAATTTATTAAGTGAATTTTATGTAGACCGCTTTCCAGTCAAGAACTCTTAGTTGTGGTATTTACTAAAGTATTGATAGATTCACCAAGTCTTCTAGAGCGACCCTAAATCCTCGCTATCAATTACTTTCTCCCAGAGTAAACTTATAGGACTCAATTTTCAGTGAATTTTATCTACCTGTGCCCCTTTCCTGCAACACTTATTTACCAAGGAATCATCGCCACATCGATTGACCTCTCAAAAGCACTTGTCGATGCCATGGGAATGCAAGTACTCCTAGATAAAATGTCACGTGCCTAACGGGCAATCGATTCTTAGGTAGTCGAAATGACTCATTCTCCCTCATGGCCATTTTTCATGCTCGAAGCTGTCAATATCAGGATTCAAGAATGTGGTATAGGTTGAGAAGGGCCCGATTGTCTCACTTCGACTCATTTGTAACATTGATGAGCTTGATAGAAGGCGCTGGAATAGACCTCAAGAATAGATTCGTATATAAAGAGTGTACAATGTGGTGTTCAGCAAGGACAGATTAGACATACGGGGTAGAAATATTCTAAAGATATTGAACAACAAGAACTTCATGTTATTCAAATGGATCTCTTGAAGATCCCCCATTGTCTTCAACGAGGTTCCGACTCGCCCAACAAGAGAGTACATGACTTCAGTGACCCCTCTT
>Ga0302325_10022057_pt1 | contig 13333 bp, 13 predicted proteins | sample Palsa_T0_2_FD_201948 | JGI IMG/M metagenome (GOLD analysis project Ga0302325, IMG submission 201948) | Peat permafrost microbial communities from Stordalen Mire near Abisko, Sweden - Palsa_T0_2 | ecosystem: Environmental > Terrestrial > Soil > Palsa > Peat permafrost | place: Sweden: Abisko... | reverse complement strand
TCGAGCGGCGCGCGGTGCTGATCGCCTTCGTGCGCGTAGCGCCCCGCGGCGTTGGCCTGCCAAATCTCCACCAGCGAACGCGGGACCGGCCGTCCATCCTCGTCCAGCACGCGTCCTGCGACGATGAGGCGCTCGCCCAGCGGCGGGCCCTTTCCAAAGGCGGTGAGATCGGTCAGGTCGGGACCCGCCCAGCCGCCCTCGCAGGTCACGCCCGGGATCTCGGTTAGCTCACGCGGCGCGGCGACCAACGGCTGCTTGGGATGGCGCTTGATCGTGCTCGTGTAGGCCGGATAATCGTACGGCGGCTGGGTGGGATCGGCATTGCGCGTCGCAATCGTCACGAGGACGTCTCCGCGTCGCTCTCGCGGTACACCTTCGCCGCGATCTTGAAGGCCGTGTTCGCGGCCGGCACGCCGGCGTACGCGGCGACGTGGAGCAGCAGTTCGCGTATCTCGTCGCGGCTGACGCCCGTGTTGCGGCTGGCGCGCATGTGCAGCTCGAGCTCCTCGAGCCGTCCGAGCGAGGCGGTGATCGCGATCGTGAGCATGCTGCGCGTCTTGCGCTCCAAACCGGGGCGCGTCCAGATCTCGCCCCATACGTTCTCGGTGAGGTAGCGCTGAAAATCACGCGTCAGATCGGTCGCCGCTTCCAGCGACGCATCGACATGGCGATCGCCCAGTACCGCGCGCCGCACGGCCATGCCGCGTTCGTACTTGGAGTCGTTCATCCGCCGGCTCCCGCCGGAGTGCGCATCTCGAGGAAGGTCTGCACGAGCCCCGCGACCTCGTCCGGACACTCCACGTTGAGGAGGTGCTTCGCGCCCGGTATGACTGCAAGTTCGGCGCCGGGAATCGCGTCGCGCAGCGCGGCACCCATCTCGGGCGTCGTCACCACGTCCTCGGAGCCGGCGATGACGCGCGTCGGCGCCGCGATGCGGGCATCGTCGGCGTTGAGATCCGCATCGCGCAGCGCCGCGCAGCAGCCGACGTAGCCGGCCACGGGCGTCCGCGCGAGCATCTGCCGAAAGCCGTCGACTTCGACGGGTCGTTCGACGTCCATACGCGGCGTGAACCAGCGACCTAAGGTCGCTTCGACGAGCGGCGCCATCCCTTCGCGCTCGGCAGTTTCCATCCGCTCGGTCCACGTCGCGACGGTTCCAATCCGGTTTCCCGTCGCGCACAAGACGAGCCGTTCGATCCGCGCGGGATACTCCGCCGCAAAGCGCTGCGCGACGACGCCGCCGATCGAGAGGCCGACGACGCTCGCACGCTCGACGTCCAGCGCATCGAGCAATCCCGCCAGATCGTCGGCGAGTTCGGCGATCGTGTACTCTCGCCGGGATCCGCTCGCACTGAGGCCGTGGCCGCGCATGTCGTACCGGATGACGCGGTACCAGCTCGCGAGCGCCGGCAGCTGCGGGTCCCAGAGATGAAAATTCGTCCCCAGCGAGTTTGCGAAGACGACCGGCGGCGCGTCAGCGGGTCCGGTAATGTCGTAGTGGACGGTCCGGCCGTCCACGCTCGTGAAGGGCATCGCGCCCGCCTTTCGCCGCTCAGCGGCCCGGAGCCGCCTGCCCGGGGTCGTGCCTCTCTCGACCGGCCCAGGCCGATGTACTAGTATCTTCTCGGGGGCAACGCACGAACGGAGCACGCTCATGAACAAGCAAGGTCTGCGGTTTTCGCATCACTGGCTGCTGGCGGCCATCCTTGCCGCAGCAACGGCCAGTGCACCGGTGGCGGCTGCGGCCGAGACATATCTCGATCTCGGATCGACCGGCAGTTCCAGCGAGTTTCCGACGAAGCCCCTGAGCGCGAAGAGCAGCACGTGGATCGAGCTGACGTCGTTTAACTTTGGCGCTGGTAGCTCGTCTAACTCATCGGGTGGCGGCGGCACAACGGCCGGCAAAGAGTCGATGACCATCACCGTCTCGGATCCCGCGGCCGCACACACGCTCTTCGACGAAGCGGCGCGGGGTGCAACGCTGCCCGTCTTGCGGTTCTATATGGTGAAGCCTTCATCAAAAGGAATGATCCCCTACTACATCGTCACGCTGACGAACGCCGTCGTGACCTCGGGCCGATCGACTGCCACCGGCGCCGTGCCCGCCCAGTTGGGAGGGCCGTACATCACGTTCAACTTCTCGACCTGTGAGGTTCAACAGAACGACGGCTGGAAGACCACGTCCGATCCCAAGAGCCCGATAATCTGGAAACTCGTCCAAGTCAAACCGCCGTCGTCCTTTTAACGGAGCAAGATCATGAAACAGCAAGGTCTGCGCTTTTCTCGTCACTGGGTGCTCGCGGCCGCCCTTGCCGTCGCAACGGCGATGGCACCGGCGGCGGCTGCGGCCACCACATACCTCGACCTCGGATCGACCGGCAGCCAGGGCGAGGTCCCGACAAAGCTCGTCGCCGGCAAGAACGCCGGCTGGATCGAAGTGAGTTCCTACAGCTTCGGCGTCGGCAAAGCTACCACCGTGCCGAATAGTGGCGGGGCAGCGGCTGGTAAGCGAACCACGGAATCGATGTCTGTCACGATCGCTCCGAATCCCACGGCCGCACAAGCACTCTTCAACGACGCCGCGCGGGGCAAGACCCTTTCCGTCGTGCGGCTGTATATGATGAAGTCTTCGCCGAAAGGGATGATCCCCTACTACGTCGTCACGCTGAAGCACGTCATCGTGAGCTCAGATCAATGGACCGGCGGCAATAGCGACCGGCCAACGGAGAACATCACTTTCAACTACGAGCAGATCGAGATTCAGTACAACAACGCCGACAAGACTGCGGCGGACACGAAGAGCTCGATAAGCTGGAACATCGTCCAGAACAAACCGCCGTCGGGCCTCTAAGAGCAGGTCGCACACGATCCGGAAGCACCCGCGCTACGGGTACTCCGCGAGTCCCGGCGGGTCGACGACCATCGCGACCTCGTCGGGGTTCGATTTCCAAAACCCGTAGCTGAAAAAGAACACCAGCCCGACGACGAGCGCGAGCGAGAACCAGACCCACGTCTCGCGCGAGAGACCGAAGACGGCCAGGAAGAGCGAAAACACGATCCCGAGGACCGGGAACAGCGGGACGAACGGGACGCGGAAGGTCCGCGGCAGATCGGGCTTGCGGCGCCGCAGGTAGAGTACCCCGGCACACACGACGGTGAACGCGATCAGGGTCCCGATGTTGACCAGGTTCAGCAGTTCCGTGAGCGGGATGATCAACGCCATCAGCGCGACCGCCACCCCGGTGAACATCGTCGTGTAGATCGGCGTCTTGAAGCGCGGATCGACGTACGCAATCGCCGGCGGCAGCATCTTGTCGCGCGCCATGACGTAGAAAATGCGGCTCTGCCCGAGCAGCGACGCGAGCGCGACGCTCGTCGTGCCGGCCAACACGCCGATCGTGATCACCCAGTTGAGAATTGGGAGGTGCAAGGGCGCCAGCGCAGCGACGAGTGGATTCTTTACCGGGACTAACGTCCAGTTCATGTCGCCGACGAGTACGATCGCGGTCGCGCAGTAGATGATCGTGCCGATCGCGAGCGCGCCGATGACACCCATGGGGATATCGCGCTGGGGATTCTTGCATTCCTCCGCCGTCGTCGTCGCCGTATCGAACCCGATATAACTGAAGAACACGAACGCGGCGATGGGGATGATGCTGTAGGGTTGCGAACTCTCTGCCGCGCCGCCGAACGGCACGAGCTTGCCCCAACCGTGCGGGTTGAAGTCGTGCAAGTTCGCGGCATGAAACAGGAACAACCCCGCGATCACGAATACGATCAGCGCTGAGATCTTGAGCACGACGAAGATGTTGTTCGTGGTTGCCGACTCGCGAATCCCGACCGACAGCAGCAGACTCAACGCCAGGACAAACGCCGCGCCGAGCACGTCGTACTGCGAGTGCGCGACATCGTAGCTCCCGGGCAGCCACCAGGGGCCGGAGACGATGAGGTTCGAGGTCTGCGCCCATTGCGGCAGCGTCACGCCGACGCTCTTGAACACATCTTGAATCGCGGCCGAGAACTGCTGCGCGACCGGCGCTGCGCTGATCCCGTATTCGAAGATGAGCGCGAAACCGATGATCCAGGCGAACAGCTTGCCGAGCGTCGCGTAAGCGTAGGTGTACGCGCTCCCGGCGACCGGGACCATCGCGCCCAGCTCGGCATAGCAGAGCGCCGCGAAGAATGAGGTGAGCCCGGCGATCAGGTACGAGATGATGACGGCGGGTCCGGCGCCCTTGACGCCGGTGCCGATCGTCGTGAAAATGCCTCCGCCGATCATCGTGCCGAGGCCAATCGAGACGAGGTCCTTTGCGGTCAGCGCCCGACGAAGGACCTTGTTCTTGCTCTGTTCCCGCAGTCGCTCGACGGAACTGGTCCCGAACAGTTGCGTCACGAACTGCATCCGCCGCCGTTCGCACCGGCGCTCCGCCATCCCCCCGCGGCGCGGACGGTGCTCGTTGCGGGCGCGGCGAAACACGGACCGTGCGCATCGTGAGCCGGCCCCTCGTCGCGCGGCCTCAGCTCGAGCAGCTCGCAGCCAAGCACGGCGTGACGCTAGTGAGCGTCGATGATGCCGCAGGGATGCTGCGCGAGGTCGACGACGCCGACGCGCTGTGGCTCTGGCCGGCCTTTTACGATGCGGCGCTCGCCGCCGCGCTGGAACGCAACGCCGCGCGTCTGCGCTGGCTGCAGCTGATGACGATGGGGTTCGATCCCCTGGAGCAGTTCGGGGCCCCGTCGACGCTGACGATCACCAATGCCGGCGACGCGTACGCGCCGACGGTCGCCGAACATGCGCTGACGCTCCTGCTGGCGCTGCTGCGCCGCGTCGCGCCCGCCGTCCGCAACGTCGCCGAGCACCGCTGGGAGCCGGCGCTCTCCAGCGAGGTTGCTACCTTGAACGACGCGGTGGTCGCGGTGATCGGCTTCGGCTCGATCGGACGGGAGATCGCCGTTCGGCTGCGCGCGTGCGGCGCGCGAATCATCGCCGTCACGCGCAGCGGGCGCAGCGATCCACGCGCCGACGAAGTCGTCACCGTCGACGCGCTGCGCGACGTCTTCGCTCGCAGCGACGCCGTGGTGATTGCGCTTCCGCTCACCGCGCAGACGCGCGGACTGATCGATGCTGCCGCGCTCGCGGCGCTGCCCCCGCACGCCGTTCTCGTCAACATCGCGCGCGGGGGCATCATCGATCAAGCCGCCCTCGACGACGCGCTGCGCGAAGGACGCCTCGCCGGCGCGGGCCTCGACGTCACGACGCCCGAGCCGCTGCCGCCCACCGATCCGCTGTGGGACGCGCCGAACGTCATCATCACGCCGCACATCGCCGGCTACGGCGGGATGGTTCCCGCGCGCCGCGTGATTGCGCTCATCGAACGCAACCTTTTGCACGCGCTTGCCGGCGAACCGCTCGAAGCCCGCATCACCCTCGCGGCGCGCTAGCCTCGCGCCTTACAGGCCCAGCGTCCTGCGTACCGCAGGTAAGAAGTTGCGCGAGATCGGGACTTCGCTGCGCGCCTTGTCGTCGACGCGCAGCAGGTACGAACCGCCGAAGAACGGTTCGACCTCGACGACGCGCTCGGGGTTGACGAGATACGCACGATGCACGCGCAAGAAACCCGCCGGTTCGAGGCGGGCTGCCGCGTCCGCAAGCGAACCCTTCCAGCGCAAGTCGCCGTCGAACACGCGCGCCGTAACGATGTGCCCGTTGGCCTGAACGTAGCGGATCTCACTGACCTTCACCAAGCGCACGCGCTCGCCGTCGTCCAAGGCCACGCGCGACGGAGGCGCCGTCCCATTCCGAACGGCCGGTGCGGTCCCGGCAAACGCGCGCAGGCGTTCGACCGTGCGAGCGAGCCGCTCGCCGGAGACGGGCTTGACGACATAGTCGACCGCCGCAAGTTCGAATGCGTCGACCGCGCGCGAGTCGTCGGCGGTGACGAACACGACGAAGGGCGGCGCGGGGAGCGCGGCGATCACCTTCGTCGCTTCCAACCCGCTCAACCCCGGCAGGCTGATGTCGAGGAACGCGACGTCGTACGAGGCGCCGGCCAGCAGGCGGAGCGCTTCGACCGCGTCGCCGGCTTCGGTGATCGCGAAATCGGGAGCCACTCGGCCTAGCGCGTACACGAGTTCGCTGCGCACGAGAGGCTCGTCGTCGACGACCAGAACCTTCATCGCGCCGAAGTCGGAACGCCGGCCGGGACGCGAAAGGTGACCGTCGCTCCGGCGCCCGGCGCGCTCTGCACCTGCAGCGCGCTGGCGGCACCGAACAGTTTGGTCAACCGCTGGTTCACGTTGTCGAGGCCGATCCCGTTCCCGCGCGACGGCGCGCCCGGCACGAACCCGACGCCGTCGTCGCTGACGTCGATCTCGGTCGCGCCGTCCTCCTGCGGACGCGCGCTGATCCGCACCGTCCCCCCGCCGCCCTTCGGTCCGAGGCCATGCCCGATCGCGTTCTCGACCAACGGCTGGACGGAGAGCACCGGGACGACCGCGAGGCGGGCGCGCGGATCGATGTCGAACTGCACCTGCAGCCGCTCGCCGAAACGGGCGTGCTCGAAACGCAGATATTGCTCGACGTGCTCGAGCTCTTCGTCGAGCGAGACGAACTCGGCGTGATGCGCCAGCGAATCGCGGAAGTACTCGGCGAAGTCGACGACGAGGTCGTGCGCCCGCGCAGGGTCGGTCCGCGTCAGCGCCGCGATCGTGGTCAGCGTGTTGAACAGAAAGTGCGGCGAGACCCGCGCGCGCAGCGCGTCGAGTTCGGCCTGCGTCACGAGCGCCGAGCGCGCGTCCAGCTCCGCGACTTCGAGGGACGTCGAGAACACGCGCGCCAGACCGACGGCGACCCGTTCGTCATCCTCGGCGATCGGCGTGCCCGCGCGGTAGAGTTTGAGCGCGCCGACGGAGGCACCGCGCACGATGAACGGCGCGATCGTCACCGACGTCAGCGGACAGCCGGCGACGGGACACTCGATCTCCTCGCGCGTGCGTGCCGTGCACACCATCCCGGTCGCGACCGCGCGATGGGTCAGTCCGGTCAGCGCCGGGCCGCCGACCAGATGGTGGTCCTCGCCGCGGCCGACGTAGGCCAGGACGCGCTCCGTATCGACGACCGCGCACGCGTCGAGCTCGAGATGCTCGTACAGTAGCTTCGCGGTGAAGGTCGCCGACTCAACGCCGAGACCGCCCCGCAAGTGCGGCAGCGCTTCGACAACTAAATCGAGGACGTTCGTCGGCACGCATCCCCGTTTCGCCGCAACCGCGACCGTTGCCGCTCATCGCCGTGCGGTCACGGTCTGCGCGCTCTCTACCGCTGCAGCGGGATTCGAGCCCGGGCTGGACAATCACGATTGCCAAGGGAGGTCGCCATGTCTGCGCGTTTCATTTTCGTCGCTGCGTTCATCACCGTCCTCACCGCTTGCCTGCTTAGGACCGGCCCGGCATCTACGGCCGACATAGCGTCGCCAAAATTGATGTCGATCAGCCCGGATCGACTGCAGCGGTTGAGCGCCGCCGGCCTTCACGCGGACGATCCGCAATTGAACGCGCATCTGCGAGCGTTAGCCTCGTCGCGCCATGGTACGTGGCTGCGCCCGGCGGCAAAAATTGCCTCATCGCGAAGGCCGGGCTCGCAAACCAGCTGGAGCGTCTCGTTGGTGCCGCCGGCGGAGTTGCTCCGCCCCGATGCGCTCGGACCCAGGCCGGTCGTGACGTCGCTTGCACTCATCGGCGGCGTCATTGTCAACATCAACGGCTCGAACCTCATGACCTCCGGCGGCGCGCCGGCCGTCACACCGAATCTTTCGATCTCGAACTGCGGCCAGCATCCGTTACATGAATTGTCCGGCGGCTTGGGCGGCCTCTTCACGCCGTCGTCGACCGCGCTCTATTTCGCTGGACCCGGCGTTCCCGAAAACGAGACCGCGCAGTTGTCCACCACTGTGGACGGGGTTACGTCAGCGCCTCAAAACTTGACCTACCCGGTTCAGATTTTGCCGCCTCCAGGCGAGGCGTACTCGGTCGACGTCGACGACACGAGCCCGTACTATTCCCAGCCCGACGGAATGGGTCAAGGAGCGTCGTCGTTTGCGACCTCCGGCAGTCACATCTCGACGAATTTTTCCGACCCGACTACTACCGGGACCGACACGCTGGGCATCGGCACGAGCCTCGTGAACGGCTGGACGGTAACGGCGCAGATAGGGGGCGTTCACTCATACCTGGACGCACCGAGCGATGACGGCTCAAACGATGTTTACCGTAGCGCGCACATCGTACAGCAACCCACGAGCGGACGGCTTGAAACCAAGGTTGCCTGGAGTTACGAGGGCGGCGAATCGATCAGCTACCAGGTGGTCTGGTACTTCAGCAACGGCCCGATGGGCACGCGCCAGGTTTCGACAATGTCAAAGCAGACGACATGCTCGGACGAGCAATAACCCTGAGCGTGCTCTAGGGATCCAGCGCCGGCGAGGTCACACCTCGAGCAACTTCTCGGGCGTGATCGGGAGCTCGCGCACGCGTATGCCGGTGGCATGATAGACGGCGTTGGCCACCGCGGCGGCGCTGCCGACGTTGCCGATCTCGCCGATGCCCTTGATCCCGAGCGGGTTGACGTGCGCGTCGCGCTCGTCGACGAGAATGATGTCGATCTCGGGGATGTCGGCGTTGACCGGGACGAGATAGTTCTCGAGACTGGCGTTCATGTAGCGGCCCGTCCGCTCGTCGATGCGGCCCTCCTCGTGCAGCGCCATCGACACGCCCCAGATGACACCGCCCATGTACTGGCTGCGCGCTGTGCGCGCGTTGACGATGCGCCCGGCTGCAAACGCGCTCACCATGCGTGCTAACCGCACCGTGCCGAAATCCGGATCGACGTGTACCTCGGCGAAGTGCGCGCCGAACGAGTGGGTCGAATAGGGCCCTTTCTTGCTGCGGTCGGCCACGGATTCGCCGTGCCCGCTCATCATCGGCAGGCCGGCGCGCTGCAAGATTGCCGCATACGTTTCGCCGACGCCCGGATTGCTGCGCAGGCTCACCCGGCCGTTCGCGAAAACGAGTTCGTCAAGGCGGCGTCCGTGCATCGGTGAGGCAACGTCGGCCAGCGCCACCCGGGCGATCTTGTCGCGGACGGCGATTCCGGCGAGATGCACCGCGTTGCTGACACTCGCGGTCAACTGCGATCCGCCGGCGTCGGGCGCCTCGGGCATCAGCGTGTCGCCGAGATCGAACCGCACGTTGGCCACGTCGATGCCGAGCGCTTCAGCGGCGATCTGGGTGAACACCGTATAGGCGCCGGTGCCGATGTCGCAGCCGCCACTGACGACATATGCGCTACCGTCGGCATGGACTGTCGCCGTCGCTGCCGCCGTGGAACGATTGGCGGGATAGGTCGACGTCGCCATACCGTAACCGATGAGCAGTCCCTCGGGGGTGCGCGCCGCGCGAACCTGCGGCGTGCGACGCGACCACCCAAAGCGCTCCGCGCCCTGCGCGTAGCATTGCCGCAGCGACTTCGCCGAAAACGGCTTGCCGGCGTCAAGATCCGTTTCGGCGTAATTGCGCAGGCGCAGTTCGAGCGGATCGACGCCGCTCGCATACGCCAGCTCGTCCATCGCCGATTCGAGCGCGAACGATCCACTCGATTCACCCGGCGCGCGCATGTACGTCGGCGTCGCCACGTCGTAACGAACGCCGCGGTGCGACGTCGTCTGATTCGGCACGGCGTAGAGCATGCGGCTGATCACGGCGGCGTTCTCGATGAAGTCATCGAAGCGCGAGCCTTGCGAGCGCACGTCGTGGCCGAGCGCGAGCAGACGGCCCGAGCGGTCGGCGCCGATCCGGATACGCTGCTCCGTCCGTGCCCGGAACCCGCAGCCGCCGAACATCTGCGGGCGTGTGAGAACGACCTTCACCGGCCGGCCGACGACGCGAGAACCCATCGCCGCCAGCGCCGTGTGCGCGTTCGTGGCTCCTTTGGAGCCGAAACCGCCGCCCACGAACTTCGCGATGACGCGCACGTCCGACTCCGGGAGACCGAAGACCGAAGCGATGGTTTTGCGGCGCGCGAAGACGCCTTGCGCACCGTCGTAGATCGTAAGCCGGTTGCCCTCCCACGTCGCGAGCGTCGCATGCGGTTCCATCGCGTTGTGAAATTCCGTCGGCGTGACGTACGTGTGATCCAACTGAATCGGCGCGCCTGCGAAGGCGCCATCGAACGCGCCGCGCGTGGTGTCGGGCGGATTGCGATTCGCCGTCGCCGGCTTGTACTCGAGCGCTCCCGGCGAGGCCATCGTCGTCGCCGGAGGGTCGGCGGCATAGGTGACGCGGACGCGATTCGCGCCGTCGGTCGCTGCTTCAAACGTCTCCGCGACGACGAGCGCGACGGGCTGGCGATCGTACAGCACCCGGTCGTCCTGCAGCAGCCGTAGTTTGCGATCGCCGGGCGGGTCCTCGCGCACCTGCGGCGCGTTCATGTGCGTGAGCACGGCCAGCACGCCGCGCAGCGCGTGCGCCCCCATCGTGTCAATCGACGCGATGCGGCCGACGGCGATCGTGCTGGTAACGATCACGCCGTACGCGACGTCGGCGAGCGGCTCTTCGTAGGCGTACCGCGCCTCGCCGGTGACCTTCGCGCGTCCGTCGACGCGTTCGAGCGGGGCGCCGATCATGCGGATGTCCCCACCATGCTCAAAGCGCGAATCATGGCGCGCTTCGCCAGCGCGACCTTGAAGCGGTTGAGCCGTTGCGGAACCGCGGCGCGCAGCTCGGCGTCGGCTGCTGCGGAATAGGCGTCGGGTCCGGCCGCTCTGCCGATCAGCGCCGCTTCCGCCGCGTGCGCGCGCCACGGGATGAGAGCCACCCCGCCGAGTGCGACGCGCGCATCGCGAATCGTACCGCCGGCGACGACGAGCGCCGCGGCGGCAGAGACCAAGGCGAACTCGTACGACGCGCGATCGCGGACTTTGACGTAGGCGGAGTTGCGCGTCAGCGCGCTGGGCATAAAGCTCACCGCGGTGATCAGCTCCCCGGGCTCGATGTTCGTCTCTCGCGACGGATCGTCTCCGGGCAGGCGGTGAAAGCCGAGGAACGGTACGCTGCGCACGCCGGCGCGGCCGTGCAGATGGATCACGGCGTCGGTAGTCAGCATCGCAACCGCAAAGTCGGACGGATGAACGGCGATGCAGCGCTCGTTCGCGCCGAAGATCGCCATCTTGCGATCGTCACCGCCGATTGCGCTGCAGCCGCTGCCCGGCAGACGCTTGTTGCACGGCTGCGACGTGTCGCGGAAATAGACGCAGCGCGTTCGCTGCAGGACGTTCCCGCCGATCGATGCCATGTTGCGGAGCTGCGGCGACGCGCTCGTCTCGAGCGCCTGCGCGACGGCCGGGGCGTTGCTGCGGATCGCCGGATGATCCGCGGTGTCGCTCATGCGCGCGAGCGCGCCGATCCGCACCTCGCCTTCGGGCAGCACCTCGATCGTGCCGAGGGGAAGCCCGTTGATGTCGATGACCATGTCGGGCTGCGCAACGTCAATTTTGATCAGGTCGATGAGGTTCGTGCCGCCGGCGAGGTAGGCGCCCCGCGCTGAACCGGCAAGCGCGGTCAGCGCGTCCTGCGGTGTTTGCACCTGCGCGTACGCGAACGGCCGCATCAGGCGTGCGCCACCGTTTTGATCGCGGCCACGATATTCGTGTAGGCGCCGCAGCGGCAAATGTTGCCGCTCATGTACTCGCGGATCTCGGCGTCCGAATGCGTGCGGCCTTCGGCGATCAGGCCGACCGCCGAGCACAGCTGTCCCGGCGTGCAGTAGCCGCACTGGAAGGCGTCGTTGTCGAGGAATGCCTGCTGCACCGGATGGAGGTGTCCAGCTTGCGCCAGGCCCTCAACCGTCGTGACTGCTTTGCCTTCGGTCGCGATCGCCAGCGTCAGACACGCGTTGACGCGGCGGCCGTCGACGAGGACAGTGCACGCGCCGCACTGCCCTTGGTCGCAGCCCTTCTTCGTGCCGGTCAGCTTCAATCGTTCGCGCAACGCATCGAGAAGCGTGACGCGCGGCTCGACCTGTGTCGCATAGAGGCGCCCATTGACCTCGAGCGTGATACCGACCGGCTGCGGTCCAACGCCGACAGGCGCCGGCGCCTGGGCTTCGGCGGCCGCCGATATGCGAAGGCCAAATCCGGCGGCAACCGCCGGAACGGCCGCCCCGGCGAGGAAGCGCCGGCGTGTGAATTTCCTATTGCCCAAGGTCAATCTCCCCACGCATCCATACCCATATCAATGGGGATATGCGCTGGTGCCGTCAGCGCAGCGTCTCGGTCATTTCACCGGCCGGTAGCGAAGCACGACGGCGCCGGTCTTGAGACTCGTCGCCGCGATGAGCTTCAGCGTTCCGCTTTCATTCTCGCGAAATAGCAGCTTGCCATGGCCCACGAAAACCGGGAAGATCGAAATCCGGAGCTCATCGAGCAAATGGTTCGCCAACAGGGTCTGGCCGAACAAGCCATGACCCCAGATCATGAGATCGCCGCCGTCCTGCTCCTTGAGCGACTTGACCGCGGCCACGACATCGCCCCGAACCAGCGTCGAATTGTTCCACGCAGCCACTTCTAATGTCGACGAAAACACGTACTTCCGGATGCCGTTGATGAGGTCAGCGTACTGACCGGTCTGCGCCGACCAATCCTTCGCCAGTACCTCGTAGGTTCGCCGCCCCATCAACATGGCATCGCGCGTTACCAGCCGTTCAAACGTCGCCTTCAAGAACTCGTCGTCAAAATAATCCCCGACCCATTGCGCCGGGTCCTCGATGACGCCATCGAGCGACACGAGGGTCTCTTCATAAATCCTTCGCATCACCAGAACGCCTATACAGTGAATTCGACGCGCCTGCTCGGAGCCGTCGGCCGCATGTCATGCGTGAGCAATCCGGCCGCCCGCGGACGGTCGCTATTGCCGTGCGAACAGTATCGCTGAGGTCGGGCTTACGGTTCGTCGTCGGCTGCGCCGGCGACCACGACGCCGGGGTTGCGCACGATGACGCGATCGTGACGCGAATCGAACCGCACGGTTGAACCGAAGGCTCTGGTAATCGTGGCGCCCGCAACCATCATGCGGCCGCGCACCGTGAAGGGCGCCCGCGCGAGCTCGATGGCGTGACCGTTGAGGACGGCCTTCGCGTGGCCGGGGCGCATGACGAGCGTATCGCTCCCGCGCCGCAGCGTAACCGCGCCCGTCACGTCATCGAAGGTCGCTTGCGCACCCGCAGCTTCGGCGACGGCGCGCAGCGGCAGGTAGGTGCCGACCGGGGTCGTCACCGGCGCCACGT
>Ga0302325_10022055_pt1 | contig 13335 bp, 11 predicted proteins | sample Palsa_T0_2_FD_201948 | JGI IMG/M metagenome (GOLD analysis project Ga0302325, IMG submission 201948) | Peat permafrost microbial communities from Stordalen Mire near Abisko, Sweden - Palsa_T0_2 | ecosystem: Environmental > Terrestrial > Soil > Palsa > Peat permafrost | place: Sweden: Abisko... | reverse complement strand
CAGGATCGTTTCACTTAAAGCAGTATAGTGGAATGCTTCAAGGGATCTTCGAACCCGTGGCAGAGAGGAAGAAGGGCACCCTCGAGAAGATCATGAGAGACTTTCCACATCGAAAGTTCATCCTTATTGGGGATAGTGGGGAAGCAGATCTTGAAGTCTACACCGATGTCGTGCTGGCGAATCCTGGAAAAGTGTTAGCAATCTTTATTCGCGATGTCACAACACCGGACACGGCAGGATACTTCGATTCGGCAATGGGACCTCTTAGTGGTGACCGTCGAAGAGGCAGAGCCCCCCCTTCAAGAGGTCAATCGGGCGACAGCCGGATGACACAAATGTCTGAAGCATCTGATAGACCAGAGCACCGCCCAATCCTTCCACCAAGAGCGGCTTCTGAGGTAAAGCCACAAACAAGCGATGGCCCATCGATGGGGAAATTGATTGATTTTGATGATGAACCCGAACAAATTAATGTTCATGAGTCTCACCGTCACGTCATGCCTCGCTCTTCATCGACTTTCGAAGCGCTGGACTCGCCAAGAAGGAGGTCGGCTCCAGACAGTACAGGAGCCAAAGCGCCACCTCCACGACCATCTAAACCCCTAGCTCTCAGAGGGACAAGCAGTACACCTTCTGTCTCCGAAGCGGTTGCTGCATCGAGCAGAGGGAGTCCACCACCCCCTCCCAAACCGCGTCGATCTAAGCCTACAGACAATTGTCCATCTCACCCCTTATCGCAAGCTCAGAGCTCTGCCGATCTCCAATCCCCAAATCAAGGCTATGTCTCTAGTGCCCGTCAAAAGGTCTCAACAGCCTACAGCGCTCTTCCAGAGGTTCGACCCTATATGCCTAGACGTGTTACTTCTTCACAAGGGCCTCAGCCTGAAGTCTCCTCCAATAATTCATCCTCGGAGCCGCCTCCCCCGCCATTACCTCGCAGAACAACAGGTTCAACAATCAACACTATCACCAAACGTATGTCCTGGAACAGCACAGACACTTCTGAAGACGAATCATATAGACCCAACTTCAACAGCAATGTGCCCGTCAACAAGAAACTCGACATGTGGAAATGGAGATGGCAACGAGCGATGAGTATTCTTGATGCGCACGGCGTGGTGCTGAGAGGTTGGAGAGTAGGAAGCGATGTTTGCCTCGAGGCGGTGCAATTAGTTGAGAAGACGCTGAGGGAGATGAATGATGAGGGGTATGGAAATGGGAAAGGGAAAACGGGGAATGGTAGTGGGGAGGTGAAGGTTAGGGATTTGAAGAGGTGATGAAGAATACAGGTGCATGAAGCACCTAACATATGATTACGCCAGCGGTGGCGATGTGGTTACATTAGCAGAACATATATAGAACAGCGAATGCTTTTGGATCAATGGAAAAGGCTCACCTTTTGATATGTTTGTTTATGCAATCGCAGCTCTCTTGGTTCATGTTTCGTTCCGTTATTAACTTTGAATTGCCTCGCTATTCAAAAGGGCAAAAATTGGCAGCGTGCCATGGCAAAGCTAAGCCAATTATCCAAGTCGACCTCCTTCAAAATTCGTTTCCTCTCGCTTCTTTAAACATCAAAAATTGCTGAATGTCCCAGAGCACCAAAAAAATTGGTGAACCAGGCTATCAAGACCCATGACCCTATAAATTGAAAGCAGCTCACTTTTGGATTTTCCTTAATGACCTTGTTTCCTGTTTTTGTCTTTTCTTGAAGTTGGGGGTTTGCTTCGTGTAATAGTTGTGTCGCTAGGCCTGAATCTGAAATTAGTTGATTGCTCTCATGAGCAGGCTAAAGTCTAATCTGGAACGTTTATTTGTATTTAAGCTAGTAACAAAGGGAACGCTCGACCTTTGTTTTTTTGGGGGGGGGGCGACTTTTTCGGTTTTTGAGTTTCTGGCTTTGATGTTAATTTGCGTATCAGGGATGATGATCGAGTGTGGAGCGCTTGAGGGCTTGACTGCTGGCTAACGCTTTGGGAGGGTTGAACTTAAATTAAGTCATAGGTCTAGGATAGCTGGCAGGTACATCAAAGGATTCAATTCGGAGAGGTAATTTGGATAGTACTGTGATCTCTTTGTTGAACAACTCACATTGATCAGACGCATATTCAGATTTCTCCATTTTCAGTTCGAAGAGTTTATGCAATGTACATTTCCAAATAAATACAGATATGAAATATCGTTAATACTATTCACACATTATTCATCAGTTACTCCAATTCATGAGAATGAAACTCCTCGCTCATAGGAGCGCCACTCATATCCACCCACTGTCCCGCACCCGTTCTAGACCCTCCCACAGGCCTCCGATTAATGCCTCCCGTGCTAGCGCTCATCTCTTGCACACCCTGCGGAACATTCAAACTGCCTCTATTTGCCCCTCCTAACTCATTCACATCCAGTCTTTGTCCCTGATCTTGGCCCATATAACCCGTTTGCGATAGCGGCGGACTAACTGGCGGTCCATTTCCTGTCCTCTGCTCTTCCAACTCGGTATAATTACTCGGTGGACTAGGTATTGAAGGGTTTGATTGCGGCGGCTGCGTATAAATTGGCGGTGGACTCTGAGGAGATCCAGTATGCAGATTCTCTCCATACACACTCTGGTTCCCATAACCCTGTGGGCCATACGCCTCCGCCGTATTGGCACCGGCGGTTTGTTTCTCCGAAAATACAGCCAGACGTGGAGAGGGGGGTTGGATATAAGTATTAGTAGGCTTATGCGTCCCTCCCAGCTCTGAAATTCGGTTGTGATTCTGGAAAGCAATTGCCGTTGCGGCGTCTGCTTCCTGTTGTTCGTTCTGTGCAGCGGCTAGGGCGAATGCTTTATCTTGTTTTCGCTTTCGGAGGTAAAACCAGAGAAGGAAGGAGAGGAAGGCTATTAATGTTATGCCGCCGATTACGCCACCTACGATAGCGCCGATGGGCGTGGAGGATTTGCTGTGTGAGTGGATTGTGGGAAGCGGGGAGGTGCTGGGAGTAGAGGTAGAGGTCGGCGCTGCGTTGTCGTTTTGGGTTGCGCCTGGAGGGAGGAGAACGGTGGATGTACCGCTGGCGGAGGGCTGTTGGGTTACGTAGACTGTTGAGGCTACGGGCGTGATTTGACTTGTGCCTCCCCCTGCCAGCACGACTTGTGAGGAGAAGGCTCCTGTAGTAGTGGGGAGAAGGTCGACGTATATGCTGTAGGAAATGGTTGAGCACCCGAAGTTCCAGAATGTGTAGTCGATTCCGAAGACGAAGGCGAAGAAGCCGCAATAGGGCGCCGACTCTGGACTACGGTTACATTAGTTAAAGAACACAGTCTGTTGGAAGGGGATTATACCAATATATTTGACTGAGAGGAGCAACTCCATATTGGGGATAATCCCAGCATTCTGTTCCCGTTAGAGAAGATCTTGCTCTATCAACCAAAACATAGTAGTACCAGTTACCCAATTATACTTGATACTTGTCTGTCCACATCCTTCATAATAATAACCATTTGCACTCGTGAACAAGCAAGTCTCCGAGTTTCCACACTCCGGCTGTCCAAATCCTATTCTAGAATTAGCAGACACTCCCAGAAGTTTGTGTCTCTTACCGACCACCAGGAATGGTCCACTCAGTACAAATATTCGTAACATCCTTCTTCTCCAACCTTCTCTTTACCAATTCCAATTCCGGTGCCAGGGTAGGCAAAGGCATCGCAAAAATCGGGTCCCCAAACCCACACCCCATTGTCTGCGAAGGCATCGCACCGATCTGGGCTCCAGCAGCGCTCGACACCAGCGCCGCAACGGCCGAATACCTCAATACCGAAGTCATACCAGCAATCCCAAAAATTCGCGCAATGGGAAGAAATGCGCATTTGCCTTTCCTGAGGACATTCGTTTATATGTCGGGCCAAACGGCACGTCTGACCCGTCATTGTCTCTCATGATTCAGCTCCTCTGCAGAAGAGAACGCCACGCGAATCCCGCAAGCCAGAAAACACGGCTTGTGAGGCTCTCCCGCAATAAAAGAGGTCATGATTGGAAGATGCCGAGTCTCGAAGGATCGGGCTCGTTAGCGAGCCTATGATGCTACTTGGTTCTTGTGGAACAGAAGAGAGGAGATGGCGTGAGTGGAAAAGGCCGACGCCACGAACATGGCTTGACGGAGCCCAACCATTCATGAATGGTTTTGGACGAATCGGCATCGACCTCGATGCCTGGAACATTGGGAGGGGGGGTTGTGGTTGGGTGAATAGAGATGTATTTATGAGTGAGGCTGCGGGGCTGGGAAAGGGGAGTGATCTTCAGGATGGGGAAGAAGTACCCCTGAATTCACTAACAGAAAGCGTTAAAAAACAGCCTTTTATTCAAGCTTAATTCTTATCTTGGTCTATTTTTAGCCGGCGAGTTGAGATGTAAACATTCGAGTCATTGTTGTCCCTGACGGGCTTGGGAATTGGAAGTTGTTGTTTGTGCATTGAATTTGTACTATTGGGGAAAGTTTCGATCATGCTGGAAAAAGTAGAACCGTTGTGCAGTCGATGAATCCCATTGTGTGTCCGAGGCAACACTGCCAAACATCCTCTGACCCGTCATATCCATCCAGTTGCTTCCAGCATTGCTGGCAATATCAGTGCTCCTTTTTCTACTCGGCCCTCCAACGGATTCTTCCAAACCCACTCCCACCGCATCCCATCCGTAAACACTAGATCCACAACCTCGCAGAGCGGAACGTGTATCCCGAGCTCTTGCACGGTATCCTTTTGAAAGGCTAGATGTCGCTCTTCGATGGCCCAAAACTCTTTGATCATTCGAACGCCGACTTCGCTATCCCACATTCCTTCTCTTCGGGGACACCGGGCTAACAAATCCAGAGCTTGATGGCGGAGACCGTGATTTTGACATCGGCAACACACGTAGTATAACGGCCCTACGATCCCAAGATCCGTAGAGAAATTCAGAGCTGGCTTGCCAAGCTTGACATCTTGGTCTGCAGCAGCGATCACAGATTTGCAGAGGGTAACGACAATTCGAAATTCATTCGTGAAAGGCTCAAAGGTCGCATAATCGTTCATTACTTCGCCGGTTGGTCGATCATCACCTAGGCTGGGTGAAGCTTCTGCCATGATCTTAACGATCGTCGAGTGTATTTTGAGGACTGCGGCACCGCGGAGTTCTTTGCTAGTCAAGGATTGAAACTTAGCAGCCATGAATTTTTCGTAGGCCGAGTTCCAGGATTGGATCTGCGTGTAGTATTTATCAAACATGGCGTACGACTCTGGTGGTTGTTGATTTATGGGCAACTCTCCTATGTATAATTAACAAGCTTATACTTCAATAGGAGAGTGTACCTTGCCATCGCAAATATAAAATACTCTAAAGAGACCATCGGCTGCTTGATTCAGGCATACCCGCGCATCTTCCAGTGTCTCAAATGCTTCGGGTAATTCTTCATTTTTGGTTTGAATAAACGAGAGTCCTCTCACGAAATCTCGCCGGTCTTGAGTGGTGCGTGTGTCAACATATAGAATGGACTGGAGACTGAGTTGACTGAATAGAGGTCCGAGGGTTTCCTCAATTATATGGCTGTCGCCTGAAGAGTTGATCTGTAAATCGCGGAGGATTTTTAACCCACCGTGGAGGTGAACCATCGCCGAGTCGAAATACCCGCGCAAAGAATCGAAGCAAACGAATAGGATACATGACATCAATGCAGTTAACGGAGCATGTCTCCCAGTCGCAAGAGACCTCCGCAAGTGCCCAATCGCTTTTGTGTATCTATATGCAGATTAGTATGGGTTTTTAATACACGCTTCAAGAGCTGGGGAGTCGGTGAGCTCCCGAGACATGTTTTGAGAGGGCCCGGCTCTTATTCGGCTCCCATGAAGCAGTGAAATCAAGGACAAATAAGACATACTGGTTGACCGCAAATACATGTCCTTTGCCTCTGTCGACATCGTACTTCAAGTTCCCATTGACATATTCCTCGTGTAAAGCGCCAATCCCAATCACGGCGTGCCGTAAAGATGGTTCTGCCGTACTTGCCTGCAGTATAAGCTTTTCCCAGAATGAGCTGCTGTAGAAGCCGGACAGTTCCACGGCTGTTCGATTGACGAAATATGAGAACGCCCGTTTCTCTTGGCTGTTTCCTGGAGTATGTGCGTATAGTCGTTGAATAACGCCCAAGCTGCTCTTGTCCGACTTCACTACGGCGTTTTCAAGGCCGTAGCCATCGCACTTTCGTCCGGTCTTCGAGCAGCGTACACAGACAGGCTTCGTCTCGTCGCACTTGATTCGGCGGATTCTAGAAGAGCGTTAGCAAGAGAGTCTCACTGTAAGCACGCTAAAGAGCGTAGTGCAAGCTCACTTGCAGGTCTGACAGCCAGTTTTGGTTTTAGGGCCGCATTGTCTTTTCTTTACAATTCGAGCGACGGTCATGATTCCCAGACTTGATGGTCACCGATTCGTAGCAGACGAATAGTTGAGTTTAGTATACGGAGGAGCGGGAAAGGTAGAATGGAAGAGGAGACAGGAAAGCAAAGCATATCGAATGAAGCTTCCTTTCAATCATGACATAACTGAACGCTTGCGGTGTGGCTGCAAGTAAGATGCAGGGCCGCGCATTGCGCGTTGATCAACTTAATCATACAGTACTTCGTACAATAGGTAGCGTCGTGTTCGGATGAGCCACCGCGGGGCTGAGACGAAAGGTCCGGGTGTGATTAGAAGGAAAGGACCCACTTACCAAATGTACGACCTGACGAATCGCAGTCGCGGGTCGCTGGTTATATAAGGAGGCTGGGATTAATATGCCGTTCTCTACTAACAAGATTCAGGTACAGAAAGGGCCGACAGGTTCTAGAATACGAAACCTGACCTCTTCATACGACCTTATTTCGACGAGAGCTTCAAGAGCGAGGAACATTCAATAACTCATTATAACTTCTATGAATGCCCAAAGCCATCCCGAGACAGCGTATCCCGTGGTGACTTCCCTATTATTTACAGCAAAGCCATACTTCATACAACATAACCCAATCCAAACATTGGCCTCATCAACACGTCTTTCATCATACAACGTCCCCTTCTCCCCAGTCCATCAATAGAGTTCAGTTACGTGTAGCCTCCAATGCAGCAGTCAATGGCACAACTCGCAGGCTTCTCCCTCTCTGCAGAGGGGTTTCCTTCGGTTTCATTTCCGTAGGAGACAAGGCATCTTTCCACTTGCGGAAGACAGCTCTCATATCCTTTGGAACACCTCCCATCACAATAGTCGTCACCGGAACAAATGGTCGATCCTCCATACCAGCCGCAAGAATGCCGTACTCTTGGGCAAACATGAGCGAGTGTTGAAATGCCCCGAATTGTGTTTGCGCCAACGAGCCGACGAGGATATAGATTTCGAAGAAAGCATCAAGGATGTAGATGCTGTCAGGAGCCAGGTCATAAATGCAGAACGGGCTGATCTCTATGATCTTGGACAATGTCAGCCTGGTCGTTTCGCATACAACATTTTCAGAACTTACCTGCTCCTTTATCGTCGAATGCGCGCGGAACAATCGCGTAGAATACTTGGTGTAATTCGGCTTGAGTCTCCAATGATCTGCAGATTTAGGAATCGCATTATCATTTGGCTTGCCGGCGAATATTTGTAGGAAGGACGCGGGCTCCTTGCCATCATCCACCTCCATAATCTCGCCGGTAAGACCGAAATCCATACCAATGAGTCTAGCACAGCTGAGCTCCTCGATTCCACTTCCCTTTCCCTTCCACAGATACGATTTGCCTGATGAGGTGGATATTAGGTATGGGAAACCGGAGCACAGGCTGCTGGGTAAGAAGTCGACTTCGTCAAAAACGATTTGACCAAGATGCTTGCGACAGCACAGGATGTGGGGTGCAAGAGAGTCGTATCTGTTTGCAGAACCTCTTCGGATTATGATGATCCCTCCCAAAGCGTGAAAGAATTCGGGAGACTCCTTGCCTTGGCGTATTTTGATGAGTTTGCCACCTGCACTTTTGGCCTCTCTTTCCGCAAAGACTTGGGCTTCGTTCACGGTTTGGCTTAGAACTTGGTCTCCAAGCCAGTAATAGACTTCGGTCATCTTCTTCCCAGCAGCGTTCCCAAAGATGTGGAAGCAAAGGTAGAGATTGCCTTCAAATAGGATTCTCTCTTGATGAGTTGGAACCTGTTGCTTTTTACCGTCGGGAGAAAGTTGATACAAACTTGATCGCAATGTCTTGATATCCCCGCCTTGATCAGGACGGGAAGCTAACATTGCTGCAGTATCAGCCTTGTACAGATTTGAAGATCGATTTTCGCCAAAGAAATCAGCAAGTAGCTTTGAGGCTTCTGAGGTCTGTGGTACTGGACTGTCATTTGACTTGGTCGGCACAATGGGCTGCATGAAGCCTGCACTAGGAGGAGGCGATAATGGACCTTTCGTTGGTGGCGTTGGCAATGGTCGGCTTGTTGAGTCTCTTGTGCTCTGAATGCCGAGACCGACGGATGCACCTGGTTTGACGGGACTTGCTGGCCGTAATCCCGCGCCAACCATTGCAGCTCTCTCGTCATCATGTGTTGGAAGCTTAATAGGAGATCTGGCGCGAGGTTGATTCTCAGTTGGCTTAGTAGGGGAAGGTCGATCCCATAATGCTGCAGCGTTCTTTACTGACACTGAAGATTCTTCGTTACTTGCCTTGTTTGATTCAACTTTTCCAACCTTGGAGGATTCAACTACACCTGGCTTCACAAATGTTAGAGGAGAAGGCCGAACTTTTGTAGTCTCTGGCGATGGCACGGGGGAGTCCACTGGGGTTCTCTCCTTGAATATTAGCGAAGGTGATTTAACGGGGGTGCTTGGCTTCGGTTTGAGTGGCGATGCAACTTTCGTATCTTGCTTTGGCCCTTGTATGCTCAGCGGCGTCTCGCGGAAATTAGTCTTCACTGGTGACAGAGGCTTAGGGGTATCCAACTTAGATTCCGTTCTGTTGCTCATGTCAGGAGCCTCCTGTAGGAATTGAGACCGCCTTTTCATGTCAAGCTTCCGAGGCGACGATGGCTGCGATACAGCAGCCTCGGTATCTGTCTGTGGCTTTGCTGGCACTGGTTCGGCTGTGTTGGAAGGCGCTTGAGTCTCAATCCGTGCAGTCTTGGGAGTAATCTCCTCGCTTGTCATTGAAGCTGACTTTGTCTCGTCAGATGCCGCAGCAGCTACGGGAACACTAGAAGGCGCCTTTCTTCGAGGGCCGCGCGCACGACCCTTGGTCATATGTGTAAGCTGTGGACCGGCATCTGGTACTTCTGCGTTGGACGTGGAGGTGCTCATGCTGACAGTACGTTGAGAAGAGGGACTTGACGACCGCGAGGCATCACTAGCTATTGATGGTGGACCTCTTGCTAGCAACCCAGCGAGTCCCGGATTCAATCGACCGGCAAGCTTCCCGCTTACTGTTTCTTTGGCCTGAAGTCGGCCTGGAGTACTGGTTTCCTTCACGAGCGAAGCTGGCTTTGGAGGATCTTCGATATTTCTCTGCCTTGAGGCCAAATCAGAGGTGACAGGCTCAGCTTCGGCTGCAATAGACCCCGATCTTCCCAGAGCTCTTCGCTTTGCTAAAGCCTCAGGGATTTCTGCATCTTGACCAGCATTACTTCCAGACCGTGTGACGCCTTTACCCTCCAACTGTGCTTTTTTGAAATCTTCTTTCTTTTTTAAGATAGCCTCTTTAAATTCATCCTTACGTTCAGTCTTCTTGGGACCTCCCGTAACATTCAAAGCAGCCTTCCCACGAGTGATGTTTTTCTTGAGCTCATCGGGTGCAACATAGTTTTGTGTCTTGGTGCGCCGTAGCTGACCAAAAACATTCTTGAATTCGGGCTCATTCGAATTGTTCTCGGGTGGAGCCTGACGAGGTTTCAAATTTGCACGAAAATCCTTCTTCGGGGGCGTTTCCGGTTTGACTTTGCTAATGTTTGATGAAGATTTTGAGGTAGGGCTTGGCGAAGGAGTACCAGTGTTGGTAACCTCGTTTGGCTTTGCAGGTTCTTTACTTTCTTGAGAGGCGGTGCTCTCGAAACGATTTCTTGTGCTTACCCCGGAAGAAAACCCTGTGGGAAGCCCCCCTATGCTCAATGGTTTAGCAAGTCCACCAGGAGGTGGCAATCTCATCAAACCACCTATACTGACTTCATGCTTAGGGCCACTTGTGAGGCTACGACCCAGGTCGGCACTGGCCTTTTGTTTTGCTTTAGTGATCTCTGACATCCAAGCAGGCTGCTGAGGTGGTGGTGTAGGTTTTGGTTTAGGGGATTCAGGCTTGTTTAACGCACTTTCAAGCCAACTAGATTTTGTCGGGCTCCATCTTCTCGGGTCCATAGTCTTGGATGGGCTTGTGGGCGGTGTCGTGTCAGCCCGGGTAGACGTCTCAGTGGGGACATTTCCTTGGCCAGTTTTAATTCCTAAGGGCGTCTGTGTTCGCGAAGCAGGATGAGAAGGCTTAATGAACACATCGCTTGCTGTTGATGAAGTTATACTACTCCTGATAGAGCTAGAAGTACCGGGTCGTTCTTGGGTGACGGTAGCATTACTGTGACTTGATGTTGGCCTCGAACTGGGCCGCGGAGAAGTTTCTCGACTCAAACTGCTTGGTCTAGAGCCCCCTGCAGTTGCGTTAACAATGCTACCCAGAGCCACAATGCTGCTATGATCTTGGCTGCTACGGTTGCTTGCAATCGAATCGCCCCGCGATAGACCTGTCGGTGATTGGACACTCCACCTCTTGACGCTATCTGATCTTTTCATGATGGCACTCTGAACAAACCCTCCCATGCCCTTTGTAGGAGAAGCCGGTCGATCAAGTCTTTCAGGTGAGATTCGACCTTGTGATGGCGACATAGCTAGTCCGCGACCCTCAGACTTTGGATCTCCTGGTGCATCGAGTCTCTGGGCTGGAGTCAAAGGGAGTGGTGAACCGATGCCACCTGAAACTCCGGGGCTAGCTTGGTGTGATGCTTTTGAGCCACTGCCATATGCTGCGCTACTTCCTGATGGCGAAGAAGAGCGATACACAGGTTCGTCCATAGCCCTCTCATATTCTGAGGACTCCCTAGACATTCCTGGCATTTGTATTCGAGACGAATTGGAACCGTGATCTGATCTATCCTCGTCCTCCGCCCGATTCCGTTTGTACGCCTTTGAATTTAATCCTTTGTCAGCAGTCTGCCGGAACCAAGCAGGGTCTTTCGAGGCCAAGGACTGTGCGATTTCTTCTCGTGAAAGGGTTGGCTCCGCCGTAGATGAAGGTTCTGGAGTAGGCGTAGCTCTCGGCGAGCGCGCAGCGTTTTCAGTAGCTACCATTGAGAGTGGCCGACTTCGTGGGCGTTCTGACGCTTGAGAATTCGGACGGCGCTGCCAGGACAGTGGTGAATTTCTCGACGACATAGCATTGGATGGCGAGGTTTTCACCGAGATATTCTTGCCGAAATCCGACTCATTGACAACGCGCTCCCCATCAAAAAGCGCAGTGTTCTCTTTCGTAGGGGGATTCGAGGCGCCTATCAACCTCTCCATCGCGTCGTCAACTCCCATGTCGCGTCGAGGCTCGGAAGCAGATTCGACGTCAAACTTCGGTGACTGTGAAAGAGCACTGGACTGCACTGCCGAGATTCGAGATGCAGTAGGAGTATTCGCAGGCGAAGACTTCGTTGGGGAAATAGATCTGGCACGCTCTAAATAGTGCACGTTAGCCAGGTACACAAGAGCAAGGTGAGCTGTCACACCGGGATCCCACTGCAGAGAATGGGATGGACCTACCAGCTCGGCGTGCCTGTCGTTCTTTTCTGCCCTGCAAGATTTCTTGCTCCAACTTCCTGTTGCGCTCCTCGTCTTCCTGATCTCGCCTATCTCCCAATTCCTTGATGCGCTGCAGAAAATCGTTGACGTCCTCAGAGCCGCTGTCCGTTGCTGTTGGGCCGGACATGTTGACAGAATGCTCGCAAAATACTCAAAACCATAACCATGCAGGAGCCCAGGACGCGTCACGAATACATCCGCCCAGCGGGGGTAGGAAAATATTTTGGAAATGGGGGATTAATCTATGAGTCCGAGTCATTACGCAGGTGGATCACGAAGCTTTTCGCTTCGTTCTCTGGGACCTCTTCTGCGGCCACCCGCAATGCTCTGACTTTGTATTGCTACATTAAGAAAAACAAAACACAATTGCTAGTAATATTATCTTTAATTTCAACTATTGCCCTAGAAATAAGCCTTCTTGCATTTCCTTCGAGACCTTGTGTGGATCTCCTTGTTTATGCTGCTATGTTTAGCTGAAGAACGCGGTTCCCTGCAATGGCTCAGCGCCAATAGAAAGTCGAAACAAGCGCATCCCAACACCAGTGCACAATGACTCTAGTACAGAAATAATCTTGCTTTGGCATCTTGTACCACCCATGCAAGGCCTTCTTGAAGATTTGCACCTGTGATCGCACTGCATCGAATGATATGCCACTTATGCGTCTTAATAGCATTCAGCTGCAGTCCCTGCATTCGGTTAGCGCTGCCGCATATCGACGTCCATAGTACCAGACCTCCTGGATTTCTGCTTCATCCATGCATCCATTGACATCTGTCTTGTTGGCAAACACCAGCAAACTTGCCCCAGAAAGTCGCTGCAATACAGGTCAGTCACAGGATCTCGGGGAACGGTTGGCTGGTCAAACTTCTTCTTGCAAAAGGCCATGAAGTTCCTCCCGACAGTCATCGATCCGTAATCGATCCGTGGCATCCACAACCCAAATCAGTGCATCCGTCTTCTCGAAGTAGTTCCTCCAGTATGATCGGAGAGTCTTCTGGCCACCAACATCCCCTGGGCTAGTCAGCAATAGCATTAGTCCTGGCCGACTGGTGGACGTACAGATATTAAGTTTATATCTACGAAGAAAACGTCAGCATAGCGGAGAGGCTGCATTCAACAACTTACCCTTCATAATCAATAGTTTTGATAATGAATCCAAGTGTTGGGCTGACAGTATTAACATCTTCACCCATGATCTTCTTGACTATGGTAGTCTTTCCAGCGTTGTCAAGACCACTATTCCAAAATGAGATTAGCAGCCCCATCTGTCTACCAAGATTGTGCTTACAGCATCAAAATCCTCATCTCCTTGTCCTTCAACCTTGCTTTTCGCAAAATGGACAGCATTTTTCAAATTTCCGAGGAAGTTGTTGTCGGTCGTGCATTGGATGTTAGGGACGACCCAAGTCTGATCCAATCTAGAAGCTCCGTTCTGGTTGTCATCACGTGACTACTAAGCACCGTCGACCGCATCTACCTTTCTATCTAAATGAAAGGCATCTCCCACTAG
>Ga0302325_10022054_pt1 | contig 13336 bp, 10 predicted proteins | sample Palsa_T0_2_FD_201948 | JGI IMG/M metagenome (GOLD analysis project Ga0302325, IMG submission 201948) | Peat permafrost microbial communities from Stordalen Mire near Abisko, Sweden - Palsa_T0_2 | ecosystem: Environmental > Terrestrial > Soil > Palsa > Peat permafrost | place: Sweden: Abisko... | reverse complement strand
GCAATTTTCTGTCGCGCCGAGGTATTTGCGAATCCTCGCGAGGCTTGTGGGCCTGGAGGCTGAAATGAGTCGCCTATGTGACTCACTGCAGGTGGACATAAGTCCGGCAACCGAGCAGCTGCTTTGGCGGCCCACCCTGGACGTTGACGAGGGACTGGCCCGGACAGTGGCTGCCTACAATACGGTGCCTTCGAGTGAATTCTGAAGTTATCTGGATCGTCGGCTCGACATTTCTTTTATCGGTACTTGCCACCGATGTGATGCGTCGATACGCGCTTCGCAAAAACCTATTGGATGTCCCCAATAGCCGAAGTTCACACACTCAGCCGACGCCGCGCGGTGGGGGTGTCGCCATCGTAGTCGCGTTTCTTGCGTCGGTGTTGTGTTTGGTGGGCGCCGGCTATCTGAGTGTGCAGTTCGCGGGAGCCTTCTTGATGGGCGGAGGCGCAGTGGCGTTCATCGGATATCTGGATGATCGTGGGCCGCTGCGCGCGAACGTGCGATTTGGCGTGCAGCTCCTGGCCGCTATTTTCGCCGTGGTACTTCTCGGCGATGTTCCGCAGATCGAACTGGCTAGATGGGGTTTGCATGGTAATTGGCTGGCAAGGGTCATCGCAGTGTTGATTCTTGTGTGGTCGGCAAATCTCTTCAATTTCATGGACGGCATTGATGGTATCGCGGGCAGCGAGGCGGCATTTGTATGCAGCGCGGGCGCCTGGCTAAATTGGTATGGACACGGCGCTAGCGGACTGACAACGGCAATGGCATGTCTTGCCGCCGCGAGTCTGGGTTTTCTGCGTTGGAATTGGCCGCCCGCTCGAATTTTCATGGGTGATGTCGGCAGCGGATTCGTAGGCTTTACAGTGGCTCTATTCGCGCTCACTGCAAGCCAATCCATGAGCGTTTCGCTTGAGGTGTGGGGATTATTGGGCGGATGTTTTTTGGCCGACGCCACTGTGACTCTCCTAGTTCGGGTGTTGCGCGGGAATCGCTGGTATGAAGCGCATCGGTCGCACGTATATCAGCATCTTGCACGTCGCTGGAAGGGCCATCTTCCGGTAACCTTGGTCGTGTCGGCCGTCAATCTTTTGTGGCTACTGCCGTGGGCATGGCTGGCCACCAAAATGCCTGAATATGCGCGATACTGTCTGGCTCTGGGTTTAATCCCAATCCTAGCGATAGCGGTTGTCATCGGTGCAGGTCGCAAGGCCGACTAAAAGCAGCAAGGGCGGAGGGCGAATTGCCAAAAATTGCGTTAATCACAGGGATCACGGGACAGGACGGCGCGTATCTCGCGGAGTTTTTGCTGACGAAGGGTTACTTGGTGCACGGGATCAAGCGTCGTGCGTCGTCGTTCAATACCAGTCGAATCGATCATCTTTATCAAGATCCGCACGAGAAATCTGTGCGTCTCACCTTGCATTATGGAGACCTCACGGACTCCACCAACCTGATCCGCATAATACAAGAGGTGCAACCGGACGAAATCTACAATTTGGCGGCTCAAAGTCACGTTGCGGTCTCCTTTGAGACTCCTGAGTACACCGCCAATTCCGACGCGGTCGGCACGCTGCGGATTCTGGAAGCAATTCGAATTCTTGGGCTGGAACGCAAGACCCGCTTTTATCAGGCATCCACATCGGAAATGTTTGGCAAGGTGCAGGAGATCCCTCAGCGTGAGACCACGCCATTTTATCCCCGCTCTCCGTATGGCGCGGCGAAGGTGTACGCGTACTGGATCACGGTAAATTACCGGGAAGCATATGGGATGTTTGCCTGCAACGGCATTTTGTTCAATCACGAGTCGCCGTTGCGCGGCGAAACTTTTGTATCTCGAAAAATCACCAGAGCTTTGACGCGGATAAAGGTTGGTTTACAAGATACGTTACATCTTGGAAATCTGGACTCACTTCGCGACTGGGGCCATGCGCGCGACTATGTCCGTGCACAATGGCTGATGTTGCAGCAGGACATCCCCGAAGATTTCGTCATTGCGACCGGCAAGCAATTTTCGGTGCGTAACTTTGTTACCGCCGCCGGCGAACTATTGGGCATGAAAATCTCGTGGACGGGGAAGGGTATCGACGAGATCGGGACGGATGCCACGACCGGCCGTACGATCGTAAGAGTCGATTCGCGTTATTTTAGGCCGACCGAAGTAGAGAGTTTGTTAGGAGACCCAACGAAAGCCAGGGAAAAACTCGGATGGAGCGCTGAATGCAGCTTTCAGCGTCTGATTCAAGAAATGATTCAGTCAGATCTGGAAGAGGCTGAACGAGACGCGTTGATATCCAAAGAGGGCTATAAGGTCTATACCCATCATGAGTGATCCGAAGTGACACTTGATGATAAGACACGCATCTTTGTGGCCGGTCACCGAGGCCTGGTGGGATCGGCGATTACGCGGGCACTTCGGCGGCAGGGATGCCAAAATCTGATTTTGCGCACCCATCAAGAACTGGATCTGACTGATCAGAGCGAAGTGCGAATGTTTTTTCAAGAGTATCGTCCGCAGGTTACTGTCCTGGCTGCGGCACGTGTCGGCGGCATCTACGCAAATAGTGCCCGCCCAGCGGCCTTTATCCGCGACAATCTTTTGATCCAGGACAATGTGATTGATGCCGCGCATCGCTCTGGAGTTGAGAAATTCGTGTTCTTGGGTTCCAGCTGCATATATCCAAAAATGGCGCCGCAGCCCATCAAAGAAGAATATCTCCTCACGGGTCCTCTTGAAACATCGAACGAATGGTATGCAGTTGCGAAGATCGCTGGCTTAAAAATGTGTCAGGCCTACCGCCGCGAGTTTGGCTTCAACGCAATTTCCTTGATGCCTACTAATTTTTGACCGGGAGAATTCACACGTTCTGCCAGCCTTGATTCGCCGGTTCCATGATGCGAAGACGCGTCGCGATAGCAGTGTCACGGTTTGGGGTACCGGCACCCCCCGTCGCGAGTTCCTGCACGTGGATGATTTGGCGGACGCGGTATTGTACCTTTTGCAAAACTACAATGACGAACCCATAGTCAATGTTGGTTGGGGCGAAGACCTGACAATTCGCGAGCTGGCGGAGACCGTCATGTCGGCAATTGGCTACAGTGGCGCATTAACTTTTGATCATTCAAAGCCGGATGGCACCCCTCGAAAGCTGCTCGATGTTTCTCGTCTGCATAGTCTCGGCTGGCGTCCCCGAATATCGCTGCGGGCTGGAATCGAGGGTACGTACGCGTGGTTCAAAGATCACGCTGCGGACGCGCGACTTTAAGACGAGGTGCGGTCAACCTCGATTCATGTTCCGCGTTCTTCTCTAAGTGTCCGTAATATGCGAACAATCTGTTCTATTCCCTCGTGGTTTCGGTACACTAGGCGAACGGAGGGATTTTGTCGCGAGGGGCTTGAACCAAAAACGGCCTCAACGATCAAACGGCTGCGGGGGCTGATTCAGGGAGGTTTTTTTGGATCCCAAGTTGATGCTGAAGGGCGGAGATTTTGCGCGCAAGACCGTGGAATTGCCGCGCCGACTAAAGCGCCTGATCTCCGTTTGCACCGATTGTCTGATGATCCCCTTGGCCCTTTGGACTGCGATTAGTCTCAAAGCAGGGCATCCCGAGTCGAATCTATCTGACTGGCCCGCTTTCTTGGCGGTGATTGCCGTCAGCATCCCAATCTTCATCCGCGCCGGTCTCTATCGGGCAGTGATCCGATTCTTGGGCCACAAGGCTATCTTCGCCGTGGCCCTTTCCGTGGCCATCAGTGCCGTGATCTTAGGGATCGCGGGGACGCTGTTGCAGCTTCCCGTACTTACCTGGAGCGTCGTGGCGATTTATTCCGTTGTTGCGCTTCTCTATGTCGCCGGATCACGTTTCGTGGTGCGTTATTATCTGCTGCGCCGTTACCTCATGCCGACGGTGGCGCGTGTGGCCATCTACGGCGCTGGCGAAGCCGGCGCACACTTATCGAATCTCCTCTTGACCACGCGTGCGTTTGACCCCGTCATTTTTATCGACGACAACAAAGGCCTGCGAGGCCGCTTCGTGAATGGATTAAAAGTCCATCTGCCGGAACACTTGCCGTCGCTGGTGAAGACGAACGGCATTGATCGAATTTTGCTCGCCGTTCCATCACTGACTCGTCGTCGCCGGCGCGAGATTTTGACTCAGCTCGAGCCGCTGGGCGTTCATGTGCAGACAGTTCCTGACATCGAGCAACTCGTGACCGGTAAAGCAAATCTGGCCGATTTGCGCGAGGTGGATGTCGCCGACTTATTGGGAAGAGATGCCGTCCCTCCCAAGGACGGCTTGTTCGATGCCTGCATCCGCGATCGGGTCGTCATGGTCACTGGCGCCGGCGGATCCATCGGATCGGAGTTGTGCCGGCAGATCATCGGGCTGAATCCGCGAAGGTTGGTTTTGTTCGAAATGTCCGAACTCGCACTCTATAATATCGAACGAGAGCTTCGAGCCCTCGGGGACAAGCACGCCTTGCAGCTCGAGTTGGTTGGACTCCTCGGCAATTCGCATGATCGGTTTCGCCTGCGGGACATTTTCACGGCGTACCGGGTTCAGACTGTGTATCACGCAGCCGCCTATAAGCACGTGCCCATCGTCGAACAAAATGTGGTTGCGGGCATTAACAATAATGTCATCGCCACGTGGTATGCGGCGGAGGCAGCACACGACGCCGAGGTGGAAACCTTTGTACTGGTGTCCACCGATAAAGCCGTCAATCCAACCAACGTGATGGGCGCAACCAAACGCTTTGCCGAGATCGTTCTTCAAGGTTTGCAACGGCGCGGCAGCAAGACGCGATTCTGCATGGTGCGTTTCGGCAATGTGTTGGCCTCTTCTGGATCGGTTGTGCCATTGTTTAACGAGCAGATTAACGCCGGCGGTCCGGTTACCGTGACGCACCCGGAAGTGATTCGCTACTTCATGACAATCCCTGAGGCGGCGCAGTTGGTGATTCAGGCCGGCTCAATGGCGGAAGGTGGCGATGTGTTCGTGCTCGACATGGGCAAGCCGATAAGAATCGGCGATCTCGCCCGGCGCATGATCCACCTGGCCGGTTTGACCGTGCGCGATGAGAAAAATCCTGAAGGCGACATTGAGATTTCGTATACCGGCCTCCGGCCGGCGGAGAAGCTCTACGAAGAGCTGCTCATCGGCAACAACGTCACCGGCACGGAACATCCCATGATTCTGCGCGCGATTGAACACTCATTACCGTGGGACCGCGTACAGGAATTTTTGAATGAGATCATGGCCGCGATGAGCCGATTCGACTGCCAACGCTCCCTGCAGCTGCTGAGCGATGTCGTAGCGGAATACACGCCCGCGCCCCAACCCCACGATCTGGTTTGGGCTCGCCAGAGCACCATGTTAACCGACGACCGCAAGGTGACCAGCCTTAAGCCCCGACGAGTTGCTAGAATTACCGGGCCTTCAGATTCAGCAAGGCCGAACTAGCTTTAGCGTCGGGAGACATTTTGGCAAACAATTCGATTTTGGTGACCGGCGGTGCCGGATACATCGGTAGTCATGTCGTGCGGCAACTCGGCGAGGCGGGCGAGCGAGTCGTTGTCCTCGATAATTTGAGCAAGGGCTTTCGGCAGGCCGTAACGGCAGGGGAATTGATTGTCGGTGATGCCGGGGACTACCCGCTGGTCGCACGTCTAATGAAGGACCACCAGGTCGACACCGTGATGCACTTCGCGGCGCATACCGTGGTGCCGGAGTCGGTGGCGCTGCCGCTCAAGTATTACGGCAACAATACGTGCTGCACCCGCAACCTGTTGCAGGCCTGCATTGAAAATCGCGTCCAGAACTTTGTGTTCTCTTCGACTGCTGCCGTCTACGGCCTCCCGGGGGATGGCTATGCCAGTGAGGAGTCCCCGACCGCGCCAATCAACGCCTACGGCACCTCCAAACTCATGAGCGAGTGGATGCTTCGGGACGTCGCTGCGGTGAATCCGCTGCGCTACGTCGCATTGCGCTACTTCAACGTGGCCGGCTCGCACCCGGGCGGCTTGATCGGGCAATCGACGCCCGGCGCGACCCTGCTCACCAAGGCCGCCTGCGAGGCCATGGTGGGCAAGCGCCCGCACGTGTCGGTATTCGGTGTCGACTACCCCACGCCCGACGGCACCGGGGTGCGTGACTATCTGCACGTCGAGGACCTGGCGGCGGCGCACTTGAACGCGCTCAATTACCTGCGAGGCGCGGGCAAGTCCACCGTCCTCAACGTGGGATATGGCCACGGTTATTCCGTGCGGGAAGTCTTGCGTACGCTGGAAAAAATCGCCGGTAAGACCTTGAACATCCGCGAAGAACCCCGCCGCTTGGGGGACCCCGCTTACTTGGTGGCCCGCGCCGACCGAGTTCGCAGCGAACTTGGTTGGCAACCGCGCTATGACGATCTTTCGGTCATCGTGTCGAACTCCCTGGCTTGGGAGCGCAAATTGCTTCAAGACCCCTGGAAGAACTGAATTTAAGTTCCACTCGCCTTCGGGCCGTCCAGTCTTTACTTGACCTCGCAAAACCGCTAGGCTTTCCGCCTCTTTTCCCAGTTAAATCAGAATATTACGATGCGAATTACGATTTTCGGCTCAGGTTACGTGGGTCTGGTTACCGGCGCGTGCATGGCGGATGCGGGCAACGACGTGCTCTGCGTCGATGTCGATGAACGCAAAACCGCCATGCTCCAGCGCGGCGAGGTGCCGATTCACGAGCCGGGCTTGGACACGCTCATCAAGCGCAGTGCCGATGCGGGCCGCCTGCACTTTACGACCAACGCCAAAGAAGGCGTCGATCATGGATTGTTCCAGCTCATTGCCGTGGGGACCCCACCTGATGAGGATGGTTCGGCGGATCTGCGCTATGTGCTGGCCGTGGCCCGAACCATCGGCGAACACATGAATGACTACAAAGTGGTCGTGACCAAGTCGACCGTTCCGGTAGGAACTGCGGATAAAGTGCGCGCCGCTGTGCGCGAATCCTTGCAGAAGCGCAGGGCTAGCGTGGAATTCGACATTGCCTCGAACCCGGAATTCTTGAAGGAGGGCGCCGCCATAGGCGACTTCATGAAACCGGACCGGGTGGTCGTCGGCACGGACAGCCCCCGGGCAGCAGAGCTGCTGCGCGCCTTGTACGAGCCTTTTACCCGCAACCACGACCGCATGATCGTCATGGATGTGCGCTCGGCGGAGCTGACCAAGTACGCCGCCAACGCCATGCTCGCGACCAAAATCAGCTTCATGAACGAACTGGCGAATTTGGCGGAGCGGTTTGGCGCGGATATCGAGTCCGTGCGCGTGGGCTTAGGCTCCGATCCTCGGATTGGCTATGCCTTCATCTACCCGGGGGCAGGCTATGGCGGGTCTTGCTTTCCCAAAGACGTGCAAGCCCTGCAGCGTTCGGCCCAAGACGTCGGCTACGACGCGAGCATTCTGGCGGCGGTGGAAAGCGTCAACAATCGCCAAAAACAGGTGCTGTTCAACAAGATCAAGGCGCATTTCGGCGATTTGCGCGGCAAGACCGTGGCGATCTGGGGCCTGGCGTTCAAGCCCAATACCGATGACATGCGCGAGGCGGCCAGCCGCGTGCTCATGGAATCGCTGTGGTCGGCGGGCGCCAAGGTGCGCGCCTATGATCCGGTGGCGATGCCTGAGTGCTTAAGAATCTATGGCCAGCGCGCCGACCTCATGCTGTGTAAGACCAGTCCCGAGGCGCTGCAGGGTGCCGATGCGCTTGCCATCGTCACGGAATGGCGCGAATTCAGAAGTCCGGACTTCGACCACATCAAAGCCACGCTGCGTTCCCCCGCGATTTTCGACGGTCGGAATCTCTATGATCCCGAACACATGCGGAAGGCGGGTTTTGACTATTATGCGATCGGCAGGGGGAAGCTCTTAGAGTGAGTAAAGTGTGAGTACTGTGATCCCGGTCATTCTCTCGGGGGGCGCCGGCACCCGGCTCTGGCCCTTGTCGCGTGAGATGTATCCGAAACAGCTGCTGGCTCTCACCAGCAAACAGACCATGCTGCAAGACACTGCGGCGCGGCTGGCGATGATTGCCGGTGCCATGCCCCCCATCGTCGTGTGCAACGAAGCTCACCGCTTCACTGTGGCCGAACAGATTCGCGCGCTGGATTGCGACGCCTCGGCCATTCTGCTCGAGCCCGCCGGCCGCAACACCGCGCCCGCCGTGGCGCTCGCCGCGCTCAAGGCTCAGGAATTAGATGCCGATGCGACGCTCATAGTCGCGCCGGCGGATCATGTGATCCGCGATGTGCGCAAGTTCTCTCAGGCTGCCGATGTGGCCGTAGCGCTGGCGCAAAATAACAAGCTCGTCACTTTCGGCATCGTGGCGCATGTGCCAGAAACCGGCTACGGCTACATTCGCCGCGGGGATGGCGCCGGGCCCGCCTACCCGGTCGCCCAATTCATCGAGAAGCCGCCGCTTGATCTCGCAGTCCAATTTGTCGCGACGGGCGATTACTACTGGAACAGCGGCATGTTCGTGTTCAAGGCGAGCCGCTACCTTGCGGAACTGCAGAAATTCGCGCCGGACATCCTGGAGGCCTGCACGGCGGCATACAAGGCGGCCAAGGCCGACTTGGATTTCGTGCGCATCGACAAGGCTGAATTCATAAAATGCCGCAGCGAGTCGATTGATTACGCCGTGATGGAAAAGACCAAAGATGCCATCGTGCTGCCGCTCGACGTCGGCTGGAGCGATGTCGGGTCCTGGTCCTCACTGTTCGACGCGCTGCCGGCGGATGACGACGGCAATGTTCTACAGGGCGATGTGCTGACCCACGACACGCACGACTGCTACGTACACTCGACCAGCCGCTTGGTCGCCGTCGTCGGCATGGAAGATCACATCGTGGTCGAGACCAAGGACGCGATTCTGGTCGCGCCGAAAGATCGCGTACAGGACGTCAAGGAATTGGTGGCCCACATCAAGAAATCCGGCCGTACCGAGTCGGCGCTGCATCGTGAGGTCTTCAGGCCATGGGGCAGCTACGACAGCATCGACGGCGGCGATCGTTTCCAGGTGAAGCGCCTCACGGTCAAGCCGGGCGGCGTGTTATCGCTGCAAATGCACCACCATCGCGCCGAACACTGGATCGTGGTGCAGGGGGCGGCCCGCATCACGCGCAATGACGAGACCTTTTTATTGGCGGAGAACGAATCGACTTACATTCCCGTCGGTGCCACGCACCGCATCGAGAATCCAGGCAAGGTGCCGCTGCACATCATCGAAGTGCAGTCCGGCTCCTATCTGGGTGAAGACGACATCGTGCGCTTCGAAGATAACTACGGCCGTAAAGGCACCAACACGTGACATCGATCGCGTGTTTCAAGGCCTACGATTTACGCGGCCGAATTCCCCATGAACTCAATGACGATGTGGCGTATCGGGTGGCGCGCGGCTACGCCCAATTTCTTCGGCCCAAGAAGATCGTCGTTGGCCGCGACATTCGCTTGAGCAGCTTAGGTCTCACGGACGCCGTGTGCCGCGGTCTAACCGACAGCGGCGTCGATGTCTACGATATCGGCGTGTGCGGCACCGAGGGCGTGTATTTTGCCACCTTCGACGGCGGCTACGATGGCGGCATCATGATCACCGCCAGCCACAATCCGCCCGACTACAACGGCATGAAATTCGTACGCGAGCAGTCCAAGCCCATCAGCGGCGATAATGGATTGGCGGAGATTCGCGCTTTTGCCGAGCGCGGCGAGTTTGAAAATCCGCAGCGCGTCGGCGAACGCCGCCGGATCGATATCAAGGACGCCTATATCCGGCACCTGCTGACTTACGTTGACGTATCGAAGCTGAAACCATTGAAAATTGTCGTGAATGCCGGCAATGGCGGCGCGGGGCTCGTCATCGACCAGCTCGAGCCGCATTTGCCGTTCAAATTCGTCAAGATTCATCATGAGGCGAATGGCCACTTCCCTAATGGGATCCCCAATCCCATGCTCGAGGAGAACCGCAAACCCACGGCGGACGCTATCGCTAAGCACGGCGCCGATTTCGGCATTGCGTGGGACGGGGACTTTGACCGGTGTTTTTTGTTCGATGAGCAGGGCGGCTTCATTGAGGGCTACTACATTGTGGGGCTCTTGGCCTCGATTTTGCTGCGCGGACAGCCCGGTGGCAAAGTCGTGCACGATCCCCGATTGACTTGGAACACCATCGAAGTCGTGACTGCCAGCGGCGGCAGCGCGGTCCTGTCCAAATCGGGCCATGCCTTCATCAAGCAGCGCATGCGCGAGGTCGATGGCGTGTACGGCGGGGAAATGAGTGCCCATCATTATTTCCGCCGCTTTGCGTATTGCGACAGCGGCATGATTCCTTGGTTGGTGGTGGCGCAGATTGTCTCGGAGTCCGGCCGATCCCTGTCCAGCTTGGTGAACGAGCGCATCGGCCGATTTCCAGTGAGCGGGGAGCTTAATTACCGCATTCCCGACGCCAAGGCGGCCATTGCCAAATTCGAGCAGCGTTACGCACCGCAGGCGTTGGCCCTGGATCGCACCGATGGACTCTCGTTCGAGTTTCCCGATTGGCGCTTCAATTTGCGCACCTCGAATACTGAACCCCTCATACGCCTCAATGTCGAGGCACGCGGTTCGGTACAATTGATGCAAGCGAAAACCACCGAATTGCTGCAGTTGCTGAAGTCGCAGGGCGCGATTGCCGCGGATCACTGAGATGCTGCCTACACCGAAACTCAGCGTCGTCATTCCGGTCTACAACGAAGAGGCGGTGCTGCCGACCCTATTCGCGCGCCTGTATCCATCGCTCGATGCGCTGCAGATTCCCTATGAGATCGTGTACGTAAACGACGGCAGCAAGGATAAATCGGTCGCGCTGCTGCGCCAGCAATTCCAGGCTCGCCCGCGTGAAACGCGCGTGGTGCTATTTCATGCCAACTTCGGCCAGCATTCGGCCGTCATGGCGGGCCTAGCCTACTCACGCGGCGAGTATGTTGTGACGTTGGATGCCGATCTGCAGAATCCGCCGGAAGAAATCGGCAAATTGGTCGGCAAGCTCGAGGAAGGCTACGACTACGTCGGCACCATCCGTCAGCAGCGCCAAGATTCGCTCTGGCGGCGCACGCTCTCCAAGGTCATCAACAAGATTCGTGAATGGATCACCCCGGTGCGCATCACCGACCAGGGATGCATGATGCGCGGCTATGCGCGCTCGGTGGTGACTGCGCTCAATCAAACGCGCGAAGTGAACACATTTATCCCGGCGCTGGCATCGCTGTATGCGATGAAGCCGATCGAGGTGCCGATTGCGCACGAGGAGCGCTTCGCGGGGCGCTCGAAGTATTCTCTGTACAGCTTGATACGGTTGAATTTCGATCTCATCACCGGCTTCTCGGTGGTGCCGCTGCAATTGTTCTCCATGGTGGGTATGGCGGTGTCGCTGCTGTCGGCGCTGTTCTTCGTGTTTTTGTTCGTACGCCGCCTGGTTGTGGGACCGGAAGCCGAAGGATTGTTCACCCTATTCGGCGTCGTATTCTTCCTTATCGGCGTCGCTCTATTTGGAATCGGCCTGCTCGGCGAGTACGTCGGACGTATCTACGCGCAGGTGCGCGAGCGGCCGCGCTACATCGTGGAGGCCATTCTAGAGGAGAGCGATGGCGCGCCCATTCTGGAGCGGAGGGTCACACAGCATCATCGGCAGGATGTCTCGTAAGTGACCACGGCCATCGTGTTTGCCTACAGTGAAGTCGGTGTGCGTTGCGTGCGTGAACTATTGGCGCAAGGGGTCAAGATTCCGCTGCTCTTCAGTCACGCCGATGATCCCAACGAAGCCCAGTGGTTCGGCAGCGTACAACAACTGGCTGAAAGTAATGGTCTGAAAGTTGTAACGCCCGACTCGCCGAACACGGCGCAGTGGATTGCACAAGGCGCGGCGCTAAAGCCGGATTTTGTGTTCTCTTTCTACTATCGCTACATGCTCGACGAGGCATGGTTGGAGATGCCGCGCTTGGGCGCGCTCAACATTCATGGGTCGCTGTTGCCGAAATATCGGGGCAGGGCCCCCGTGCATTGGGCCATCATCCATGGCGAAACGACGACGGGCGCCAGCCTGCACTACATGGTGGAAAAACCGGATGCGGGGGCGCTGGTCGATCAAGAAGCGGTGCCCATTTTGGAAAACGACACCGCGTTGGATGTTTCGATGAAAGTCGCGGCCGCCGCCGAAACGGTGTTGCGCCGCAGTCTGCCGCGATTGGTGGCGGGTACTGCGCCGTCTTTGCCGTTGGATTTAAAGGCCGGATCCTACTTTGGCCGGCGACGGCCGGAAGACGGACGCATCGACTGGCGCTGCGGGGCGCGCGCCATACACGACCTGGTCAGGGCGGTCGCGCCGCCTTTCCCGGGTGCCTTTACCGAGGTAAACGGGTGTAGGCTTGCGGTGCTTGAAACGCGCGTGGACACGGATCCCTTGAAATATCCGGCTCAAAGCCCCTGCCTGTACTCATCCGACGGGACTTGGTATGCAGACTGTATCGACGGCCGGCGCCTTAAGATTTTGCAATTGACCGCAAATGGCGAGCCTGTAGCGGAGAATACGCTGCCGCGCGCGCTGGCGCATCAACCGCTGGCGCTCGCATGAAGCCCAATCGTAGAGGTTTATTTTGAAAAACGTTCTGATTCTCGGCGTCAATGGTTTCATTGGCCATCACTTGAGCAAGTACATTCTGGCCCATACCGATTGGCATATTTACGGCATGGATCTTCAATCCGAACGCGTGGGAACGCTGCTTCAGGATCCGCGCTTTCATTTCGTGGAAGGCGATATCACCATCAATTTGGAATGGGTGGAGTATCACGTGCGCAAGTGCGACGTGATTCTGCCGCTGGTGGCCATCGCAACGCCGGCGACCTACGTTCGGGAACCGCTGCGCGTGTTCGAGTTGGACTTTGAAGCGAACCTGCCCATCATTCGCCACTGCGTAAAATATAAAAAGCGCGTGGTGTTTCCCTCGACATCCGAGGTGTACGGCGCCAGCCGCGACAAGGAATTCGATCCGGAGACCTCGGAGTTGGTCTTAGGTCCCATTCACAAGCAGCGCTGGATATATTCCTGCGTGAAGCAGCTCTTGGACCGCATCATCTGGGCCTACGGTGAGCGGGGGCTGCAATTTACGCTGTTTCGTCCCTTCAATTGGATCGGCTCCGGTCTCGACAGCATGGATGATCCGAAAGAGGGCAGCTCGCGCGTGCTCACGCAATTCCTGGGACATATCGTGCGCGGCGAGCCGATCAAGCTGGTCGAGGGCGGCACGCAAACTCGCGCGTTTACATACATC
>Ga0302325_10022053_pt1 | contig 13336 bp, 8 predicted proteins | sample Palsa_T0_2_FD_201948 | JGI IMG/M metagenome (GOLD analysis project Ga0302325, IMG submission 201948) | Peat permafrost microbial communities from Stordalen Mire near Abisko, Sweden - Palsa_T0_2 | ecosystem: Environmental > Terrestrial > Soil > Palsa > Peat permafrost | place: Sweden: Abisko... | reverse complement strand
CGCGTGGCGCTGATCTCCCGGATGTCGGCGTCCTCGACGAACTCTCCGGGCTGGATCTGATCGCCCACGCCGATCGTCGACACGTAGGTGAAGGCCTTCAGCTTGGTGGTCAGCGCGATCCGCAGCAGTTCGGCGGTGCCCACCGCGTTGGGTCCGAACAGCTCGCTGTACGGCAGCACGTGGTTGACCAGGGCCGCGGGGTCGACGATCAGGTCGACGGTGTCGGCCAGTCGCTGCCAGCTTGCGGCGTCAAGGCCGAGGTCGGCGTCGCCCTTGTCGCCGGCGATGACCTCCAGGTGCTCGGCGGCCAGCTCGCGGTAGTGGGCCAACAGCTTCGGGTCGCCGGTGTCGAACGTTCGGTCCAAACGCGCGCGTGCCTCTGCGTCAGTTTTCGCCCTTACCAGGGCAATCACCTTGCCGTCGACGAGGTTCATCCGCTCCAGCCATTCCAGCGCCAGGTAGCGGCCTAGGAAACCAGTTGCGCCGGTGAGCAACACGGTGCGCACCTCGGTAGCCGGCCCGGGCAGGCTGGGCGCGGCGGCCAGTGTCTGCGCGTCGATGAACTTGTCCAGAGTCAGGTCGGCGGCGTGCACCTCGACGACTTTCTCTTTTGGACGACCGTGCACGGAGGCGAAGCTGGGCCGCTTGCTGCCCTGTCGCTCACCCTCGATGTAGTCGGCGATCGCCTGCAGGTCGTTGGCCGGGCTGACGATCACGCCCACCGGCACATCGACGTCGAAAATCTCTCGCAGCAGGTTGCCGAATGTCAACGCGGACAACGAATCTCCACCTAAGTCGGTGAAGTGGGCATCAGGCGTCAGATCGGATTTCGCCGCACCGAGCATCGCCGCCGCGGCTCGGCTGACGGTCTGCAGCACCGGCGCGTCGGCGCCGCCGCGACGCAGTTCGGACAACTCGTTGGCCTGGCCTTCGGTCAAGTCGGCGTAGAGCTGCTCCAAACGCTCGCCGTAGTGCTGCTTCAGCTTCGGCCACGCCAGCTTGCGGATCCCGGTCAGCAGGCCGTTTTCCAGGGTGAACGGCGTGGTCTCGATGATGAAGTCACGCGGCACCTCGTAGGACTGCAGCCCTGCCTCTTTCGCGACGCTCTGCAGCGACTCGGCAATCGCTTGCTTTGACGCGTTCACGTCTGTGGGTACGACGACCGCCAGCAGGTAGGGCTGGGAGCTGTTGCCGTAGACGTAGATCTGCTGGATCAGCGGGCTGTTCCCGAACGCCGCCTCCAACTTGGCCAGCGTGACGAACTCACCCTGCGCCAACTTCAGCACGTTGTTGCGCCGGTCGACGTAGACCAGCCGGTCCGGTGCGACTTCCGCGAAGACATCGCCGGTCCGGTAGTAGCCGTCGGCGTCGAGCACGGCGGCGGTGGTCTCGGCCCGCTTGTAGTAGCCGGGGAACATGTTCTCGGTCTTGAGCAGCAATTCACCGCGCGGATGCGGCCGGTCGGTGGCGAAATAGCCCAGGTCCGGAACGTCGACCAGCTTGTAGTCGACCACCGGCGGGCGCTGGATCTCGCCGTCTAACAAGACCATGCCGGCCTCGGTGGAGCCGTAGCCGTCCACCAGATCGATCGCGAGCAGCGACTCGACCCAGGTTCGCAGCTCGGGGGAGATCGGTGCCGAGCCGGTCATCGCGAAGATGTAGCGCCCGCCGAGCAGCTCGTCGCGTTGCTCCACCAGCACCTGCGATTCGGCGGTCTGACGGTCGACGCCCTGCGCGGTCCGTCGGCCCACCTCGCTTTGGTACTCGCTGTACAGCATTTCCCAGATCCGTGGCACGAAGTTCAATTCCGTCGGCCGGACCAGGCGCAGGTCTTCCAGCAGCGTCGAGAGGTCACTCTTGGCGGCGAAGTACGCGGTGCCGCCGTTGCCGAGCGTGCCGTAGAGGGTGCCGCGGCCCATCACGTGGCTCATCGGCATGAAGTTCAGGCTGATCGACGCGGCGCTGGGCCCGAACCAGTTCTTGGTCGACCGGTTCCACATCTTGGCGACGTTGCTCTGCGGGTACATCGCGCCCTTGGGGGCACCGGTGCTGCCCGAGGTGTAGATCAGCAGCGCCAGCGGGTCTTCGTCGTCGGACTCGACGACCGAAGTCTCCGGCAGTGCGGCGCCCCGCTCGCGAACTTCGTTGAGGGTCTCGATGGTCAGCGCGAGCTCGGCCAGCCGCTCGTGGGCGGCCTGGAGTGCCTCGCGGTGGTCGTCGAGCTCGCCGCGGTAGTCGAAGACCACCAGATGCGCGGGCGTGTGGCCTGCTTCGGCGGCGCTGAGGATCACGTCAACCGCATCGGACAGGTAGTCGACACTCGCGGCGAAAATGGTGGGCTCGGTCTCGAGGACGATCGGCTGCAGCTGCGCGATCGCCGCGCTGGTTTGCAGCGGGACCGACACGGCGCCGACGAGGCCCAGCGCGATGTCAATCGTGGTGTAGTCGACGCTGGTGAATCCCAATACGCAGACCTTGTCGCCGGCTGTCAGCAGGCCGCCGGTCAGTGCGCGGGACAACTCATCGACGCGGTCGGCCAACTCGCCGTAGCTGACTTTGTCGAACCAGGGCAGCAGCGCGGCCGACGTACGCCCGGTCTGAGGGTCTGTGACGAATTCGACCGCGCGCTGCGCTACGGCCGGCCGGTCGGCATAACCCGTAAGCGCGGCCCTGACGACCTGGGGGAGTCGCCGCCCGGCGCCCGCGATGTCGGCGCTGACCGCCTCATCGGGTCGCGCGGCCGCGAACTCCGGGTCGTTGGCAGCCAACTCGACGGCGCGACGCTCCTGGACTTCTTCGACATTGAGCGACATAACAGAACCTCACAAACTTGCGAATTTGGGGAAATCTACCGGCGCGACGCTGCGCCTAACACCTACTACGTTAGCAAAAGTAACGATATTCCAATCGGGTGCGATCCGCGCAGTGAAATTCGCCACTGGCGTTACTCGCCGGCGAGCGGCATCGCACCGTGTGTCACATCCGTAACCGCAGAGTCGGTGGTGTCGATGTGCCCACCCCGCAGCGACAAGTGGGCCCGATGTCACACCGGCATGCGACGGTCGGATGATGAACGACACGATGCAGCTGCGCCTGCAAGCCAGTTGTCGCTAGGAGGTGGGCACATCGTCGCATCCCGGACTTCTTGAGACAGCTGGGGCTGTTGAGCCTTGACGGCAAGGCCCGTTAAAGCTCGGCGAGCAGACCGGCCAGCACGTCGAGACCCTCGGTGAGTAGCTCGTCGCTGATCGTCAGCGGCGGCAAAAAGCGCACGACATTGCCGAAAGTTCCTGCCGTCAAGACGATTACGCCGACGGCGTGCGCGGCAGCGGCCAGTGCGTTGGTCAAAGCGGCATCGGGTTCGGCGCTGCCGGGATTGACGAACTCGACGGCGATCATCGCACCACGGCCCCGCACGTCGCCGATCCGATCGTCGGCGGCTTGCAGCGCCTGCAGCCGGTCTTTCATCAGCCGTTCGATCTGACGGGCTCGCTCGATGAGCCCGTCGGCCTCGATGGTGGCGATGGTGGCGAGCGCCGCCGCGCAGGCCACCGGGTTGCCACCGAAGGTGCCGCCGATGCCGCTGGGGTGCGGGGCGTCCATGATTTCGGCGCGACCGGTGACGGCGGACAGCGGCAGCCCGTCGGCGATGCCCTTGGCGATGCAGATCAGGTCGGGTTCGATGCCCTCGTGCTCGCAGGCGAACATGGCGCCGGTCCGGGCGAAGCCGGTCTGCACCTCGTCGGCGACGAAGACCACATTGTTCTGCCGACACCAGTCCAGCAGCGCGGGCAGGAATCCCTCTGCCGGGACGATGAATCCGCCTTCACCCTGGATGGGCTCGATGACGACGGCGGCCAGGTTCTCCGCGCCGACCTGCTTGGAAATGACGTCGATGGCCCGCCGAGCGGCCAACTCGCCGTCGGTGGCCAGTTCCTTGTCGACCAGCCCGTCACGGAACGGGTAGGACAGCGGCGCCCGGTAGATCTCCGGTGCGAACGGCCCGAATCCACTCTTGTACGGCATGGATTTCGCGGTCAGCGCCATCGTCATGTTGGTGCGGCCGTGATAGGCATGGTCGAAAGCCACCACCGCGGGTTTGCGGGTGTAGGAGCGCGCGATCTTGACGGCGTTCTCCACCGCCTCGGCGCCGGAGTTGAACAGCACCGAGCGCTTTTCACCCGAGCCCGGGGTGAGCCGGTTGAGGTGTTCGGCGACGGCGACGTATTGCTCGTACGGCGTCACCATGAAGCAGGTGTGGGTGAGGTCGGCGACCTGCGCCCGCACCGCGTCGACAACCCGCGGCGCGGAGTTGCCGATGGTGGTGACCGCGATGCCCGAACCCAAGTCGATCAGCCGGTTGCCGTCGACGTCCTCGACGATCCCGCCCGCCGCGCGCGCCGCAAACACCGGCATGGTCATTCCCACGCTTTGCGGCACTGCCGCGGCACGGCGCTTGGTCAGCTCCAGCGATGCCGGACCGGGGATTTCGGTGATCAGGCGGCGACTCTGTTCGACAGCGGACACGTCAGCAGCCTATCGGCGTCAAGCGCCGTCGAGGAAGGGAAACTACCCGGCCGGTGGCCCGACTCCCAGCGGCCGGCACACATTGGTCGTCGGGTCCCAGTACTGGCCGGCATCGCAGGCCAGGGGTGTGGGTCCGACGCCCAGCGGCCGGCAGACGTTGCCGCTCGGGTCCCACCATTGGCCGGGGTCGCAGTTCAGCGGAGTGGGCCCGACGCCCAGCGGCAAGCAGGCCTTGCTGAACGGCTCCCAATACTGCCCGCTGTCGCATTGCGCCGAGCTCACCGCCGGCGTCGCTATCGTCACCACTGCCATGGGTAACACCGCCACCGCGGCAATCGGTGCCAGATGGCGAACGAACTTCCTCATTGCTGATCTCCAAACGCCGGTCCATCGATCGAATCGACCGTAGCAAAGGAGCTCACCGGTTGGCGGCGTAGTCGGCGCGGCTGTCGGACCGGATATCCCAGGGCGATCACCGCGGCCAGCGCAAGGTGGTCTGGTGCTCCCAGGAGGGCCTGCACTTCCGCCTCCTCCCGGATCGCGATCGTGGTGATGACGCCACCCAAGCTCTCGTCGCGTGCCGCCAGCAGGATGCTCCACGCGAACGGGTAGAGCGACGCACCGCCGGCGAAGGTGTACCGGTCTGCGTCGCGGTCCACCGCCGCCAACATCGACAGGTCGGCGAACAGTGCGAGTAAGACCGGGACTTCATCGAACTTCTCTGCGAAATCCCCTACGGCTGAAACATTTTCGGCTGCGAGCGCGCGGGCTTCGGCCTCGCGATCGTTGGTCGGCGCCCACGGCCGGAGGCCGGCGGCAAGCAGTGCCATGTACTCCCGGGAACCCCGCAGGTAGCACTCCCGCAGCCGACGACGATTTGCTGAGTCCTTGACGACCACCACCCGCCAGGCCTGTGCATTGCCACCGCTGGGCGCGAAGCGGGCGGTCTCGAGGACTCGGGCCAGCACGGCGTCGTCGACGACCCGATCGGTGAAGTTGCGAACAGCCCCGGTGGTGCGCAACGCGTCAGTGAGCTCCATCGCTCAATGATTCAGCACTGCGACGGCCTAGTGGCACACTGGTGGCCGACGCTGACCCACACGACCAACAGGAAAGATCTGCGCCCCCATGAATCAAACGGTTATGTTCCTGCCGCTGCTCATCCTCTTTGGCGCGTTGATTTTCTTCAACTCGCGGAAGCAGAAGCGCGCGATGCAAGCCACCATCGATCTGCACGAGGCACTGCGTGTCGGGGACCAGGTGCACACCACCTCAGGATTGCGGGGCACCATCACGCGCATCACCGATGACGATGTGGATCTCGAGATCGCGACGGGTGTGGTGACGACCTGGTTGAAGCTGGCGGTCAGGGACCGCATCGAGCCGGAGAGCCTGGACACTGAGGCCGAGGAGGCCGACGATCTGGCCCACGACGCCGAGCGACTGCCCAAGGACTGAGGTCGGTGGCCCGCCACGTACCCTTTGCGGGTGCAGTCGGACTGATCGGCGCGCGAGGCAAACAGCGGGCGTGACGATTCGCGGGGAACTGATCACGCATGAGCGGAGGAGATTCAACACGTGGCATCGCCTTCGACGCCGGCGCACCCCACCCGCTATGTGGCGGTATTCCTGACTCTGCTCATCGGCCTCTACTTGCTGGTGTTCCTCACCGGCAACAAGCGGCCCGACCCGAAGCTCGGCATCGACCTCCAGGGTGGCACCCGGGTCACGTTGACCGCGCGGACGCCGGACGGGTCGCGGCCGACCCGCGAGGCGTTGTCTCAGGCCCAGGAGATCATCAGCGCCCGCGTCAACGGCCTGGGTGTCTCGGGTTCGGAGGTCATCGTCGACGGGGACAACCTGGTCATCACGGTTCCGGGAACCGACGGCAACGAGGCGCGCAACCTCGGCCAGACCGCCCGGCTGTACATCCGTCCGGTGATCAATGCGCTGCCGGTCGACAGCGGCGCGGCCCAGCGGTTACCTGCGCCGCAGGGCCGACAGAAGTTGCCGCGCGGTAGCCTGCCCGGCGGGCCGGCACCCGGCGCCCAGCCCCAGCCCGCGTCACCCGGTGGCCAGCCCGCCGAGATTCCTGAACCCGGAGCAGGGGGAGGGGCCGGGCCCGGCGCATTGCCTGCGCTCCCCGACGAGCCGGCCGTCCCGCCGCAGCCTCGGCCCTACCCGCAAGACCCGCCACCGTCGCCGGCGCCTGCGCCGCCGCCTCCGGCCCCCGCACCGGTTCAGCCGGGGCCACCCGACCCGCGCAAGGACCTCGCCGAGCGCATCGCCAAAGAACGAGAGTGGCGGCAGAGCACCAACAAGGGTGTGCAGTTCCTCGCCCTGCAGTATGAGGCCACCAGATGCCTCCAAGAGGACATCCTGGCCGGCAACGACGACCCCGACCTGCCGCTGGTGACCTGCGATCAGCAGCACACACAGGCCTACCTGCTGGCGCCGTCGATCATCAGCGGCGACCAGATCGACAACGCCAGTTCGGGCATGGACCAGCACAGCGGCGGCTTTATCGTCGATGTGCAGTTCAAGAGCGGGGCAGCCAATACCTGGGCGGACTTCACCGCCGCGCACATCGGCACGCAGACCGCGTTCACGCTGGACTCGCAGGTGGTGAGTGCGCCACGAATCGAGGAAGCGATCCCCGGCGGCCGCACCCAAATCCACGGGCAGTTCACCAGTTCTCAGGCGCGCGAGCTGGCCAACGTTCTGAAATACGGCTCGCTACCGCTGTCGTTCGAGTCATCAGAAGCCCAAACCGTTTCGGCGACTCTGGGATTGACGTCGCTGCGGGCGGGCCTGCTTGCCGGCGCCATCGGGCTCGGGCTGGTCCTCGTGTACTCGTTGCTGTACTACCGGGTGCTGGGGTTGCTGACGGCGTTGTCGTTGGTCGCTTCGGGCGCAATGGTTTTCGCCATCCTGGTGTTGCTCGGGCGCTATATCAACTACACCCTCGACCTGGCGGGTATCGCAGGTCTGATCATCGGTATCGGCACGACGGCCGACTCGTTCGTGGTGTTCTTCGAACGCATCAAAGACGAGATCCGCGAAGGCAAGCGATTCCGGTCGGCGGTTCCCCGCGGCTGGGGGCGGGCTCGCAGAACGATCTTGTCGGGCAACGCGGTGACCTTCTTGGCCGCGGCCGTCCTGTACGTCCTGGCGATCGGTCAGGTGAAGGGGTTCGCGTTCACCCTGGGACTCACCACGGCGCTCGACGTCGTGGTGGTGTTCCTGGTGACCTGGCCGCTGTTGGCGCTGGCGTCCAAGTCGACGACGCTGGCCAAGCCGGCCTACAACGGCCTGGGAGCGGTCCAACAGGTTGCACGCGAGCGCGGGGCCTTGACGGCCGGGGCCTATTCGACGGGGCGGGGGTAGCGAGATGGCGTCAAAGGCGAACACGACCGGCACCGACGAAGCGACTGCCGTCGAAATCAGCACGGGCACGGCAAAAGTCGTCCACGCAAGCGGCGACGAGACTGCCGCCGCGTTGCCGCACCACAGTTTCCTGTCCCGGCTCTACACGGGTACCGGCGCTTTCGAAGTCGTTGGTCGGCGTCGGCTTTGGTACGCGGTCGGCGGGTTTCTCGTCGCGATCGCGATCGCCAGCATCCTGATACGAGGATTCACCTTCGGCATCGACTTCAAGGGCGGCACGACGATGTCAATGCCGCGTGGTGACGCGACGGTAAGCCAGGTGGAGCAGGTCTTCCGGCAGGCGCTGGGCCATGACCCGGAGTCGGTGGTGATCGTCGGCAGCGGCTCGTCGGCGACCGTGCAGATCCGCTCGGAAGCGTTGACCAATGACAAGACGGCGAAGCTGCGCAACGCCCTGTTCGACAAGTTCGCGCCCAAAGGCGTCGACGGTCAGCCCAGCAAGAAGGCCATCTCGGACTCGGCGGTGTCATCCACCTGGGGCGGGCAGATCACCAAAAAGGCGGTGATCGCGCTGGTGGTGTTCCTGGTGCTGGTCAGCCTGTACATCACCGTTCGGTATGAGCGCTATATGGCGATCTCCGCGCTGACGACGATGTGTTTCGACCTGACCGTCACCGCCGGGGTCTACTCGTTGGTGGGCTTCGAAGTCACCCCGGCCACGGTCATCGGTTTGCTGACCATCCTGGGTTTCTCCCTCTACGACACCGTGATCGTGTTCGACAAAGTCGAGGAGAACACCCACGCCTTCCAGCACACCAATCGACGCACGTTCGCCGAATGGGCCAACCTCGCGATCAACCAGACCTTCATGCGGTCGATCAACACCAGCCTGATCTCGGTGCTGCCGGTGCTGGCACTGATGGTGGTGGCGGTGTGGCTGTTGGGCGTGGGCACGCTCAAGGACCTGGCGCTGGTGCAGTTGGTCGGCATCATCGTCGGCACCTACTCGTCGATCTTCTTCGCCACCCCGTTGCTGGTCACCCTGCGTGAGCGCACCGATCTGGTGCGCACCCACAACCGCCGGGTCCTCCGGCGTCGCGGCCCGGACACGGCGAAGGCTGAACAGTCCGAGGTGCGCACCGAATCCGTCGACGACGACGCCACGGAGCAAACCAGCGCGTCCTTCGCGGCCACCGCCGACGCGCTGCCGAGCAAGCCAGCGCCGGGTGCGCGGCCGGTACGGCAGTCCGCGGGCCGTCCTTCGCGTCCTACCGGCAAGCGAAACAAACGCTAGCCCGATGGTTCTCTGGCGTCGGCGGGTAGCTGCCAGCTGGCTGGTGGCGACGCTTGCGGTAGCCGTGCCGGGCGCACTGACGGCGTGCTCCGGAAGCGCCGCCGGGCAGGTCGACTACATCGTCGACGGCGCGCTGGACACCTATAACACCAGCACGGTCAGCGGCGCGGCCTCCGCGGGAGCGCAGGCATTCGCTCGGACGCTGACTGGCTTCGGCTACCACGGCCCCGACGGCCAAGTCGTCGCCGACCACGACTTCGGCACCATTTCAATCGTCGGTGGTTCGCCGCTGGTGCTCGATTACCAGATCGCCGACAACGCCGTCTACTCCGACGGCAAGCCGGTCACCTGCGACGACCTGGTGCTGACGTGGGCCGCCCAGTCCGGTCGGTATTCCGCCTTCGACGCCGCCAGCCAGGCCGGGTATGCCGACGTCACGTCCATCGACTGCCAGCCGGGACAGAAGAAAGCGCGGGTGTCGTTCGCTCCTGACCGCAACATCGTCGACTACAACCAGCTGTTCACCGCCACCGCGATCCTGCCGTCGCATGTCATCGCCGACGAGTTGGGTATCGATGTCACCTCGGCGCTGCTGGGTAACGACGTGCCCGCCATCGGGCGTGTCGCGCAGCTGTGGAACACCACCTGGAGCCTTCTTCCGGGTACCGACTCGGGCACGATCGCCAAGCACTTCCCCTCGTCCGGGCCCTACAAGATCGAATCGGTGTTGGACGGCGGCGGAGTGGTGCTCGTCGCCAACGACCGTTGGTGGGGTGCCAAGCCGATGACCAAGCGGATCGCGGTATGGCCGCAGAAAGTCGACATTCAGGACCGGGTCAATAGCAACAACGCCGACGTCGTCGACGTCGCGGCCGGCTCCTCGGGTGCGCTGGCCACGCCTGACAATTACCGCCGCACCGATGCACCGTCGGACGGTGTCGAGCAGTTGATTTTCGCGCCGCGCGGACCGCTCGCAGCCGTCCCTGCGCGCCGCGCACTCGCATCGTGCACGCCGCGTGACGTCATCGCGCGTGACGCCGCGGCGCCGATCGCCAACGCGCGCCTGCACACCACGGTCGACGATGCCATCGGAAAGGCGGAAAACGTCGCTGGAGCAGGCCAGTTCGTCAGATCGAACCCCGACGCTGCGCGCGGTGCTTTAGGCGGGAAACCGCTGGCGGTGCGCATCGGCTATCGGGGGCCCAATGCGCGACTGGCCGCGATCGTGGGCGCGATCGCCAAGGGCTGCGGCCCGGCCGGTATCACCGTCACCGACGTCACCTCGGACTCCGTCGGTCCACAGGCGCTCAAAGATGGCAAGGTCGACGTCTTGCTGGCCAGCACCGGCGGCGCCACCGGCAGCGGTTCGACGGGGTCGTGGGCGCTGGACGCCTACGACCTGCACACCGGCAACGGAAACAACCTGTCCGGCTACAGCAACGGCCAAATCGACGGGATCATCGGCTCGCTGGCGGTGTCAGCAGACCCTGCCGACCTGGTCCGGCTGCTGGCCGAGAGCGCACCCGTGCTCTGGGCAGATATGCCGACGTTGCCCCTGTATCGCCAGCAGCGGACCTTGCTGGCGTCAAAGAAGATGTATGCCGTCGGCACCAACCCGAGCCGTTGGGGTGCCGGCTGGAATATGGACCGATGGGTGCTGGTTCGGTGAATGCCGGCGACGGCTCGGCGGCCGAACTGATCATGCTGCTGACCCGGCAGGTCGCCGATTTCCCTTCGGCCGGAATCCAGTTCAAGGACTTGACCCCGCTGTTCGCCGACCCGCGGGGGCTGGCCGCAGTGACCGACGAACTCGCCGATGTCGCGTCCGGCGTTGACCTGGTCGCCGGGATCGATGCGCGTGGATTCCTGATCGGCGGCGCCGTCGCCGCCCGGCTGGGCACCGGCGTCCTGGCCATCAGGAAGGGCGGCAAGTTGCCGCCGCCGGTACGCACCGAGCAGTACACCCTCGAATACGGCACCGCGAGCCTGGAGCTCCCCGCCGATGGGATCGAATTGGCCGGCCGCAGCGTTGTCCTCCTGGACGACGTGCTGGCCACCGGGGGAACGGTGGCCGCGGCGCACCGGCTGCTCCGGCAAGCCGGCGCAGAAGTCACGATCGCCGCGGTGGTGGTCGAGCTCGCCGGGCTGGGCGGTCGCGAGCTGGTCGCGCCGTTGCCGGTGCACAGCTTGCGCGTGATGTAGTCGGGCACATCAGGACTTCAGCGGCTATATCCTTGAGCTTCGGAGGTGACGAACGTGGCGGACGATAAAGGTACGGCGGTTCAGCCGCCCACCGAGCCGCTCCAGGTCGTCGACTCACTTTCGCTCGCCGAGCCAACGGCGACCGAGCCCGGGATCGGTCTCAAGGCGTCCAGCAGTGCCTCGCGGCGGGTCCGGGCCCGGCTGGCGCGGCGCATGACCGCGCAGCGCAGCACGCTCAGCCCCGTGCTCGAACCGCTGGTGGCGGTGCACCGGGAGATCTACCCGAAGGCCGACCTGTCGTTGCTGCAGCGGGCCTATGAGGTGGCCGAGCAACGGCACGCCAGCCAGCTGCGGTATTCGGGCGACCCGTACATCACTCACCCACTGGCCGTGGCCAACATTCTCGCCGAGTTGGGCATGGACACCACCACGCTGGTGGCCGCCCTGTTGCACGACACGGTCGAGGACACCGGTTACAGCCTGGAGGCGTTGTCCAGCGATTTCGGCGACGAGGTCGGCCACCTCGTCGACGGGGTGACCAAGCTGGACCGCGTCGTGCTGGGCAGCGCCGCGGAGGGCGAGACCATCCGCAAGATGATCACCGCGATGGCGCGCGACCCGCGGGTGCTGGTGATCAAAGTGGCCGACCGGCTGCACAACATGCGGACCATGCGATTCCTGCCGCCGGAGAAGCAAGCGCGCAAGGCCCGCGAAACATTGGAAGTCATTGCGCCGCTGGCACACCGGTTGGGTATGGCCACGGTCAAGTGGGAGCTGGAGGATCTGTCGTTCGCGATCCTGCATCCCAAGAAGTACGAGGAGATCGTGCGACTGGTCGCCGGCCGGGCGCCGTCGCGCGACACCTATCTGGCCAAGGTCCGCGCCGAGATCGCCGCCACGCTGAACGGGTCGAAGATCAGCGCGGTGGTTGAGGGACGGCCCAAGCACTACTGGTCGATCTACCAGAAGATGATCGTCCGGGGCCGCGACTTCGACGACATTCACGACCTGGTCGGCATCCGCATCTTGTGCGACGAGATCCGGGACTGTTACGCCGCTGTCGGCGTGGTGCATTCGCTGTGGCAGCCGATGGCGGGCCGGTTCAAGGACTACATCGCCCAGCCACGCTACGCGGTGTACCAGTCGCTGCACACCACCGTCGTGGGGCCGGAGGGCAAGCCGCTGGAGGTGCAGATCCGCACCCGCGACATGCACCGCACCGCGGAGTACGGCATCGCGGCACACTGGCGTTACAAAGAGACCAAGGGCCGCACCGGCGTTCCGCATCTGCAGGCCGCCGCCGAGATCGACGACATGGCTTGGATGCGGCAGCTGCTCGACTGGCAGCGGGAGGCCGCAGATCCCGGTGAGTTCCTGGAGTCGCTGCGTTACGACCTTGCGGTGCAAGAGCTTTTCGTCTTCACCCCGAAGGGCGATGTCATCACGTTGCCCACCGGGTCCACGCCGGTGGACTTCGCTTACGCCGTGCACACCGAGGTGGGTCATCGCTGCATCGGGGCCCGGGTCAACGGTCGGCTGGTAGCGCTGGAGCGCAAGCTGGAAAACGGCGAAGTCGTCGAGGTTTTCACCTCGAAAGCGGCCAACGCCGGGCCGTCACGGGATTGGCAGCAGTTCGTAGTCTCCCCGCGCGCCAAAGCCAAAATCCGCCAGTGGTTTGCCAAGGAGCGCCGCGAAGAGGCGCTGGAGACCGGCAAGGACGCTATCACCAAGGAAGTCCGCCGCGGCGGACTTCCTCTGCAGCGGTTGATGAATGGCGGATCCATGGCGGCGGTGGCCAATGAGCTGCACTACACCGATGTGTCGGGGCTCTACACGGCGGTCGGTGAGGGGCACGTCTCGGCCAAGCATGTGGTGCAACGGCTGCTGGTCGAACTCGGTGGGATCGACCAAGCCGAAGAGGATTTG
>Ga0302325_10022050_pt1 | contig 13336 bp, 15 predicted proteins | sample Palsa_T0_2_FD_201948 | JGI IMG/M metagenome (GOLD analysis project Ga0302325, IMG submission 201948) | Peat permafrost microbial communities from Stordalen Mire near Abisko, Sweden - Palsa_T0_2 | ecosystem: Environmental > Terrestrial > Soil > Palsa > Peat permafrost | place: Sweden: Abisko... | reverse complement strand
TTGGGCTGGGTGAGTGAAATATGGTTCGCCCTCGCTGCGATCAGGACTCCCTTCGTGACTCTGGCCAACGCATGGGTGTTTCGGCGACAAACCGGAGATGGTGATGTGCAGTTTCGCCTGGCGCTTTGAGAGAGGGAGAAGGCGGTCGTAAGCCGGAGCGGAGAGGCCTTCTGGGATTCGCGGCGCCTTGGTGACGAAGGAGTCCTGGTGTGAGCGGGAGAAGCTCTCGTGCCGTATGTGAATGAGCGCTCTCAGGGGCAATGGCGAGCGTTGATGTCGACGGTCAGGGGGTCAACGCTCGATGGCCGTGGGGGCGTGGTTCTGTGGAGAGGATGATGTTGATCGTGTCTGATGGTGAGCTTCTTCAACCACGGCTTGTGGATTGTGAGGTCGTGTTGGCGCGCGAGAGCGGATCCTCAGATTCGGCGGCGCCCGGCCGGATCGCGCACGCGTTGGTCGGTAAGGGCGACGCGTTGGTCGGGTTGGGACGAAACGACGAGGCGGCGGAGTGCTTTGAGCAGGCTGTCGCGGAGTTCGGCGACTCGCTTGCTGCAGATCTGCGCGAGCAGGTGGTGGATGCCCTAGCCCGGCTGGTGCATGAGTTGGTGGTTCTCGGTCGGATCGACGAAGCCGTGGCCAGGGCTAATGAGCTGGACGACCGGTTTGGGGATGCCAGGAAGTCAGAGGTGCGTGCTGTTTTCGTTGACGGCCTATCTGCCGGCGTTGCCGCGTGCGATGCGTTAGCGGAGCGCAACCGTTGGACCTGCCCCGGTTTGGATGACACCGGGTTTGTTGTTTTTGATTGTCGTTGTAGTGATGCGATTGTTTTCAACTCTGGGTGGTCGGAGAGAGTCGTTGCTGTTCGTAGTTGACTGGGGAGAGCATGTTCAGCGTGGAGTGGCGGCGTTCGCGGTTGTAGGACGCCTCGATGTACTCGAACACGGCGGACTGCAGCTCGAGCGAAGCTCCGCGCTGGCCCGGCTCGGTCGCATACCCGAGGCGATCAAGGTCTACGACGAGATCTGGAGCCTCGGCAAACCTGCCATCGCGGCCCTGGAGGATGCCGCGGACCACGCAGAACAAACCGACGGGCCGTATAAGCGCGAACGAATCGCCGAATCCCCCAGTGCAGCAGAGTGTTGAGATGATCGAGGAGCACCAGCGAGTTCGAGCCCACTGAGTTCGGTAGCCGTTGGTCTGCAAACACGCTGGTGGGGCCGATGGCATCGGCCGTGGCAACCTCGAAAGGAGTTCCCGCAACCCGGCGTTGGGAAGCGCTCGAGCTCGTAATGCGCAGTGAGGCCCACTGCATGCTGCACGGTGAGGTCGCGGCTAGCGTCAGGCTCGGAGTCGGAGTTAGTCTTGTGGCCTGATGGTTCGGCTCGCTCGACCGGCAGCCGCCGGAACTCTCGCCGCGCTGGGGGTTCTGCATGCGGTGTGGGCGGCCGGGTCCGCGTGGCCGGCGCGCGATCGTCACCGGCTGGCAAATCTGGTCGCTGGCACCGAAACGATGCCCGGCCGGGCGTGGTGTACGGCGGTCGCTTGCGGGCTCGCGACCTCCGGCGCGCTGGTCGCCGGCGTAGGCGGCGAGCGCTCGATCGCGCGGGTCGCGCGCGCCGTCGTCTGCGGCGCCTTCCTGGTTCGCGGTGGCGCCGGCCTGACCGGAACCACCCACCACCTCGTGTCCTGGACACCCGCCGCCGAGTTCGTGCGCCGAGACCGCCGCTGGTACGGGCCGCTGTGCCTGGGCATCGCGGCCGCGATCGCGCCAACCCTGGCAGCGACCAACACGCACACGATCGGGGTGTAAGGGTGCCTTGCCGTCCAGACACCCGGAGGCTCTGAGGCATCGACCGGATCCGGGGCGGTCCTTCGAGCCGTGTTCGCTGGGGGTTGGTTTGAGGACGCTCTGATGGGCCGTCGGCCCGAGCGTTGAGTCCGCCATGAGACCGTCCGCGGGCAGCGTGACTGTCGGTCGGTTAGAGTCGCGCCATGCCAATCCTCGTTCGCTACACACCGTCCTCGCTGACCCGCGAGCAGTACGACAAGGTCAACGAGATTCTTCGGGAGAATGGCCCCGACGGGCCCCCTCCACCGCTCCAACTGCACGTCATGTTCGGTGAGGGATCGGATCTTCGAGTCAGTGAGATCTGGGAATCGGTGGAAGCGTGGCAGCAGGCCTGGGACGGCGGCCTCAAAGCCGCGCTGGAGACGGTCGGCATTGAGCTTCCCGAGCCCGACAAGTTCCCGGTTCACGAGGTCTGGGGAAGCCGCGTGGCCGACGCATAGCTCACGAGCCGCTCGTCGAAACGGGCGCGCGGCATCGCGATTCGAGTTGCAGGATGCCCTTGTGCCTGGACGAGACGGAGGAGTCCGGTGGGACTGATCTCCGAGAGCAGCCCCAGGGTTGCAAGCGCTCTGTCGACCCGCCGTAATCGCGCTATGCGGAGATGCCAGACGGGATCCCTTGGGCGCGGCGAGACGCAGGTGCTGGGCGAAAGCGACATGCTCACTTGACGGTGATGCGTACATCCGCGTGGGCCGATGCAAGCAGAGGCCCGGCTCGTGCTGCCGCTGCCACCGGGGTGCCCTGACTGCTCCCGATCAACCAGACGCGAGCGCTGGCCGCCTCCGGGGTCGTGCTCCTTGTCTCTGATCCGGAAGCGGTGGCTCCATGGACGCTGCCGTCGCGTTGCAAAGGGTTGGTTTGCGGACGCGGTCGCTAGCCGCCGCTGCGGCTGGCGTGGCGGCGCTCAGACCGTTGGCTGATCCATCGGCATCTGCGATGCCGGCCCGCTATCCGAGCGACGCGGGGAGCGGCCCTCGACCGATCGTGGCAACCTCGCCGCGGGCGAACAAAAGTCTGCTCACCCCCCTGGATTTGCCGGGGTGCGTGCGTGAGGGCCCGCTGAGTGGCCGCGGACGCTTGATTTGGCCCCAGTGCGGACGCTTGATTTGGCCCCACTTCCGTCCGAGCGTGACCGGAGGGTCCGTGCTTTTCAGAGCACGGATCGGAGGTCGCAGAAGGGATGGTTTCCAGGGTGGAGCTGTTCGAGCAGATCCGCAGAGATGGCGATCGGGAGGGCCTCTCGATCCACGCGCTGGCACGGCGTCATGGCGTGCACAGGCGCACCGTGCGTCAAGCGTTGGAGTCAGCGGTTCCGCCGACGCGGAAGCGTCCTGAGGGGCGGCCGGCGCCGAGGCTGGGCGAGTTTCGAGAGCTGATCGATTCCTGGTTAGTCGCCGATCAGTCGGCGCCGCGCAAGCAGCGGCACACGGCGAAGCGGGTCCATCAGCGCCTGGTGGTCGAGCACGGCGCGGATGTGTCAGAGCGGCAGGTGCGCCGTTATGTCCGCGAGCGCCGTCGCGTGCTGGGGTTGCCGGTTGACGAGGTGCGCGTGCCGCTTTGCCACGAGCCGGGCGCGGAGGCCGAGGTTGACTGGGGCCGCGCCAGCGTGGTGATCGCCGGCGTGCTGACCGAGGTGTTCTTGTTCTTGATGCGGGCGTGCTTCTCGGGTGCGTGTTTCGTTGCGGCGTTCCCGCGGGAGAACCAGCAGGCGTTCCTGGAGGGGCATGTGGCTGGGTTGGAGTTCTTCACCGGGGTATACGGCACCGTGCGCTATGACAACCTCTCAAGTGCGGTCAAGACGGTGTTGAAGGGCCGCCGGCGGGTCGAGACTGACCGGTTCGTGGCGTTGCGCTCGCACTACCTGTTTGACTCGGAGTTCACGCGGGTGGGGCTCGCGGGGGCGCCGGAGAAGGGCGGGGTCGAGGGGGAGGTTGGCCGGTTTCGCCGCTCGCATCTGGTACCCGTCCCAGAGGTCGGGTCGCTCGCTGAGCTGAACGTCCTGATCGCGGCGGCGTGTCTCCGCGATCTCGATCGCACGATCCGTGGCCGGCGGGTCACGGTCGGTGAGGCGCTCGGCCAGGAGATCTGTCTGCTGCGGCCGCTGCCTGGCGAGGCGTTTGACACGGCCGAGCACGCTCGGCCGCGGGTGGACGCGAAGTCGTTGGCGACGGTACGTCAGAACCAGTACTCGCTGCCGGTCGCTCTCGCCGGGCTCAACGTTGCGGCCAAGATCGGCGCGAGAGAGATCGTCTTCTCGCACGATGGCAAGGTTGTCGCCCGTCATGAACGTCTGCAGGAGCGCTTCGGTGTCTCCGCGCAGCTGGATCACTACCTCGAGCTGCTCAGGCACAAGCCCGGTGCGCTCGCCCGCTCGCTGGCGTTGCGACAGGAGCGCGAGCAGGGCCGCTGGCCTGAGTCGTTTGACCTGCTGTGGCGGGCGATCGAGCGCAAGGTCGGCAGCAGCGAGGCGGCCCGGCAGATGGTCGACGTCCTGATGCTCTGCCGCGAGCTCGGCCCGGAGGCGGTTGAGCTGGCGGCGCGCGGCGCGCTGGCCGCCGGCGCGAACGACGGCCGCGCCGTCGCCGTGCTCGCCCGCCGCTCAAATCGCGTAGCACTCGCGCCGCTGGATGGGCTCGAGCCGCGGCTGGCAGCCACCCAGCGCCCGGCGCCCGGGCTCGATGACTACGACCAGCTGCTCGACCGCGAGCAGGCACGATGATCCCCCCGAAGGCGCTCAAGCCGACGGGCGCCGCCGAGCGCCCGACCTCACCGGTACCCGCCTGCGTGCGGGCGCTGGCCGCCCAGCTGGCCACGCTGTTCGAGACCGACCAAGAGATCGTCGAACGGCTCAACGATGCCCAACACCGTCTCGCCGCCGCCAACGAGCGGCTGTGGTCGGGGCTCGCCCCCGACACGTTCGCCCTGATCTACCAGGGCGTCGCGCCCGCGGGAGACAGCCATATCGCGAAGGTGATGACAGCCGCGACCGGCGCCGACGGGCCCGGGCCACAAGGCGCGGTGCTGCACGCGTTGCAAGACATCCACTGGCAGGTCCACCGCGCGTTCTGCGCCTACCAGTCCGCGGGCGAGGAACGCCGCCAACTCGCCGTCGACGTCGGTGAGCTCTCAGCGCGGCTGGCCGACGCGCTGGCCAGCGCTGGCTACAGCCCCCAGCAGGCACGGTCAGCCAACGTCCACCAACTTGCCGACGGGACCTGCCCCGCGGCCGAGAACGAGAAGAGGAGCTGGCGATGAGCGCCCCGCCGAAGACCCAGGCACTGGAAGCGCTCGTGGAAGCGCACGCCCGCGAGCTGCACCTCCCCGCGATCAGAAGCCGCTTCCGGGCACTGGCTGCCGAGGCCACCCGCGAGCAGCAAACCCCGCTCGCATATCTCGCCGCGCTGCTGGAGGCCGAGATGCAAGAACGCTCAGAGCGCCGCGAGCGCCGCCGACTCATCGACGCCCGCTTCCCGCTCGTCAAACGCCTCGAGGAGTTCCGCTTCGCCGACAACCCCAACGTGCCGCAAGCGACGATCGCCGCCCTGGCCGAGGGCTCCTGGATCGATGACCGCGAGTCGGTGATCTTCGTCGGCGAGTCCGGGACCGGCAAGACGATGCTGGCCACAGCACTGGGGGTGTGCGCCTGCCAGCAAGGCCGCCGCGTGCGGTTCACCACGCTCGCCGCACTCGCGAACGAGCTGCAAGAGGCCGAGTCCCGCCGGGACCTCGCACGGGTCGTGGGCCGCTACACCCGCGTCGAGCTTCTTGTGCTTGACGAGCTTGGCTATTTGGCCCTGCCCGACGGTGCTGCTGAGCTCGTCTTCCAGGTCATCTCAGAGCGCAACGAACGCGGATCTCTGATCGCCACGACCAACCTGCCGTTCGGTGACTGGACAAAGGTGTTCCCCGACCCAAGGCTCGCGAAAGCCGTCGTTGACCGCATCACCCACAAGGCGCACATCATCGACACCGGCACCGAAAGCTGGCGCTTCCGCCACGGACTCGAGCGCCAACGAGCCAGAAAAGCATGACCCCCCGCCCCGCAGCCGCGCCCGCGGGCTATCGCCGCAAAGCCCTTCGCGCTACGCGCTCGGCCTTCGCGACGACAGCCGCGGCATGGCAATCCGCCGGGCGATCAGGCAACATCAACATCAACAACAACCGACGCGAAGTGGGGCCACTTCAAGCGTCCGCGGTGGGGCCAGTGCAAACGGCCGCTCCGAGTGCGACCGGGAACACGCTGCGCGCGCGTCAGGGAGCCCTCGTGATGTCATGCCTCGGCCATTCCAGCGGCGTGAGGGCGACATTCGCCTGTCCCGAGCCGTATAGCTGAATTGGTGGCGCTAAGTGCATAGCCCACTCCGTTGATAGGACGCGTCCGTTGCGGGCGACCTGAATCGTGAAAGCGACCGTCAGCGGTGGAGCTCGCGCCAGTCTGCAGAGCTTCGGATATTCCGGCCGCGTCAGGTGGCGCGCAGCCGAGCAAGACGTCAGTGCTTCTGTCCCGCAAGCAGCAGTCCCGGCCAGTTGCCAGCGTCGAGATTGATGCCTACTTCCGTGAGCGAGTGGCACTCTCGGGGCAGATACAGACGCCGGGCTCCTCCTGGTGCTCAAACTCGACAGCATTGCCAACATTTAGGTTGACCCCTGCTCGTGGAGGGCGAGGGGCAGCCGGGGTGCTTGCTGGGGGCCAGAGCCGAGACGCCGAGCAAGCGGTGCGGTATGGGCGCCGGTCGGAGTGGCGCCGGCGTTGCGTCGCTACGGCTGATGCGATCGGTGTCTGGTCAGCTGTCGTTGACCGAGGTGTGGCGGGGTGTCACGAGCCCGGTTTCGTACGCGAGCACGACCGCTTGGACTCGGTCGTGGCCGGGTGCGGCCATGGCGGCGGCAGTTACTGAGGTGAGATCCTGTGATTTGCCTGCGCTTGCCGATCGCTGTAGCGTTGCCCTCTTCGATGTCGATGAAGGGTTGGGGACTAGGGGCGACGGGATGTGTGTGATTGCGGGCAGTGCGCGGCGGATGGTTGTCTTGGCGATCGCGGTGTTCGGGGGGCGTTGGTGTGTGCCCCGGTCGCGGTCGCCAAGAGCTCGGGTGCGGACGGGTTCGCCAAGCCGGCCAGGCTGACGACGGTCGAGCGGCAGGAGTTCGATTCGGTCAGCGGCGACCGGGTGGCGGCTGACGTGGGGCTGTTGAGGACCTCGGCGGTGCTGCAGTCGATCGCCGAGCTGCGGGTCAGGCAGATGGCGGCTAGGCACACCGACTATGCGGGCTATGACGTCAGGGTCAACGTGAAGCGCACGCGCCTGTGTTTCAAGGGGGTCCGCGAGATCGAGGGTGAATCACTGGGCAGCGGCGGGGCTGACTTCCCGCCGTATGCGCCGATCGAGCTCGATCCTCGTTGGACGACTTTCGCGGACGCGAGCTATACCGACGGGGACGCCACCTACACGGTCCAGGATTACCTGGCCGCGTGCGGCGTCAAGCCGCCTAAGCCGGTCCCCTTGCCCAGGGCGTCGCTGTCGTTGAAGGGGCTCGCGGTGTCGCTCGGGCCGCCGGCGGCTGGCGCTCACCTGTCGCCGCTGGGATCCACGTTCACCGATCCTGTTGCCTGTAACTCGCGGGCGGGCCTGTACGCGGTGGTGCGCTACTCCGGGCCCGCGGGAATTCTCTACGGCGTCGTGCTCGCCGGGGGCACGATCGAGCACGTCGAGCGACACGTTTCGCGGGGGACCGACGCCGTGGAGCTGGCCAGCGACCTGGCCGGCAACCAGTTCGGCTTCGCCCTGTCGTTCAATTACAGGCTCAGACTTGCTGACGGCGACCGGATCTACATCGTGCTCCCCGATACCAGCGTCGGCTCAAAGCTGGCCGCCAACGTCACCCCCAGCTGCCCGGGATCCTGATTGGCACACCGCGCTCGCCGTGGGCCGCGATCGCGAACGCCCGGCTGCCAACGCCGTTTCGCGACCACTCACTTCGGCGGTGGGGGGCGGTCTGTCCGGCCTCGTTGACCGCCGGGAGGGCGGGCGGAGCGGTCGTAGTAGCTCGATCTGCGATCGTCTGAGCGATGGAACAGCCAGGGCGTGGACGGCCGGACGAGGATCTTGCTCCTGGCCTGTCGGAGCGCTCGAATGACGAGCTGCTGGCGCTGTTGGACGTCGTGTTGTTGGAGCTGGAGCGTCGGCTGTTGCGTTATGCGCGTTCGGGTGCGGAGTTCATTCAGATGGCGGATGAGGGGTTGGTCTTGTCGGTGCGTTCGGGCGCTCGTTTGCGCCAGGCGCAGTCCGCGGCGGCGCATGCGGCCAGTCATTTGCAGGTGCTGGGTGTGGGGGACTGGAGTCCGCGGAGCACGAACCCGGGCTGGTCGGATGATTCGCGCGTGACCGCCACGGAGGAGGAGCCGGGGAGCCGGCGGGCGAGTAGGCCGCCTTAAAGCTCTCGAATCCGGCTTGCAGTTGGCGGCTGGTGGGCGTAGGCTCGCATCCCACTTATGGGGGCGGCGCTTCTGGCCTTGAGGTTTCTGCTGGCGTGTGTTCTCTTGGTCGCCGGTGTGGCGAAGCTCGCGGATCTGCCGGGGTCGCGTCGGGCGGTGGTTGGGTTCGGCGTCCCGGAGCGTCTCGCCGGGGTTGTGGGGGTGGGTTTGCCGGTGTGCGAGCTCGCGGTCGCCGTCGCGTTGATCGTGAGCGTGTCGGCGCGGTTCGGCGCGCTCGGAGCGCTGGTGCTGCTGCTGGTATTCGTGGCTGGGATCTCGGTCGCGTTGGCGCGCGGGATTGAGACGGATTGTCATTGCTTTGGGCAGGTGCATTCCGCGCCGGTCGGTTGGCGGACGATGGTGCAACCTGCTGCTGGTGGCGATGGCGGGGTTCGTCGCTATCGCCGGCTGGCGGCATCCGGGCACCAGCGCTACCCATTGGGTGACCCGGGTGCCGGCCGCGTGGCTGGTCGCGATCGTCGCGGGGCTGCTGATCATCGCGCTGGTCGGCTTCCAGGTGTGGTTCTCGTTGCAGCTGCTCTCTCAGAACGGCCGCACGCTCGGGCGCATCGAAACGCTCGAGGACGCGCTTGAGGGGATGATCGGTGCGCTCGGGCTCGCGGGGAACAGCGCGGCGGCTGATCCGGGAGCGCTGGGTCACGGGCTGCAGGGTGGCGGGCTGCCGGTCGGTTCGCCGGCTCCCAGCTTCAAGCTCGAAAGTGTTGATGGTGAGAGGTATTCGCTCGGCTCGCTGCTGTCAGCCGGCCGTCCGGTGATGCTCGTTTTCTCTTCGGCGGGGTGCGGGCCGTGCGATGCGCTTTTGCCCGAGATCGCCGGCTGGCAGGGCGAGCACCCAGAGCGGCTGGCGATCGCGCTGATCGCCGCTGGCGAGCGCGAGCGCAACCTCGCGAAGGGCAACGAGCACGGGATCGAGCGGATGCTGATCGATCCGGAGCGCGAGGTATCTGACGCCTATCAGGCGCACGGCACGCCGATGGCCGTAGTGATCACCGCGGACGGGATGATCGCGAGCCCGACTGTCGGCGGCTCAGAAGCGATCACGACCCTGCTCGCACAGGCGACGTGGCCGGCGCTCGCGATCAGACAGCACGTGCCCTCCGCTAACGGGCACCAGAACGGCGGCGAACCGCGACCCGCACCACCGCCGCCTGACACCTCGCGCGTCGGTGAGCCCGCGCCCGAGCTGGTGCTCGTCGATCTCGACGGCCAGCAGGTGGCGCTCGAGGACCTCTACGCGGAGCAGACGCTGGCGATCTTCTGGAACCCCGGCTGCGGGTTCTGCCAGCGGATGCTCCCCGACCTCAAAGCATTCGAGGACGCCCCGCCCGCCAACGCGCCCCAGCTCGTGGTGATCTCGAGCGGCGACCCCGAGCAAACGCGCGAGCAGGGAATCCGCTCGCGCGTGCTCGCCGACGCAGAAGGACAAGCGATGGCGGCGTTCGACGCGCGCGGAACTCCGATGGGCGTGCTGATCGAGGATGGTCTGATCGCCTCGCCGGTCGCTGCCGGCGCCGACGCCGTGCTCGCGCTCGCCACCACCGCCAAACCAGCGCTATCCCGAAACGGGAATAGCAGATGAGCCATTGGCTCGATGACGCCGCCCGCGGGCTGTCCGAGGGCCGTTACAGCCGCCGCCAAGTACTCAAGCGCGGCGGGGTCGCCGCGGGAGGGGCGCTGCTTGGGTCTATGACCGGACCTCTGGGCAGTCTGGTCGTCCCCGCCGTGGCGACCGGCGCTGTTATCTGCTCGGGGCAGCGTCGGCCGTGCAAGACCGGCGAGCAATGTTGCCCCGGCTTTGACCTCGAGGACATCTGCTACGACCCATCGATCGACCAGTGCTGTGTTGAGGACGGCGTCAAGAAGGGGATTTGCAGCAGGCGGAAGGAATGTTGCGGCCACCACTGCTGCGAGCCCGACACTCAGACCTGCTGCGGAGGCGGATGCGCTGACAAGGTCGAGGAACTGGTTTGCTGCCGTAAGAATGCGAACGACCCGGGAGAGCGTTGTTACGAGGACGTGGGCGAGGACGGCCAGGCCGTGGAGAAGTGTTGTCACTCGACCGGTACCTGCTACGACCCGCGCGATCAGGTCTGTTGCGGATCGGGACTCTGCGACAAGCGCAAGGAGGAGTGCTGCCACTCTGGAAGCCAGTCCTACTGTGCCCCCAAGGGCGAATGCTGTCCCAAGGGGGAACATCGCATTTCCTGCGGAGATTACGAAACCCCCTCCCGCGACATCTGCTGCCCCGAAGACGAATACTGCTGTGGCGGTGTCTGCTGCCACCCCCTTGACTGCGGCGGCGACGTGTGCTGTTTTGAAAACGAGCACCGCGTCACCTGCGCCGACGGCAAGCACATTTGCTGCCCGAAAGACGCAGCCTGTTGTGGCGGGGTCTGTTGCACGCCGGACGACTGCCAAAACGGAACGTGCATGACGGAGCCGTGTAGTTGCCCACCGCCCCTTGAGTGCTGCGGACCGCAGACCGCCACCAGTGGCCTCTGCATCTCGCCGCCCCCTTATGGAGCTGGATGCTGCAATGACGGCGTGCCCAGCATGGTGTGCGGCTCGACATGTTGCTCTCCGGAAGTCAGCGAGTGCTGCGGGCCTGCAGGAGGGCCTTACGTTTGCTGCGGCACCTAGCACTGACCTGAACTGGCAGGTGAGACGTCCGGCGTGATCGCGAGCAGGCCCTTGACTACTCTGCTTCACGTCGCCGCTACGCGCCGTTCGCGAGCCGGGATGGCGGCTAGGTACCGGCAGCGTCGCACAGGGCCTAGAACCGTACGAGGCGTACGGCTACAAGACGGTCATACCGGGGGGCTGATTGTGTCGCTGATTGAGGCAGTCAGAGAGCTCGCCACCAGGATCACGGCGCTCGACGCCACCCGCGACACCCAGGAGGAGTAGCCCGCGTTCGCCATTCGCTGATCCAGTGGGGATCGTGCCCGGCCGGTTATCGCATCAGAGGTGCCCTCCGTGCCCATGCCTCAGCGCCGATCGAAAGCACACGTCTCCTGACCGCCGCACCACCAGGGAGGAGCGGCCGTCCTGGCGGGCGAGGGTGGCCGTCGGTGACGACGAATCGCAGCCGCCCCCGCTGAACGCCTGCCTACTGCTTTCGTGTCAGCTGGAGTGCGCGGCTCGCTCTCGCTATCGCGTGGCTCCAGCGCTGCGGCTTCAACGGGCGAGTGGAGCGAGCTGAGCTCTGTCCACCCGGGCTCGCCCCGTCGACGACGGGCCCGATCGGGATCGTCGGCTCGGACCGGGTTGCTTTGCAGCGTTCGGCCAGCACCAGCTGTCTAACCGACCTGCGGCTGGTCCTCGGTCATCGGCAATCCGGCCTTTGGGCGCCGGCCGATGCGATCATGAGCCGTGTGGCCGTGATCCGTCTCGCAACAGTCGAAGACTCCGCGGCGCTCGCCGAGCTACTCAGGGTGAACCGCGAGTTTCTCGCGCCGTGGGAGCCGATGCGGTCTGACAAATTCTTCACCAGTGATGGCCAGCGGCAGGCCATCGAGGACGTGCTGCTCGAGCACGAGCACGGCGTGACCTCCCCGCACGTGATCCTCAGCGACGGCGGCATCGTCGGTCGCGTGACACTCAGCAACATCGTCCGAGGGCCGTTCCAGTCGTGCAACCTGGGCTATTGGGTTGACTCGGCTCACAACGGCCGTGGTCTTGCAACCGCTGCGGTTCGGGAGATCGTCGATCTGGCGTTCGGCGAGCTTGGCCTGCACCGAGTCGAGGCCGGAACTCTGAACACAACATCGGCTCGCAACGGGTGCTCGAACACACTGGCTTTGTACGGTTCGGCGTCGCGCCGGCCTATCTTAAGATCGCTGGGAGGTGGCAGGATCACGTCATGTACTCGGTGGTGAATCGCTCAGCGCGATAACCGCAAGACGCGCCCCGGTTCAGACAGCAACTGTGCTGCTGAGGGGGCCAAGTGGGTCGGCGCCTCGTCGTGGCTGGTTCTGGGCAGGGCCGGCCACGAGAGCCGCCTGGGCGACGATCCCCTTCACCTTCCAGCCGGCGGCCGCGCGTCGCCACGAAGGCACTCGTCGCGGTGCAGGGTGTTGCGGACACTCCACCTTGGTCAGCAGCGGGATCGGGCTTGGGTAAGGTATCTAGTCCCAACGCTGAGGGTGCGGCATGACTCCGCGGAACGCCGGTGGATTGCACCACACAAGCGTGTGCCACGATCGGCTCATGAGATTCAGAGATCGCCACACTGCGACCTCGGCGCCATGAACCTCACGTCGGTGAAGCGCCTTGTCGTCTACGTCCCGGATTCGCGTCTGCGCGACGAGAGGACCGCCACGAAGGTGGCAATCATGACCGGAGTCATATTCTTCTTCGCGGGGCTGGTGAAGTTCGCTTTCCACCACTGGGAACTGCACGCGTTCCGCAGCTTCGGCCTCCCGTTTCCCGCCGCGCTCGAGATCTTCGCCGGGGTCGTGGAGACGCTCGGCGGGGTGCTGCTCATTCTGCGCCGATGCGTCGCGCCCGTCTCCGCGCTGCTCAGCGTCACGATGATCGTGGCGATCGGCTCCTCAGGGATCGGCCACGGCGACGTCATCCCGAGCCTGACGCTGGCACCCGTGCTGCTGGTCGCGATGCTCTACCTGTTGCACACAGTCTGTAGAACATCGACACCGACACGATCGCCAGCCTGACGACCGCCGGGCCGGTGCCTGACGACCGCCGGGCCGGTTCCTGAAGACCGCGGCCGGAAACCCCCCGAGCTCGGCTTCGCCCGAGATCCGAGCACGCCGGCAGCTCCGGCGCACCGCTCCTTGCCTGGCCGCGCACCGCCCGCTGCCTTCTCCTTTCAGTCCGGGTGGCTCGGAATGCTCGCTTGTGGATTCGCGTGAGGCCGTCGCGCAAAGGGTCTGGCGAGCGGCTGGCGTGAGCGGTGGGTGTTCGTCGCCATCCGCTCAGGGATCGCGGCCGTTCCGGGCCGGCCGATCGTCTCGCGACCCGGGATCGGGCCG
>Ga0302325_10022048_pt1 | contig 13337 bp, 12 predicted proteins | sample Palsa_T0_2_FD_201948 | JGI IMG/M metagenome (GOLD analysis project Ga0302325, IMG submission 201948) | Peat permafrost microbial communities from Stordalen Mire near Abisko, Sweden - Palsa_T0_2 | ecosystem: Environmental > Terrestrial > Soil > Palsa > Peat permafrost | place: Sweden: Abisko... | reverse complement strand
GGGGTGAGCGCTGGCGTGGCGGGTGGGCGGGCGGGGCGGCTGGGGGGGGGGGGGGGGGGGGGGGGGGGGGGGGGGGCCGGGCCGCCCGTGTCGCGGTCCAGGCATTAGATAAGTAGACTCGCTCACCACGATCGGCTGCGCACTGTGGGCGCTCGCCTTCGTCCTGGCCGGGATGCTCACCGCCAACGCATGGACAACTATCGACTCGATCGCCGGGCGCGCGCTACTCGTTATCGGCCTCCTTACGCTCGCAGGATCGGTGCTCCACGAGCGCAACCGCCGCTGACCCCGGCCCCAGCAGACAACCCTCGCTCAGGGCCCGGTCCAGCACGCCGCGCGCGGCCAGGTTGATCCGCGTCGCCCACAGACGGGAAACCGCATCGGCTATTCCCGCACCTCAGATATCCGCACGTTGCCAGTCTCGGCGCTCCCGAGGAGCTCGGGGCCGTGCGTCGCGAGAATGGCCAGGTAGCCGCCGGGCGGCACGGCGGCGAGGGCCGGCGGCGAGGTCTGGGTCGGGGTCGGAGGCGGGGGCCGGGTGCCGAACCGGGTCAGCCGGTCCGAGTGCTCGCAGCGGGCGCTGTAGCTGAGCGCGGCGACCATCGCGGCTGAGGCGGCCTGGCGTTCGGCGGGTGGGAAGGGCGTGCCACGTGCCGCCTCGTAGTCGGCGATGAATGCACGGGACTCGACGAGCGTTGGGAGCCGCCAGCCGCGACGGCTCCAGTCGGCCGTGAAGGCGTGTGCGGCTTGGCCGACGAACAGCGGCTCGGGTGCGAGGGCGAGACTGTCCCAGTCATAGACGGCGCTGATCCGGGCGCCGCTGAAGCGAACGTGCTCGGCGCGGTAATCGGTGTGGCCGATGAGCTCAGGACCGAGGTCGAGGCTGTCGAGCTGGTCGTTCGCGGCGCGGGACAGGCGGTCGATCCATTCCGCCCCGCGAGCTGTGCCTGGAAAGTCGAACCGCCGATCGTGCGGCTCGAGCCAGAGACGCCGGGCGCGCTCGCGAGCCAAGTCCAGTCCATCGAGTGGTCGCAGCGGACGGCAGAGCTCGATCAGCCGGGCGAGGGTGGATGCCATCTCGCCGCGGACCGCGGGCTCGTGAGCGCTCCGCCAGGAGCCCGCGTCGAGCATTGTCTCGACGACGGCCAGCCCCTCGGCCAGCGCCGTCGGGCCGAGAAGCGGACGCGGGCACGCGAACTGCTGGGTGCTGAGGTGAGACTGAACCCGCTGCACGGCGCGGAGATGCCCGCCGCCGGCGCCGGCACGATGGACCTTGACGACAACTCGCTGTCCGTCGTCCAGGAGGACGCCGTGCACGCTCCCGACGCTGGTCGCGAAGAACTCGTAACGGCTGATGCCGGCGCCCAGGTGCGAGCAGCAGAAACGGTCCACCAGGGTGGCGATCTCTGCGGGGTCCACGGTTGCAAAGACGTCTCGCTCGAGGTGTGCCTCGCTCTCACCCTCCCGCGCGGGCAGGACCGCGGCGATCACCGAGGCGCCGTTGTTCATTCGCTCTGAGCGGCCTTGAGCTGCCGGCGCAGCTCCGCCAGCCGCGTCTTACCGTCCGCAACGGCGCACTCGCCGAAGATGATCCCAACGATCGTGCCGCCCGCATTCGGGTCGGTCCACGAGTCACAGTCCGATTCCCGGACCGCCAGCCAGCTACGCTCAGCCGCGCTGAGGTCGCTGGTCGCCGCGGCGGCGGTGAGAGCCGCTCCGGTGAATGATTCCCCCGGCCGGTCCGCCACGAGGATCTTCGCCGCCGTGGCGTCGATCTGCCGGTCGAGCGCGATCGCCTCGTGGGCCTGGCATCCCTCGATCCCGATCGTGCTGTTCTTGTCGCACGGCAATGTGAGCTTCCGCAGGGGATCGTGCGCGGCGACGGAGAACAGCGCCGGCGTAGGGGCGGCGGCGGCGGCGGGCACGCCGAGAGCGCTCGCGCCAACCGCGACAGCAGAGATCGTGACGAGGATTGTCGGCATCCAGGCGCGGCGGACAGGCAGGGTCATGTGGACTCCTTTCCCGGACGCGAACGATCGCCCGGCTGAGCGTGAGCTGAAGGGCGGCCATTTTTGCATTGGCGCGCCAGCCCGCCGCCGGGTAGGGTCCCGTTATAGGGGTCTTGGACCGTTGCGCAGAGCATCGAGGAGGTAGTCGTGAACGCAGACACTTTTCGCATCGCGGGCAGCACCAGGCCGGCGACCGTCGCCGCAACTCCGATCGGCGACAGCGACCCGACAGAGCAGGTCACCGCGACGATCTACGTCCGCCGCGATCCCGCGGCGACGGCGCCGCCATCGGTGCTGGAGCAGGCGCAGCTGGCGCCGGGACAGCGCCACTATCTGAGCGCCGAGGAGGCAGCGGGTGCATTCAGCGCCGCGGAAGCCGACCTCGACGCCGTAGTCGCGTTCGCGGACGAGCATGGCCTCAAGGTGCTCGAGCGGAGCGCGCGCAAACGCAGCGTGCGCGTCACCGGCACGGTGGCGGCGATGAACTCCGCGTTCCAGATCACGCTGCGCGAGTACGCCCATCCGGCCGGGACATATCGCTCACACGCTGAGGAGGTCGCGCTTCCCGCGAGCCTCGCCGACGTGGTCGAAGGCGTGCTCGGGCTCGACAATCGCCCGATGGCGCGCTCCTACCTGCGCCGGCCGGCGGCGACGCATGGGGCCGCGGCCCCCGCCGCGCTGCCGGCGAACACATATCTTCCACCGGCGGTCGCGAAGCTGTTCGACTTTCCCGCCGGCGACGGCACGGGCGAGTGCGTCGCGGTGTTCGCCTTCAACGGCAGCTTAGGGAGTGGACCGTCGGCGCCCGGAGGCTATGACCTCACGTCGCTCGATAACTACTTCACGCAGACGATCGGCGAGACGGCGCCATCGATTGTCAACGTCGTCGTGCAGGGGCCAGGCAACGACCCCGGCGACGGCAGCAACCCGAACGACAGCAGCGGCGAGGTGCTGCTCGACCTGTGCATCGTCGGCTCGGTTGCGCCGGGCGCACGGATCGCGATGTACTTCACGGAGTTCACCGAGGAGGGCTGGGTGAACGGGATCAAGGAGGCCGCGAGTGACACGACCAACAGCCCGTCGGTGATCTCGATCTCGTACGGTAATCCTGAGGACGACTCGACCAACGGAGTGTGGATGGCGCAGACGGTCACGCTGGTCAACGACGCGTTCCAGCAGGCCGCGACGCAGGGGATGACGATCTCCTGCGCCGCCGGCGACAACGGCGCGTACGACGAGCCTGGCGAGACCACCACCTACCACGTCGATTTCCCCGCCTCGAGCCCCTGGGTGCTAGGTGTCGGCGGCACGCGTCTCGAAGCCGATCCGACCACCGGCGTGATCTCCGCGGAGGCTGTCTGGAACGATCTCGCCGACGGCGAGGGCGCGACCGGCGGCGGCGTCAGTCGCGTATTCCCGCTGCCGACGTGGCAGCAGGGTGCGGCGGATGTGCCACCGAACGCCGACGGGACCAGCGGACCCGGCCGCGGCGTCCCCGACGTCGCCTCACTGGCCGACCCAGAAACCGGATTCAACGTGCTCTCACCGAACGGCACGATCGGCCAGGTTGGCGGAACGAGCGCCGCGGCGCCGATGTGGTCCGCGTTGATCGCGCGCTTGAACCAGCAGACGGGGACGCGCTTGGGCTTCTTCAACACGCAGCTCTACGCCTCCTACAGCGGCACGCTGCAGGACATCACGAGCGGCAACAACGGCGGCTACAGCGCCGGGCCCGGCTGGGACGCCTGCACCGGCTGGGGTCGTCCCGACGGCGCGAAGCTGCTCGCCGCTCTGAGCGCGGGATCGGCGACCAGCGCAGCAAGCTAGCGGTCGGTAACGCCGCTGTTCGCCGGCTCGATCGAACACCTCCTGCGCGACCTGTTCGGGCCGAGCGAGCGAGCGGACTGAATCCATCCGCGGCCCAACGAAAAAGAACGGCCGCCCCGAGTGACTGGGACGGCCGCCAAACGAGTGCCCCCGCAACAGCTTTGGCGAGTCGAGCGGGAGCACCGACCCCGCCAGGGTACCTGATGCTGACCGGTGTCACGGCGACCGATGCCTTCGCCCCCGGGCAGCTCGATCAAGGCGGTAGCTAAATGCTCTGAGTCGTCCCGGTAGTCACGCGGCGCCTGAGCGGCGCTCAGATGCGGTAGGGAGGGGTCAGGCCGGCGAACATCGGGTAATGACGGATGTTCGCGGTCGCAAGCTCCGCGTCGACCAGTTGGGCGGTCCCAGCGATCAGGAAGTCGACAATGCTCAGACCCTGATGGCTGCGTCGGTACCGCCGCCCCAGCTCGCCGCCGCGACGGCTGATCGGCTCATCCACCGCGACCCACCGCAGAGAACCGAGTAGTCGATCCGTCCGAGCGCGTTCCGGCGAGCGAACCCCACTTAGAACCTCGGCACGAGTCAACTCCGAGCAGGACGGGACCTCCTGAAGCGAGGCCAGCCAGTCGACTGCCGGCTGCGAGCCGCGCAGCACGTCAATCAGCACCGACGTGTCGAGCAGGACCACTTGCTCACTCGCGTTGCTCGACCGCGAGCTGGCGCTCGTGGTCAGCTGCCCGCAACTCTTCGACGTAGTCGACACCGTTGGGCAGGTATGGCGCGGCGCCAGCTGCGTCCCTGACGGCCGCGCGCAGACCCGCGAGAGCGCCGTCGTCGCCTGAGGCCGGGGACAGGTACGCGTCGATAGCGTCGCGGATGAGTGCCGACTTTGTCAGTCCGACCTGCCGAGCCCGATCGGCGAGCTGGCGCGCTTGGTCGTCGTCAAGGTAGATCTGCGTCCGCTGCATGATGTACGGAGCATACATCGTGCTCGTGCGCTCAGGACGGGCGGGCTGCTCGTACAGCTGTCCTGGCGCTGGATCTTCTCGTGACCCGCTTGCCCCTCTCAGGGGATCGTGGTCACGCCGTGACCGGTGCCGCTCGGGCTCTTCTTCTGGCTGCTCCGGTGCTCGGGTCGTGGGGTCAAGGGCGCCAAGGTCTGGGAGTAGGTCGGCGTGGTGGCCGCCGGTGTTACCGGGGTGACGGCGGGCGTGGAGTGGTGCTTGACGTGCGGGCGTGGCGGCGGCAGCTTCAGCGCGGTCGGTCGTCCGACCGCGCCTACCGCCACCGCCACCGCGCTAGCGGCGGGATCCGTGAAGCTGACCGGCTTCGGGTGCGTCTGCCTGCGTGGGGGAGCGCCGGTATCGGCGCCGGCCGCGAAGAATGCTGCCGTGAAGGCCACTACGGCACACACCGCCACTGTCGCTCCCAGCTTCAGCACGACTGGATCGTAGCGCCGCCGCCGGGGCAGCAGCTAGGCCCAGCCGTCGTCGTCCTCCTCCTCGGTGACGAGGCCCGCTGCGACCAGCACTGCGCGGATCCGCTCGATCAGCTCAGGATCCGGATCGCCCTCGGCGTCCTGGAACCGCGTGAGATAAGCCTGAACCAGGTGCATTCCGGCGTCGGGCGGAACGTTCCTGCCCTGTTCGAGCAAGGGCAGGACGAGATTCAGCGCCTCCTCGATCGCCGCGAGTGAGTCCTCGCGGCGCCCGAGCTCGCTGAGCCTGTTCGACCGACTGTTGAGCGCGCTCGCGAGGGCGGGTACGAATGCGTCCGGGTGCGCTGCCGCGAGCCCCCGGTAGATCGCGACTGCCTCCTCGGTCACCGTGAGCGCATCCTCGGCGCGCCACAGCTCGCTGAGCGTGTTCGCCCGGCTGCTCAACGCGCCCGCGAGGGCGGGCATGAACAGGTCAGGGTGCGTCTCCGCGAGCCCGCGGTGGATCTCGACCGCCTCCTCGATCGCCGCGAGGCCGTCCTCGTGGCGCTCCAGTCCGCCGAACATCAGAGACTGGTTGCTGAGCGCGGTCGCGAGGTCGGGGAGGAACGCGCCGCGGATGGCCGCGAGCGCGCGGCGGATCTCGACTGCCTCCTCGATCGCGACGAGCGCGTCATCGCGCCGCCCGAGATCGCTGAGGTTGCCCGCCAGGTTGTTGAGTGAGACCGCGAGGTCGGGCAGGAACGCGCCGCGGGTGGCGGCGAGCCCCCGGCGGATCTCGACTGCCTCCTCGATCGCCGCGAGCGCGTCATCGCGCCGCCCGACTCCGCTCAGGGAGCCCGACAGGTTGCTGAGCGCGGTCGCGAGGTCCGGGAGGAACGCGTCGGGGCGGGCGCTCGCGAGCCCGCGGCGGATCTCGACTGCCTCCTCGATCGCGGCGAGCGCGTCATCGCGCCGCCCCAGCTCACTGAGGCAGCCGGACTGGTTGCCGAGGGTGGCTGCGAGGTCGGGGAGGAACGCGTCGGGGCGGGCGCTCGCGAGCTCGCGGCGGATCTCGACTGCCTCGTCGATCGCCGTCAGCGCGTCTTCGCGTCGGCCGAGCTCGCTCAGTCTGTTCGATTGGCTGTTCAGCGCGGTCGCGAGGTTGGGAAGGAACGCCTCGGAGTGACCGGCGACCAGCTCGCGCCGGATCTCGACCGCCTGCTCGATCGCCCGGAGTGCTTCCTCGCGGCGCCCGAGCCCGCTCAGGCAGCTCGACTGGTTACTGAGCGAGATCGCGAGGTTGGGGAGGAACGCGTCGGGGTGTGCCTCGGCCAAACCGCGGCGGATCTCGACTGCCTCATCGATCGCGGCAAGTGCGTCCTCGCGGCGCCCGAAACCGCGCAGCATCAGCGACTGGTTGTTGAGCGCGGTCGCGAGGTCCGGCACGAACACCCGCGGGCGCGTCGCTGCAAGGCCGCGGTAGATCTGGACAGCCTCCTCGGTCACGGCGAGTGCGTCCTCGCGGCGCCCGAGGTCGCCGAGCATCAGCGACTGGTTGTTGAGCGCGCTTGCGAGGTCGGGGCGGAACGCCTCCGGGCGGATGGCGGCGAGGCCGCGGCGAATCTCGACCGCCTCCTCGACCGCGGTGAGCGCCTCGTCGCGCCGTCCCAGCCGGCTGAGCATGGCCGATTGGTTGTTCAGTGCGGTCGCGAGATCGGGCAGAAACGCCTCGGGGTTCTCGGCGACCAGAGCCCGTCCGGTCTCGACGGCCTTCTCGACCGCGGTGAGCGCGTCCTCAACCGCTCTCGCCTTTGGGATGCCCGCCTCCTCCGCCATTCATCACCCACTCTCTCGTCTTCAGAGCCTGACCCCGGCGGTGCCCTCCAGCACCTCGATCAATGCGGCGAAGTCGTCGTTTCCATGTCCGCGGCCTTGTGCGGCTGTGAGGATCTCGCGTACGTATGCGGCGGACGGGAACGGCACGCCGTGGGCCTGGCCCTCCTCGAGGCAGAGGCGAACGTCCTTGAGCATGTGCTCGAGCTTGAACAGGGTCGTGTAGTCGTGGGTGCGCATCGGGCCGGCCTTGAGCTCGAGCATGGTCGATGAGCCAGAGCCGGCGGCCATCACCTGCGTGAGCGCGTCGAGATCGATGTCGGCGCGTTTGCCCACCAGCAGGGCCTCGCCGACGACGGCGGCGTTGATCGCGGCGACAGCATTGTTGATCAGCTTCACCATCTGGCCGTGGCCGAGTGGCCCGGCGTGGACGACCAGCGAACCCATCGCCTCGAGGACCGGGCGCGCACGTTCGAAGTCGGCGCTCTCGCCGCCGGCCATGATCGTCAGCGTCCCGTCCTCGGCCCTGGGCGCGGAGCCGGTGACGGGCGCGTCGAGGAGGTTGACTCCGTGGTGCTCGAGCACCAAGGCGATCGCGCGGGTGGCCGTCGGGCCGATCGTCGAGCAGTCGATGCACAGCACGCCGGGCCGAGCCCGGGTGGCAACGCCGTCGTCACCGAGAAGCACCTGCTCGACCTGCTCGGCGTTGACGACCATTGTGATCACGATGTCGCTGTCCGCGGCGGCCACCGCGGGGGTATCGGCGACGGTCGCGCCGTGCTCGGCGGCGAAGGCGTCGGCCTTCCCGCGGGTGCGGTTCCAGACGGTCAGATCGAAACCCGCCCGGCGCAGGTTGGCAGCCATGCGCGAGCCCATGATCCCGAGTCCGAGGAATGCGATCCGCTCCGCCATGCTTGACATCATCGCGCTTCCGCGGAAACGGGGTCCTGGCCCCCGTGCCCGCCGCCTCCCGGCGTCTCGATCCGCAGGCGCTGGCCGGGGGCGAGGTCGCCGAGCGCCTTCGCCGGCAGCTCCTCCCCGTCGAGCAGGTTTCGGCCCGGCTGACCCGGCGATCCGCCGGCGGCGCCCGCCGGGGCGTGGCGGCGGCGCTCCGTGATCAGGGAGTAGCGCAGCGGCGCGAGTGCCTCGAGCTCGCGGACCACGCCGTCCCCGCCGCGGAACCGTCCGGCGCCGCCCGACCCGCGTCGCAGCTCGTAGCGAGTCACCCGCAGCGGGAACTCGAGCTCGAGCGCTTCGATGGGGGTGTTGAGCGTATTGCTCATCGCCACGTGGACGCCGCTCGGGCCGTCGGCGTCAGGGCACGCACCCTGTCCGCCGCCGATCGTCTCGTAGTAGGCAAGCTGGTCGGAGCCGAGCGTGAGGTTGTTCATCGTCCCCTGCCCGAGCGCCCGACCGAACGCGCGCAGGACCACGTCCGCGACGCGCGAGGAGGTCTCGACGTTGCCGGCGGCAACCGCGGCCGGGGGGAGGGCGTTCAGGATCGAGCCTTCCGGGGCGCGCACCTCGACCGGGCGGTACGCGCCGGCGCTGGGGGGAATGTCGGGATCGGTCAGCACGCGGATCGCGAAATAACAGGCCGATCTCGTGACCGCGAGGGGACAGTTCAGGTTCCCGCCGTGCTGCGCGGCGCTGCCGCCGAAGTCGAGCGTGACGTGGTCGTCGCGGATCGTGGCGGCGAGCACGAGCTCGAGATCGCCTTCACTGGTCTCGAGCACGTCGCGGGCCGTTCTGGTCCCGTCGCCGAGCGCGCGGATGCATGCTCGCGTTCGTCGCTCCGCGTAGTCGAGCACGGCGGCGAACGCCTCGCTCAGAGTGTCAGCGCCGACCCGGTCGTGAACCTCGATCAGGCGCCGCGCGCCCGCACGGCCGGCCGCGAGCTGGGCGCGCAGGTCGGCGCGGCGCTGGGCGGGCTGTCGCATCAGCTCGCTGAGCTGCTCGATCGCCGCGTGATCGAGGATCCGCGGAGAGATGACAACGCCCTCGTCCGCGAGCGTGTGGCTGTCGGCCGGCATCGAGCCCGGCGTCGGCCCGCCGACATCGGCATGGTGGGCGCGGCTCGCGGCGAAAGCGATCAGGGCGTCGCCGGCGAAGACGGGAAGGATCACGGTGATGTCGGGCAGGTGGGTGCCGCCGGCGTAGGGGTCGTTGAGGATCCACGCGCGGCCGGGCGAGTGATCCTCGCCCAGCACCGCCGCCACCGCCGCTGGCATCGCGCCGAGGTGGACGGGAATGTGCTCGGCCTGCATCACCATCTCGCCCGCCGGATCGAACAGCGCCGTCGAGCAGTCGCGGCGCTCCTTGATGTTCGCCGAGTGCGCGGAGCGGATCAGCACGGCGCCCATCTCGTCGCAGATCGAGCGCAGCGCGCCGGTGAGGATCTGGAGGTCGACCGGATCGATCATCGCTCGAGTCTGATCGTGCCGGAGCGGTCGACGTTGCCGGTCCAGTGGGGGGGAACGAGGAGGGTTGAGTCCGGGAGCTCGATCACCGACGGGCCCTCGAGATGGGTTCCTGGCGCGGGGTCGCCGTTCAGGATTGTGACCTCGGTGGGCGCGCCGCGGAAGATCGCGCGACGGGTATGCAGCGTGGCGGGCTCGTGCGGGCCATGGGCGGTGAGATCGGGTTTCGCGCCCGGGAGGGTCGCCGCGACACGGACCGTCACCAGCTCGAGCTCCTGCGCCGGGTCGCGGTAGCCGTAGCGTTCCTCGTGCTCGGACTCGAACGCCTCGCGCAGCTCGTCCGGGCTCGGGGCGATGCCCGCCGCGATCGCCAGCTCGAACGCCTGACCTCGGTAGCGCAGCTCGAACACGGCGCTGAGACCGGCGCTCGCCTCGCCGAGCGCCCGCCGCGCCTGATCGCCGAGCTCTGAGATCACCTCGCCGATCGCGTCGGCGCTGAGCGCAGCGCCGCTCAGCAGCACCGTGCGCTGGGCGTCGCGCCGGCGCGGGGCCACGATCAGCCCGAGCGCCGCCAGCACGCCCGACGCGCGAGGACAGACGATCGTGCGGATGCCGAGCTCCTCCGCGATCGCGGCCGCGTGCAGCGGCCCCGCGCCGCCGAACGCGAGCAGCGCGTAGCGGCGCGGATCGACGCCGCGCTCGACGGTGATCACGCGGAGCGCGCGCACCATCTCGGCGTTGGCGACGCGGATGATCCCCTCGGCGCAGGCGACGGTGCTGAGCCCGACCTCGGCGGCCAGCGCCTGCACCGCGCGCTCGGCGGCGTCGCGGTCGAGTGCGACGCCACCGGCGAGCTCATGATCGGATGGCAGATAGCCGAGCAGCAGGTTTGCGTCGGTCACCGTCGGATCGCTGCCGCCGCGCCCGTAGCACGCCGGCCCGGGGTCGGCACCGGCCGAGCGCGGGCCGACGCGCAGCGCGCCGCCGGCGTCGCGCCAGGCGATCGAGCCGCCGCCCGCGCCGACCGTGTGCACGTCGAGCATCGGCAGCGCCACCGGCCGGCCCGCGAGCACCCCTGAGCCCCGCTCCCGCACCGCCCCTCCTTCGACCACGCACACGTCCGCGGAGGTCCCGCCCATATCGAGGCAGAGCACGTCGGGAGACCCGGCGGCGGCGGCCGCGTAGGCGCCGCCGGCCGCGCCCGCGGCGGGTCCTGACAGCACCATCCAGGCAGCGTGACGGCCGGCGGCGGCGGCGTCGATCAAGCCGCCGCCGGACTGCATGATCGCCGGCTCGGGCAGGCCGGATTCGCGGGCTCGTTCGACGAGACGGCGCAGGTAGCGGCGAAGCAGTGGCGTCAGCGCAGCGTCGACCTCGGTGGTGGCCGCGCGCTCGTACTCGCGGAACGTCCCGACGACCTCGTGCGAGAGCGAGACGTGCACGCCGGGTAACACACTCGCGAGTGCGTCGCCGACCGCGCGCTCGTGCGCGGGATGGCGGTATGAGTGCAGCAGCACGACCGCGACCGCCTCCGCACCGGACTCCGCGACCCGGCGCGCGAGCGCCTCGGCGTCGCTCCTTTGAAGTGGCCGCAGCGGTCCATCGGGAGTCATTCGCTCGGGCGCGGCGAAGCGCAGCTCGGCGGGCACAAGCGGTGCCGGCCGTGTCGCGCACAGCCGGTATAGGTCGGCCCGGTTCTGGCGCCCCAGCTCGACCAGATCCGTGAAGCCCTCCGTTGCCACCAGCGCCGTCCGGGCGCCGGCGCCCTCGAGCAGCGCATTCGTGACGACGGTCATGCCGTGCGCGAAGACGTCGACCTCGGCAGCGGAGCGCCCCGCGCGCTCGAGCGCCGCCCGCACCGCCGACATCACACCGATCGACTGATCAGAGGGCGTCGTCGGGGACTTGGCCGTGACGATTCGCCCATCGACGGCGAGCACCGCATCGGTGAAGGTGCCGCCGACGTCGACGCCCAGGAGCACGGCCCCGGACGGTATCCGACGGGCCGCGCGTGTGGACGGCGGGCGGCTCAGGCGGCGGTGGTGAGCAGCTCGGCGTCAGCCGCGAGGGAGTGGCGAAGCTTATGCCTGATCTCGGTGTGGATCTGGCTCACGCGGCTCTCGGTGACGCCGATGACCTCGCCGATCTCGCGCAAGGTCAGGTGCTCGACGTAGAGCATCATCGCGACGCGGCGGTCGCGCTCGGGCAGCACCTCGAACGCGTCGCGGAACCGCCTGATCGCTGCGACCCGCATCGCGCTCACCTCGGGATCGGCCTCCTGATCCGAGCTCGCCAGCGTCTCGATACGCTCGATCTCGCACTCGTCGTCGCCCAGCACCATCTGGTTCAGCGAGCCAATCTCGGCGCGGGCGACGTCGGCGGAATGCGATCCCAGCTCCGCGGTCGAGATGCCAACGGAGTCGGCCAGCTCGGCCCGTGTGGGACGCCGGCCGTACAGCGCCGTGAACCGCCAATCGGCGGCTCGGATCTCGCGATCCATCCGGCGCAGCGAACGCGGCGCCCAGTCCAGGCGGCGGAGCTCGTCGAGGACTGCGCCGTGGATCCGCGTCCAGGCGAACTGCTCGAGGCTCGCGCCGCGCGAGGGGTCATAGCGGTCGATCGAGCGGATCAATGCCTCGAGTCCACAGGAGATGAAGTCGTCGACGTCGCAGCGGGCCGGGATCTCCTTGACCTTCTTGTAGACGATGTACTTGACGAGTGGAGCGAGGGTGAGCACCAGCCGGTCGCGGAGCCGAGCGTCGCCCGTTCGGTGGTATTGGTCCCACAGTTGAGCGACCTGATCGCTCGAGTTCTTCTTAGGGGATTTCAGTTGCGACACTTGACTGCTCCGATATCTCGCATAGGGATAAGACGTGGACGTATCGACTCAACTCAAGGAGTGGTTGACGCGTACATTCGTCCGCCCCGCGCGGCTAGCTTCATGGACGGCGGGAGGCGTCTCGGGGTGCTGCCCGCCGATAGCTGCCAATACCTGCACATAGCTCGCGCGAGGTCGTCATAAGACGGCCCCCGGCGGCAGAGCCGGCGTGAATTGCTTGGACTTTCTGGCGGGCGGAGGGTGCGGCGAGGCGCCGCACAGCTGGACGCGGGCGGGCGGCCAGACCTCTGACCGCCCGCGTTGGTGAGCGTCAGGCTGCGAGCAGTGCCTCGCCCTCCGTCTCAGCGAGGTGCTGATGCGAAGGGCAATATCCGTTGTGCGGCAGCGGCATCCGCTGACAAGGTGACCCCTTGCGCGTGGTCGCCCGGCATTGCACGGGGTTGCCTGCGGCGTCGTACCCATTTTGCGGCTGCTGGCGCAGAACTGCGTCCGCGCATGCGAGATAACGATCGATCACAAGCAGAACGCGCGGCTGAGCCTTCATCGGGAAGTACCAGCGGATGTCCGCGAACAGGGTGCGGGCGGGATGCGCGAAATAGTGCCGATCGGTTGCGAGCCGCTCGACCACGACCTCGCACGCCCGCAGCACGCGTTCGTGATTGGTGCAGTGGCCACAGCCACTGGGATCTTCAACGATGTCGCTAGCCAACTCTCTGTAGATGGCTCGACTAAATCGGTACATGCAGGTTCCGTCTCCTTTCGACCCCCGGCCAGGACCCGTCGTGAGCGGCCGCGAGTATCGCGCCGGGGTGTGAAGGCCACGTCGTTCCACGTATTAACTGTGTGTTAAGTTGCCTGGACGAGGACACGTTCGGCGCCGCCACCGTCCACGTCGAATTTGCCAGGGGCAAATTCGATTGGGAGTTCGGTCGAGGCGCGGCCGGTGGTGGTGACGTCGGCGCCGAACGTCCCGGTCGAATCCTGTCAGGGGC
>Ga0302325_10022047_pt1 | contig 13337 bp, 12 predicted proteins | sample Palsa_T0_2_FD_201948 | JGI IMG/M metagenome (GOLD analysis project Ga0302325, IMG submission 201948) | Peat permafrost microbial communities from Stordalen Mire near Abisko, Sweden - Palsa_T0_2 | ecosystem: Environmental > Terrestrial > Soil > Palsa > Peat permafrost | place: Sweden: Abisko... | reverse complement strand
CCCGCCGTACCACCAGTACGTCTTGGGTCACCGCCGCCACCCAGCCACGCCCAGCCATCCCGCATCCTGCATCCGAATTTCCGAATCACGGCACTAATCGGCCAGGGCGCGGGCGATCGCGACCAGGAGGCGCACCCCGACGCCCGTCGCCCGCTTGTCTTGGTAGGGGCGGCGGCCGCCCCACGCGGTTCCCGCGATGTCGAGATGGGCCCAAGGGACGTCGCCCGCGAAGTGGTGGAGAAACTCGGCGGCGGTGATCGATGTCGCCTCGCGCCGTTCGGTCACGTTGGCCAGTTGGGCGTAGCGCCCCTTGAGCATCTCGGCGTACTCGGGGTCGAGGGGTAGGCGCCAGACCCGCTCGCCGGTCTCCCGTCCACACTGGGCGACGACCTCGGCCAGCGCGTCGTCGTTGGACATGAGGCCCGAGTGGGCGGCTCCGAGCGCAACCACGACCCCGCCGGTCAGGGTCGCGATGTCGAGGACCCGCTCCGCCCCCTCGCGGATCGCGTGGGTGATGCAGTCCGAGAGCACGAGTCGCCCCTCGGCGTCGGTGTTGTTGATCTCGATCGTGGTCCCGTCGAGCGCGCGGACGATGTCCCCGGGCTTGACCGCCTCGGGCCCGGGCAGGTTCTCGGCGGCCCCGACGACGCCGAGCACGTCGACGGGCGCGCCGAGCTGGGCGAGCGCCCCGATCGCCTCGATCACCGCCGCCCCGCCGCACATGTCGAACTTCATGTCGTGCATGTGGGCGGCGGGCTTGAGCGAGAGGCCGCCGGAGTCGAAGGTGATCGCCTTGCCGACCAGGGCCACCAGCGGACCCTGGGCGCCCGCGCCGCGGTAGCGCAGGGTGATCAGGCGCGCGCCGTGGCCCGAGCCCTGGGCGACCGCGGAGAACGCGCCCATGCCGGCCGCTCGGATCTCGGCCTCGTCCATCGTGGTCACGGTGATCCCATGGCCCTCCTCGGCGAGCTCGCGGGCTCGCGCCGCCAGCGCCTCGGGCGGGAGGTCGTTCGCGGGCGTGTTGCCGAGGTCGCGTGCCCGGTTCTGGGCCGCGCTCACAATCGCCGCCGTGTCCACGGCATCGGCGACGTCGTGGTGGGAGCTGATCAGCAGCCGGCCCGCCCCGGCGCCGTTCTCGCCACCCGCGCTCTTGTAGCGCTCGAACCGGTAGGCACTCAGCACGGTGCCCTCGACCAGGCCCGCGACGATGTGGTCGGAGACGTGGTGGGGCACCTCCCAGCACAGGGTCTTCACGCCGAGCTCGCGGGCGCGCGCGTGGGCGAGCGCCGCCGCCACCCGAGCCCGCTCGGCGTCGAAGTCCTCGCGCTTCCCAAGGCCGGCGACGATCCACCGGCGGCCCTCGGCGTGGGTCAGCGCGAGGCGCTTGAAGGCGCGCCGGGCCTCGCCGGCGTCGAGGAGCGATCGGAGCGCTCCGCCGGGGGTGTCGTGAGCGATACCGTCGCCCTCGAAGACGCCGACGACGATCGTGTCGGCGTCGGTCTCGAGGGGAGCGTCGGTCGTCGCCTCCACTTGCACGGGGGAGAACCTAGCAGCGCCGGGAGGGCGCCGAGCGCGGGAAACGTCCCCGACCGCCCCGAATGGCTCGCCGGGCGAGGCCGACTAGCATTGCGGCGCAGGTCCACCGCGAAACGACCCCGGAGTTCAACATGCCCAAGACCGTCATCCTCTCGGCCGCGCGCACGCCCATCGGCAGGCTCGGCGGGGGCCTGGCCTCGCTCGACGCAACCGAGCTCGGCGGCGTCTCGATCAAGGCCGCGCTCGAGCGCGCCGACGTCGCTCCCGAGCAGGTCGAGCACGTGGTCATGGGCCAGGTGCTCCAGGCCGGCCAGGGCCAGATCCCCTCCCGCCAGGCGCAGATCAAGGCCGGGATTCCCAAGGAGGTCTCCTCAGAGACGATCAACAAGGTGTGTGCCTCCGGCCTCCGCGCCACCGTGATGATCGACACCGCGATCCGCGCCGGGGACCTCGAGGTCGGCGTGGGGGGCGGGATGGAGTCGATGTCGAGCGCGCCCTACCTGCTCCCGCAGGCGCGCTTCGGCTACCGCATGGGCGACGGCAAGGCGCTCGACGCCATGATTCACGACGGCCTGACCAACCCGTTCTCGGGCAAGCACATGGCGATGGAGGCGAGCGAGGTCGCGGCCGAGCTCGAGCTCACCCGGCCCGATCTCGACCGCTGGGCGCTGCGCTCGCACCAGCTCGCGATCGAGGCCACCGACGCGGGGCGCCTGCCCGAGGAGATCGTGGCGGTCACCATCAAGGGGAAGAAGGGCGACACGGTGGTCGAGATCGACGAGGCGCCGCGGCGTGACGCGAGCCTCGAGAAGCTGGCCAAGCTCCCCCCGATCTTCTCCAAGGACGGTTCGCACACGGCCGGGAACTCGCCGGGCGTCAACGACGGGGGCGGGGCGATCGTGCTCTCGAGCGAGGAGTGGGCGCAGCGCAACGGCAAGACCGTGCTCGCGACCATCGTCGGCCATGCGCAGTCGGCCGACGACTTCGCCTACCTGGCGCGCACGCCCGCGCTCGCGGCCGAGAAGCTGCTCGCCAAGCTCGGGATGTCGGCTGAGGACATCGATCTATGGGAGATCAACGAGGCCTTCGCCTCCGTGACCCTGAACTCGATCCGGATGCTCGGGATCGACGAGGACAAGGTGAACGTCAACGGCGGCGCCGTCGCCCTCGGACACCCGATCGGCGCCTCGGGAGCGCGCATCATCGGAACCCTGGTCTACGAGCTGCGGCGCCGCGGCGGCGGCGTCGGGTGCGCCGCGATCTGCTCCGGCGGCGGGCAGGGCGACGCCCTGATCGTCGAGGTCAACGGCGGCTAGTGCCCGTGGACAGAGGCTGCGGCGTCGGCGTGGTATCAAGCCCGGGCAGCGTCGCGTCGACGGGAATCGGGACGCCGTACTCCCAATTGCCGCCCGGGTCGAGCCAGCCCAGTCGATAGGTGGCCGTGCTGGCGAGCAGCGGCGTGGTGGTGATGAAGTAGCCGGCGTTGTTGGTGAGGAACTCGGAGTCGGGTCCGCAGCTCGGCAGCAGCGTCAGGACCGGCGTCCACGTCGTGCCCGAGAGCGACTGCACCTGCACGATCTGCGGGCCCGAGCCGGGGGGGACCTTGCCGAACAGCGTCACCAGCGGTGACCCGGAGCCGAGCAGGCGCTGGGCCCAGAGCGTCACCCTGAAGGCCTGGGCCGCCGGCTTCGCTACGCCGTCGGAGTAGTACAGACCCGTCTGGTAGGGGCTCCAGTACTGGCGCGTGCCGGCCGCGCCCGGACCGGGCGTCGAGTCCCGGAGGAGGAATTGGGCGAACATGGCCGTGTTCGGGTCGCGCCACGCCAGGTAGGTGGACCAGCCCACGAACTCGGCCTGCTCCTCCGGGGTGGCGGACGCGTAGGGGTCGGGCGGATTGGTGTTGTAGCCGTACTCGGTGTCGTACAGGGGCAGGTCGCTGGTGATCCTGCCCTGGAGGTAGAGCTCGCGCAGGAGATTGTCCAAGCGGGAGGTGTCGGCGAGCGGAACATCGTCGGGGTCGCTCGACGACGCGCCCGGCGTCGTGTTCATCGAGTAGGGATGGTCGGCGTAGCCGTCGGCGTGCAGCGGCTGGTATCCGGCGCACTGAGGGATGTTCAGCGGCTGCAGGCTCGGGCCCACGCAGGTCAGGCCCTGGAGAAACTCGATCGGCGGGACGTCGCCCTGGCCCGGGGTCGTCGATCCTGCCGCCGAGGTCGCGCCGACGAGGACCTTGTCGGCGGAGTCGACGTTCTTGATCTGGGTGTAGGCGTCGTCGTACATGCCGCGGTAGATCTGGGCCGACTCGGGTACCCAGCCCGCGGCCGTGTGCTCCCATTGCGGCTCGAGGAACTCCGACTCGTTGGGCTCGTTCCAGATCGTGTAGAGCTGGACCGCGGGCAGGACCGCGCCGGGATCCGAGGGGACCGGATAGCTGCCGCTATAGCGCCGCGCGACCGCTTGCGCGAAGTCTCCGAACAGCGTCGGGTTGGGCTCGAAGCGGTTCTGGCCGTTCGGGCTGCCGAGGGGAACCGCCCACCGCGGGGCCCAGAAGGCGACGTCGAGCATCACCTTGAGGCCGTCGGCGTGCGCGTCGAGCACGGCGCGGTCGAGCTCGTGGAAGCCGCCCGCGGGGTAGGTCGCCGGGTTGGCCGGGTCGAAGGGCGCCCCCGGGATCCGCGACGAGGTGGAATCCGGTGAGACGGCTGACCAGCCCGCCGTCAGCCGCACGTAGGTGAAGCCCAGGGACGCGATCTGGGCCATCGCGCTCTTGACCGAGGCGTCGGTCCCGTGGATCAGCACGGAGTCGTCCTGGATCGTTGTCTGCAATGTCCGCTGCGGCAGCGGACTGCCGGCGAGGAGCAGGGAGACCAAGGTGCACGCGAACAATCCCACCGGAAATGGATATATCGCCTCGGGCGGCCTCGCGCAAACGGCAACGGGCAGAATGCGCACGTGATCTCCTAGAATCACCCACCTCGACGGCGCGTCTACATGACATCTTCCACGCAGAAGAAAATTCGTGTCGTCGTGGCCAAGCCCGGCCTCGACGGACATGACCGCGGCGCCAAGATCATCGCTCGCGCGCTTCGCGACGCCGGGATGGAGGTCATCTACACGGGGCTGCACCAGACCGCCGAGCAGATCGTGGAAACGGTGATCCAGGAGGACGCCGACGCGGTCGGGCTCTCGATTCTCTCCGGCGCCCACATGACCCTGGTCCCCCGCATCATCGAGCTCCTCAAGGAGCAGTCGGTCGACGACGTGGTGATCACCGTGGGGGGAACGATCCCCTCCGACGACATCCCCGAGCTCAAGGCCCAGGGCGTGGCCGAGGTCTTCACCCCGGGAGCCTCGACTCAGGAGATCATCGACTTCATCCGCGGCGCGGTACGGCAGTAGCAGGGCTGTGTGCCTTGCGGGGTCCAGCCCGGCCCCGGGCGGACCCGATGCCTGCCGACCCCGGCCGCCACGAGCCGGGCCCGCGGTTCCGCGCCTGCGACCCCGGACCGATTGACCCGTCAGTCAATGGGTAGAATCCACGATCGCATGAGCTGCAACCGCAACCGTTCAGGCGCCCCCGGAAGGCGCGCCTTTCATGAGAACGCTGGGCCAGAGGCCCGCGAAGGAACCCCATCCGAGGAGGCACGTTGAAGATTTGCGTCCTGGTCAAAGAGGTGCCGGACGCCGCCGTCGAGAAGCGAATCGATCCCTCGACGGGGCGCATGGACCGATCAGGTGAAAAGAACCTGAATCCGTATGACACGCACGCGATCGAAGCTGCGATGCAGATTCGCGAGGGTGGCGCCGTGCCGGTGGACGAGATCGTCGCCGTGACCATGGGCCCCGAGTCGGCCGTGCGCGCTCTGCACAAGGCGGTCTCGCTCGGAGCGGACCGCTCGCTGCATCTCTCCGACACCGCGCTCGCCGGATCCGACGTCGGCGCCACCGGCTACGCCCTGGCCAAGGCGCTCGAGTCCGAGCAGCCCGATCTCGTCCTCCTCGGTCAGCAGTCCGACGACGGCGAGTGCTACACGATCGGTGCCGTAGTGGCCGACCACCTGAAGATGCCGTCGCTGACCCAGGTGATCAAGCTCGACGTCGAGGACGGCGCGCTCCGGTGCGAGCGCCAAGCCGAGTACGGCTACGACACCGTGTCGGTCGAGCTGCCCGCCGTGATCTCGGTCGGGGACGCCATCAACGAGCCGCGCTACCCGTCCTTGAAGGCGATCATGGGAGCCAAGAAGAAGCAGCTGGACAACCTCACCGCCGGCGACGTCGGGATCGACCCTTCGCTCGTGGGCGCGGACGGCTCGCGCGTGCAGTGCGGAGAGTTCAAGGATCCCCCGCCCAAGTCCGCCGGGCAGATCATCGAGGACGAGGACACGACGGAGACGGTCGAGAAGATCATCGCTTGGCTCGATGAAAGGAAGCTGATCTAGATGGCCGACATCCTGACCTACGTCCTGCACTACGAGGGGAAGCTGAACAAGAACTCGCTCGGAGCGGTCTCCGAGGGCGCCAATCGGGCCGCCGAGATCGGCGGCGAGTGTCACGCCGTCGTCGTCGGCGGCGAGGATCTGACCGACGAGCTCCTGGGGTCGCTCGGCTCCTACGGCGCGACCAAGGTGTTCCGCGCCCGCGGCCCGGAAGGGCTGGCGCAGCCCGTCATCGACGTGATGGCGAAGGTGATCGAGGATCACGGGCACGGCTACGCCCTGTTCGGCGGTGGCCTGCTCGGGTTCGAGATCGGCGCCGGGCTCGCCGCGCGGCGCAACGCGGGCGTGACCATGGAGGTCACCGCGGTGCGCGCCGAGGGCGACGAGCTCGTGGCCGAGCGCCCGATCCTCGGCGACTCGAAGATCTCGGTCTCGCATTACCGCGGCGGCCTGGGGATCATCATCGGCCGGATCAACGCCTTCGAGATCGAATCGGATCCCGCCCACCCCGCCGCCGAGGTGGTCGACGTGGACATCGAGTACTCGCCCTGGTCGATGCAGGCGAGCATGATCGAGCGCGGCGAGCAGCGCGGCGCCGACGTCGACATCGAGGGCGCGGACATCCTCGTCGCCGGCGGCCGCGGCCTGGGCAAGGCCGAAGGCTTCCAGCTCGCCGAGGACCTGGCCGCCGCCTTTGGCGGCAACAGCGCCGTGGCCGCGACGCGCGCGGTCGTAGACGCGGGCTGGTACCCGTACGCGGCGCAGATCGGGCAGACCGGGAAGACGGTGGCCCCCAAGCTCTACCTCGCCGCGGGGATCTCCGGCGCCATCCAGCACAAGGTGGGAATGCAGTCCTCGGAGAACATCGTCGCCATCAACAAGGACGCGAACGCTCCGATCTTCGAGTTCTCCGACCTCGGCATCGTCGGCGACCTGAACAAGATCCTCCCCAAGCTCACCGAGGCCGTGAAGGCCAAGAAGGGATCCTGACCGTGAGCACCAGCAACGGCCAAGGGCCGTACGCGCCGGGCGAGTTCCCGCCGCCCGTCGACCCGGTCAAGGAGTTCATCAAGCGCGAGCTCGACGGCGAGGAGGAGCGCATCGACGTCGGGGTGGCCATCGTGGGCGGGGGAACGGCCGGGCTCGCGTGCGCGAACCGGCTCCTCCAGCTCCTCGGCGATGACCCGGAGCTCACGGAGCGCCTGGGCGAGGTTCCCGTGGCCGTGATCGAGAAGGCGAAGACGTGCGGCGGGCACAACCTCTCGGGCGCGGTGATGCGCCCTGGGCCGCTCCAGGAGCTCTTCCCCGAGCTCACCCGCGAGGACTGGCGCAAGGAGCGCTTCGCCTTCGGCGAGGTCACCAAGGAGGCCGTTTACCTGCTCCCGAACGGGAAGCGCAAGGTGAAGATCCCGCCACCGCCCCCGTTCAAGAACCACGGCAACGAGGTCGTCTCGGTGTCGGCGCTGGCGCGCTACCAGCAGCGCATGGCCGAGGAGGGCGGGGCCTACGTCCTCACCGAGACCTCGGCCGCCCAGCTCATCGTCGAGGACGGCCGCGTCGTCGGGGTGCGCTCGGGCGATAAGGGCCGCGGCAAGGACGGTAAGCCGCTGCGCAACTTCGAGCCGGGCACCGACATCAAGGCCGAGCTCACCGTGCTCGCCGAGGGGTGCTGGGGTCACCTCACGGGCGCCGCGATTCGCGAGTTCGAGCTCGGCGACGGGCGCGAGCCCCAGGTGTGGGAGCTCGGCGTCAAGGAAGTGTGGAAGGTCCCCAAGCCGCTCGATCGCATCATCCATACGATCGGCCCGTGGCCCCTGAAGATCTCGGCCAAGTACCGCCAGATCGGCGGCACCTGGCTCTACCCGATGAAGGACGCCAAGACCGGCGATGACCTGGTGAGCATCGGCTTCGTCATCGACCTCGAGTACGCGGACGCCACCACCTCCGCCCACGACCTGCTCCAGCAGTTCAAGCTCCACCCGCTCGTCCGCGGCATCCTCGAAGGCGGGGAGCGGGTGGCGTGGGGCGCCAAGGCGCTCCCGGGCGGCGGCTACTGGTCGATGCCCAAGCTCTCGATGCCCGGAGCGCTGATCGTCGGCGACGCCGGCGGGATGGTCGACACGGTCGCGCTCAAGGGCGTCCATCACGCCCTCCAGTCGGGCAAGCTCGCGGCCGAGGCCATCTATGCCTCGCTCAAGCGCGGCGAGCCCCTCACCGCCTACGAGGACGCGGTCGAGGACTCCTCGATCGGCAAGGAGCTGTACCAGGTGCGCAACACCCGCCAGCCCTTCCAGCGCGGCTTCCTGGCCGGCGGCCCGGCGGTCAACATGATGATCATCACCAAGGGCCGCATCCCCGGCGGCCGCTGGCGCTGGCACCGCAACGACGAGCAGCCGCTCTTCATCGGCAAGACTCGAAAGGGCTACCCCAAGCCCGACAACAAATACACCTTCGACAAGCTCTCGAGCGTCTACATCAGCGGCAACGCCACTCGCGACGACGCCCCCAACCACATCCGCGTGCGCACGCACGTGCCCCGGGAGATCGCCGAGGGCTGGCGCTGGATGTGCCCGGCCGGGGTCTACGAGATCCCGGACGACGCGCCGAAAACGGGTCCCGTCGACGTCATCGTCAACTACACGAACTGCGTGCAATGCGGCGCGATCACGGCCAAGGGCGGCCGACTGACGCCGCCTGAGGGGGGCGACGGCCCGCTCTACACGATCGTGTGAAGTCGGCGGGCGCTTCGCGCCCCTCCCCGGTCGGACATATGGCCGGCAGCGGAACTTCGTGGCCCAATGGCGGTTAATTCAGGTGTGATGAAGCGAATTGCGCTCCTATCGATGGTCCTCGCCCTCCTGGCAACGGCCGCCACGACGGCGTTCGCGGGGGCGGCCGACCGGCGAGCCGGGACCGAGCTGCGCGGTCAGCGGGCCGGCCTCGCCACGGCCTCGCTGCCGCGCTCGCACCTGACTGCCTTCGCCTGCCACACGGCGCCCGGGCCGCACGATCGATCGATCTCGATCCGCGCCGTCATGCGCCCCGTGGCCGGCACCAAGAGGATGGAGATGCGCTTCGAGCTCCTGACCAGGCAGAGTCTCGGGGCCGCGTTCGTGGAGCAGACCGGCGGCGGCCTGGGCGCGTGGATCTCGCCGACCGATCCGACCCTCGGGCAGCGTCCGGGCGACATCTGGATCGTCCCCGATCTGGTCCGCGATCTGCCCGCCCCGGGCTACTACCGCTACCGCGTGAGCTTTCGCTGGACAGGGGCCAAAGGACGGGTCCTCGCCACCCGGACGCGGTCGAGCATCGAGTGTTACCAGCCACTCTTCCACCCCGACCTGCTCGTCAGCACGGTCACCATCCAGCCGATTCCGGACAAGCCGAACAAGGACGAGTACGTGGCCGCGATCGAGAACGACGGGCCCGCCCCCGCCGCGGTGCCCTTCGCGGTCACCTTCACCCCGGCGGCGTCGGCGCTGCCCGGCGCGGCTCCCGTGATCGTGACCAAGACCATCGAGCGACTCGACGCCGGCGCCACGCGCACGGTCGCCTTCGTCGGTCCGGCGTGCAGCGCGGCGGCGGCTCCGACCGTTGTCGTCGATCCCGACAACACCGTGGGCGAGACGGACCTCACCAATAATTCGCTCACCGTCGACCCGAGCTGCCCGACGGTGACCTCGGCCCCAGCCTCGACCCCGACCCCGCCCCCCACGTCATGAGCGAGCGCCCCGCTAAACTGTCAGGGACTATGAAGAGCGACATCCATCCCCAGTATTTAGAAGCCCACGTGCGGTGCACCTGCGGCAACGAGTTCACGACCCGGTCCACCCAGTCTGACATCCACGTCGAGATCTGCTCGGCGTGCCACCCGTTCTACACCGGGCGTCAGAAGCTGGTCGACACCGGCGGTCGGGTCGAGCGCTTCCAGCGGCGGGCGGCCAAGGGCCGGCGCGCCGCTGCGGCCTCAGGCGCTTAGGGAGCTCGCGTTGCGCCGCCGGGGCTCCGTGCCGCGACCCGGCGTGACGGCGCCCCTCGTCGCCAAGCGCGACGCCCCCGTGGGCGGCCAGGCCGTCCTCGAGGGCGTGATGATGCGCGGCGTCTCGACGTGGGCGGTGGCAGTGCGCAAGCCTGCCGCCGCAGACCAGGACGCCGCGCCCGAGCCGGGTCCGATCGCCGTGAGCTCGTTCCCGCTTGTGTCCTGGACCAAGAAGCGGCGCGTCTACCGCTGGCCGCTGATCCGGGGCGTGGTGGCCATGGGCGAGTCGCTCGCGATCGGCATGCGCGCCCTCTCGATCTCGGCCGGAGCGCAGCTCCCCGAGGGCGAGGAGGAGCTCTCGAGCGCGGCGTGGACCGGAGCCGTCGTCGTCTCGGTCGTGTTCGCCATCGGCGTGTTCTTCGTCCTCCCGATCGGGATCACAAGCCTGATCAAGCATCAGCTCGGCTCGTCGTTCACCTTCTGGCTCATCGAGGGGATCGTTCGGACGGCGATCTTCCTCGGCTACCTGCTGCTGCTCTCGCGGATCCGGGATCTGCGCCGCGTGTTCGAGTACCACGGCGCCGAGCACAAGACGATCTCCTGCTACGAAGCCGAGGACGAGCTCACCCCCGAGCGGGCGCAGCTCTACTCGCGCCTGCACCCGCGCTGCGGCACGAGCTTTCTCCTCATCGTCATGATCGTGGCGATCTTCGTCTTCGCACCCATCGGCCTGCCCGCGTGGTACGTCCTGGTCGTGACCCGCATCGTCGGCGTGCCCGTGATCGCGGGCGTCTCCTTCGAGGTGATCAAGTGGGCGGGACGCAATCGCCGCCGCGCCTGGGTCCGAGTCGTCATGTACCCCGGCCTCCAGCTCCAGAAGCTCACCACGCGCGAGCCCGACCTCGACCAGCTCGCGGTGGCCATCGCCGCGCTCCAGGCCGTCCTTGCGGTCGAGACGCCGGGCGCGGGCGCGCAGGACCTGGTCGGCGTGGAGCTCGTGGCCTGACTGGGGGGCGTGGCCTGAGTGGGAATCCCGCTCGCGGATTCCCCAGTCAGGCCACGAGCTCCATTGCGAGTTCGCCTGGCGGCGAACGTCGCCGCGCCCGAGAGTCCACCTAAACTCGAAACGATGATCGACGATCTCGTCAACCAGATTGAGGCGCGGTTTGGCGTGCTCGAGGGAGAGCTCCAGGACCCTGAGGTGATCGGCGACCGCAGTCGCTTCAGGGCCGCGAGTCGGGCCTACAGCGAGCTCGAGCCCGCGGCCAAGCTGGCCGCCGAATACAAGCACGCCGTCGACGACGCCGCCGGCGCCCGCGAGCTCCTGGCCGAGGACGGCGAAGACCCCGAACTGCGGGCCCTGCTCGAGTCCTCGCGCTCGCGGATCGGGGAGCTCGAGGACGAGATCCGCATCGCCATGGTCGAGCGCGACCCCAACGACGACAAGAACGTGATCGTCGAGATCCGCCCCGGGGTGGGGGGGGACGAGGCGGGCCTGTGGGCGGGCGATCTGTACCGGATGCTCACGCGCTACGCCGAGCGCCGCGGCTTCTCGGTCGAACCGCTCTCGATCGGGGACGGGACCTACACGTTTGCCGTCAAGGGCGACGGCGCCTATTCGGTGTTCAAGTTCGAAGGTGGCACCCACCGGGTCCAGCGCGTCCCCGAAACCGAGTCCCAGGGGCGCATCCACACCTCGACCGCGACGGTGGCGGTGCTCCCCGAGGCCGAGGACGTCGAGGTCGCCATCGACGAGAACGACCTCCAGATCGACGTGTACCGCAGCTCGGGGCCGGGCGGCCAGTCGGTCAACACCACCGACTCCGCGGTGCGCATCACCCACAAACCCAGCGGGATCGTCGTCTCCATGCAGGACGAGAAATCCCAGCTCCAGAACCGGGAGCGGGCGATGCGAGTCCTGCGCGCCCGGCTCTATGAGCGGGCGCTGGCCGAGCAGCAGGCGGAGGTCGCCGCCAGCCGCCAGGCGCAGGTCGGGACCGGTGACCGCGCCGGGAAGATCCGCACTTACAACTACGGCGAGCAGCGGGTCAAGGACCACCGCATCAACCTCCTCGTCCACAACCTCGACGCGCTCCTCATGGGCGAGCTCGACGAGCTGACCGCCGCGCTCCAGGACGACGAGAAGCGCCGGCGCCTGGCCGATGCCGCGAGCGGCTGAGGCGACGGCGCGCCTGGCGGCCGCGGGATGCGAGAGCCCGCGCCTCGACGCTGAGCTCCTGCTCGCCGAGGTCCTGGGAGTAACGCGCACCCAGCTCTATCTGAGCGCGCCACCGCCGCTCGAGCCCGCCGCCCGCGAGCGCTTCGAGGCGCTGCTGGCCCGCCGGGCCGCCCGCGAACCGGTCGCCTACATCCTCGGTTTCAAGCCCTTCCGGCGGCTCGAGCTCGCCGTCGACCGGCGGGTGCTGATCCCGCGGCCCGAGACCGAGCTCCTGGTTGAGGTGGGACTCGAGCTCGAGGCCGGTGCCCGGGTCGCCGATGTCGGCACGGGGAGCGGCGCCATCGCGCTCGCCCTCGCCGACGAGCGCCCGGACCTCTCGATTACCGGCATTGATGCGAGCGCTGACGCGCTCGTGTTGGCGCGGGACAACGCGCGGCGGCTGGGCCTGGAGGTCGACTTCATCGAAGGCGACCTGCTCGTGGGCGGCCCGTATGACGCGGCCCTAGCGAACCTCCCGTACGTCTGCGACGGCGACCGCCTGGCCCCGGAGATCACGCGCTACGAGCCCGCCGAGGCGCTGTACGGAGGCCCGGACGGTCTCGACGTGATCCGGCGGCTGGTGGAGATGGCATCCGGCGCGGTGCCGCTGCTCGCCCTCGAGGTGGGAGCGGGGCAGGCGGACGAGGTCGAGTCGCTGCTCCGGGCCGCCGGGTTCACCGACGTCGAGCGCCGGCGCGACCTCGCCGGTCACGAGCGCGTGGTGGTGGGGCGGCGATGAGCTCGGACTTCGAGCTCCGCATCGCGGACGGGGGCGTCGTCGTCTTCCCCGCCGACACGGTGTACGGGCTGGCGTGCGACCCGAGTGACGCTACTGCCGTCGAGCGGCTGTACGCGCTCAAGGGCCGCCCGCCGACCAAGCCCGCGGCGGTGATGATGTTCGACCTCGGGGCCGCCCTCGCGGAGCTCCCCGAGCTCGGCCCGCGGACGCGGGCCGCGCTCGAGCGGATCCTGCCCGGCCCGCTCACCGTGCTGCTCCCCAACCCGTCCGAGCGCTGGCCCCTCGCGTGCGGACCGGCCCCCACGACGCTCGGCCTCCGCGTACCGCGGATCGAGGCCCTGGCCGGCGTCCGCGTGCCCGTGCTCCAGTCGAGCGCGAACCATTCCGGGGGCCCCGACACGCGCCGGCTCGAGGACGTCCCCGAGGACA
>Ga0302325_10022045_pt1 | contig 13338 bp, 13 predicted proteins | sample Palsa_T0_2_FD_201948 | JGI IMG/M metagenome (GOLD analysis project Ga0302325, IMG submission 201948) | Peat permafrost microbial communities from Stordalen Mire near Abisko, Sweden - Palsa_T0_2 | ecosystem: Environmental > Terrestrial > Soil > Palsa > Peat permafrost | place: Sweden: Abisko... | reverse complement strand
ATGCGCGATTTCCGCAAGTCCTTGTAAATACTGGCGCGCCCGAAGGGATTCGAACCCCTGACCTCTGCCTTCGGAGGGCAGCGCTCTATCCAGCTGAGCTACGGGCGCAAAATCGCGAAGTTCCGGTCTCAATAGCGGAAGCCCGGCAGGCCGGCAACGGCTCCCGGCGCTTGCCGCATAAGGCCGCGGCTCTTATAGGTCACGCCAGAACTTCCCGTCACCCTGAGGTGCTCGGCGCATCGCGCCGAGCCTCGAAGGGCGACGGCCCCGGCACCTCGGCCGCATCCTTCGAGGGCCGCTGCCGCGGCCGCCTCAGGATGACGGGAAACGTGAAGGAGCACGCCATGGCGCAGCTTGCGGAAAAACGCGAAAGCAAATCCGTCCACATCAAGGATGCCGCGTTCAACTGGGAAGACCCGCTCGACCTCGAGGGCGAGCTCACCGAAGAAGAACGCATGGTGCGCAACACCGCGCGCGACTATGCGCAGGACAAGCTGTTCCCACGCGTGCTCAAGGCGTATCGCGAGGAAAGCTACGATCCGGCGATCGTGCGCGAGATGGGCGCGCTCGGCCTTCTCGGCTCGACCATCCCCGAGGAATACGGCGGCGCCGGCCTCGGTTACGTCGCCTACGGCCTGATCGCGCGCGAGATCGAGCGCGTCGATTCCGGCTACCGCTCGGCCATGTCGGTGCAGTCTTCGCTCGTCATGCATCCGATCTACGCCTATGGCACCGAAGCCCAACGCCGGAAATATCTGCCCAAGCTCGCCAGCGGCGAATCCGTCGGCTGCTTCGGCCTCACCGAGCCCGACCACGGCTCCGATCCCGGCTCGATGCTCACGCGCGCCGAGAAAACAGCCGACGGCTTTCGCCTCACCGGCACCAAAATGTGGATCACCAACGCACCGGTCGCCGACCTCGCCGTGGTCTGGGCGAAGCTCGACGGCAAGATCCGCGGCTTCGTCGTCGAGCGCGGCACCAAGGGTTTCTCCACGCCTAAGATCGAAGGCAAGCTCTCCTTGCGCGCTTCGATCACCGGCGAGATCGTGCTCGACGGCGCCGTGATCCCCGAAGAAAATTTGCTGCCGAATGTCTCCGGTCTCGCCGGTCCGTTCGGCTGCCTCAATGTCGCGCGCGCCGGCATCGCCTGGGGCGCGCTCGGCGCCGCCGAATTCTGCTGGCACCGCGCGCGCGACTATGTGCTGGCGCGCAAGCAGTTCGGCCGGCCGCTCGCCGCCAACCAGCTCATCCAGAAAAAGCTCGCCGACATGCAGACGGAAATCACGCTCGGCCTGCACGCGGTGCTCCGCCTGTCGCGGTTGATCGAACAGGGCAAGGCGTCGCCGCCGGCGATCTCGCTCCTCAAGCGCAACAATTGCGGCAAGGCGCTCGACGTCGCCCGGCTTGCCCGCGACATGCACGGCGGCAACGGCATCTCCGACGAATTCCACGTCATGCGCGTGCTCAGCAACCTCGAAACCGTCAACACCTACGAGGGCACCCACGACATCCACGCCCTGATCCTCGGCCGTGCCCAGACCGGCATCCAGGCGTTCATGTAGACGCCGGCCCCTCCTGCCTTTCCCCGCGCAGCGGAGAGAGATCAAGGAACTGAGATTTCCGTCCAGCGTGGCAAAACCGCAACGGACAAAAACACCCCCAACCGTGGCGCCCAAGCCAATCATGCACTAACATTCAATCCGGACCGCCGATCGCGCGCCGGCCGATCGCAAAGTCCGGAGAAGGCGATGTGTCGGTTCGCGGCGATCATTGGCGCACTCGCCGCCTGTCTGATGACGCTGACAGCGATCGCGACCGCTGCCGCTGACCCGATCCAGTCTCCCTACGATCCACCTGTCGGAAGCCGCTGGACCATCCACTCGCAATCGCGCCAGGACGACACCGGGGTGGGAAAGACGACGACGACAATGGTGACTTACACGGCGGAATTGACGATTCAGGAGAAAACGCCGCTCGGCTTTCGCCTCACCCACGTGATGCGCGATTTGGACATCCAAGACGACTCACAGAAGGGTGCTTTGTCGAAGATGTTGCTGCAACCCCACATCGGCGTCGTCAATCAGGTGACTGCCGACCGCAACGGCAAGCCGGTTCGGGTCGAGAATTTTCCGGAAGTCCAGGCGGCTTACCAACAGGGTATCGCCGCCGCCGTCGCCGCGTTTGCCGCCCATGCCCGGCCCGAGGCGGCAACGAAGATGCGCGAAATACTCGATGCCAGCATGCCTCGCGACCCGGAAACGGCGGCCGCAGGAATAGACGATTTGCCGCTGCTCTCGCTCGGACAGAATACGCATCTGTCCCTTGATGAAGTGCGCAACGGCTCGGAGGTGGCATCCAGTCCATTCAGTGGAGAGCCGATCAATACGACGACGACGTTACGCCTCACCCGCATCGATGCCGCGGGCGACAAGCGGACGCTGCTCCGCACCGAGACCTATGATCCGGTTGCCCTGAAGAGGTTCGCATTGGACGCAGTCAAAAAGCTTTCTCCCGCCGCTGGAGAAAGGTTGGGCGAGATCGCATCGCAGATGTCGACGACCCGCGTCGATCGCACGGAGTTCACGGTCGAGCATGGCATGACGCGCGCCGTCAGCGAGGATTCGATGCTGGAAATCAAGGAAGCGGGCCTCACGCTGATTAAGCACCAGCACAAAGAGATTACGGTAACGCCTGCACAACAGATCCCTTAGCGCTTTCGCGTGGTATGACATCAACCGCGGCAAGGATCGGCGATCGCGACTTAGTGGCGATCGCGACTTGGTAACGTCGCGGCCGTCAGCCCCGCGTCGCATTCCCCCTGGCCAACATGACGAGGCCGCCGACGAGCCCCAAAAACGCTAATCCGATCGCCAACCATTCCAGGAGCATCAGCGCCTGCGGGCGAGCTTCGGTTGCCGTCGAGATGTCGTATATTTGCCACGTCAGGACACCGGCGCAGAGTGCGACCTGAAATCCCCAATTTTTCGTGCGCTGCGCAGCCATGGGCCAGGTCCATCCGCGATTTTTAGTCTCTGCCTGACTTTACCGGACGCGCCAGACTTGTAGCTACCCCGCGGCCTTCGGCTCCGCCGCTTCATCCGCCGGCTTATCCGACACCCCGGCCTCAGCAAACGTCGCCATGCCGGTGTGGCAGGCCAGCGCGGCGCGGAGGATCAGGAGCGCCACGGCGGCGCCGGAGGCTTCGCCGAGGCGCATGTTGAGGTCGAGGAGCGGCTTTAGGCCAAGCTCGTCGAGCAGCATGCGGTGGCCGGCTTCGGCGGAGACGTGGCCGGCGAGCGCATGCGCCAGCGTATCGGTGCGCAGCTTGTAGAGCGGCGCGACCGCCGCGGTGCAGACGAAGCCGTCGAGCAAAACCGGAATGTTGTGGCGGCGCGCGGCGAGCGCGGCGCCGAGGATGGCGGCGAGCTCACGGCCGCCGAACGCGGCGGCGACTTTGATCGGATCGTGCAGGAGGGCCGCGTGACGGTCGAGCGCGCGGTCTATTGCCGAGCGCTTGCGTGCCAGGCCTTCGTCGTCCACGCCGGTGCCGCGGCCTGCCCAGCGCGCGCCGCGGCCGCCGAACAGGGCGGCGGCGATGGCGGCGGCGGCCGTGGTGTTGCCGATGCCCATTTCGCCGAGGCAGATCAGGTCGCAGTCCGGCGACACGGCTTCGTAGCCGGCCGACACCGCGGCGAGAAATTCCGGCTCGGTGAGCGCGGGGCTTTCCGTGAAATCCGCCGTCGGCTCCTCGAGCGACAGCGGAGTGACGCGCAGCCTGGCGCCGCCGGTGCGCGCGAGCTGGTTGATGGCGGCGCCGCCATGGGCGAAATTCGCCACCATCTGCGCCGTCACTTCGGCGGGAAAGGCGGACACGCCCCGTCTGGTGACGCCGTGATTGCCGGCGAAAACCAGGATTTCGGCGCGGTCGAGACGCGGCGGCGCGTGGCCCTGCCAGTGCGCCAGCCACGCCACGATATCCTCAAGCCGCCCTAGGCTCTTCGGCGGTTTGGTCAGCGTGTCCTCGCGCTGCGCGACCGCAGCGCCGGCGGCAGGATGGCCGGCCGGCAGATCGAGGCAGACGGCGCGGAGGTCGGCGAAGGTGGTGAAGGTGGTCATTGGCGATATCTTTCTTGCGACGGCGGCAGACTATGATCCGTCATCCTGAGGTGCGAGCGTAGCGAGCCTCGAAGGATGTCGGTCGCGGCCCGAACCGAAATCGGGGCTTCCGGATTTCACGAATATTCTAGTGTTCAAGCCGGCAGCCGCCAACTTGGTGGCCGTCGCCCTTCGAGGCTCGGCGCGACGCGCCGAGCGCCTCAGGATGACGGATCGGGGCTGCCGCTAAATCCAGAACGGTCGTCTTCTTAGCAAATGCGGGCCGGACCCGGCCAGCCGCAGCCTACATCGCTTCGCCCGGGACGATGAAGGCGAGCGAGTCCGTGGTTTTGGCGCGGAGCGCGTCGACCTCTTTCTGGGCCGCCGAGTTGTGCCACGCCATGGCCTGCTCGGGGCTGTCGAATTTGATGAGGACAAAGCGCGCGGGCGCGGGTCCATCGAGACTGGTGATTTTATCGGTGCGGATGACGAACGTGCCGCCGGCAGCCTTCGCCGCCGCCGGCCCTTTGGCCATGACTTCTTGATAGGCGTCGGCGTCGGTTATTTTCCGGATGGCGACGACGACATAGGTCGGCGCCTTCATCTGGGCATGAACCCCCTCGATGATCGCGCCGCCCAGTCCGATGCCGGCAAGTAGCGTCAGTGCGAGCTTGTAATTCGCTTTCATGATCGCCTCCCTGTGTGGTTGCAGCGGAACTTTACCACACCCTGGACGCCGGTTACATGACAGTGCCGGGCAGGCCTGAATCCGAGGACAAAAGATGACGATCCGGGGCACATGGGACGATTGGGCGCCGTGGCTTAAGGACCGCCTCGGCGAGCTGAAAACCAGCGTGGCGTTTTTGACGCGGCTGCCGCTGCCGCGCACTTTGCCGCCCGGCCCCGATATCGCGCCGGCCGCTTTGGCCCAGGCAAGCTGGGCGTTTCCGCTTGCCGGGCTAGCGGTCGGCGCGATCGCAGCCTTGGTCTATGCGCTCGCTGACCGGCTGGCGATTCCCGCGTGGCCCGCCGCGGCGCTGGCCGTCGCCATTACGCTTGCTGTGACCGGATGCCTGCATGAGGACGGGCTCGCCGACACCGCGGACGGGTTCGGCGGCGGCAAGACCGCCGAACGCAAGCTCGACATCATGCGCGACAGCCGCATCGGCACCTACGGCGCCTGTGCGCTCGCGCTCTCGATCCTGCTGCGCACCGGCGCGGTGGCAAGCCTCGCCGACACGGGGCTCCTGGTCGCGGCGCTGATCGCGGCGCATGCCGGCGCGCGCGCCGTCCTGCCGGCGGTGATGTTTTTTGTTCCGCCGGCGCGCAGCGACGGGCTTTCCTTTACCGCCGGCCGGCCGCCGGCAGCGGGCGCCGCAATCGGGGCAGTGTTGGGGTTTGTCATTCTCGCGTTCTGTCTCGGGCCGTGGCCGGCGATCGAGGCGGCGATCGCGCTGGCGATCGTCACCGCGCTGTTGGCCCGCCTGAGCCGGACGCAGATCGGCGGCCAGACCGGCGACGTCCTCGGCGCGATCGAGCAGGCGGGCGAGATCGTTATTCTGCTGGTAGCGCTGCGGTAACGCGCGCCAACCGTGATCCGTCATCCTGAGGTGCGCGCGGTTGCGCGCCTCGCAATGACGAATCACTCCGGCTAACGCGGGCTGAGGGCGCGCGCGCCGCCGAGCACGATGAGCGCCATCACCGCGGGCGCGATGGCGAGTTCCAGGCTGACGGCGGCGACCGCGGTGGTGGCGGCCCAGGCGATCGATGAGAACGCCTCGGCGAAAGTCGCGATGCGCGAGGAGACCTGGCGGCGGCGAAACTGGCTGCGCTTGGCCTGGGTGCGGAACCAAAGCTGGATGGCGGTCGCCGACGCCGCGGCGATGACGATGCCGGCTGACGTCATCAGCGCGTGCCAGGGCGACGCGACGGCGAGTACCGCGACCAGCGGCGCGAACACGACGGCGATGATGCCGAGCACCGCCTCGATCTTGGCACGCAGCACGAGGCGCGACGGCACCGGCGCGGTGGCGACGAGATCGGGCGCGTCTTCTCCTGAAATGGTGAGCCAGGCGACGCCGCCGGCGAGCTGGCCCGCCGCCATCACCAGCACCGGGACGAGGAGATTGAGCGCGCTGCCGCCGGCCGCGAAACTACGCCACAACAAAACCGCCGGCGGCACCAGATAGAGCATCTGCATCAGCGTTTGCGACACCAGCCACGGGTCGCGGCGCAGCAGGATCCATTCCTTGCGGCGCAGCGCCTGTGGCGGCGACGCCGCGCGAAACGCCCGCCCGCGCCGCGCCCGGCCCGCCGGCGACGTAGCGGCGCTCGACGCGGCGATGGCGTAATCGCCGAAGCGCGGCGCCACGACGGCGACGGCGGCTGCGAGGAGAACGAAGCTCAGCGCCAGCACACCCGCGAGCGCCGTGCCGTCGCCGAGCACCGCGAGCGCCGGCCACCACAACACGCTGCCGTCGCCGGGCGTCAGCGCGAGCACCGCGTCCGACTGCAACACGCTGGCGCGCGACATCGTGCCGTAAGAAAGGATCGCCGCGATTTGCAGGCCGATGACGAAAGCCGCGCCAATCACGGCGGCAACGACCTGCGCCACCAGCCGCGTGCGCTTCGGGCCGATGGTGCGGAACAGCCCGACCGTCAAGGCAACCGCGAGCGCGGTGGCCGCCGCGCCCATGGCGAGGATCACGCCGTAAGCGCCGAGCCAGCGCCAGCCGCCGCGCACCACCAGCATGTCGATGAACGGCCCGGCCAGCGGCAGCGCCATTGTCGCCACCGAAAGCGCGACGGTCGAGATGCGCACGGCGAAGATTTTTTCGGCGGCGACCGGCGAGGCAAGAATCAGATCGAGATCGGACCGCGCATAGAAGGCGCGCGTCATCGACTCCATCGCCTGCGACACCATCAGCAGCCAAGACAGCAGCAAGGTCACGGTAATGCCGACCAGCATGTGTTTGTCGGGCGCGGCCGCGGCGAAATCGCCGACGACGAACCAGGCGATGACGTGCATGACGATCACGAAGACAAGAATGCCGATCGCGACCCGGCGGCGGCGCTCGCGCTTGCCGGCCGTCATCATCGACAGCCAGTCGCGCCACGCCAGCCGCGATTCGTGGCGGGCGAACCAGACAGCGGTGCCGGTCTGGATCATCCGGCAATGCCCGCGAGATTCGTCATTGCGCCCTTCACGCGGCTTCCGCCGGCTCGGCGACCAGCGCGAGGAACGTATCCTCAAGGCTCGAGCCGCCGCCGATGCCGCTGCTTGCGTTGTTGCCGGCCTGGCGGCGCAGCTCCTCAAGCGTGCCTTCGGCCACGAGCTTGCCGTGCGCGATGACGCCGATGCGGTCCGCCATGCGCTCGGCGACTTCAAGGATGTGCGTGGTCATGATCACGGTGGCCCCGGCTTGCGCGCGCTCGCGCAGCACGTTCTTGACCTGGCGCGAGGAGCCGGCATCGAGGCCGGTGAGCGGCTCGTCGAGAATGATCAGGCGCGGTTCGTGCACCAGCGCGCCGGCAAGCGCCACCTTCTGGCGCATGCCTTTCGAGAACGTCTCGCAGCGCTCGCGCGCATGCGGCGCAAGCCCGAGCCAGTCCAGCAGCTCGCGCGCGCGCGCCTGCGCCAGCACAGGCTCGACGCCCCACAGCCCGGCGACGAATTCCAGATATTCCTCCGGCGTCAGCTTGTCGTAGATCATCGGCTCGTCGGAAATCCACGCCGTGACCCGCTTCGCCTCGACCGGGTCGGCCAGCGCGTCGATGCCGGCGACATGGATCGAGCCGGAATCCGGCCGCATCAGGCCGGCGATCATGCGCAATGTCGTGGTCTTGCCGGCGCCGTTCGGACCGAGCAGCGCGTAGAGCTCGCCGACGCGGACGGCGAGGTCGAGGCCGTCGACGGCCGGACGCTCGAAGCGCTTGACGAGGCCGCGGATTTCGAGCGCGAAGTGTTGAAGAGGCATGGCTGGCGACAGGGGCTGCAACATCGATATTCACGGCGCGGCTGCGATGGTCCTCCCGCACGCTATGCGAGACTAGTTTCGGGGTCGTGAATCGGCCGCCGCGATTTTGCGGCAACACCTGAGCGCGTTGTTAGCCGCTGACGTTATAGGCGGCGAGCGCCGCCATATTAACGAGCTGGGCGTCGTTGGCGGAAAGCTGGACGATCTGCACCGAGCGGTCGAGACCGACCAGGATCGGGCCGATCACGGTGGCGCCGCCGAGTTCCATCAGCATTTTGGTCGAGATCGAAGCCGAGTGGAACGCCGGCATGATCAGCACATTGGCGGGCCCCGACAGGCGGCAGAACGGATAAGCCTCGCGCAGCTCCATGTTCAGCGCCACGTCGGCCGCCATCTCGCCGTCATATTCGAAATCGACGCGCTGCTTGTCGAGCAGCCGCACCGCTTCTTGCACCCGCGCCGAGCGTTCGCCCGGCGGATGGCCGAAGGTCGAGAAAGCCAGGAGCGCCAGTCGCGGCTCGTAGCCGAGCGAGCGCGCCACCCGCGCCGCCTCGATGGCGATTTCGGCGATGTCGGCGGCATCGGGCATTTCGGTGACCGCGGTGTCGGCCACCAGCACCGTGCGGCCGCGCGCAATGACGAGCGACACGCCGATCACGCGATGGCCGGGTTTGGGATCGATGCAGCGCCGCACATCCTCGAGCGCCACCGAGAAATTCCGCGTCACGCCGGTGACCATGGCGTCGGCATCGCCGAGCGCGACCATGCAGGAAGCGAAGTGATTGCGGTCCTGGTTGACCAGGCGCAGACAGTCGCGCTGCAGGAAGCCGTGCCGCTGCAGCCGCTCGTAGAGATAGGCGGCATAAGCGGCGTTGCGCGACGACAAGGCCGCGTTGACGACTTCGATGCCGCCGCCGAGCTCGACGCCGAGCGCCTCGGCGGTCTCGCGCACGCGCGGCTCGCGGCCGACCAGGAGCGCCGTGCCGAGACCCTGATGCACGAACGATGCGGCGGCGCGGATCACCTGTTCTTCTTCGCCCTCGGCGAAGACGACGCGCCGCGGCTGCCGGCGCAGGCGCTCGAACACACGCTGCAACACGCCGGCGATCGGATCGAGCCGGCTGCGCAATTGATGCCGGTACGCATCCATGTCGACGATTGGCCGCCGGGCGACTTTCGTATCCATGGCGGCCTGCGCCACCGCCGGCGGAATGGCCGAGATCAGGCGCGGATCGAACGGCACCGGGATAATGTAATCGGGGCCGTATTTCGGCCGCGCGCCATAGGCCGCGGCGACCTCGTCGGGCACGTCCTCGCGCGCCAGTTCGGCGAGCGCATGCGCCGCCGCGATCTTCATCTCCATGTTGATCGCGCGCGCCCGCACGTCGAGCGCGCCGCGGAAAATGTACGGAAAGCCGAGCACATTGTTGATCTGGTTCGGATAGTCGGAACGGCCGGTAGCCATGATGGCGTCCGACCGTACCGCGGCGACGTCTTCAACCGTGATCTCGGGATCGGGATTGGCCATGGCGAAGATGATCGGCTTGTCGGCCATCGACTTGACCATGTCCTGCGTCATCGCCCCCTTCACCGACACGCCGAAAAACACGTCGGCGCCGACCAGTGCGTCGGCGAGCGTGCGCGCCGCGGTCTTGATGGCGAAACCCGACTTCCACTGGTTCATGCCCTCCTTGCGGCCCTCGTAGATCACGCCCTTGGTGTCGCACAGGATCAGGTTTTCCGGGCGAAAGCCGATGGCGCGCAAAAGTTCGAGGCTGGCGATCCCGGCAGCGCCGGCGCCGTTGCAAACGACCTTGGTGGACAGGATCTCGCGGCCGGTGAGTTCGAGCGCATTGATGAGGCCGGCCGCGGCGATGATGGCGGTGCCGTGCTGGTCGTCGTGGAAGACCGGAATATCGAGGAGCTCACGCAGCCTTTGCTCGATGATGAAACACTCCGGCGCCTTGATGTCTTCGAGATTGATGCCGCCCCAGCTCTTGCCGAGCAGCTTCACGCAATTGATGATTTCATCGGGATCCTCGGAGGAGACCTCGAGGTCGATTGAATCGATATCCGCGAAACGCTTGAAGAGGACGGCCTTGCCTTCCATCACCGGCTTCGCCGCGAGCGCGCCGCGGTTGCCCAGACCGAGGATGGCGGTACCGTTGGTGATCACGGCGACGAAATTGCCCTTGGTCGTATAATCGTAGGCGCGGCTCTCGTCTTCGGCGATCGCCAGCACCGGAACGGCGACGCCGGGCGAATAGGCGAGCGAAAGGTCGCGCTGCGTCGCCATCGGCTTGGTGGCGACCACTTCGAGCTTGCCGGGGCGGCCTTGGCTGTGAAACAGCAGCGCTTCCTGGTCGGTAAACGTCGGCCGGGGCGTGCGGCCGCCAGATTTCGAAGCCATTTCAATTCCTTGCTGAGGACACGCGGCAATCGGACGAGACGGTGGATCGACGTTAGCGGAAGCGATGGCCTGTGCTCAAGGGATGGCGCGTGGCCGGTCGCGGGGCGGCGCCAAAAGCGCCGCAGTCGCGATGCATTGAACATGTCGACAAGGCGGGTTAATCCCTGCACCCATTCCCGCCCACTGGCCGCCTGCCGCAACCGCCATGATCAGATTTTTACTGCGCTTTTTAGGCCTTTGCCTCCTGGCGACTGCTTTTGTCTTCTTTGTCTATGACGGCACCAAGTCGATCGCGAACCAGCATCTGGTTTACGCCAGGGTTGGCGATGTTTGGGCGATTGTCGATCAGAGCAGCCTCAATCTGGCGCAAAACTGGCTGAAGCAGAAGGCTCTGTGGGCCTGGGACCCCTACATGCTGACAGCGTTCGATCTGCCGAGCTGGATCGTGCTTGCGATCGTCGCGATGATCCTCATCCTTTTGGGCCGCAAGAAGAAGCCGCTCATCGGCTACGCGCGCAACTGAGCGCGCGGCACGGGCGATCGCGATGCGGGGCGCCTTGCGACGTTTACTTCTGGCGCTCGCCGTCGTTGTCCTGACCCTGCTTGTGCTGCCGTACCTGATCGTGCCGCTGTATCGGTTCGTGCAGCCGGTTTCGACGCCGATGCTCTGGCGCTGGGCGACCGGGGCGCGCGTCGAACGCAGCTTCGTCCCCCTCGGCCGCATCGCGCCGGCTTTGCCGCTCACCGTGATCATCTCCGAAGACGGCAGCTTCTGCCGCAACCGCGGCGTCGACCTCGGCGCGGTGCGGGAGGCCCTGCATCAAGCCGACGAGGATCTCGGCGAGGCGCGCGGCGGCTCCACCATCACGCAGCAGACCGCCAAAAATCTGTTCCTGTGGCAGGGCCGCAGCCTTGTCCGCAAAGCGCTGGAATTTCCGCTCGCGCTGTGGATCAACCTCGTGCTGCCGAAGCGCCGGGTGCTCGAAATTTACCTCAATATCGCCGAATGGGGTCCGAACGGCGAGTTCGGCGCCGAGACCGCCGCCCGCTGGGCATTCGCCAAATCGGCCCACGATCTCACGGCGCGGGAAGCGGCGGAACTCGCCGCCATACTGCCAAATCCGGTGCGCCGCAGCGCGCGGACGCCGAGCGCCGCGATGCGCCGGCTGGCCGCGCTCTATGAGCGACGCGCGGCCGCGCACCCAAACCTCGATGCCTGTACCCGCACCCGCGCCCCCTAGCGCCGTCGCGGGCATTCTTTTATAAGCCCGGCAACCCGACGATCTGACCGCCATAGAGGAGTAACGACACCATGGCCGTACCGAAGAGAAAAACATCGCCGTCGCGGCGCGGCATGCGGCGGTCCGCAGACGCGCTGAAGCGCCCAACCTACATGGAAGACAAGGATTCCGGCGAATTGCGCCGGCCGCACCACATCGATCTCAAGACCGGCATGTATCGCGGGCGGCAGGTGTTGAACAAGAAGACCGAGGCATAAGCTCTTCGGACCAAGGCGCGCCATGTTCGTTCTCGGCTTTCCTCTGCTTCTCATTCCCTTCGCCGTTTACAACATGATCGCGTTTCTCACCCCGGGCGTGGGCTGGACCACCCCGGTGACGTCCGTCCACATGATGTCCGGCGAGGACTGGGTGGTGACCTGGGAGGACATGCTCCTCGCCTTCTCCATCCTGCTGCTGGCAATCGAGATTTTGAAGTCGACCCGGATGGGCATGCGGTCGATCGTCGATCACGTGCTGGCGATGGCCTTGTTCATCGCCATGCTGGTGGAATTTCTGCTGGTGCGTCAGGCCGGAACGTCGACTTTTTTCTTGCTGATGATGATCGCCCTGGTCGACGTGCTCGGCGGCTTCATCATCAGCATCCGGAATTCCCGGCGCCAGGTCGAGGTCGAAACCGCCGCTTGAAGCGCAGTCTCACAATCGATCACGACCCATTGGTGCGCAACGGCGTGTTCTCACCGACGCGCAGACGATGTCCGCTTTCGGGGAGAAGAGCAGACGTCGCAAATCTGAGCTGTTTCTCACTACCGCCAAAAGAACTTCATAGACAGGATCCACGAACGGGCGGTCGCAGTGAACCAGAAACAGCAAAAACACCTCTTCGAGATATGCCGATGCGGCAAGGTGAAATTGGAGGCCGTCGGCTGGCCGATTCTCACAGCCTCCTGCTATTGCGCGAGTTGCCAAGAAGCCGGAAGTCGCTTCGAGCGACTGCCGTCCGCGCCAGCCGTCCTCAATCCCGACGGTGGAACAGACTAGGTCCTTTATCGAAAGGATCGAGTGCAATGTGTGACGGGGCAGGAGCATCTTGAAGAGCACCGGCTCAAGCCTGATTCTCCGACCCGGCGGGTCATTGCCACATGTTGCAATTCGGGAATGTTCCTCGACTTTACCAAGGGACATTGGCTGACGATGTACCGGAACCGCTTTCCGGCAGGTGCGCCGCCCCTTGAAATGCGAGTCATGACACAAGACCGGCGAGACGGCGTCGCGCTTGCTGATGACTTACCGAATTATGATTGTCACTCCGGCAAGTTCATGTTGAGGCTTATCGCCGCTTGGATCGCGATGGGTCTCCGCAGGCCAGAAATCACCTTGGGAAAGACAGTCCGCAAGTCGCACTGACCACTTGCCGTGGGGCAACTTCCCGCCGATACGATGATGCATGTCCAAATCTGGCCCTTTACGTCACTCACGAGTGCAAAAGTGTGGTCGCTTCTCTAATCGGCCGGTTGGGGTCAAGCACTTACAGACTGCCACCATCACTACGGTCTCGCTGTCTCTCACGGGCTCGCGCTTCTCTTCGGAATCGGCTCCAAGGCCCTTCCATTATGGG
>Ga0302325_10022044_pt1 | contig 13338 bp, 5 predicted proteins | sample Palsa_T0_2_FD_201948 | JGI IMG/M metagenome (GOLD analysis project Ga0302325, IMG submission 201948) | Peat permafrost microbial communities from Stordalen Mire near Abisko, Sweden - Palsa_T0_2 | ecosystem: Environmental > Terrestrial > Soil > Palsa > Peat permafrost | place: Sweden: Abisko... | reverse complement strand
TGTTCTCCATCACCACGATGGCGTCGTCGACCACGAAGCCGGTGGCGATGGTGAGGGCCATCAGCGAGAAATTGTCGATGGTGTAGCCGAGCAGGTACATGGCGCCGAAGGTGCCGATCAGCGAAACGGGCACGACCACCGCCGGTATCAGCGCCGCTCGCCGGCTGTTGAGGAACATGTAAACCACCAGGATCACCATGGCCACCGCCAGCAGCAGGGTCTGCTCGACCTGGTGCAGCGATCCACGAATGGTCACCGAGCGGTCGAAGGTGACGACCAGGTCGATTTTCGGGTCGATCGAGGACTTGAGCTGCGGCAGCTCGGCCTTGATGGCATCGACCATCTCGACGATGTTGGCGCCGGGCTGCTGGAAGATGATCACCGATACCGCCGGCTTGCCGTTGTACAGCCCATAGGTGCGGATGTTTTCGGTGGCGCCGTCCTGCATGTCGCTCACCGTGGCCACATCGCCGAGCCGCACGATCGAGCCGTTGCGGTTCGCGATCACCAGGTCGCGATACGGCTGCGCGTCGCGCGCGTTGTCATTGGTGTAGATCTGGTAGCGCAGTTGATCCGCTTCGATCGCGCCCTTCGGAGCGTTGGCATTCGCATTGGAAATGGCGGCGCTCACATCCTGCAGGCCGATGCCGTACTTCGACAGCGCCAGCGGATTGACCTCGACGCGCACCGCCGGCAGCGCGCTGCCGCTGACATTGACGCCGCCCACTCCCTTGATCTGCGACAGCCGCTGCGAGATCACCGCGTCCGCCGCATCGTAGATCTGGCCCTGCGTGAGCACATCGGAGGTCATGGCGATGGCCAGCACCGGAAACAGCGAGCTGTTGAGCTTGAAGTAGGACGGATTCCTGGTCAGCGAGGTGGGCAGGTCGGCGCGTGCCGCCACGATGGCCGCCTGCACGTCGCGGGCTGCGCCGTCGAGGTCGCGGTCCAGCCCGAAGGTGAGCTGGATGCTAGTCGTGCCCACACCGCTGGTCGAGGTCATGTCATCGACGTCGGCGATCGCGCCCAAATGCCGCTCAAGCGGGGTTGCGACGGTGCTCGCCATGACCTCGGGACTCGCGCCCGGCAGCGAGGCCGAGACGAAGATCGCCGGCGCATCGATGCGCGGCAGGGGCGCCACCGGCAACAGCGTGAAGGCGGCAGCGCCGCACAGCGCCACGCCCGCCGTCAGCAGGATGGTGGCCACGGGCCGGGCGATGAACGGGGCGGAAATGTTCACGTCGGATTGTCCGCTTGGGTCAAGGCCTGCGCCCCGGCCGCCGCCTTGTTAAGCCGCCGGGTCGCCAGACGGTCGAAGGCCAGGTAGATCACCGGCGTCGTGAACAGGGTCAGCACCTGGCTCACCAGCAGGCCGCCGACGATGGTCACGCCCAAGGGATGGCGCAGCTCAGAGCCGGTGCCGGTGCCGAACATCAGCGGCAAGGCGCCGAACATGGCGGCCACCGTGGTCATGAGGATGGGCCGGAAGCGCAGCAGGCAGGCCTGGTAGATGGCCTCGCGCGCCGACAGTCCCTGCAAGCGCTGCGCATCGATGGCGAAGTCGATCATCAGGATGGCATTCTTTTTCACGATGCCGATCAGCAGGATGATGCCGATCAGCGCGATGATGGTCAGATCGTCTCCGGCCAGCATCAGGGCGAGCAGTGCGCCGATGCCGGCCGAGGGCAGCGTCGAGAGGATGGTGATCGGATGCACGAAGCTTTCGTAGAGCACTCCTAGGACGATGTACATGACCAGCACCGCGGCCACCAATAGCAGCAGCTCGTTGGTCAGGTTGCTGCGAAATGCCAGCGCCGCGCCCTGAAAGGTGGTGCGGATGCTCTGCGGCAGGCCGATGCCCTGTTCGGTCGACTCGATGGCGTTGACGGCGGCGCCGAGCGAGGCGCCCGGGCTCAAGTTGAACGACACCGTGGTCGCCGGGAATTGCGCCAGATGATTGATGAGCAGCGGCCGGGTCTCGACATCGACCTTGGCGATGGCGGACAGCGGCACCTGACCGCCGCTCGCGGAGGGCACGTAGATCGAGCCCAAGGAATCCACCGACCGGTAGGAGGCGGGATCCGCTTCGATGATGACGCGGTACTGGTTCGATTGCGTGAAGATGGTGGAGACGATGCGCTGGCCGAAGGCATCGTACAGCGCGTTGTCCACGGTGCCGACGCTGATCCCTAAGCGCGCGGCGCTGTCGCGGTCGATGGTCACGTACACGGCGAGTCCGTCGTCCTCCTGGTTGCTCACCACGTCCGAAAGTTCGGGTTGCTGGCGCAGCGCCGCGACCAATTTCGGAGTCCAGCTCGACAGCCCCGCCGAGTCCGCGCTTTCCAGGGTGAATTGATACTGCGTGCGGCTGACGGTGTTATCCAGGGTGAGATCCTGCACCGGCTGCATGTACAGAGTGATGCCCGCCAACCCGGCGGTCTCGCCCTGCAGGCGGCGGATCACCTCGGTGACCGTCGAGGCGCGTTGCGCGCGCGGCTTCAGATTGATCAGAAACCGGCCGCTGTTCAAGGTGACATTGTTGCCGTCCACGCCGATGAACGAGGACAGGCTCTGCACATCGGGATCGGTGAGAATGGCGCTCGCCAAAGCCTGCTGGCGTTCGGCCATGGCGCTGTAGGAGATGGCCTCGCTGGCTTCCGACACCCCTTGAATCAAGCCCGTGTCCTGCGCCGGAAAGAAGCCCTTCGGAATCAGCACATACAGCAGCACGGTGACGGCCAGAGTCGCGAGCGCCACGTACAGAGTCGCCCGCTGGCGGTCGAGCACCCAGGTCAGGCGCCGTCCGTACCACTCGACCAGCGCGCTGAACCAGCGTCCCGATTGCGCAGGCGTGTGCTGCGCCTCGCGCGACGAGGCCGGTTTGGCTTTCAGCAATTTGGCGCACAGCATCGGCACCAGGGTCAGAGACACCAGCGCGGAGATGAGAATGGTGACGGCGAGAGTCACGGCGAACTCGCGGAACAGGCGCCCGACCACATCCTGCATGAACAACAGCGGAATGAGCACGGCGATCAGCGAGACCGTCAAGGAGATGATGGTGAAGCCGATTTGACCTGCGCCTTTCAGGGCCGCTTCGAGCGGCGGCTCGCCGAGCTCGATGTGGCGCGAAATGTTCTCGATCATCACGATGGCGTCGTCGACCACAAAGCCGGTGGCGATGGTCAGTGCCATCAGGGATAGATTGTTCAAGCTGAAATTCGTCAGGTACATGACCGCGAAGGTGCCGATCAGCGACAGCGGCACCGACAGGCTTGGAATGATCGTGGCTGGCACATTGCGCAGGAACACATAGATCACCAGCACCACCAGCACCACCGCCAGGGCAAGCTCGAACTCGACGTCGGCGATGGAGGCACGAATGGTGATCGTGCGGTCGGTGAGGATGGTGACGTCGACGCCCGATGGCAGCGAGGCCTGCAGCTCGGGCATCAGATCGTGGATGCGGTTGACCACATCGACCACGTTGGCGCCCGGTTGGCGCTGCACATTCATGATCAGCGCGGGAGTCGAGTTCATCCAGCCGCCGAGCTTGGTGTTTTCGGCGCCCGCCAGCAGCGTGGCGATATCCTTCAGGCGCACCGGCGCGCCGTTCTTGTAGGCCACCACGATCCTGCCGTATTCCTCCGCGCTCTTGATCTGATCGTTGGTGTTGACCGTGTAGGCGCTCATCGGCCCGTCGAGCGTGCCCTTCGGGCCGTTCTGATTGGCCTCGCCGATGGTGGTGCGCAGGTCATCGAGATTCAATCCATACGCCGCCAGCGCCCTGGGGTTGACCATCACGCGCACCGCAGGCCGCTGGCCGCCGCTGATGCTGACGACGCCGACCCCCTTGAGCTGCGAGATCTTTTGCGCGACCCGGGTATCCGCCAGGTCCTCCACTTCGGTGAGCGGCATGACCTTGGAGGTGATCCCCAGGGTGAGCACCGGCGCATCGGCCGGATTGACCTTGGCGTAAATGGGGGGCGCCGGCAGGTCTTGCGGCAGCAGATTTTGCGCGCCGCTGATCGCCGCTTGAACCTCCTGTTCGGCCACATCGATGGCCAGCGCCAGGTTGAATTGCAGGGTGATCACCGAGGCGCCGGCCGAGCTGGTCGAGGACATCTGGTTCAGGCCCGGCATTTGGCCGAATTGCTTTTCCAGCGGTGCGGTGACCGCGGAGGTCATGACCTCGGGGCTCGCGCCTGGATAGAAGGTTTCAACCTGGATGGTCGGATAGGCCACTTCGGGCAGCGCCGAGAGCGGCAGCTGAAAAAACGCCACCACGCCCACCACCAGGATGGCGATCATCAGCAGCGTGGTCGCGACCGGCCGCAGGATGAAAATGCGCGACGGATTCACAATGTCATGTGTGCGGCTTGGCGCCGGGCGGCGCACGCGCCGGCTCCGCTCCCGGCAAGATCACCTTTGCGCCGTCCCGCAGCCGGTCGCCGCCCTCGGTGACCACCGTATCTCCTACGCTGAGCCCGGAACTCACGGCGACGCGCTCGCCGTCGACCACCCCAAGCACCACGGGCCGCACCGACACCGTGCTGTCCGCGTTCACCACGTACACGAAGCTGGTGATGACCCCCTTGGGCGCGCCGCGATGAGTCGCCGCATTGGGAATGATCACCTGGTTCCTCAGCAGCTGCACCAGCAAGCGGATATTCACGAATTGATTTGGAAACAGCGCGCCGTCCTGGTTGTCGAATTGCGCGCGCAGCTTCACCGTGCCGGTGGTAACGTCGATCTCGTTGTCGACGGTGAGCAGCGTGCCGTCGGCGAGCTTGGCGCTGTTGGTGCGGTCATAGGCCTCGACTTTCAGCGGCGCGCCGCCCTGCGGCCGGCGCACCAGCGCCGGCACATTGTCCTCAGGCACGGGGAAAATCACGGTGATCGGCTGTAGCTGGTTGATCACCACGATGCCGTTGGTGTCGCCCGGAGTGACGTAGTTGCCCTGATCGACCTGCCGCAATCCCACGCGCCCGTTGATCGGCGAGACGATGTGCGTGTACACCAGATTCACCTTCGCGGTATTGATCTGGCCCTCATCCGCTTCGATCGTTCCCTGATATTGGTCGACCAGCGCCCGTTGCGTGTCGAGCTGCTGCACGGCAATCGAGTCCTCCTTGACCAGGTTCTCGTAGCGCGTCAGGTCGAGCTTGGCATCCGCCAGCAGTGCCTGGTCGCGGCGCAGGTTGCCTTGCATTTGCTGGAGCGCCGCCTCGTAGGGGCGAGGATCGATCTGGGCGAGAAAGTCGCCCTGGCGCACCAGCTGCCCCTCGGTGAACGCGATCTTCTGCAGTACGCCGCTGATCTGGCTGCGCACCGTGACATTGGCCAGCGTGGTGACGGTGCCGAGCGCCGGAATGCTCACCTGGATGTCCCCCGAGATCACCGGCGCCACCGCCACGGCGACCGGCGCATTGCGGTCGCCGGGCGCGGCACCGCGCGCGTTCTGGGGCGCCTGGTGCTTGTGCTGCAGGTTGCGCACGAACAGGATCAACAGCACGAACGCCACGACGAGAATGATCAGGGCGAGCCGGTGTCGGTGAATGAAGGTTCGAGGGGCGGCTTGTGGCGCCGTGATCTGCGCGTCCTGGGTGTCCACCCTCCCATCTTACATGACGGTAACCGGCGGCAATCGGCGATGATTTGTTAGACTCCCGCACGGAACTGGCATACGGAGAGTCCTGATGAGATCAATTGACGCGGCCGCGTTAGCCCTGTTGCTGGCATCGGCGGGCGCCGGCGCAGTCCACGCCGACACCGCCTGGGTCCCCGGCGTGAACTATTTTCTGATAGAACCGGCGCGGCCAACCTCGCTGCCGCCGGGCAAGGTCGAGGTGACGGAGGTGTTTTCCTATGGCTGTCCGGCCTGCAATGCCTTCGTGCCCACCATGCGCCAATTGAAACAGAGCCTTCCCGCCAATGCCGTGCTGGACTATGTCCCGGCGGCCTTTCAGACTGCTGAGGACTGGCCCATGTTCCAGCAGGCGTACATCACGGCGCAGGCGCTCGGGGTTGCCGACAAGGCGCATGAGGCGATGTTCGATGCGATCTGGAAGACCGGCGAGCTGGCCATCCTCGATCCGGCCACCCAGACACTCAAGCCGCACCAGCCGAGCATCGAGGATGCGGCGAAATTCTATGCTCGGCAGACCGGCGTGCCCACCGCCACCTTTCTGAACATGGCGAAGTCGATGCCCGTGGACATGAAGATCAAGGCTGCCGATGACCTGATGGTCCAGTACCGGATCGATCGTACCCCGACCATCATCGTCAACGGCAAGTATCGGCTGCACACCGAATCCGCGGGAGGCACCGACAAGCTGGTCGAGCTGGTGAATTATCTGGTAGCGAAGGAGAGCAAGGCGTCGCCGCCGGCGCCTGCGCCGGCGCCACCGGCCTCCCCGCGGACCCATTGACCCAAACAAGACGTCTTCGGCCGCGCCTGACAGTTCTTGGCGATGTTAATATTTCTTTGCGATCGGGAGGAGCAAAGAAATAAGGCGAACCCTGGCTTTGTTGCCGTGGCGCATGGAATCATCGCCGGATGGAAATAGAGCAGCATTCGAAGCGGCGCCGAACGCTACGCTGGATCATTATCGGCGTGGCCGTCGTCATCCTTGCCGTCATTGTTTACCAGGCGGTCACATTCATTTTCCAGCCGGCGCAGCGTCGCAGTCGCTTTCTCGACGCGGGCAATCAACCGGTCGGCGTCAAGCAGATCGGCCGCGGCGACATTCGCCTTAACTTGAGGGCGCTGGGCGCGGTCACGCCGCTGACCACGGTCACCGTCACCACGCAGATCAACGGCCTGCTCATGTCGGTCGGCTTCAAGGAAGGCCAGCTGGTGCACAAGGGCCAGTTTCTCGCGCAAATCGACCCGCGGCCTTACCAGGTGGCGCTGGAACAGGATGAGGCGCAGCTCGCCCGCGACGCCGCCACGCTGGCCCAGGCGCAGATGGATCTGGCGCGCTATCAGACGTTGAACCAGCAGAGCTCGATTTCGCGCCAGACCTACGAGGATCAGGTCTGGATCGTGAAGCAGGATCAAGGAACGGTGGACTACGACAAGGCGCTGATCAAGGCGCAGCAGCTCAACCTGACCTACTGCCATATCGTCGCGCCCTCGGACGGGCGGGTCGGCCTGCGTCTGGTCGATCCCGGCAACTATGTGCAAACCAGCTCCACCAGCGGCATCGTCGTGCTCACACTGCTGAAGCCGACCACGGTCGAATATTCCGTGCCTGAAGACAGCCTGCCGCAGATCATGGCGCGGGTGCAGGCCGGGGCCAAATTACCCGTGACCGCCTTCGATCGCGCCAATGTGGTGCAGCTCGCCAACGGTGAGTTTGCGGCCATCGACACCCAGGTCAACGCCACCACCGGCACAGTGATGTTGCGCGCCAACTTCGACAACCCCGACGGCAGTCTCTTCCCCAGCCAGTTCGTCAATGTGGTGATGCTGCTGGATACCCTCAAGGATGTGGTCACGGTGCCGGTCGCGGCCGTGCAGCGCGGCGCGCCCGGCACCTATGTGTACTTGGTCAACGCGGACAACACCGTTTCCGTGCATCCCATCAAGCTGGGCGCGCAGGACGGGGATTTTTTCGCGGTCGATTCCGGCTTGTCGCCCGGCGATCGAGTGGTCACCGACGGCGCCGACCGCCTGCGCGACGGGGCGAAAGTGAGCATTCCTGCCAACACCCCGCCGGCGCCGGGCGGATCGGACAAGGGTAAGGCGGCGCCCGCCGGCAACGGCGACAAACCCGCGCGCGGCCAGCACCGCCACCGCCCGCAAGAACCGGGAACTTCACCGCCGGCATCGGCAGCCTCGTCGCAGAACTGACAGCGGCATGAATCCGTCCCGGCTGTTCATCAATCTGCCGGTCGCGACCTCCTTGTTGATGGTTGCGATCCTGCTCAGCGGATTGTTCGCCTTCCGCTACCTGCCACTGTCCTCGCTCCCCGAGGTCGACTATCCGACCATCCAGGTGCAGACCTTCTATCCGGGCGCAAGCCCCGAGGTCATGACCTCCTCGGTGACCGCACCCTTGGAGCGGCAGTTCGGGCAGATGCCGGGGCTCAACCAGATGACCTCGGCAAGTTCCGCCGGCGCTTCGGTCATCACCCTGCAGTTCAGCCTCGACTTAGGACTGGATGTCGCGGAGCAAGAAGTGCAGGCGGCGATCAACGCCGCCGGAAATCTGCTGCCCAACGATCTGCCCACGCCGCCGACCTACGCCAAATTCAATCCGGCGGACGCGCCGATCATGACGCTCGCGGTGACATCCAAGACCCTCAAGCTCACCGATGTCGAGGATTTGAGCTTCACGCGCCTCGCGCAGAAAATTTCGCAGCTTCCCGGGGTCGGCGTGGTCAGCATCAGCGGCGGCCAGCGTCCCGCGGTGCGCATCCAGTTCAATCCGCGCGCGCTCGCCAAGTACGGGCTCAACATCGACGACCTGCGCACCACCATCAGCAATGCCAACAGCAATTCACCCAAGGGCAGCTTCGACGGGCCCACCCAGTCCTCCTCGATTAATGCGAACGATCAGATCACGGGCATCGACGGCTACCAGAACATCATCGTCACCTATTTGAACGGCGCGCCGGTGCATTTGTCGGACGTCGCCACCATCGTCATGGCGCCCGAGAACACCAAGCTCGCGGCCTGGGCCAATGCCACGCCCTCACTGATCCTGAACATCCAGCGCCAGCCCGGCGCCAATGTCATTCAAGTGGCGAATGGCGTGAAGAAGCTGCTGCCCCAGGTTATCGCCGACATGCCGCCGGCGCTCGAGATCAGCATTTTAAGCGACCGCACTCAGACCATTCGCGCCTCGGTCTCGGACGTGGAGTTCGAACTGTTTCTGGCGGTGGTGCTGGTGGTGCTGGTGATATTCCTGTTTCTGCGCAACCTCCCCGCGACGGTGATACCCAGCCTGTCGGTGCCGCTGTCGCTGATCGGGACCTTCGGCGTCATGTACCTGCTGAATTACAGCCTGGACAACCTGTCGCTGATGGCGCTGACCATTTCGACCGGCTTCGTGGTCGACGATGCCATCGTGATGATCGAGAACATCGCCCGCTATATCGAGGCCGGCGATGCGCCGATGGCGGCGGCGCTCAAGGGCTCGCAGCAGATCGGCTTCACCATCATCTCGCTCACCGTGTCGCTGATCGCCGCGCTGATTCCGCTGTTGTTCATGGGCGAAATCGTCGGCCGCCTGTTCCACGAGTTCGCCATCACCCTGGCCGTGACCATCGTGATTTCCGCCGCCGTGTCGCTTACCCTGGTGCCGATGCTGTGCGCCCGCCTGCTGCATCATCGGCCCGAGTCCAGCCGCAGCGCCTGGGACTTGAAGGCGGAGCGCGGCTTTCAATGGATCATCGACCGCTACAGCCAGGGTCTGGAGTGGGTGCTCGACCGCCAGGGCCTGACACTAATCGTCGCCGCCATCACCTTAGTCTTGACGCTGCTGCTGTACATCTTCATTCCGAAGGGCTTTTTTCCGGTGCAGGACACCGGCATGATCCAGGGAATTTCCGAGGCCTCGCAGACCATTTCCTATGCCGCGATGGCGGAGCGCCAGCAGGCTTTGGCCGCGGCGATCCGCACCGACCCCGATGTGGTGTCGTTGAGTTCCTTCATCGGCGTGGACGGCTCCAATTCGACCTTGAACAGCGGCCGCTTCCTGATCAACTTGAAGCCGCGCAGCGACCGAAGCCTGGATGCCAGCGCCATCATCCGCCGGCTGGAGCAGGAAACCGCCGGGGTCATCGGCATCACCCTGTACATGCAGCCGCTGCAGGACATCACCATCGATTCCGCGGTCAGCCGCACCCAGTACCAGTTCGTGGTCGAGAGCACCGATAACAATGATTTCGCGGCCTGGATTCCCAAGCTGATGCAAAAGCTCAGCAGCCTGCCGCAGCTCGCCGACGTGGCCAGCGACATGCAGCAGCAGGGCACGGCCACGGATCTGATCATCGATCGGGCGACAGCCGCGCGCTTCGGAATCACGCCGGCGACGGTCGACAACGTGCTGTACGACTCCTTCGGCCAACGCATCGTCTCGACCATTTACTCGCAGTCGAACCAGTACCGGGTGATTCTCGAGGCCGACCCCTCGATTCAGCGCTCCCTTGCGGGGCTGTCCGAGCTGTACCTGCCGTCCTCCGCCTCCAACACCAACGGCCAGGTGCCGCTGTCGGCCATCGTGCAGGTCAAGCAGCGCGCGGGCCCGTTGCAGATCACTCATCTGGGCCAGTTTCCGGCCACCACGATTTCATTCAATCTGGCCGCCGGCGGCTCCTTGGGAGCCGCGGTCGATGCGATCAAGCGGGCGGAGAAGGACATCGGCCTGCCGGCCAAGTTCGTCACCGCCTTCCAGGGCACGGCCGCGGCATTCCAGAACGTGCTGACCAACCAGGCCTTGCTGCTGCTGGCCTCGGTGATCACCATGTACATCGTGCTCGGCGTGCTCTACGAGAGTTTCATTCATCCGGTCACGATTCTCTCGACGCTGCCCTCGGCCGGCATCGGCGCCATGCTGGCGCTGCTCATCGTGGGCGATGATCTGGATGTGCTCGGCATCATCGGCATCATCCTGCTGATCGGAATCGTGAAGAAGAATGCCATCATGATGATCGATTTCGCCCTCGAGGCCGAGCGCCACGGCGGGCTCGCGCCGCGCGAGGCGATCACCCAGGCCTGCCTGCTGCGCTTCAGGCCCATCCTGATGACCACGATGGCGGCCTTGCTGGGCGCGCTGCCGCTGATGCTGAGCGGCGGGGCGGGATCTGAATTGCGCCGGCCCTTGGGCGTGGCCATCATCGGCGGCCTGATCGTCAGCCAAATGCTGACTCTGTTCACCACGCCGGTGATCTACCTGGCCTTCGACCGGGTCGCCTTGCGCCTCCGACGCCGGCCGGATGCGGATGAGGCCGCGGCATGAATCTGTCGCAGCCCTTCGTTGAGCGTCCCGTCGCCACCACGCTGCTGACTGTGGGGGTGGCGCTGGCCGGCCTTCTGGCCTACACCCGGCTGCCGGTCTCGCCGCTGCCGCAGGTGGATTATCCGACGATTTCGGTGTCGGCTTCCTTGCCCGGTGCCGATCCGGAGACGGTATCGACCAGCGTGGCGGAGCCCTTGGAGCGCTATCTCGGACAGATCGCCGATATCACCGAGATCACCTCGAACAGCACTACCGGGCAGACGCGCATCACGCTGCAGTTCGAGCTGGACCGGGACATCAACGGCGCCGCGCGCGACGTGCAGGCCGCGATCAATGCCGCCTCGGCCGACGTGTCGACCAGCCTGTCCAGCAATCCCACCTACCGCAAGGTGAATCCCGCGGATGCGCCGCTGATGATCCTGGCGCTCACCTCCAAGACCCTGACCCGCGGCCAGCTCTACGATGCCGCGAGCAATGTGCTGCAGCAGAGCCTGTCGCAGCTGGACGGCATCGGCCAGGTGACGATCGGCGGCGCCACCCTGCCGGCGGTGCGCGTCGAGCTGAATCCGACCGCCATGTTCAAATACGGCATCGGCCTGGAGGATGTGCGCGCGGCTCTCGCCTCCGCCAATGCCAACAGTCCCAAGGGGGCGATCGAGGAGGGCGATCACCGCTTCCAGCTTTACACCAATGACCAGGCCAGCAAGGCGAGCGACTATCGCCCGCTGATCGTCGCCTACCGCAACGGCGCCGCGGTGCAATTATCGGATGTGGCCGACGTCGAGGATTCGGTCCAGGATCTGCGCAATGAGGGACAGGCAAACGGCGAGCCCTCGGTGCTGGTGATCCTGTCGCGCCAGCCCGGCGCCAACATCATCGACACTGTCGATCAAGTGAAGGCGGAATTGCCGCAGCTGCAGGCGGCATTGCCCAGCGATGTCAACCTCACCATCGCCTCGGATCGCAGCACCACCATCCGCGCTAGCTTGCGCGACACGAAGTGGACGCTGCTGCTGGCGGTGGCGCTGGTGACCTTGGTGGTGTTCTGGGCGCTCGGCGACGTGCGCGCCGCGCTGGTGCCCGCCGTGGTCGTGCCGGTTTCCATCATCGGCACCTTCAGCGGCATGTACCTGATGGGCTTCAGCCTGGATAACCTATCCCTGATGGCACTCACCATCGCCACCGGCTTCGTGGTGGACGATGCCATCGTCGTGCTCGAGAACGTCTCGCGCCACGTCGAGGCCGGCGTCCCCCGGCGCGAGGCCGCCTTGCGCGGTGCCAAGGAGGTGGGCTTCACCGTGGTGTCGATCAGCATTTCGCTGATCGCGGTGTTCATTCCCATCCTGCTCATGGGCGGCATCGTCGGACGGCTGTTCCGGGAATTCGCGGCGACCTTGTCGCTGGCGATCCTGATCTCCATGGTGATATCGCTGACCACGACGCCGATGATGTGCGCGCTGCTGCTGCGCCCGCCGCGGCATGACCGCCCGGCGCGGCGCAGCTTCCTGGACCGGGCGTTGGGCTCCTACCAGAGAAGCCTGGCCTGGTCGCTGCGCCACGGGCGCCTGGTGATGCTGGCCCTCGCCATTACGATTGCCCTGAATGTGCTGTTGTTCTGGATCATCCCGAAAGGATTCTTTCCGCAGGAGGATACCGGCATCATCACCGGCGGCATCGTCGCGGACCAAAGCATTTCATTCCAGCTCATGAAGGACAAACTCACGCAGCTGATGACCATCGTGCGGGCGGATCCGGCGGTGCAGAGCGTCGCCGGATTCACCGGCGCCGGCAGCGGCGGCGGCGGATCGCAGACCAACACCGGCTCGGTGTATGTGCTGCTCAAGCCGCTCGGGCAACGCAAGGTATCCTCGGATGAAGTCATCGCCCGCCTGCGCGGCAAGCTCTCGCAGGTGCCCGGCGGCCGGCTGTTCCTGCAAACCGTGCAGGACATCCGGGTCGGCGGCCGCCAAGCCAATGCCGAGTACCAATACACCCTGCAAGCGGACAACATTGCCGATCTCAACGAATGGGGTCCGAAGCTGCTCACGGCCCTGCAGCGCAGCACGGTGATCGCGGACGTGAATTCCGATCAGCAGCAAAAAGGCCTGGAAACCGATGTGAACTACGATCGCAGCACCGCGGCGCGCCTGGGCCTGACCGTCGGCCAGATCGACAGCACACTGTACGATGCTTTCGGGCAACGCCAGGTCTCGACCATCTACAACGCGCTGAATCAATATCACGTGGTCATGGAAGTCGCACCGCGCTACTGGCAGAGCCCGGAGACACTCAAGTACATCTACGTCAGCACCGCGGCAGGCGCGGCCAGCGGCACACAGAGCACCAATTCCTCGGCCAGTGGCACTTCCGG
>Ga0302325_10022042_pt1 | contig 13338 bp, 10 predicted proteins | sample Palsa_T0_2_FD_201948 | JGI IMG/M metagenome (GOLD analysis project Ga0302325, IMG submission 201948) | Peat permafrost microbial communities from Stordalen Mire near Abisko, Sweden - Palsa_T0_2 | ecosystem: Environmental > Terrestrial > Soil > Palsa > Peat permafrost | place: Sweden: Abisko... | reverse complement strand
CGCGCGCTCGCAGCGCGAAACGATTGAGAAGGAGGTGCGCGCGGCGCTCGCGAAGGTGGCAGGCGTGACGACCATAGATTTGAAATTCGACGCGTCGGTGCCGGAAGGAGTCCGGCCGCAGGGCAAGGCGGCGATTGAAGGAGTGAAAAATCTGATCGCCGTGGCGAGCGGCAAAGGCGGCGTGGGCAAGACCACGATTGCCGTAAATCTGGCGATTGCGCTGAAAAATATGGGCGCGTCGGTCGGGCTGCTGGATGCGGACGTGTACGGGCCGAACGTCCCGGTGATGCTGGGAACCACCGAGCAGCCGAAGATGCTGGACGAGAAGACGATCATACCTGTGCAGTCCTACGGCGTGAAAATGATTTCGATGGGGCTGCTAAATCCCGGAGACAAGCCGTTGGTATGGCGCGGACCGATGCTTCACAGCGTGATGCAGCAATTCCTGCGCAACGTGCGGTGGGGACAGCTCGATTATCTGATCGCGGACCTTCCTCCCGGCACCGGAGACGTGCAATTGAGCTTGATTCAAACCGTGGCCGTGAGCGGAGCCGTGGTAGTCACGACGCCGTCGGTGGTTGCGCTGGCCGACGTGCGCAAGGCCGTGGAAATGTTCCGCCAGGTGAACGTGGAAATTCTAGGCGTGGTCGAAAACATGAGCTATTTCGCTTGCCCGCATTGCAACGGCAAAATTGATGTGTTCGGGCATGGCGAAGGCGAGCGGATGGCGCAAAATTTCGAGCTGCCGTTTCTCGGCGAGATCGAGATCGATCCACAAATCCGCATCGGCGGCGATACGGGGAAGCCGGTGGCGTCTCTTGGTGAGAATGCGCCGGGCGCGAAGAGTATTTATGCGATGGCGCGTCAGGTGGCGGCGCGGCTCTCGATGGTCAATCTGTCGGCGCCGGCGCCGGTCGTGCAGATTTTGTAACCGCGGTCCGATTGGCGATGGCGCCGAAGTACTTCGCGGTCCACATACGATTTTGGGGGTGGGCATGAATCTTCCGGACGCCCCGGTTACCCGGAGCGGTTTTTTCGTTACGCATTTCTTGACCGTCAAAGATCAAGAGAGGTCCAAGGCCTTCTACGTCGGCGTGCTCGGCGGAAGAGTCGTAAAGTCGAAGAACCCCTGCTACATCAAGTTATCCAACTCGTGGGTCATTCTTAACGGCGGCGGTCCCACGCCGGACAAGCCAGAGGTCATTTTGGAAACGCCCAGTGACCCGAACCGCGTGAATTGCTTCTTGAACCTGCGGTCGCCGACATCCGGGCTTGCGACAAGGAATGGAAAGCGAAGGGCGCACACTTCCTGACTGAGCCGCTCGACAACCATCGTTAGGAGTGGCGGTGTTACATGCGAGATCCGGATGGCTACATCATCGAGGTGGGGCAGTACTCTGAAAGCTCGATCAAAGTTTTTGCAGAGTGCAACGCCTGACTTGCCCAATTGAAGAAATCGTGTGCGTGCCCTCGTGCCGCAGTGGCGATCCGCGCCGTCCACACGCGAAAAACATTGCGGAGAGCTGAGGCGGCGCAATACTATTCCGCCGGGCGATACGGAGACTTATGAGCGAACTGGTTCAACTGAGCAAGGATGGCGATGTCGCGGTCATCACGATCAACAATCCACCGGTGAACGCGCTGAGCCCAGGCGTACCTGAGGGTATCGAGAAGGCCATCGCCGAAATCGAGAAAGACGCGAGCGTGAAGGCCGCGGTCCTGATCGGCGGCGGGCGAACTTTCATCGCAGGCGCGGATATCAACATGTTCGTCCAGATGACGTCCGGCAAGGGCGGGCGGATTAATTTGCTGCCGACTCTTTTGCAAATCGAGAATTGCAGCAAGCCCGTGGTGGTGGCGATTCACGGGAACGCGCTGGGTGGAGGACTCGAAGTTGCGCAGGCCTGCCACTATCGCCTCGCGAGTCCGGACGCGAAGGTGGGTCAGCCCGAAGTGAATCTGGGAATCATTCCTGGCGCGGGCGGCACGCAACGCCTGCCACGGCTCGCCGGAATCGCGAAGGCCGTCGAGATGTGCACCGGCGGCAAGAACATCAAAGCGGCGGAGGCGGTCGAGGCCGGAATCATTGACAAGCTGATCGAAGGAGACTTGCTGGCCGGAGCCGTGGCATTTGCGCGCGAGATGGCCGGAAAGCCCGCTCCAAAGACCCGTGAGCGCAGCGAAAAATTGGGGACGCCGCAGGCAAATGCACCGATTTTTGCCGCGGCGCGCGAAAACGTCCGAAAGAAGCAGCGCGGATTGCCTGCACCGATGGCCGCGATTGACGCCATCGAGGCCGCCACCAAGCTGCCGTTTGAAAAAGGCTGCGAGGAAGAGGCGCGGCTGTTCGACACGTGCCTCTACTCTGACGAGTCGAAGGCGCTGATACATGTTTTCTTCGCCGAGCGCGAAGTGGCGAAAATTCCGGACGTCCCGAAGGAAACGCCGGTGATTCCCGTCAACTCGATCGCCATTGTGGGCGCGGGAACGATGGGCGGCGGAATCGCGATGGTTTGCGCCAACGCCGGAATTCCGGTGCTGCTGAAGGATACGGACCAGGCGGCCCTCGACCGGGGACTCGCGAACATCCAGAAAAACTACGCGACTTCGGTGAAACGCGGGCGGTTCACGCAGGAATATGTGGACGAGCGCATGAAGATGATCAAGCCGACGCTGAGCTACGACGATTTTGCGGGCGCCGACCTGGTGATCGAAGCCGTGTTCGAAGGCATGGCGCTGAAGAAGGAAGTGTTCGCCGAGCTCGATCGCGTGTGCAAGCGCGGCGCGATTCTGGCGAGCAACACCTCGACTCTCAACATCGACGAAATCGCGGCGACGACGTCCCGCCCCGAATCCGTGATCGGCACGCACTTTTTCAGTCCGGCGAACGTGATGCGTCTGCTTGAACTCGTCCGCGGGAAGAAGAGCAGCAAGGAAGTGATCGCCACGTGCATGCAACTGGCAAAGAAAATCGGCAAGGTCGCGGTGCTGGTGGGGAATTGCCGCGGATTCGTGGGCAACAGGATGTTCCTGCCGTACATTCGCGAGGCGCAGTTTCTGGTGGAGGAAGGCGCGGCGCCTGAGGGGGTTGATGCGGCGCTCGTGCAATGGGGCATGGCCATGGGGCCGCTCGCCGTCGGTGATTTGGGGGGGCTCGACGTGGCGTGGCGCATCCGGAAGGAGTTCAAACACCTCGAGAAGCCGGGCGCGCGGCAGCCGTACGTGGAAGACAAGCTTTGCGAAATGGGCCGCTTCGGGCAAAAGACCGGATCGGGCTGGTACAAGTACGATGCGGAACGGCACGCGACGTCCAATCCAGAGGTCGTGGAGCTGGTAAAGAAATGGAACGCCGAAGCGGGCACGGCGCAGAGGCAAATCTCGGCCGAGGAAATTGTCGAGCGCGAAGTCTACGGCCTGGTCAACGAAGGCGCGCGAATTTTGGAGGAAGGCTACGCGCTGCGCGCGGGCGATATAGACATCATTTACCTGAACGGTTACGGATTCCCGGGCTTCCGCGGCGGGCCGATGTGGTATGCCGACACCATCGGAGTGAAAAAAGTCTACGACCGCGTCTGCGAATTTCACAAGCAGCACGGAATGCTGTGGGAGCCCGCGCCGCTACTGAAGAAGCTCGCCGAGACAGGCGGCAAATTCGCGGACTACGAGCGTAGCGCCGCGCAAGCGACGGATTAGAAGCTGCGAACGGACGACTTGCTGCGGTAGTGGCAGCGCAAAGGAAGGCGCCGCTTCGCGCCGCCGGTTTTATGTCGGAGCTAAAGCTCCGACCTCCTAAACGGCTCTAAATCGTGTCGCGCAGTCGGTTCAGATCGCGACTCCCTCAGCCGCGCGCTCTTCCCTCGTAAGGTCAGGCGGTGCATATTCGGCTCCAATCCTCCTAAACAGATCTAAATTACTTCGCGGCAGGAGTAAGGCCGAACGCGCCGGACTGAAATTCGAAGGACGCGGGCAAGTGTTCCGCGAAGTAGCTCAAATCGTGCCGGCCCGGGTAGAGATGAAATTCGTGCGGGATTTTTCGTGACACCAGCAGATCGTGGAACGCCTGCGCGCCGCGATTGAAGCCAAAGTCATCCTCGGTTCCGCAATCGAAATAGATTTTCAAACCTACCGACGGCGGCCCATCGCGCGCGAGCGTGAAGGGACTATTGCGGTCCCAGAACGCCCGATCGAACGGCGTGCCGAATGCTCCGCCGAGCGCCCGGGACAAGGCCTGGGCGCTGGCGCTGTCAAAATTGCCCTCGGGCAGCTTGGCGATCAGCGCCGCGCTGTGCGCGCTCACGGAGCCGAACAAACCCGGATGGCGGAACGCCAGATGCAGCGCGCCATAGCCGCCCATGGAAACGCCGGAAATGCCGCGGTTTCGGCGTCCCTCGCGGAAGCGATAGTGAGATTCGATGAAGGGAAGAAATTCCTTCACCAGGAAGTCCTCGTAGCGTTGGTGTCCGTCGCGCGAGTTGATGAAGAAGGACCGGTCGCCGTCGGGCGCGACGATCAGGAATTCACCGATCTGTTTCTGGTCCCACAGATCTTGAATCAGGTTCCAGCCGCCCGAATCGAGAAGAGCCTGTTCGTTTTGTCCGAGCCCGTGCAGGAAATAGAGCACCGGATAGCGGCGCATCTTCTCTGAATCGTAACTAGGAGGCAGCAGCACACAATACCCCACGGAGCGCGCGAGGATTTTGCTCGGGACCGAACGGCATTCCGCGCGGCCGGCGGCGTGTGCCGGTATCGCAATAAATACGAGGAGAATCGCTGCCAGGATCCAGCGACAAGCCCTATTCATACCGCAGGGCCTGGACGGGGTCGAGCTTCGCCGCGCGCGAGGCGGGATACATTCCGGCGACGAGGCTCACGGCTATCGAAAAGCCAATTGCTGCTGCGACCATCCACCACGGCACGGCGGTGACGCTGATCGCGGGCAGGTCGCGTCGCGCCAGGTAAATGTTCGTGCCGAAATTGATCGCGCGGCCGATCAGCCAGCCGATCAGAACGCCGAAAATTCCGCCGAGCAATCCCATCGCGCCTGCCTCGACGAAGAAGAGTCTGCGCACGTCACCATCGGCCGCGCCCAGCGCTTTCAGGATGCCAATCTCGCGCCGCCGTTCCAGAATTGCCATGACGAGCGTATTGATGATTCCCAGCGACGCCACGACCAGCGCCAGGCTGCCGAAAATTCCTAGGAAAAGATCAAATACGGCGAAGACCAGGCCCAGGCTCCGCGTCGCGTCGAGCAGAGAATAGGCGGCAAAGCCCATTTGTTTGATCGAGTCTTCGGCGTCCTTTACTTTGGACGCGCCGGTGAGGCGCACTGTAAGGCTGTCGTAGGTGCGTTTGGAGGGTGTGTCGCGCAGGAGGTCGCGCAAATCGTTCGTCTGAGCGGTGCGCAGCGTTTCCGCGACTTTCAAGGGAATGAAGAGCCGGGCGCGGCCGAAGGCTCCAAAGCCTCCCGCGGGATCCGTCTCGATGATCCCCACGATGCGGAGTTTTTCCTCGCGCGGCACGATGGAGTAGCCGTCGGACTTGCCGCCTCCCGATTCCGCGGGAAGCGCCTGGCGCTCGGCATAGCGGAGTATGACCTGGTTGCCGATCACGGACTCCGGCGGGGTCGCGAGCTGGCGCGCGAGCTCGACCTGCACGATTGCCTCGTCCGCCGAAGGCCCGGAAAAGAACGAGCCCTTCATCTGATCGAACGCGCCGTCGTTTCGGTCCGAAGGCGCGACGCCTGACACTACGGTCGCGTAAGGATTTCCGGCGTAGTGAATTTCAGTGGGAAAGCGGATTTCGGGATAGACGGCGACGACATTGGGCAACGCCTCGAGCTGATGGCGGCCATCGTCGTCGAGCGTCCGAACCGGCGCGAGCGGAGCCGGACTGGGATTTTCCATCCGGCGGAGACTTGGAGTGTTCGGCTTCGCGGTTACGAAAATCGCGTCGAAGAGGCCGGTGCGAGAGAGGCGATCGCTGGCCAGGTTCTGCAGACCGACTCCGAGAGAAAGCATGGCGACCAACGACGCCACGCCGACGGCGATTCCGACCGTTGTAAGCGAATTGCGCAGCGCCGCCTCGCGAAGATTGCGCGCGGCCAGTTCCGCCAGGTCGCGGCCCTTCATGACACGCTCCCGTCGCTGACAAGTTTGCCGTCGCCCATCAGGATCAAGCGGTGAGCGAAGCGCTCAGCGCGCGGTTGTTCATGCGTCACCATCACGATGGTCATTCCCAGCGTCTCGTTGATTTCGCGCAGCAGGAGCATAATTTCGTCGCCGGTCGCGCTGTCGAGGTTTCCAGTGGGCTCGTCTGCGAGCAAAATGGTTGGCTTATTGACCAGCGCGCGGGCGAGCGCGGCGCGCTGCTGTTCGCCGCCGGAAAGTTCGCTGGGGCGATGAGTGAGCCGGGCGCTGAGGCGCACTCGATCCACCGCTTCGCGGACACGGCTGGTGCGCTCGCTGCGTTCGACCTCCGCCAGGCGCAGCGGGAGCTCGACATTTTCTTCCAGAGTCATCCGCGGCAGCAAGTTGAAGGCCTGAAAAACAATGCCGATCGTGTGGCTGCGGTGCTTGGCCAACTCCTCGGAACTCATCTCGGCAAGATTGCGGTCGTGAGCGAAGATCGCTCCCGACGTGGGCCGGTCGAGTCCCGCCATTAGGTTCAGCAGCGTTGATTTGCCCGAACCTGAACTCCCGAGCAGGGCGACGAATTCTCCCGCGCCGATGCTCAGGGTGACGTTGTCGGCCGCGCGCACGAGCGTTTCGCCCATTTGATAGTGTCGCGTTACTTGCTGCAGGCGGATGGCGGCTTGGCCGGGTATAGGGGCGCTAGTGGTCATTATTTCGCTCTATATGTTACTACGCGCGGGACCGGTCCGATGTTGCCGCGCGCTGTTGATTTACGGCGGCGCCGTGACCTGGCTCGATTCGCTGTAAAGGCATCCTGGGGTTGCGCAAATAAAAAGGCCCCGGCGCGCGGTGGCCGGGGCCCTTCGGTTGTTCCGCAACTATTGATTAGCAGCTACCCCGCTTACCTACGTGCGCCGTTGTGTTTGTCCCTGTAGATGGCGCGCGAAGTACCATTCTGGCTCTGGTTGATCGCTTTCTTGTCGGCGCCGGTAAGTCTGCCACCGTTCGCCTGCTTGTCTGCGCTCACTTCGCGGTTGATGCCTTGTTCCCGATTTTCGAGCCTCGACGTTTCGCCGGCAGTCAGCTGGCCGCTTTTGACTCCCTGTGCGATGCGGTCCTGCTGGTTCTGGCGGCGCTGGCCGATTTCACCGTTGCCGTAATGCGCCGTGTTGGCGTTGTGCTTGTCGTCGTAAATCTGATTCGACAAGTGGTTCTGCTGATTGTTCAGGGTGGAGCGGTCGGCGGCGGTCAGGTGGCTGTCGTCGTCCGAGCGCATCGTACGCTCTTCCTGGTTCACGCCGGCTTCTTTGGTTTCCAGGTTCTTGGTTTCACCGGCAGTGAGCTGCCCGCTGTCGATTCCCTGTGCGATGCGATCCTGCTGATTGTCCTTGCGCTGCGCGATCGTTGCGGGTTTGTCCGCGGGCGTCGCTGTGGAGCTGGTATCGGACTGCTGAGCAAACGCGGACGGCACGCACATAGCTATCACGGCCGCCGCACTCAAAATAAGATTGCGAGTTTTCATGATGACGTTCCTCCCAGTAAGATGGTGCTGATTTTAAGTGCCAGCCCCCAAGAGCTGATGTGGAGGCCGTATGCTTAATGAAACACGAGGTGGAGAGGAAAGTTGCGGCTGCGTTTCGCCTACGCACAACCGGTTGAAGTGCGGATGCGTAGACCCTATCGATTTCTTGCGATCCCGGGCGACGCCCCTCGCGGCGAGTACGCGCTGGATGCGTGTATAATGCGCGACGGCCGATTTGAAGCCCATAACCATCGCCAATCTAGCTCATCGAAAATATGCACTACCGCACGGCAGGGCGCGCAGTTAGAGTGCTGTCTGAGGCTTTTAACCGGCGCACGGGCGCCCCAACAAGCCTCTCTCGGCGTAGTCTCATGGGGTCCCAAGTCGAAAGACCAGAGAGTCGAGACGAAAAACGATGACAAAAGTGGAAGCGGTGATTCAAACCTCGAAGCTCGATCCGGTCAAAGACGCGCTTCACGAGATCGGCGTCGAGGGCATGACGGTTCTGGAGGCCCGCGGGCATGGCCGGCAGAAAGGCCATACCGAGTTCTACCGCGGCCGGGAATACACGGTTGATCTGATCCCCAAGATCAAGATCGAGTTGGTCCTGGCGGATGACCTGGTTGAAAAGGCGGTCCAGACGATCGTGACGGCAGCGCGCACGGGGAAAATCGGCGACGGCAAGATTTTTCTTTCGAAGGTTGACGACGCCATTCGGATTCGCAACGACGAGCGCGGAGACAGCGCGCTTTAACGGGCGCCGGTCGAGCAGGTGCCTAAGGAACGGCGCGTGCCAGCGTGGCGAAACGCCGCGACCGAGCGAGCGAAGCGCGGCATCGGCTCAAAGTCCCGTCACACACGTATGTCCACGAAACAAGCACCCGAAAGCGATCTGCGCGAATTCTATGCCGCTGAATCGGCGCGCATTCGCGAGGAATTCGCCGCCAGGAGCGATGGTCGCGCCGCGGTCCATGGACGCACCGCGCTCGTGGAATCCATTGCGATGCGCCTTTGGAAGGAATTGATCTCCCTGGACACCGCTGGCCCTCAGAATTTTGCGCTGGTTGCGCTCGGAGGATTCGGCCGCCGCTGGCTTTTTCCGTACTCGGACATCGATATTCTATTTCTGCACGCAGGGGGTGGCGCCGAGCGAAATCTGAAGGAGCGCATCGCGAGTTTCTCGCAAGAGATCTGGGACTTGCGGCTGAAACTAAGCCCCGCCGCGCGGACGCTCGCCGAATGCGAGAAATTCGATCCCAGCAACGTTGAATTCGCCATCTCGCTGCTCGATTGCCGCTACCTCGCGGGGGACAAAAGCCTTTTCGACCGGCTGCACGATCAGCTGATTCCCAAGCTTGTGGCGCGCGAGTCGCGCTCGATTGTTCAGCGCCTGACGGACCTGACCCACAGCCGCTACAACAAGTTTGGAAACACCGTTTTTCACTTGGAGCCCAACGTAAAGGATGGCCCGGGCGGACTGCGCGATTACAACCTCGCGCATTGGCTTGCGCTTATCGCCGCGATGGAAGAACAGGGCGCGTGGCCTGATGAAGCTACGCTTCTGCCTCCGTGGCTCCGCGAAAGATTTGACGCCGCTCTCGATTTCCTGATGTCCGTGCGGTGCTTCCTGCACTTTCGTCATGGGCGCGACGACAATACGCTAGCGTGGCTCGCTCAGGACCAGGCTGCCGCCGAAAAAATCGGCGCGCCGGACGCTGGGTCGCTAACCGCCTCGGATTGGATGCGAATCTACTTCGGCCATGCGCGGCTGATCCACCGCGTCGGCCTGCAACTTCTGGAGGAGTTTCCCGCGGCGCGTCCATCTCTCTACCGCCAGTTTCAGAATTTGCGATCGCGCCTTTCGAACGCGGAGTTCGCGGTCGTGGACGGCCGTATATTCCTGCAGCGCCAGGAAAAACTGACCGATTCCGAGCTGCCGCTGCGCATGTTTCGCTTCATGGCGCGCCACGGGCTGAGCCTCAGTTCTTCCGCCGAGCACCAGATCGAGGAACTTCAGCCGGCATTGGCCGCGGCGCCGCCCAAAGGCGCCCAACTCTGGCACTATTTGCAGGAGATTCTGGTCGCTCCCCATGCCGCTGAAGCGCTGCGCACGATGCACTCCCTCCGCCTGCTGACGCCGCTGTTGCCGGAATTTCAGGCTATTGATTCGCTGGTCATCCGCGACTATTCCCATCGCTTCACAGTGGACGAGCACACATTCGTCGCCATTGAAAACCTGCACTCCCTGCGAAAATCCCAGTCCAAATGGGACCAGGGCTATTCTGAACTTCTCGACGAACTCGAACAGCCGGACTTGCTCTATCTGGCGCTGCTGCTGCATGACACCGGTAAAGGCACCAAACCGGGTAACCATATCGTCGGCGGCCTCGAGATTGCGGAAGTGTCCCTTGCGCGCCTCGATTTGGACCCGCCAGACCGCGAAACGGTTCTCTTCCTCATCGCCCACCACCTGGAGATGGGGTCGGCCTTGCGGCGGGACATTTTTGATCCGGAAGCGATTCGCCAAATCGCGGACAAGATGGGAACACCGGAACGCCTGAAGATGCTGTGCCTGCTCACCTACGCGGATATCAAAGCGGTGAACCCGGAGGCTCTGACGCCCTGGAAGGCTGAAAATCTTTGGCAACTCTACATCGGCGCCGCAAATTACCTGATGCGAAGCGTGGACGAGCGTCTGCGCGGAGATGAGGACGACGAGGTGATGACTCACCTGCGCACGCTCACGCCCGCGGCGGGGCAGAAGCTCGATACTTTTCTCGATGGTTTGCCGAAGCGTTATCTCCGCACACAGGCGGCAAGCGATGTGATCCGCCACCTCGACATGGCCGGCCGCTTGGACGCCGACCCCGTGCAGGTTGATTTGACGCGCGGGCGCCACTGGTACGAGTTGACCGTCGTGACGTTGGACCGTCCGTTCCTGTTTGCAAGGATGGCAGGCGCACTGGCTGCGTGGGGAATGAACATCGTGAAGGCGGCGGCGTTTTCAAACGAGGCCGGCGTCGTCGTGGACAATTTTTTCTTCACCGACCGGTTTCAAACTCTCGAGCTGAACCTTCCCGAATGGGAGCGGTTCAAAACGAGCATCCACGACGTCGTCATGGACAAAGCGGACCTCGAACGCATGCTCCGCGACCGTTTGCGGTCCGAAAAGAACACCGCGCCGAAAGTGAAGGTCGAAACGAAAGTCGAACTCGACGACGCGTGCTCCGCGCATAGCACCTTGATAGAGGTCATCGCGCAGGATCAGCCTGGACTTCTTTATCGCGTCAGCTCGCAGCTCTCGCGCCAGAATTGCAATATCGAAATCGCGCTCATCGAGACGGAAGGGCAGACGGCCATTGACGCCTTCTACGTGACGTCCGGCGGGAAAAAGCTCGCTCCGGTCCATCAGCAGCGCGTGCGAACTGCCCTGCTCGCTGAATTGACCGGGACCTGAGGCCAGGTCACCAAGCCAGGATTCTGGAGCGCCTTCCGGAGAGTCCCGGCATCCAATCTGCTGTGCCGTGCGTAGTATTATTAGAACCTGAGTAGAGGAATTCCAATGGTCATCAAGCGCCAGCCGGATTTGACTTACAAGGACGTCACCCCCAAGAGGCTCTACATGGGCCGCAGGAACTTCCTGCTGGGCCTCCTGGCCACGGGCGTGGCAGTGGAAGCATATAAGAAACTTCCCGGACTGCTGACGTCCGCCCACGCCGCGAGCGGTTCGGTCCCGGTTAAATTGAACGGAGTTACCAAATGGCCGGGCAGCACCACGGAACCGGAGACGCCCATCGAGAAAGTGACGACCTACAATAACTACTACGAATTTGGCACCGACAAGGACGACCCCTCGAAGAACGCCAGGAATTTCGTGACCTCGCCGTGGACCGTTTCGGTCGAGGGAGAAGTCGCCAAACCGCGCAAGTTCAGCATGGACGAAATCATGAAGCTCGCACCGCTTGAGGAGCGGATCTACCGTCATCGCTGCGTAGAGGCCTGGTCCATTGTGGTGCCATGGATCGGCTACTCGTTCAGCACCATCGTGAAACTGGTTGAGCCCACGCCAAAGGCGAAATATGTCGCTTTCGAAACGTATTACGATCCGCGGCAGATGCCTTTGGGAGGGGAGGCCGGAATCCAGCTGCCATACGTTGAAGGATTGCGGCTCGATGAAGCCATGAATCCGCTGGCACTTCTTTGCGTGGGCATGTACGACGAGACACTTCCGAATCAGGACGGAGCGCCGGTGCGCATGGTAATCCCGTGGAAGTATGGGTTCAAGAGCATCAAATCGCTGGTGAAGATTCGGTTCATGAAAGATCAGCCGCAGACCACATGGGAAATGTACGCGGGCGGGAGCGAATACGGATTTTATGCCAACGTGAATCCCAACGTGGACCATCCGCGATGGAGCCAGGCGTCCGAGCGCCGCTTGGGGCCGGGATCGGGCCTGTTCACACCCAAGATCAAGACGCAGATGTTTAACGGCTACGGCGACCAGGTCGCGAGCCTCTACGCCGGCATGGACCTGCGCAAGAATTTCTGACCGGAGTCGCCGCGTTGAATTCGATCCTGACAAGCAAATGGACCAAAGCTATTGTGTTCGTGGCTTGCCTCGTGCCGCTTGCGTTGCTGGTGTGGCGCGGGCTGCACGACGATCTGAGCGCCGATCCAGTCGCATTCATCACGCACGCGACAGGCGATTGGACGCTGCGATTTCTGGTAATCACGCTCGCGATCACTCCACTGCGGAAAATCCTGCATATGCCGCAACTGATCCGCTTCCGGCGAATGCTGGGGCTGTTCGCATTTTTCTACGTATGCCTACACTTCACCACCTGGATCTGGCTCGACAAGCAGTTTGTCTGGTCCGAGATGTGGAAGGACGTGGAAAAGCGCCGGTTCATCACTGTTGGCTTTACCGGATTTTTGCTGCTGATTCCGCTGGCGGTCACCTCCACGGCCGGCTGGATTCGCCGCCTCGGCGGAAAGCGCTGGCGGATGTTGCACCGGCTGATTTACGTAACCGCCGTGCTCGGCGTAATTCATTACTACTGGCTCGTTAAATCCGATGTCCGCAAGCCGCTCTTCTATGGGCTCCTCGTCGCGATCTTGTTGGCATGGCGAATCGGAACATGGCTGATCGGTCGCCGCGGCCATTCCGGGGCGGCTGCTGTGCGCCGCGAGGCGCCCGTTACGACCGAGACCTCCTGATCGAAGTGTCCTCTTCGGGACACGCGGCATCCAAATACTTTGGCTATGATCCCATTGACGGCCGATGAGAATAATCAGGACAAAGTGCGGCTGTCCAGTGCCGGTACAGGTGGCCACAACTCACTTCGGCACGAAATTTGCTTAGGAGCAACAATTGAAACTTAGGCCAGGCGTCATCGTTTTCGTCATCGCGTTGGTTGTGCTCGCCGGGTGCGGGGGCGGGTCTGGCTCCAGCCCCGGCTCCGGCGGTGGTGGCGGAGGCGGCGGGAATCCCATCACGCCCAGCGGCGTCACTGTGCTCACCTATCACAACGACGTCGGGCGGACCGGCCAGAACCTGAATGAAACCACGCTGACGACCTCAAATGTGAACTCCTCAAATTTCGGCCTGCTCGGGTCGGCTGCGGTGGACGGGCCTGTGGATGCGGAGCCGCTTTATGTGGGGAGCCTGACGTTAAATGGAGCCGT
>Ga0302325_10022040_pt1 | contig 13340 bp, 13 predicted proteins | sample Palsa_T0_2_FD_201948 | JGI IMG/M metagenome (GOLD analysis project Ga0302325, IMG submission 201948) | Peat permafrost microbial communities from Stordalen Mire near Abisko, Sweden - Palsa_T0_2 | ecosystem: Environmental > Terrestrial > Soil > Palsa > Peat permafrost | place: Sweden: Abisko... | reverse complement strand
CTGCATCCTGCTCGCCACCCAGTCCGGCGGCACCAACTACCCGTGGGGCTCGTGGCAGGTCATCGGGCTGTTCGCGCTGGGCGCGGTCGGGCTGGCCGGCTTCGTCCTCCGGGAGAAACTGGCCCCCGAGCCGATCCTGCCGCTCGAGCTGTTCCGGATGCAGATCTTCACCGTGGCCAACATCGTGGCCTTCGTCAGCGGCGTGGCCATGTTCGGCGCCCTCGCCTTCCTGCCGCAGTACCTGCAGCTCGTGCACGGGGTCTCGGCCACCGAATCGGGCCTGCTGCTGCTGCCGCTGCTGGTCGGCCTGCTGGTGATGAGCATCGCCTCCGGCCGCTACATCTCCCGTACCGGCAAGTACCGCTGGTTCCCGCTGGCCGGCACCATCCTGGTCACCATCGGGCTGATCCTGCTCAGCCACCTCGGTGCCCACACGTCACTGGCCCTCGTGGGCCTGTACATCCTGGTCTTCGGCGCCGGGCTCGGCCTGTTCATCCAGGTGCTGACCCTCGTTGTGCAAAATTCGGTGCCCATGCGGCAGATGGGCGTCGCGACCTCGTCGGTCACCTTCTTCCGCTCCATGGGCGGGGCCATCGGGGCGTCGGCGCTCGGCGCGGTGCTGACCGCGGGCATCGCGGCCGAGTTCCCGCGCTACCTGCCGAAGGCGGCCCTGGCCGGGGGCGGCAACAAGGTCTCCGAGTACGTGGAGAGCCCGGACGCGCTGGACGCGCTGAAACGCACCCACCCGGCGCTGCACGAAGGCATCATCCAGGCCTACTCGCACGCCATCGACCGGCTGTTCCTCGTGGCCGTGCCGGTATCGATCCTCAGCGTCATCGCCGCGCTGTTCATCAAGCAGGTCAAGCTGCGGGTCAGCAACGCCCCGCCGCCCGCGGCGGGCGGCGGGAAGTCCGAGGCCGGGGCGGCCGCCGTCCCGGCCGCACCAGGAGGGACGCACTAAATGCCAGGCGTGACCATCTCGGCCGGTTATGGGGCCGGCGGAAGTATCGTGGCGCCCGGGGTCGCCGAGCGGCTGGGGCTGCCGGTGCTCGACCGGGCGATCAGCTCACGGGTCGCCGCGCTGCTCCAGGTGACCGTGCCCGAGGCCGTGGGCGGGGAGATCCAGCGCCCGCTGGTCGACCGGCTCCTGGGGATATTCACGCCCCTGGCCGGCGGCCTGCTCTGCGCGGGCACCGACGCGGCCCCGCCCGAGGCGGCCGTGCCGCCGCCGGACGACGCAGCCCTCTTCCGCGAGCATGCCGAGTCCATCATGAGGGAAGCGCTGGCCACGGGCGCGGTCATCCTCGGCCGGGCCGGGGCCGCGGCCTTCCGCGACCGGCCGGATGTGCTCCGGGTGCGGCTGTTCGGGCCGCCCGAGGGCCGCATCGTCCAGGCCTCCCGTATCGAGAACGTCGACCTGCCGACCGCCCGGCAGCTGCTGCCGGAGGTCGACCGGGCCCGCGCGCAGTACGTGCGGCGCCTGTACGGCGTCAGCATCGACGATCCCGACCTGTTCGATCTGCAGATCGACAGCACCGCCCTGCCGCTGGACGCCTGCGCCGACATCATCGTCAGTGCGTACCGGGCCCTGGACCGGACGCAGGCGCTCGCGTCGGCGGAGTGAGCGGTAGGGCCGGACGCGGTGGGCCTGGCGGGCGGAATGAGCGGTAGCCCCCGGGCGTTCGGGCTGGCATGGCATCTGTCGTGATCGCTACCGCCTTCGGCGGCCCGGAAGTGCTGTCGGTGGCCGACCAGCCCACTGGCGAACCTGGCCCCGGCGAGGCACGCATCGAGGTCCGGGCGGCGGGGGTGAACCCGTTCGACGCGAAGGTCTATTCCGGGGCGTTCGGCTCCGATCCGGCGCGGCTGCCGATCCGGCCTGGTTCGGAAGCCGCGGGCGTGGTCACGGCGGTCGGGCCGGACGCGGTCGGCCCGGCCGGACCCATCTCCGTCGGCGATGAAGTCATCGCTTACCCCGCCCGAGGCGCCTACGCTGCCGAGCTGGTCCTGCCGGCCGACGCCCTGGTGCCCAAGCCGGCCGCACTGGACTGGGCGCAGGCCGCGGGGCTGCTACTCACCGGCGCGACCGCCTGGCACGCCCTGACCGCGACCGACGTGCACGAGGGCGACACGGTGCTCATCCACGGGGCGGCCGGAGGCGTCGGCCTGATGGCCGTGCAGCTCGCCGTGGCCCGCGGGGCGAGGGTCGTGGGCACGGCCAGCCCGGCCCGCCACGATGTCCTGCGGGAGCTCGGCGCGTTTCCGGTGACCTACGGCGCGGGCCTGGCCGACCGGGTCCGGGCCGCCGCGCCGGCCGGCATCGACGCCGCGCTGGACCTGGCCGGCACCGATGAGGCGATCGACGTCTCACTCGCGCTCGTCGCCGACCGGGCCCGGATCGCCACCATCGCCGCGTTCGCCCGGGGCGCCGACGCCGGCATCAACGTTCTCGGCAGCGGGCCCGGGGCCGATCCCGGAACCAAGATCCGCAGTGAGGCCCGGCTGGAACTGGCCCGGCTGGCCCAGGACGGCACACTGCGCGTGGTCGTGGCCCAGACGTTCCCGCTGGCCGAGGCGGCCGCGGCCCACCGCGTGATCACCGGCGGTCACGCCGCCGGCAAGATCGCGCTCATCCCCTAGCTCCTGCGTACCCATTCCGGACGGGTGCGGTGGTCATTGCGAGAGCGCGTGAATCAGGTCCCGGTAGGCGTGGAAGGCGGGTTTGGGGGTGTAGTCGTCGGTCATCAGTCCGAAGTGGCAGAGGAGCCCGGGACCGGCGGATCGGGCGTCGCGCAGCGTGTGGTGGGTGTAGCCGGTGACGTTGAGGGCCTCGGCGTTGCGGGATATCACGTCTATGACGGTGCGGAGGACTTCGGCCTGGCGTTCGCCCGGCCGGCCCGGCCCGGTAGGCCAGCCGTGCTCGGTGACCACGAGGGGAAGGTGGCCGAGTCCGGCGGGGGCCAGGTTGTCCCGGCGATGCCCTTCGAGGAGCCCCTGGACGGCGGCGGTCAGGCTCGCGGGCGGGATGGGGCGGAACACGTCGGGGAAGAAGTCGAGGCCGATGTAGCTGAGGTCGGCGATGAACTGCTCCCCGCCTGCCTGGGTGAGATCGGTGAAGAAGGTGGCGGCCGGGCCGAACAGCGGTGAACTGTTGCAGCCGACCTTAAGGCCCGGGTACCCGCTGCGCCGGGCCTTGTCCTGAGCGGCGTGGACTCCGGCGATGAGCGCTTCGGTGATGCGGGGGTAGGCGCCGTCGAGGCTGGGGTTGTCCGTGATGTTGGGCTCCTCGCCGACCTGGATGGTGGCGAGGAATCCTCCGTGGCGGTCGATGAGCTGCTCGATGAACGCGCAGTAGCCCCCGACGTCACCTGAGCGTGAGTGGTACTGGACGACCAGGTCGAGCGTCCGGCCTCGTCCCAGATAGCGGTCGTAACCCTCCGGGGTCCCCAAGGGGGTCGTCTGGATGGTGTCGCCCGGATCGACGTAGGCGTGGTAGGCCCGGACGACGAACGGCCGGCCTGCCGGGCCCTGGAGCTGGTCGAGCGCCTGGTTGATCCGGTCTGGCCGGTCTGGCGGCCCGGCCGGACCGGCATCCCCGACGGCGCTGCCGGGGTAGATGCCGAAGGCCAGCCCGCGCCGTGTGCTGCCCGTCATCATTGTCCCTCCTCGTCCTGGCGTCGCGGGCGAGGCCAGGACAGCCGTCCGCGGTTGATGTCCTCGATCACCGTGAGCACCCAGTCCCGCTCAGCCCGCAACATCGCGATCGCGTACTCGGCCTCGATGACGAACAGCCGGGGAACGTCGCCACCCAGCGCCTCGTCCAGGCGCCGCTGATCCTCGCCGATGAGCCCGGCGAGTCGTTCGGCCCGTTCGCGGAGTGCGTCGGCGGCCCGTTCCGGGCCGAGCACGCCGAGGTGGCTGACCGCGCCGAGGAACTCGGGGAACTCCCGGCGCGGCGCGCGGACCTGTGAGCCCAGCCGCCGGGCCAGCTCCGCCTGGCCCTCCTTGGTGAGGGCGTAGGGGGTTCGCTGCGGGCGAGCCCCCTCACGCTCCACCGGCCGCGGCTCGACCCAGCCGGCGCGGGTCATCGCGTCCACGGTGTCGTAGAGCGATCCCCGGTTGACCGGCACACCGCGCTCGGCCAGCACTGCAGCGAGCTGGTAGGGGTGCATGGGCCGCTCCAGCAGGGCGCCGAGCGCGGCCAGAGCGATCGGGTTCGCGAGCGCATCCCGGGGCATAGTCGTACTCTACTATCAGAATTCGACTATTGCCGGGCGGTCCTCAGATCCAGTCGGTGTGCCGGGGCCAGGCCAGCAGCGTGTCGACGACCTCAGGGGGGCTGTCGGCCGAGTGCGCCGCCGTCATGTCGAAACGGCCGCGGTAGAACAGCAGCGGGCGCCCGGCCCGGCACTCCCCCAGCTCGGTGACCCGGCCGAGCACCACGTAATGGTCGCCCGCCTCGTGCACAGCCTCGACCGTGGCGCCCGCCCAGGTCAGCGTGCCGTCCAGGACCGGCGCCCCGGACGACGACGGCGACCAGCGCACGCCGGCGAACTTGTCCGGCCCGCTGCTGCCGAAGATCCGGGCCAGGTCACTCTGCTCGCCGGTCAGCACGTTGGCGCAGAAGTGCCCGGCCGCGGCGATCCGCGGCCAGGTGCCCGACGACCGGCTGGGGCAGAACAGCACCAGCGGCGGGTCCAGGGACAGCGCCGCGAACGACTGGCACGCGAAACCGGCCGGGCCGGCCTCGTCCACGGTCGTGATGACGGTGACGCCGGTGCAGAAATGGCCGAGCACCTGGCGGAACCGCTCCGGTTCCGGCTCGAACCGGGCCGGCGTGAGCTCCGGTACCGCGGTCACCGCGCTACCACCACAGGGCCTGCTGCCACGGGGCCGGCCGGTCTCAATGCGCGGCCGGGGAGCCCCACTGGTGCCCCCACAGGCTGATCGCGGTGGTCTCGCGGCTGACCCAGGTCGCCTCGTCGACCAGCATGCCGTCGGTGCCGTACTCGATGTCGAACCCGCCGGGCGTCCGCACGTAGAACGACACCATCCGGTCGTTCGCGTGCCGGCCGAGAGTGGCGCTGGGCGGCGCCCCGCGCCGGGCGCACCGGTCCATGGCCCGGCCGACGTCATCCAGCGACGCCACCTCGGTCATCAGGTGCACGACCCCGGACTCGGCCGGGAACGGTGCCAGGGCCAGCGAGTGGTGCCGGGCGTTGCAGCCGAGGAACCGCATCCACAGCGGGGGGCCGCCGGCCGGGCGGCCGAACAGCTCCGGCGCCATGCGCATCGAGTCCCGCAACCGGAATCCCAGCACCTCGGTATAAAAGCGCAGCGCGGACTCGCCGTCGGACACGGGCAGGACGACATGCCCCAACCCCAGAGAACCAGTGACAAAACGATTCCCATACGGACTCACCGCCGGACGGCTTTCGAGCGCGGCCCCGCTGAACACCTCGAGGGTGTTTCCCGCCGGGTCGTCGAAGCGCAGCAGCTGCGCCACCCGCCGCTCGGCGAGTTCGGCCGCGGTGCCGGCCTTGACCGCGACGCCGGCCTCCTCCAGGGCCCGTCCCACCTGGGCCAGGTCGCGGTCGCCGGGCACTTCCCAGCCCGACGCGAGCAGCCGGTCCCGCTCGCCCGGCACGATCACCAGCCGGGCCGGGAAATCGTCCATCCGCAGGTACAGCGCGCCCGCCTCGGGCCCGCGGCCCTCGACCATGCCAAGCGCCCGGACCCCGAACTCCCGCCAGGCCCCGACGTCAGCTGACTCGATGCGCAGGTAGCCCAGCGATCTGATCCCGGTCATGCCGCGCCCCTTTCCAGGAAGCTGATCACCAGCTGGTTGAACTCGTCGAACTTCTCCAGCTGCGCCCAGTGCCCGCAGCCACCGAATACGTGCAGCTGAGCCCGCCGGATGAGCTTCAGCGCGACCAGCGCACCGTCCAGGGGGTTCATCCGGTCCTCCCGGCCCCAGATCAGCAGCACCCGCTGGCGCAGCCGGTGGGCCTCGCGCCACAGCAGCCCGTCATCGGCGGTGGCCGGGTCGAAGAACGAGGCCCCCATCGAGGCCATCGCGGCCAGGGCGGCCGGGTCGCTGGCCGCCGCGAACCGCTCCTCGACCAGCTCGTCGGTCACCAGCCGCTGATCGAACACCAGCGTCCGCAGGAACGCGGCCAGCTTCTCCTTGCTCGGGCCGGGTGGCGCCGAGAACTCCATCAGCCGCTGCAGGCCCTCGGTCGGGTCGGCGGCGAAGACGTTGAGGCTCAGGCCGCCCGGCCCCATCAGCACCAGCCGCCCGGCCCGCTCGGGGAACCGCAGCGCGAACCGGACCGCGGTGCCCCCGCCGAGCGAGTTGCCGACCAGCGCCGCCCGCTCGATGCCGAGCTCGTCCAGCAGGCCGGCCAGCGCATCGGCCGCGAACGTGAAGTAGTTGCCGGTCACCGGGGGCTTGGCCGAGCGGCCGAATCCGGGCTGGTCGAGCAGGAGCGTGCGGAAGTGATCAGCGAAGACCGGCAGGTTGCGGCCGAAGTTGCTCCACGCCGACGCGCCGGGCCCGCCGCCGTGCAGCAGCACCACCGGCGGGGCGGCATCATCGGCCGCGGCCACGCCAGCCTCGTGGTAGTGCAGGCGAAGACCATTCGTTAGGACGAAATGGCTCGTGGCGGCGAACTCCGCGGGTGGCGCGATCGTCATCGTCACACCATCGCGTCGGGCTGCGGGGGCAGGCCGAACTCGCCGCGGCCGAACATCGACAGCGCCCGCTCCGGGTCGTTGATCGCGTGCACCCGGCCGGCGTGCGCGTCACGCCAGAACCGCTGGATCGGGGTGCCGGTGCGCAGCGCCCGGCCGCCGGAGTTCTCGAACAGCAGGTCCACCGCGCTGATCGCCTGGCCGGTGCCCCGGACCTGGTCACGCCGGACGCGCTGGCGCAGCGGCATCGGGATCTTCTGCCCGGCGCGGGCGAGCCCCATCAGCTCGGCCATGTTGCGCTCCAGCGCCAGCCACGCGCCGTCCACCTCGGCCGCCGCCTCGGCCACCCGCACCTGCGCAAACGGGTCCTCGGCCGCCTTCTGGCCGACGTAGGAGGCGCGCACCCGCTCGCGCTGGTAGGCCACGTGCGCGTCATAGGCCCCGGTCGCCATCCCGATGATCGGCGTCGTGATCGCGTAGGAGAACAGGGAGCCGTACGGCAGCCGGTACAGGGGCGCCGGGTTGGCCTCGTGGCCGGGGCAGCGGCAGCGGGCCACGTCGTTGAAGCTGAGCGAGTGGTGCTCCGGCACGAACGCGCCGGTCACCACGATGTCGTTGCTGCCGGTGCCGCGCAGCCCGACGGTGTCCCACACGTCGTCGACCACGTAGTCGCTGGCGGGCACCAGGAAGGTGCGGTAATCGGCGGGCTTGCCGTCGCCGTCCAGCACGATCCCGCCCAGCAGGACCCAGGTCGCGTGGGCGCATCCCGACGAGAAGCTCCATCGCCCGGTGAGCATGTGCCCGCCGGTCACCGCCTCGGCGCGGCCGGTCGGCGCGTAGGACGACGACATCCTCGTGCTGGCGTCGGCCCCCCAGACGTCCTCCTGGGCCGGCAGCGGGAACAGCGCCAGCTGCCACGGATGCACGCCGACGACCGACGACACCCACCCGGTCGACCCGCAGGCGCTGGCGATCAGCCGGACCGCCGTCAGGAACGTGATCGGGTCGGCCTCGTACCCGCCGAACCGGACCGGCTGGAGCAGCCGGAAGAACCCGGCCTCTTCCAGTGCCTTGACCGACTCGGCCGGCACCGACCTGGCGTCCTCGGTCTCCTGCGCTCGTTCCCGCAGTACCGGCAGCAGGTCACGTACCCCGGCGACCACCGCCTGCCCGACGTACTCGCTCACCGGATGTCCCTCCGATCGCACCGACCTGATTCCACTGGCCTGATCTCACCGGCCTGATCTCACCGACTCCGTGGCCGGCCATCGCCACCAGACTAGAACATGTTCTAGTCTGTTAGTAAGGCCCCCTAGGTCGGGGGTTGGCGTAGGTGACGAAGCAGTCCGTAACCTGTTCCAGGAACGTAGCGAGCATGGAGGAGTCCCGATGAACGACAGGGACGGCGTACGGACCATCGACCGCGGCGCACCGCCGGCCAGGTTCGCCCGCGGCTGGCACTGCCTCGGACTCGCCGAGAGGTTCCGTGCCCTGGGCCCGCACGCGGTGCAGGCGTTCGGCGGCAAGCTCGTGGTCTTCGCGGACTCGGCCCGCCAGCTGCACGTGCTCGACTCCTACTGCCGGCACATGGGTGGTGACCTGAGCCGCGGCACGATCAAGGGCGACGCGATCGCCTGCCCCTTCCACGACTGGCGCTGGGGCGGGGACGGCCGGTGCGCGCGGATTCCCTACGCCCGGCGGGTGCCGCCCGCGGCCCGGACGCGGTCCTGGCTGACCCTGGAGGAGAACGGGCAGCTGTTCGTGTGGCACGACCCCCAGGGCAACCCGCCGCCGGAGGGCGTGACCATCCCCCGGATCGACGGCGCGTTCTCCCCGGAGTGGAGCAACTGGACCTGGGACTCGGTCCTGGTCGAGGGGGCCAACTGCCGCGAGGTGGTCGACAACGTCGTGGACATGGCTCATTTCTTCTACATCCACTTCGCCTTCCCGACGTACTTCAAGAACGTGCTCGAAGGACACGTCGCCACCCAGTACCTGCGGACCCGGGCGCGGCCGGACATCGAGACGGGCTCGAACTACGCGTCAGGTACGGACACCACGCTGCGCTCCGAGGCCTCGTACTTCGGGCCGTCCTACATGATCAACCAGCTGTGGCACGACTACCACGGCATGACCATGGAGAGCATCCTGATCAACTGCCACTATCCCGTCACCCCGGACTCGTTCCTGCTGCAGTGGGGCGTGATCGTCAAGCGGCCACCCGGGCTCTCCGACGAGCGGTCGGACCGGGTCGCCGCCAAGTTCGCCGACTTCGTCGGCCTGGGCTTCCGGCAGGACGTGGAGATCTGGACGCACAAGAGCCGGGTGGACAATCCGCTGCTGTGCGCCGAAGACGGGCCGGTCTACCAGCTCCGCCGCTGGTATGACCAGTTCTATCTTGATGTCGAGGACGTCGAGCCCGACATGGTGGCCCGCTACGAGTTCGAGGTCGACACGACCCGGGCGGTGGCCGAATGGGAGGCGGAGGTGGCGGAGAACCTCGCCGCGCGAGCAGACGGGGCCAGCTGACCATGCCCGACGGGCAGCACCTGGCGGCCGGGCCCACCGGGCCGCCTCGGGCCAGCGGGGCCAACGGGCAGCGCCCGGGCCGCCGGGCTGACGAGCGGGACGTCAGGTTCCAGCCGGTGAGCTGCGACCGCTGCGCCGCCACCGTGCTGGTGGCCAAGTTCAGCCTGCAGCACACGAGCGTGCAGTGGAGCCAGGTATCCGTGCAGGCCTGCGCTGAGTTCAGCGCCCGGGCGGCCACGGGCGAGCAGACGGCCCTCATCGCCTCCTGCGCCAGCCTGCGCGACAGCATCGACCGCGCGGTGATGGAGGGGCGCCTCGAGGTGGCGCCGCCGTGAGCGCGGCGCCGTGAGCGCGCCGTCATGAGCGCCCGCGCCTATTACCAGGTGCGGGTGGCCGAGGTGGTCAGTGAGACGGACGACGCGTGCTCGCTGGTGCTGGCCATCCCGCCGGAGCTGGAAGGCGCCTTTGCCTACCAGCCGGGCCAGTTCCTGACCGTGCGCATCCCGCATGACCGGGACGGCTCGGTCGCCCGGTGCTATTCGCTGTCGAGCTCGCCGCACACCGGCGACCGGCCGACGATCACCATCAAGCGGATGCCGGACGGGCACGCGTCCAACTGGATCGCCGACCACCTGGCGGCCGGGAGCGTCCTGGACGCCCTGCCCCCGGCCGGCACGTTCAGCCCGCGCTCGCTGGATGGCGACTTCCTGCTGTTCGCCGCCGGCAGCGGGATCACCCCGGTCATCTCCATCCTGAAGTCGGCCCTGGCCCGGGGACACGGGCAGATCGTGCTGATCTACGCCAACCGCGACGAGCGTTCGGTCATCTTCGGCCCCGAACTGCGCCGGCTCCAGGCTGACGCCGGGGACCGGCTGCTGGTGGTGCACTGGCTCGATGGCCTGCAGGGCCCGCCCACCGCCGCCGGGCTGGCTGCCCTGGCCGCGCCGTACGCCAGCCACGACGCGTTCATCTGCGGGCCTGACCCGTACATGGCGGTCGCCCGGCAGGCCCTCAGCCAGCTTGGCGTCCCCGCCCAGCGCGTGCACGTCGAGCGGTTCCTCTCACTGGCGGAGAACCCGTTCGAGGCGACCGAGACGACCGGCGGCGTGGCCGCGACCCTCGAAGTCACGCTGGATGGCGAGACCCGCCTGCTGCCGTGGCCGCCCGGGAGCCGGATGCTCGATGTCCTCATCGACCAGGGCCTCGATCCGCCGTTCTCCTGCCGCCAGGGAATCTGCGGAGCCTGCGCCTGCCGGCTCACCGGCGGGCAGGTGGAGATGGCTCACAACGAGGTGCTCGAGGCCGAGGACGTCGCGGAGGGCTACATCCTGGCCTGCCAGGCCATTCCGACAACGGACGCGGTCAGCATCAGCTACGCGTGAACCGGAGGTGCCATGACAGCCGAGGATGCGGCGTTCGACGTCGTCGTGGTGGGCAGCGGCGGAGCCGGGATGACCGCCGCGCTGGCCGCCGCGCACCAGGGGCTGAGCGCCGTTGTGCTGGAAAAGACCGGCTTTTTCGGCGGTTCCACGGCCCGGTCGGGCGGCGGTATCTGGGCCCCCGGCAACGAGGTGCTGCGGAAGGCCGGCGTGCGGGACTCCGCCGAGCAGGCCCGCGCATACCTGGCCCACGTCGCGGGCGGTGTCCCGGCGGAGCGGCAGCACGCCCTGCTGGAGCACGGTCCGGCCATGCTCGCCTTCGTGCGCGCCGTCACGCCCGTCGATTTCGCCTGGGTGCCGGGCTACTCCGACTATTACCCCGAGGCCCCCGGCGGACTGGCCCAGGGGCGCAGCGTCGAGCCGGTGCCGCTCGACGGACGGGCCCTCGGGACCGAGCTAGATCACCTCAATCCTCCTTACCTGCCGTCACCGGACGGCGTAACCGTGACGCAGGCCGACTACCGGTGGCTGAGCCTGGGCCCCCGGCATCCCCGGGCCATCCTGGCCAGCGCGAGAATCTTCGGCCGGCTCGCGCGCACCCGCGTGCTCCGGCACCGCATGCTCAGCATGGGACAGGCCCTGGCGGCCGGCCTGCGGGCCGGGCTGATGGCCAAGGACGTACCGGTCTGGCTGGACACCCCGATGACCGGCCTGGACATCGAGGACGGCCGGGTGACGGGGGTCCGGGTCATTCGCGACGGCCAGCCGGCCCTGATCCGGGCGAGGCTCGGCGTCGTGCTGGCCGCGGGCGGCTTCGAGCACAACGCGGAGATGCGCCAGCGCTACCAGCGCCCGCCGATCGGCACCGAGTGGACGACCGGCGCGGCCGGCAACACCGGCGACGCGATCACCGCGGGCGAGGGCGCCGGGGCCGCGCTCGACCTGATGGACGACGCCTGGTGGGGCCCGTCCATACCGCTGACGGGCCGGCCGTACTTCGTCCTCGCCGAGCGCAGCCTGCCAGGCTCCCTGCTGGTCAACGGGGCCGGGCAGCGGTTCGTGAACGAGTCCGCCCCCTACGTCGACGCCGTGCACGCGATGTATGACGGCCACAGCGACGGCACCCCGCACATCCCGGCCTGGCTGATCGTCGACCAGCGCTACCGCAACACCTACGTCTTCGCCGGGCGCGCGCCACGCAAGCCACTGCCCCGCCGCTGGTACGCCGCAGGCGTGGTGCACCGGGCGCCGACCATCGCCGGACTGGCCGATGACGTCGGCCTGGACGCGGCCGCCCTGGCCAAGACCGTGGCCCGGTTCAACGAGTTCGCGGAGGCCGGCCAGGACGCCGACTTCGGCCGCGGCGACTCGGCCTACGACCGCTACTACGGCGACCCCCGGCAGCGGCCCAACCCGAACCTCGCCCCGCTGCGCCAGGCACCGTTCTACGCAGTGCAGATCGTGCCCGGTGACCTCGGCACCAAGGGCGGCCTGCGCACGGACGAGCGGGCCCGGGTGCTGCGCGGGGACGGCACCCCGATCGCCGGCCTCTACGCCGCGGGCAACGCGAGCGCCGCCGTGATGGGCCACAGCTACGCGGGCGCGGGCGCCACCATCGGCCCCGCCATGACCTTCGGCTACATCGCCGCCCTGGACCTGGCCGCCGCCCGCTGAACCATCATCCTGGTCTTGCCTCGTGCTGGTCGTGCCGGTCAGGGACCTGGCTGGCATTGGCCAGAAGTGCCTGCAGCGCGGCGGTGTACTCCTCCAGGGCGAGCCGGCCAGCGGTGGTGAGGGAGAGCCAGGTGACCGGGGTGCGCCGCCGGTAGGCCTTGGTGACGCGGACGTAGCCGGCGTCTTCGAGCTTCTTGAGGTGGGTGGCCAGGTTGCCAGCCGTCATGCCGGCCAGTTCCTGGAGGCGGGGGAAGGTGATCCGGTCACCATTGGCCAGCGTGGCCAGGGTGACGACCACCCGCAGGCGGGGCTGTGCGTGGATGACCGGGTCCAGGGCCGGCAGGGCGGGCGGGCCGGGAGATTCCGCACCCGCGGGTGTGCGAGAGCTCATGACTGCGGCTGGGCCCGGCGGCCCCGGGCCAGGATGAACGCGGCGGCGGCCAGGAAACCGCCACCACCGGCCAGGGCCAGGATGGCGAAGTTCGCGGGCCAGCCGGCCTGGACGCTTCCGGCCCCCACGGCCAGCATCCAGATCCCCAGGCCGTACTGGACGCGGTCGGCGAACAAGGCACCGCCGGCGAGGTACAGCACTCCGGCGACCACCGCGGAGCTTCCCGGCCAGAGCAGCGGGGCGAGCGAGGCGGGGAGCCCGTGCTGGGACAGTCCGATGTTCAGGGCGAACACTCCGGCGAAGGCCAGCGACCAGCTCCAGCCGTACATGGCGCTGACCGTGCGCGACGGGCCCTGCACCCCCCGGCCCCGGCGGGCCATCTGGATGACGACCCCCGCCACGGCTACAGCTGAGAGCGAGACCAGGATCACGGCCGCCGCCCAGAGCGGCAGGAAGTGCCCCCGGGCGCGGGACGAGGCGAAGTAGAAGGCGCCGAAGCCGAGCAGCCACGCTACCCCCCAGCTGGCCAGGATCCGGGCCGGGGCGACGTAGAGATCCCGGGCTGCGCCCTCGTGCTGGGTCCTGATCAGCTCCAGCAACTCTTGCGGTGAGAGCTCTCCGCCGGCCGCCACGGGCTGAAGAGGGCCGGATGCATCGGAGTCATTCATCAAGTA
>Ga0302325_10022036_pt1 | contig 13341 bp, 11 predicted proteins | sample Palsa_T0_2_FD_201948 | JGI IMG/M metagenome (GOLD analysis project Ga0302325, IMG submission 201948) | Peat permafrost microbial communities from Stordalen Mire near Abisko, Sweden - Palsa_T0_2 | ecosystem: Environmental > Terrestrial > Soil > Palsa > Peat permafrost | place: Sweden: Abisko... | reverse complement strand
TCGTGTCGGATTCTTCGTTCGATCGCTTTCGCGGCCGCTCGCTCTTCGGAAACGTCACCTTCGAACGATGCGACGTGCGACAGATCGAAACCACGACCGTCTTTGGCTCGATCGTCTACGATCGCGGCACGTTCCACCCGGGACTCGCGCGCTTCGAGGCGCAGCGGGGCGACATCGCGATCGGTTCCGATGGACCGGTCGAACTCGGCGGCCACGCCGCGGGCGACGGTCGCGTCTACACGGATTTTCAAGGCTCCGCGCGGATCGACGGCCGCGGCGGCGCGCAGAACGCGACGGTCGGCGGCGGCGGCCCCGTGGTCACCGCGCTCACGCAGGGCGGCAATGTCTTCTTTTACGACGGGTCGCTGCGCTCGCGGCGGCAGATGGCCCCGCAATGGCAGGCGCCGCTCGGCGCATTGCAGCGCCCGGAACTGCCGGTTCGATACGAGCAGCCGCCTCCCGCAAACGCCCCGACACTGCAGCGCGATGACATCCCCGGCTATCGCCAGTCCCCGCCCCAGGTCCGGCCGCGCCGCATCAGCGCCGTCCCCACGCGCAGAAGCTTCGGCACCCGGTACGTCCCACCGCGGCGCCGCACGCGCTAAGCGTCGTCCTCGGTGCCCTCGTCGAAATCGTGGCCGAACGAGCTCGCTTCCGCGCGCACCTTGGCGGCCTCATCGAAAAACTTGAGCCGATAGAGCGCGTAGTAGAGATTGTCGTACACGTTTTCGACTGCCCAAAAATCGGCGCCCCCGGGATCCGAGCGATCCGCGGGGGCTACGCTCACAAGCATCTCCGCGTAGGCCCGCTTTGCAAACTCCAGACCGCCCGTGAGATCGCCGAGATACATGCTGAGGATTCCGGATTTCTCGGCCAGCGCATCGTAGTCGTCGGGAACGATCGCGAGCGCCGCGTCGACCGCCGCGAGCGCCTCATCCGGGCGATCGAGGCTCACCAATATCTTTGCTTTGAGCGACCAAGCGTCGAACGAGTTCGGGGTACGTTCGAGGGACCGTTCGATCAACCCGAGCGCGGCGCCGGCGCGACCGTCGGCGAGTGCGTCGCGGGCCTGTTCCTCGTATTCGCCGGCATCGAGTTCTTCGAGGTCGGCACCATCCGAGTTCGACGCCATCGCGTTAGCGGTACGCATTCGAGAGCGCCGCGAGTTGGTGTTTGTTCGCGTGCAAATCGATCTTGGTCAACGGCTGCTCCGGCAAATGCACGAGCTTCTCGAACGTCGCGCGCGAATCGTGGTACAACACCCCGAGCGGAATTTTTCCGCCTTCGTTTTCACCATCGACGAGAACGCCGAAGGCACGCGTTCGATCTGCCGCATCGTAGCCGGCCGCGGCATCGACATAGTAGGTGTTCTCTTTGAACCACGCATAGGTGTTGATCTTGTTGTACGTGACGCACGGGGACATCACCTCGACGATCGAAAAACCGTCGTGTTCGATCGCGACTTTGAGCAACTCGACCAGCTTCTTCGGGTGTGCGGAAAAGCCGCGCGCGAGAAACGATCCGCCCGCGGCGAGCGCGACCGCGAGGCCGTTGATCGGGGCATCGGGGTTGCCGCCGGGCGAGGTGCCGGTGACGTAGCCGGTGGCGCTCGTTGGAGACGACTGGCCTTTCGTGAGGCCGTACGTTTGGTTGTCCATCACGATGTACGTGACGTTCGGATTGCGCCGCACCGCATGGAGGAAGTGGCCGGCCCCGATCGCGTAGCCGTCGCCGTCGCCGCCCGCGGCAATCACGGTCAACTCGTGATTGGCGAGCTTGACGGCCGTGGCGACCGGTAGCGCGCGGCCGTGCACGCCGTGGAACGCGTACGCGTGCACGTACCCCGAGATCTTTCCGCTGCACCCGATACCTGAGACGAAGGCCACGTCCTTCGGTGCCTTTCCAAGTTCCGCGAGCGCTTGTTTGAGGGCGGAAAGGACTCCGTAATCGCCACAGCCGGCGCACCACCAGGCCGGGGTCGCGGTCGCGAAATCTTTGGGCGTCAGCACGGCGGCCACTAGCGTTTCACCCGAACGGTCTGGGGCTGCGGCGCGTCGTCCGAGGGGCCGCGCATCAGCGCGTGACGTTCGACCGCTTCGATGATTTCGATCGGGCGGAACGGTTTGCCGTCGTACTTGTTGACGAGATGCATGTGTGCGAGCGGCCCCGTAACGTAGCGGATGAGGCGTTCCAGCTGACCCGAGTAGTCGTTTTCCACGACGAAAATGTGCTTCGCTTCCGCCGCGAACGCCGCGACCTCGGCTTCGGGGAACGGCCAAAGCGTGCGAAACTCGAAGAAGCGCACCGCGATGCCGGCGTGCGCGAGACGATCGACCGCCTCGACGATCGGACCGCGGTTGCTGCCGTACCCGAAGATCGCGATATCGGCGCACTGATCGCCGTGCACGATCGGCTTTGGAAGGTCGCGCCTCATCGCCGTGAGTTTGCGCATTCGTTTGTCCATCATCCGCGTGCGATTGGCGGCATCCTCGAGGATGACTCCCGCGGGGTCGTGTTCAGATCCCGGCGCGAGATGCATGCCGCCTTCGACACCGGGGACGACGCGCGGCGACACCCCGTCTTCGCTCCACGCGAACCGGCGGTACTCTCCGAAGACGACCGCTTCGGTCGAAAGCTTTCCACGATCGACCGCCACGGACGAGACGTCGAGCGGGGGCAGCGTCGCTTTACTTTGGCAGAGGGCTTGTTCCGTGAGCACGAACACCGGGCATTGATATTTCTCCGCGATATCGAACGCGCGCGCGGAGATGTAGAACGAATCCTCTACGGTGCCGGGCGCGAGCACGACGCGCGGAATCTCGCCATGGCCGCTGAAGATCAAGTGGTTGAGATTCGACTGTTCGGTCTTCGTGGGAAGGCCGGTCGATGGCCCGGCACGCGCGCATTCGACGACGACGATGGGAATTTCCAGGACTGCCGCGAGCCCGATCGCTTCGGTCATCAACGCTTGGCCTGGGCCCGAGGTTGCCGTCATCGCACGCACGCCCGCGAAGGCCGCGCCGATCACCATATTGATCGCCGCCAGTTCGTCTTCGGCTTGCACGGCGACGCCGCCGAATTTCGGCAGATGCTTCGCCATCCACTCGAGCACGTCGGTCGCGGGCGTGATCGGATAGCCCGCCATAAAGCGGCAGCCGCCGACGAGCGCACCGTACGCGATCGCATCGTTACCCATCATAAGGAGCCGTTCGCCATCCTCGCGGGGTTCCAAGTTATAGCCGCTCGGCCACTCGGAGAAATGCCGTTCGACGAACGCTTCGCCCGCTTCAATCGCCCGGATGTTGAGTGCGGCGACTTTCTCACCCTTGCGGGCGTAGACGCCCGTCACGTCGTTCCGCACGAGCGCGGGGTCCATGCCGATCAGCTTCGAGAGCACGCCGAGCGAAATTGTGTTGCGGACGAGCTCGAGGCCGAGCTCTTCCTTGGCGATCTTCGCGAGAGGCACGTCGTACCACGTGACGTCCGGGCGCCGGATCGCATCCGGCACCCTCTCGGAACTGCAGTCGAAGACGACGAAACCACCCGGCCGCAATTCATCGACGTGCGCTTCGACGGCTTCCAGATCGAACGCGACGAGCCCATCGACGGCATCGGCCATGCCGTAATTTCGGCGCTCGCCGGCGCGGATCACGTAGTTCGTGTGGCCGCCCCGGATCCGCGAGGGGAAGTCTTTATAGGTGTAGACTTCCAGGCCCATCCGTTTGAAAATACCGGCGATCAAGTCGCCGGTCGTCAGGCTGCCGTCCCCCGCCTGACCGCCAAACATGATTTCGATATCGTTCTGAGGCAAACCGACCCTCCGGGCATGGGCATGGCATGGACGTGAATATGGAACTTAGCTCCGCTATTTCAGGGATACGATGGGGAAAACCCCCAAATTTTTGGATTTCGTGACGATCGCCTAGAGCAGAAACTTGCGCATCACCGCGACGTCGAGCTTCCAGGTGTGCTGCGGCAGGATTGCCTCGAGCTTATAGCCGCAGGCCTCGAAGAACGCTTGCGCCGCACGTCCGGCCGGCGCTTCGAGCGTCATCTTGTGGCAGTTATAGTAATTGGCCACAGTTTCGGCGCGCTCGAGCAAGCGGCGTCCGATCCCGCCTCGCCGCCGCGCCGGCACGACGATCAACGACTCGACGTGCGCGAGCGATGCGGCGATGCGCAACCCGAGAACGCCGACCACCTCGCCCTCGATCGTGGCGGCAAACTCGTGACGCTGCTCGTGCCAGATGATGCGGAAATTCCACTGCGTCGAGAGTGCTTCGCGTTCGTGTTCGCGCCGGAACGCCGCCGTGCGGTCCGGCTGCACCGCCTCGATTTCGACGACCGCTTCAGGCACCGCTTGCCGCCGCGACCTCCGTCGCGACGTCGAGCGTCCAGCCGTCGCGCGCGGCGAACATGCGGATGCCGAGATCGTCTTCGATTTCTTGCGCCAAGCGCTCGGGGCGCTGCTCGAGCATCTTCGTGGAGAAGTGCGTCATCACGCCGACCTTCGGCCGCACGGTCGCAAAGACGGAGCGTGCCTCCTCGAGATTCATATGATCGACTTTGAGGCTATCGCGATAGCGCAGCACGTTGAGGATCAGCACGTCGGGGTGGTGCGCGGCGTAATCCTCGGCGAGTCCTTCGTAGAATCGGCCGCACGGCAGATACGAAACGGTCGTGCCGCGATAGGTGAAGTGCATGCCGTACGTTTCGACGCCGTGGAGGTGTTTGATCGAGGTGCGCATCTCCACGTCGTTGATGCGGTACGGACCGCTTCGCTCTTCGATGATCTGCGCTTTAGCCGCGAACTTCACGGCGTACGGAAAGATGACGTGCTCGCCTTCGTACGCGTCGCGTGGCGCGAGGATCGTGCCGCGCCGCCGAAAGCCGCCGGAAGTCATCGCCTCGATCATCACGTTGATGTCGCCCGCGTGATCGAGATGCTTGTGCGATAGTGCGAGCGCGTCGAGTTCGGCCGGATCGCAGGGCGGCACGCACGACGTCGCGCGAACGAGCGCGCCCGGCCCCGGATCGACGTGAATCTGCGTCACGGGCCCGGGCGCGTCGCCCGCGTCCGGAGCGAAGCGGTACCACATGCCGCCGGACGCGCGAATCTGTTTCGCAACGACGAAGCGCGCGCCGCCGGTGCCCAAGAACCGAACCGAGATCATTGCCGAACGTTTCGGCGTCGCTCGCGCAACGCCCGGTTAGCGCGCCCGTACCGGTACGGGAATCGAATGTTCGATGCCGGCGCGTTCGGCCGCCGCGAGGAGATCGCGGTGGAACGGAATCGCAAGAAAGCGTTCCCGCGAATCCTCAGGTACGGCTGCATAGTGGAGCGCGAGCCCTTGACAGGCCCGCTCGAGGGCAACGAGCGCCGCTGGTTGGTCCTGGGTGATACACAGCGCGCGCCACAGCATGAGAAACATCATGTGTTGCCAGGCGAAGCCGGCCGCGCTCACCGGAAGGGCGAGAAGATCCTCCGCGATCTCGCGGGCCCGCTCGGGCTCGCCGAGCAGAGCGTACGCTAAGGCTTGTTCGCTGCGGGTGCTCGCGAGATCGCCGGCCGGGAAGATGGGCGTGAAGATCTCGAGCGCCCGGTTGATGTATTCGAGGCCCACCGCGACGTTGCCGACTTCGCGTTCGAGCGCTCCGAGATTGTTGAGGGCGTACCCCTCGTGAATCCGATTACCGACCGTCGCGAACATCTCGTGTGAGGCGCGCGCGAGTTCCCGTGCCTCGAGGAAATCACCCTCGAGCCCCCGGCAAAACGCCTTGGCGTTGTACGCATCCGCTATGAGCGCGAGCGGAACGATCGAGCGATCGAGCGCGATGACGGCATCGCAGAGATCCGCGGCACGAGACAGCTCTCCGCTATCCGCATCGATCATACACGAATACAGCATCATCCTCGCGAGCGACGTTCGGCGCGCGAGCGAGCGCCCAATATCGACCGCGGCATCGATATCGGCACGCGCTTCGGCGAGGCGCCGTAATCCACGGCGGGCGATCGAACGCGATGCCAGGGCCTCGGAGATCGCATCCCGATCGCCGACGATCTTCGCGGCCTCGAGCGACGCCGTCGCATATCTTTCCGATTCCTCGAACTTGGCGAGGGCGTAGGCCTTCTGCGCCGCCGCGTAGTTCGTGCGCGCGATCAGCGACGCGTTGCCGTCTTCCGAGGAACCCAATTCCATGGCCCGCGCGAGCAGCTCCGAGCCCTCGCCGGCTTCGCCGCCGTGAAAGAGCATCTGCGCCAGATGGCACAGCAACTCCACGGTTTCCACGGCGGGCGTCCGGGCGTCGACGAGCGCGAGGCCCGCGCGCGCGTCGGCGATCGCCTCGTCGCGGCGATCCGCGAGCATACCGAGGCGCGTGCGCGCGATGGCGAGGCCGATGCCGCGCTGCTCCCGGACGAGCGGATGATTCGAAAGCGCTTCAACCGCCGACTCGGCCTCGACGACGTCGCGCGCGCGCAGGGCGCGCTCCGCGCGGCACTCGAGTAACCGCAGCCGCGCGTTCTCGTCGAGATCCGCGGCGTAGCCGGCCATCGCGGCGAGATCTTCGGCTTCACCTTGCGCATCGCCGAGCCTTGCGCGTAACGATTGGCGCGCCACGAGCGTCTCGAAGCGCTCCGAGGGCTCGGTCGCTAGCTTCAGCGAATGCTCCAGCAGCGCAGCCGCTTCTTCGTTCGCATACGAACGCAGCGCGAAATCCGCCGCGGTGCGATACCAACGTGCCGCTTCCGCCGCGGAATTCGCGGCGTCGAAGTGGCGCGCGATGTCGATCGCCGCGCCGCCGGCTCCGCTGTAGTGCTGCTCGAGAACCCGCGCGATCCGGCGGTGGCGCCGGCGGCGCTTGTCCGCGGGGATGCGCTCGTAGATAGCGTTGCGGATGAGGTGATGGCGAAAGGTATAGTCGAACGACGTTCGCCCGGTCGTCTCAGCCAGAAAATGCTCGTCGATCAGTTGTCCGATCCCGTCGAGGAGCGTCGCTTCATCGAGTCCGCACACGGAGCGCAGCACGTCGAGCGTGAATCGTTCGCCGATGTTTGCGGCGACGCTCGCCACATCGACCACGGCTTCGTCCATCCGCTCGACGCGCGCGTTGATCATGTCGGCAACCGCATCCGATTCGCGCGGAAGCTTTCCCCCGGCCCCGGCGAAACCAACCATTCCCTCGATGAGATAGAAGGCGTTGCCCTCCGAAAACCGCGCGAGTTCCTCGACCGTCGCGTCGTCGAAAGCCTGCGCGCGCGGCATCGAACGCACGATCGCACGCGCGTCCTCCGTTGAGAGGCGCGCGAGCGGAAGCGCGCTCGCGAGTTCGCTTGCCACGAGTTCGCGACGCACGTTCGCGTGCGCCTCGCCGATCGATTCTTCGCGTAGCGTCGCGACGATGAGCACGCGCGATTTCGCGGCCGCGCCGGCCAGTGCTTGTAAGGCAGCGAGCGTCGAAGGACGTGCCCAATGGACGTCTTCCAGCACGAGCAGTAACGGGCGCGTGCGCGCGAGCGCGGAGACGTAGTGAGCGAGCGAGGCAAAGAGGCGCGTCTGCTCGTGCTCTACGTCGCTCGAACGGGTCGCGGTCGGTCGCGGCGCCGGCAGCGGGGAGAGCCCCGGCAGGAGGCGCTCTAGGCTTCTGCGGGTCGCCGGATCCGCGTGGACGCTCGTGAGCAACGGCACCGCGTTGCCGAGCGCGGTCGAAATCGCCTCGTACGGGAGGCGCTCCGGCGCCGACGTGTGCCCGGCCAGCACGCGCCCGCCCTGCCGTTCGGCGACGAGCGCGAGTTCTTCCACGAGGCGCGATTTCCCAATTCCCGCTTCGCCGCTAACGAACAGCGTCGTGCCGACGCCGCGCATCGCCCGGTGCCACAGACCGACGGCCGTTTGCAGTTCCTTGCTGCGACCGACGAACGCCGGCGTAAAACCGGCCATGCGCTGCTCGCGCTCGCCGGATCCGCCGGCGGGTTCGTTCTCGGAGCCGCTCGGCTCGCCGCGCGATATCGAAAAGCGCAGCGCCTCCGTTTCCGGCATCAACCCGACGCCGAGTTCCTCGCGATAGAGCTTCGCGTATCGTTCCGCTTCGTGCAGCGCCCCGGCCCGATCGCCGCTTTCATAACGTAGCGAGATCAGCGTACGGACGACGTCTTCGCGGAAAGGATCCTCAGTCAAGATCCGGCCGGCATAGCCGATCGCCGTTTCGTACTCGTGGGTGCTGCGCGCACCGGCGAGCAGCCGTCCGAGGGCAGCCGCGTTGGCGGCGCGCAGCCGCTCGCGGTCCGCAAAGATCCATTCGTCCTCGAGCCCGTCGAGCAGATCACCGCGGTACAATGTGACGGCTGAGCGGACGCCCACCGGGTTACCTTCGGCCACCAATCGCTCGAAATCGTCGATATCGAGCCAGACGCCGGCCGCCTCGTTCCAGCAGAGTTCCGTTTGATCGGCCAGGATCCACGGCTCGGGGCCCGCCTCGGGCAGCGCCTTGACGGCTCGATGGAGCTCCCGCCGCAGCGCGGCCCGCGCAGTCGCATCATCATCGTCAGGCCAAATCGCGAGCGTCACCGCCCCGCGCGAGACGGGGGCTCGCCGCTTGAGGATCAGGTAGCAGGTAAGGGCGAGAGCGCGCCGGCTCGCCGCAAAGCGAAACGGCCGCCCGAAATGAAAGAACTGTGGCTGACCGAGAAGACAAACTGCGAGCGGCTTATCATCCCTGAGCGTCACCATAGGGCCTTTCGGCACGAGTCTGCTGGTTCTTCGCGCCGGGCCGCGCTTGCAACACTCTGGAGACGCCGGCGCGCTATCATGCAATCATGCCCGAAAAAGACGGCGGCCGTTCCGAACTCGTCTATCTCGTGCGCCTCTGGAGCGAGCGTCCGGGCCTGTGGCGTGCGAGCGTGGAGGACATCGCCACGCACGAGCGCGTCTACGTGCGCGGGCCGCAGGAGGTCGGCGACGTGCTCGCTCTGCGCTGCGGTTTCGACCCGGCGCCCGAGCCCGGAACGTAAAAGGGACCGGCGCTTGCCGATCCCCCTTTTGTCCTTACGGAAGCGGAACTCGCTTTAGTTGTTGCTGACGCCCGCGACGGCGGTCTTCTGCATTTCTTCCATGCGCTTGCTGATGTCTTCGAATTGCTGCGTCGCGGTGTCCTTGACGTAGTTGAGGTTCGAAAGACCGGTGTCGACGGCGCCCTTGAACGAGGCCGTGTAGGACTCCTGGAATTTGGCCGACTGCGCGGCGAACTTCTCGGCGAACTCGGCGGCCTTCTGGCCGTTGTTCTGCATCTCGGCGACCGTCAACGACACGAGCTTGCTGATGCGGTCGAAGTTATCTTGAACCGCTGCTTCGAGCGCGGCGGTCGAGTACGGACGGGACGCGATCTCCCAGACCGACTTCGAATAGTCGAGGGCGCGCTTGTTGGCAGCGGCGTACGCCTCAACGAACAGGCTGTAGGTGTGGCTCGAGAGCTCCACGTAACCGGCGGTCGTGCTCTTGGGGGCGGTCGTTTCTTTGGATGCCATTATGGTTTCTTCTCCTCGTCGTGCTTGGAAGGCGGGTCAAGTTTTCCCCACGTTCCGGTGTAGAGGCTGAAGAACGCATCGAGATTGGTCCGGTACTGCTGTAAGGCTGAGCTCCACAGCGCGAGGGCGTCTTTGCCGCCGTCGGTGAGCGTGTAGATGCGCCGTGCCGGACCTTGCTCTTTCGGATCCCACCAGGACGTGATGTAGCCATCGCGCTCCAATTGACGGAGCGCCCGATACACGGTCCCAGGATCCGATACGACCGCGAAGTTCTCTTTGAGTGCCTTCATGATCTCGTACCCGTGCAGGTTGAGATCCTTGAGCATCACGAGCAGCCACGCCATCAGATAATTCTTCGGAGTACCGCGCGGGGGTAAACCCGCGTCGGCCTTGCCATGTGGCGATTCGAGATGGTCTTCGTGACCGTTTTCGTCCGGGGAGAGCCCCCGGCTGCCAATAGCGTTCTTCATGCCGATAGATGCATTCTACACATAGATGGACCCTTTGTCAAGAATAACCTCCTCGGGTAGGAGGCAAGCATCCCGAGAAAAACAAACCGCGCCGGGCGTATGGGGCGCTCCGGGCGCAAAAATTTCGAAAATCTCCCCATATCTGGGTATCTTCTTTAGAGGCCTCCGGACCCCCGCACGAATCCGTGCGGTTCCCGCAAAAAAAGTGCCGCCGCGGAAACCTACACGAGAATCGGCATCGTCGGGAACGTTCCCGCGATCACGTCCTTCGTCGGGCGGCCGAACCATTTCTCGATCACGGTCGCATAGACGCTGCGAAAATCGACGTTGAAGGTCGCGTCGCCGTTATCCAGGGTATCGAGCGAGGGGTGCTCGCCGTACAGCCCCCCGCGTAGACCGCCGCCGATCAGGAACATCGGTGCCGCTTCGCCGTGATCGGTGCCGCGGCTCGCGTTCTCGGCCACCCGCCGTCCGAATTCCGAAAAGGTCATCGTCAAGACGCGCTTGTCGTTGCCGTGTGCGGCCAGGTCGTCGTAAAACGCCTTCACACCGTCGGAGAATTCGCCGAGCAATCGATCTTGCGTGCCTTTTTGGGCGGCGTGCGTATCGAACGATCCGTGCTGCACGTAGATGACGCGCGTCCCTAGCCGGCTGCCGATGATCTGCGCCGCGAGTGCGAGGCTGCGTCCCAGCGGCGTGGCCGGGTATGACGCACTCGTCGTGTAGCCGGCGATCAATTTCGGCAACTCTTCGGAACCGCGCTGCGCGTGATCTTCGATCGTCGCGACCGTCGAAAGGTAGGGCGAGCTGAACGGCACGCCCGCGTTTCGATCGATCGCCGCGAACGCGCCGCGCTGGCTCGCGTTGCGATCGCTCGATAAGCCGAACCCGGCGAGCGCGGCGACCGCGGGCACGTCGACGCGGCGTGCGATCATCAGCTCGGGCAACACGGGCGCGAGCGCGACCGCATTGAAGAGATTGTTCTCGGGAAGCTCCGCGTTATCGAGATAGCGTCCGACCCATCCCGTCGTCTCGTAATGTTCGGGCTCGGCCGTCTGCCAAATTTCGGTGGAGCGGAAATGCGAGTGGTCGGGCGAGGGATAGCCGGCGCCTTGTACCACGGCCACGTTGCCCGCATCGTACATGCTCTTGAAGGATTTCATCACCGGGTTGAACCCGACGTTGCGATCGATCTGCAGCACGTCGCCCGGAGCGATCCCGAGCGTCGGACGATACTTGTAGTACTCCGGCATGCCATGCGGCACGACCGTGTTGAGCCCGTCGTTACCGCCCTGCATGTTAATGACAACGAGCACGCGATCGTCGGCACCGCCGGGAAGCCCGGGCAACGGCGCCTGCGCCAGCGCCGCGCCGAAAAGATTTTGCGCGTTCGCCGCCACGCTGAGTCCGGCCAGCGAACCGATGAGAAAACGTCTACGTTGCATCGAACATTCCTAACTGAGCTGGTAGGCGGGCATCGCCATCGTAAGGTAGGCGGCGCCGTGCATCCGCTCTTCAAAGTTTTCGCCCGAGAGCGCCCCGCCGGCCGAGGTGCCTTGGCCGTCGAGATACTCCGCAACGCCCGCGAGTGAAGACGAACTCGCGTCGCCCTGAAGAATGGTTCTGGCGAGCCGGAACGTCGCATCGTTCGCGCTCGTTGGACCACCTTGCGTCAGCCAGCTGTCGGATTGTTTCATTTCCGGCGCGGCCATCAGCGAGCTTGCGAAATTCTCGCGCGCGATCACCGTCTGCGTGTTGAGCCACTGCGAACCGCCGTCCCAACCCTTGACGCTCGGCGGGTGAAACGGCAGTTGCCCCATCCGGTTGAGCGCTCCGACGACCGGCGGCTTCGTTTGCGTGATGCCGAAGAGCTGGTAGGTGCCGATCACGAATTCGACGGGACTCTTCACGAGCGCTCGATAGGCGCGCTCCGAGTAAAAGACGTTCGAACGCAAGAGCGTCGACATCACCGGCAACATGACGAAAGCGTTCTTGCGAATCAACGCGGCTACCGCATCGACCAGTTCCGGTTCCGGATCGCTGTAGACGAAGAAAGCGAGCAGCTTGGACGCGAAGAGTTTTGGCGCGGCGGTTTGCCGGAAGATGATCTCGATGATATCGTCGCCGTTGAAATTTCCGGTTTGGCCGAGGAACGTCTTCGGGCCGTCGTCGTGCTGACGGTCGTTGAAGTAAAACTGCCCGCTTTGCCGGTCGAACGTGAAGCCCGTAAACGCGCGGGCGCTCTCGCGCACGTCGGTTTCGGTGTAGTTGCCGATACCTAGTGTGAAGAGCTCCATCAATTCGCGCGCGAAGTTCTCGTTCGGATGGGCTTTGACGCTGTGCGCGTTATCGAGCCACTTGAGCATCGCCCGATCGCGCGCGACGTAGTGCGTGAGCTCGCGCCAATTGCCGAGCGCGTACCGGCGCAGCAGTTCGTTCTGCACGACGATATCGAGTCCGTAAATGTCCTTCGTGCTCTGAGCGGTCGCGAAATGACCGTGCAGGAACAACGTCATCTTCTCTTGCAGCGGTGCCGGCGTGGCGAGCATGCGGTCGAGCCACCACGACACGTTGGCGAGCTGCTGTTGTTTGCGCAGTTCGCGCCGCTGGTCCTTATCCACCATCGCGGCCATGCCCGGCGTTTCGTCGTCGATCAGCTGCGGCTCGGGATAGCCGTCGGTCGGCGGAAAGTGGACGAGTGCCGCGACCGCATCCGCACACGAAAGGCCGGCGTAGCGCTGCACGTCGCTCGGCGACCCGCCGAAGCCGGCGCGGCGCAAAAGATGCGCGGCGAGCCGCGACGACCAGGCACCTTGGTAGGCGGCGAGCGGTTCGGCCGGGAGAATACCGGCAGGGCGGAACGTAGAAGGGGCGGCCGCGTTCATGACGAGACGATCATAGCGCGCCCAGGGCCGATTCGCAGTGTGTGGAGCGACAATTTAACCGCCGTCTAACGGCCAACCCAGGCTTTGTGGGACGTATATCACACTCAGGCGAAAGCGCCGACCGAGATGAAAACCCTCGAAACGCGCATCGACCGGGGCGGAGCCGATTTCGCCGCCAACTCCGCCCACATGCGGGCCGCGGTCCGGGATCTGCGCGAGCGCCTCACGCGCGTCTACGAAGGCGGCGGCGCGGTCGCGCTCGCGCGGCATCGCAAGCGCGGCAAAATGCCCGCGCGCGAACGCATCGATCGCCTGGCCGACCCGCTCACGCCGTTTCTCGAATTCTCGGCGCTGGCCGCCGACGGCGTCTACGCGGGCGACGACACACCGTGCGCGGGAATCATCAGCGGTATCGCGACGGTCGAAGGCCGGCACTGCGTCGTGATCGCAAACGACGCAACCG
>Ga0302325_10022035_pt1 | contig 13341 bp, 9 predicted proteins | sample Palsa_T0_2_FD_201948 | JGI IMG/M metagenome (GOLD analysis project Ga0302325, IMG submission 201948) | Peat permafrost microbial communities from Stordalen Mire near Abisko, Sweden - Palsa_T0_2 | ecosystem: Environmental > Terrestrial > Soil > Palsa > Peat permafrost | place: Sweden: Abisko... | reverse complement strand
CACCCGCGGGGTCGCGCCGGTGCCCAACGGGGTCAAGCTGCAGAAGTTCCTGCACGGCGGCTGGGAGACCAGGAACTTCGCCGAGACCACGCGGTTCTACACCGAAGCGCTCGGGTTCAAGGCCTCGGACTGGATCGGCGAGCAGGTCGGCTTCTTCCGGGCCGCCGACCACTTCCACCATTCGCTGGTGCTGATTAACAGCTCCCGGTCGGTGTTCAACCACTTCTGCGTCCAGGTCGAGTCCCTCGACGACGTGATGCGGGCCCGCAACAACGCGGTGAAGCACGGGGTCAAGCTGCGGGACGACCTGCTCAAGCACGCTCCCTCGGGCTCGATCGGCGTGTACCTCAAGGACGAGGAGCGCGGATTTGCCGTGGAGTTCTGCACCGGGCACCGTCAGATCGTGGACGCCGAGCACACGCCGCGCATCCTGCCCATGACCGCGGACACGGCGGATGTCTGGCTCTCGCCGCTGCCGGACAACCTGCCCGGTGACCTGCGCCCGCGTGAGGTGGACGAGATCGAGGCAATTCTTGACCAGCACCACCAGGCGCACCAGGAAAGCGTCGCCTGACATGACGATCCGGGCTCCCCTGGTCGTCGATGACCGCGAGCGCGGCCTGTTCCGCGTGCACCGGTCGGTCTTCGTGTCCGACGAGATCCTCCAGCGCGAACGGGAGGAGATCTTCGGCCGGTCATGGCTGTACGTGGGGCACGAGAGTGAGCTGCGCAAGCCCGGCGATTTCGTGACCCGGCGGGTCGGCGGGCGCACCGTCATCTTCAATCGTGACCGGCAAGGCACCGTCCGGGTCATGCTGAACACCTGCCGTCACCGCGGGGCCGAAGTCTGCCGCCTGACCTCGGGCAACGCCCGCATCTTTACCTGCTTTTACCATGGCTGGGCTTATGACAGCACGGGCAATCTGGTCAGTGTGCCCGATGGTGACTCCTACAGTGCCAGCTTCGACCGGCACGAACTCGGCCTGCATCAGCCGCGGGTCGAGTCCTACCGGGGCTTCGTCTTCACCAACTTCGGCCCGGATCCAGGGTCGTTGCTGGATTTCCTCGCCGACGCGCGCTATCTGATCGACCTGGTCGCCGACCAGTCCGAGACGGGCATGGAGATCGTAGCGGGCGTGCATCGCTATTCGATGCGCGCCAACTGGAAACTGCTGATGGAGAACAGCGTCGACGGCTATCACGGTCTCACCGTGCATCAGACGTACTTCGAGATGCTGATGAACCTCGGCATCACCCCGCCGGGGACCGACGGGAACCGGGAGACCGGCCGCGGGATCGACCTGCGCAACGGCCACGGGGTCGTGACCAACCCCGAGCTCGGCTCGCCCTTGATGTCCCCGGAGGTGGTCGTCGAGCGCGATGCTCACCGGGTGGCGCTGGCCGCCCGGCTCGGCGCGGAGCACGCTGGCCGCATCGCGATGACACGCAACCTCGGGATCTTCCCCAACTTCGTGATCGTCGACCTCAACTGGGGCATCCAGGTACGCACCATGTACCCGCTCGCGCCCGGGCACACCGAGATCACCGGCTGGCAGATCATGCCGTCCGACGACAGCGATTCGATGCGGCGTTACCGGCTGGGGAACGCGATGTCGTTCTGGGGCCCGGCCGGCCTGGCCACCCCCGACGACGTCGAGGGCCTCGAGCAATGCCAGCGCGGCTTTGCCTCCGTCAACGAGGTCGAGTGGTCCGATATCTCCCGGGGCATGGTCAAACCGACCCCGTCTATCGTGGACGAACTGCAGATGCGGGTGTTCTGGCGCGAGTGGAACAAGCGGATCACCGGCACCGGCTACGAAGCCGAAGGCCAGCCGTACGACGCCGGTTACCTGCGGTCCGACCAGGGCGCTCGCGGCACCACGCAGACGGGAGCATCGCGATGACCGACCTGGACCTGGCCACGGTGACCAACCTGACCCGCGCCGACGTCGAAGACTTCTTGTACCGCGAAGCCGCGCTGCTCGATGAGTGGCGTCTGGAAGAGTGGCTTGACCTGTTCACGCAGGACTGCGTGTACGAGATCCCGCCGCCGGACCTGCCGGACGCCGATACCGCGCGCTCGTTTTCACTGGTCCATGACGAACGGACGTTGCTCGAGCAGCGGGTCATCCGGTTGAAGAAGCCCACCGCGCACGCCGAGTTCCCGCACTCGCGCACCCGGCGGCAGATCACGAACGTGCGGATTCTCGGACACACGGGCGACGAGGTGATGTGCACGGCGAACTTCGCCGTCTATCGCATGCGTCATGGCATCGACGTCGTCTACATCGGCCGTTACGAGTACGTGCTCAAGGCCACCCCGGACGGCCTGAAGATCAAGCACCGCAAGGCGATCCTGGACCAGAGCGTCCTGGACCCGCAGGGCAAGGTCAGCATCATCTTGTGAGCTAAGCGCCGAGCATGCGCATGCCCCCGTCGACCGCGATCAGCTGGCCGGTGATGAAGCGCGCGCCCGGCCCGCACAAGAAGGCCAGCACCGGGCTCAGGTCCCGGCCGGCGTCACCGAACGCGCCGCCGAGCGGGACCAGCATCTTCATCCGCGCCTTGACCGTCTCCTCGGGGTCCGCCCCGGTCGCGCGGAAATAGTCGCGCAGCCGTTCGGCATTGGGTGTATCGACACAGGGCGCGACCGCGTTAACGGTGATCGCCGAGGCCGCCCACGCCCGCGCGGCCGATCTCGTCCAGGCGTGCACGGCGGCCTTGGCCATCGCGTAGTGCGACGAGATCGGCGAACCGGTGACTCCCTCGACCGAACCGAGGTTGACGATCGCGCCGCCGGACTGCCTCATCCAGGCGAACGCCGCCTGGTTGGTGAACACGGTGGCGTTCAAGTTGACGGCCATGATCGTGCTCAGCTCGGCTTCGCTGACGCCTTCGGGAGTCGCCGCGGCCCAGAGCCCGGCCGCGTGCAGCAGGACGTCGAGGCCGCCGAGCTGGCCGGCCAGCGCGGCGAACGCCGTATCGACCGCTTCCTTGTCGGTCAGGTCACACCGGTGCCAGCGGGCCGCGCTGGCGAGCTCGGGCGGCGGCGGGCTGTTGTGGTAGATGGCGCCGAGCTGCGCGCCGCGCTCTGACATCTCCCGGACCGCCGCCAGCCCGATCCCGGTCGCCGCCCCGGTGATGATGATCCTGCGTCCTGCCAGTTCCGCGGTCATGGGCGCAGACGGTACCCGGACCGGCGGCCGGCGCCGTCAAGCGGTATTCCACCCGGCAGAACAGGTTATGCACGTGCCGCGAACACCCTGGTATACGTTCCGGGTCTTGCTGACCTGACCGAGGAGGCAGCGTGAAGCTGCACACCGACCGGGTGGTCCTGATCACCGGAGCCGCCCAGGGGGCCGGCCGTGCGGTCGCGGTCACCTTCGCGCGCGAAGGGGCGGACATCATCGCCTGTGACACACAGGACGCTGACCGCGCCGCGCCGGAGCCGGACGCCGCGGGCGACCTCACCCAGACCGGGGAGCTCGTCTGGGCCAGCGGCGGCCGGTGTGTCCTGTGCCACGTGGACGTCCGCGATCAGGGCAGCCTGGACCGGGCCGTGCTGCGCGGCCTGGATACGTTCGGTCATATCGACGTGGCCGTGGCCAACGCCAACATCATGCACGCCCAGCCGTTCGCCGACATGGACGAGCGGACCTGGCAGGCCGTCATCGACGTCAACCTGTCCGGCGTCTGGCGCACGGCCAAGGCGGTGACCCCGCACATGGTGCAACGCCGTTCCGGGGTCTTCCTGGCCACCGGATCCCTGTGGCCCAGGTCCGGCCAGCGCGACCTGTCCGCCTACACCTCGGCCGAGCTCGGGCTGATCGGGCTGATGAGAAGCCTGGCCCTGGAGCTGGGTGAGTACGACATCCGGGTCAACACCGTGCTGTCAGCCATCGCGCGGACACCGGTCTCCGGCATCGACGTGCTCGATTTCCTCGGCGACGCCGAACCAGCCGGCCGATCCGGCGTTCCACCGCACCTGCTGCCGTTTTACCAGCGTGAGCCGCTGTCGCCGGACGCCATCGCCGAAGCCGTGTCCTGGCTGGCGTCGGCCAATGCCTCGCACGTCACCGGCGCGGAACTGCCGGTCGGAGCCGGCACGTTCTTCGCCGGCGCCCGGCCCGCCCCGGAACTCGGATAGCCGGGACCGGGCCGGCCACGTTCCGTTCGGCAGAACGTGTTGATTGAGCCGGTTGGCCAGCGATCATAACGTTGGCCAGCACCGCCCGACGCCTTCCGAGGTGCACATGACCCAGTTCATCGAGCTTGCGATCATCGGCCTGTGTACCGGGTCGCTTATCGCGATGTCCGCGCAGGGCGTGGTGCTCATCTACCGGGGCTCGGGCGTCCTGAACCTGGCCCACGCGGCCATGGGCGGCCTGGCCGCCTTCATTTACTGGGAGCTGCGGGACAACCACGGGCTGCCGTTCTTCCTCGCCCTGGTGTGCGGCGTCGCGGCGTCCGGGGTCTGCGGGCTGTTCATCCACTTCGTCGTGCTCCGGCCCATGCGCGAGGCATCGGCGGTGACCAAGCTGGTGGGTACGCTCGCCGTGCTGGTCGTCGTGCAGTCGGGATTGCAGCTGATCTTCGGGCCCGGGCAGCGGATCGCGCAGCCGGTCCTGCCGAGCGGCACGGTGAGCCTCGGGGGTGTCCACGTACCCGAGGACCTGCTGATCCTGCTGGGTATCTCCGCGGCGTTGACCGTTGCCCTGCAGGTCATCTACGCGCGGACCAAGTTCGGCATCGCGACCACCGCGACCGCCGAGAACCGCCGCGCCGCGTCGGCCCTGGGTCTGTCCCCGGGCCTCATCGCCGCGCTCAACTGGCTCTTCGGCGCCTGCCTGGCCGGCCTGGCCAGCGTGCTGCTGGCCCCCATCTTGCAGGTGCAGCTCACCACGCAAAGCGCGCTGATCGTGCCCGTGCTGGCCGCGGCGCTGCTGGGCAGCATGCGGTCGTTCTGGCTGACCTTCGTCGGCGGCGCGGTCATCGGCATCTCGCAGGCCCTGGTCGGCCGCTATGTACAGGCCCTCGGCTGGAGCGACGCCGTACCGTTCCTGGTTATCGTCCTGGTTATGGTCCTGCGCGGCCGCGGGCTGTCCGCTCGTCCGGAGGCGCGGGAGATCCGGCCCGGAGTAGGCAGCGGCCAGCTCCGCCTGTGGCCCGTCCTCGGGCTCGTCGTGGTGGCCGTGGTGCTCATTCAGTGGGTCGCGAACGTCAACTACCTGGACGCCATCATCCTCACGTTCTGCGTCGGCCTGGTGCTGCTGTCCAGCGTGGTCATCACCGGGTACGCGGGCCAGCTGTCACTGTGCCAGTTCGCGCTCGCGGGCACCGGCGCCGTCATCGCCGGCCTGCTCGCGGCCAAGCTGGGCTGGAATTTCGCGATCGCCTTGGTCGTCGCCGTGGTGGCGTCCTTCGTGGTCGGCCTGATCGTCGGCCTGCCCGCGCTGCGGGCCAGGGGGATCAACCTCGCCCTGGCCACCCTCGGCCTCGGCGCCGCCGTACAGAGCGTGCTCCTGGTCGACCCGAATTACACCGGCGGCCAGTTCATGACGATATCCAATCCGACGTTGTTCGGGTTCGACCTCAACGCCTTTACCAATCCGCGGGCCTACGCGACGTTCTGTTTGATCGTCCTGCTCATCTGCGCGGGCGCGGTGGCGAACCTGCGCCGCGGCACCGCGGGACGCAGGCTGCTGGCCGTGCGCTCGAATGAGCGGGCCGCCGCCGCGCAGGGCGTCAACGTGGTCGTCGCCAAGTTGTACGCGTTCGCCGTGTCCGCGTCCATCGCGGCGGCGGGCGGGGTCCTGCTGACCTTCCAGGAAACCTCGCTGACCTTCAACTCGCAGTTCACGCCGACCGCCTCGATCAACGGCGTGCTGTATTCGATCATCGGCGGCGTGGGCTACATTTTCGGGCCGATCCTCGGGTCTTTGGGTGAGCCAAACGGCATCGTGCCGACGATATTCGGCGCCCAGAGCGAGACCTTCGACCTCTGGCTGGCCGTCGTGCTCGGCCTGCTGACCATCCCGATAATCCAGCGCGCTCCCGACGGAGTGCTCATCAACTTCCGCAACGATGCCGTTGCGCTGGCCCGCCGCCTGCATCTGGTGCGGCAGGTCAGCGCCCGGCCGTCAGCCCAGACGGAACTGCCGGCTTCCGCGCGCGCCAGCGTCGCGCCCAGGACGCTGGAGATCGCCGGGCTCACCGTCTCCTACGGCGGTGTGGTGGCCTTGCGCGACTTCACCGCGGCGGTGCATCCGGGCCAGATCCTCGGCGTCATCGGGCCTAACGGGGCCGGCAAGACCACCATGATCGAGGCGCTGACCGGGTTCGTCCGCCCAAGTTCCGGGACGATCAAACTCGACGGCACCACCATCGACCGGTGGTCGGTCCACCGCCGCGTCCGCGGGGGCCTGGGCCGGACCTTCCAGAGCCTGGAGCTGTTCGACGACATGACGGTCGCCGAGAACCTGATGGCGGCCAGCGACAGCCAGCGGGTCGTTCCGTATCTCGCCGATCTGGTGTGGCCCCGCAAGCAGAGGTTCCCGGAGATCGCGGCCTCCGCCGTCCGCGAGTTCAGGCTCGAGCCCGAGCTCGGCAAGTACCCGACCGAGCTGTCCTACGGCAGCCGCCGGCTCGTCGCCATCGCGCGTGGCCTGGCGGCCGCGCCTTCGGTGCTCTGCCTGGACGAGCCGGCCGCCGGCTTGTCCGCCGTCGAGCGCCGGGAACTCGCCACCCTGCTGCGCAAGCTGGTCGACGAATGGGGTTTGTCCATCGTGCTGGTCGAGCACGACGTAGAGCTCGTCATGAAGGTGTGCGATCAGATCGTGGCCATCGACTTCGGCAACACGATCGCGACCGGGACCCCCGCTCAGGTGCGAAACGAACCGGCGGTCATAGCGGCGTACCTGGGCGATGACCACGCTGACGGCGCGGTGCCCGATCCCGGCTCCAGCGTCGTATCGGTCGACGGGGTAGAGCGATGAACGCCACGGCCGGGGCCGGCCTGGAGTGCCGTAACCTTGCCGCCGGCTACGGACCGGTGCCCGCCGTACACGACGTGAGCCTGTTCGTGCGGCCCGGCGAGATGGTGGCCATCCTCGGCCCGAATGGCGCCGGGAAGAGCACGACGCTGCTCGCCCTCGCCGGTGACCTGCCGCTCCAAGGCGGGGAGGTGTACGTCGACGGCCAGCGCGACACCCGTCCGTTGTACCAGCGGGCCCGGGCCGGGCTGGCTTTTGCCACCGAGGAGCGATCGGTATTCATGGGCTTGAACGTGCAGGACAATCTGCGGCTCGGCCGCGGGTCGGTCTCCTACGCGCTCGAGCTGGTGCCGGAGCTTCGCCCGCTGCTCCGCCGTCGCGTCGGGCTGCTGTCCGGCGGCGAGCAGCAGATGCTGACGCTGGCGCGCGCGCTGGCCTCACGGCCCAGCGTCCTGCTCGCCGACGAACTGTCCCTGGGGCTGGCCCCGCTCATCCTCGATCGGCTGCTGCAGCTGGCCCGCCGCGCGGCCGACGATGGCGTCGCGGTCCTGATCGTGGAGCAGCAAGCGCGCAAGGCGCTGCGTTACTGCGACCGTGGCTACGTACTCGCACGGGGCCGGGTCATGCTCGAGGGGACCGCCAGCGAGCTCCGGGAGCAGCTACCTGAGATCGAAGCTACCTACCTGGCCGCCGCCGCCCCCTCGGCTCCGCCCAGTTCAGCCGGACTCGACGCGGTCTGAGCCAGACCGCGAAAGCGGGGGCAGGCCCTCTCATGGGCCTGCCCTCGCCTTTCGGTTCCGGGCTCCTCGCTAACCGCCCATGGCAGCGGCAGCGCTTTGGAACGTCGGGTCGGTTACCTGGTACGTCCCGTTCTCGACCTGGAAGACGAGGTAATCGAGATTGACTTCGCGCTTGGCGGTCGCGATGGGGGACTTGGTCTGGAAGTTGAAGCTTCCGATCACGCCCTGTCCGTTGTAAGCGCCGAGCTGGTTGAAGGCGTTCAGCACGTTCTGGGCGGTTACCGGGGCGGTCATGTTGGTGATGGTGTCAAGCAGCAGACGTGTCCCCAGCCATGACGTGACCGCGAAACCGTCCACCACCTGCTTCGGCTCATACTTCGCCATCTCGGCCTTGAACTGGTTGAGCGTCGCGTTCATGGTGTCATTCACCGGCAGTACGGAGTCAGACAGGTAGATCCCGTCTGCCGCCTTGCCGAGCGCCTGGATGATGGGAGTCGGCATGGCGCCGGCGGTGTTGAAGAACTTCGCATCCGGCAGCGCGGCCCGCAAGGTGGGGATGGCCTTGGGCCCCTCGGGAACATCAAGCGAGAAGAAGACGCAGTCGGCGTGATAGGACACGGCGTCGGCGGCCGCCGCGGCGTAGGACGTATTGGGGGAGGGAGTCACGGTCTTCCCGACACTTGTCCCGTGGGAGGCGTACTTGAAACCCGCGGCGAAGGCGGCGCCGGTGAGTTCGGACGGGGAACTGTCGCTCACGATCATGTACGGCCGCTTGCACCCCGCCGTTTGCGCCGCGTACACGGCCAGTCCCGAGGCGCTGGACTCCCCGCCGCCGACCATCGGGAAGGAGATCGGGCTGTTGAGCTCGCCCGGGCTGAGGGGGCGTTCGCCGGTGTAGACCAGGTTGGCCGCCTGCAGGTCACCGGTGATCGTCTCACCCACCGTAGAAATGCCGCCGATGACGCCGACGGCGCCCGCGGATGTCATCTGACGTACGCAGACCACCGCCTGGCTGGTGCTGGCTTGGTCGTTGCAGACGCTCAGCGTCACCTTGGCCCCGTGGATTCCTCCCGCCGCGTTGACCGCGTCGACCTCGGCCTGGGCCGCCGCGGCCGTCTCAGGAAAACTGTAGGTCGCGGACTGAAGGGATCCGATGAAGCCAATCGTGATTGGTTTGCCACTGCTGGTGCTGGCGCTGGCGCCGGCGGCACTGCCGCTAGTGGTACTACTGCTGCCGCTAGATGAGCACGCGGTGACAAGGACCGCTGCGAATATCGCCGCGCTGCTGCTGATCCAGATTCTTCGCTTAGCCACGGAGCCTCTCTCTCTGCCAGGTGGTCCGTATCGGTATGATTTAGCGGTATTGAGTCAGCCGTCCGGAACCGGTGATCAATCGTCGCCCGTATACAGCCGGGCAGCGCGTACCGTGTTCCCGCAACCTAGTTGCTGAGCTGCTAAAACCTGACCTGGTTGTTCTATAGGCTGGAACTCGGGTGAGCGGGCCGCCAAATCACGCTGACTGTGTAATCACAAGGTCACGCCGTTATGGATCTGATATGGCTCCTTGGTCGAATCGCAATGTAGCTCGCATGGTTGGGGTCCGCTAGGCGGAACCGGCTTATTTGTCGGCGCTGCCCGCCTCACCACAATGAACGAGATCCGGTAATCTCGATTAGGAGTTCAGTTGCCCTGGGGTGTTATCGATGACCAGTCAGTGGCAGAGGCGCGTAACCTCATCGGCGTAGAGCTGACGAATTCCCGAACGGGTTGGAATACCGAGGCCAGCGCCGACAACATCCGCCAGTATGTCTGGGGGGTGGGCGACGAGAATCCGCTGTATCTCGACGACGACTACGGCCGGGCGAGCATCTGGGGGACCCGGCTGGCTCCCGGCAGTTTCCTGCACAGCATCCGCAGCACGGTGGTTGCTCCGAAGCTGCCCGGGGTGCAGTGGATCTTTGCGGGCGTGGGCTGGACCTTCTTCCGCCCGCTGGTCCTCGGTGACCGCTTCACCACCCGGGCCCGCCTGGTTGACGTGCAGGAGAAGAGCGGGCGGATGGCCGACCGGTGGATCTTGCAGACCGGCCAGATCGACTATCTCGATGCGGACGGCGAGCTGGTCGCCACCGCCGGCTCCTCGATCGCCCGCACCCCGCGCGGCGAGGCGCTCGTCGCGGCCGGATCCAAGCGCAGTGGCGCCGCCCCGGTCACCGAGTACAGCCCGCAGGAACTGGACTTCATCGCGGACTCCATGCTCGCCGAGATCGCGCGCGGGGGCACGCCGTTGTGGTTCGAGGACGTGACCGTGGGCCAGGAACTTCCGACCATGCTGCGCGGCCCGCTGACCCAGACCGACCTCATCGCCTGGTACTGCGGCACGATGGGCCAGGAGATCTACGGTGGCCCGCTCAAGCGGGGCCTGCGCTACCGCGCCGCGCACCCCGACTACCTGACCGATGAGGTCACCGGGCAGAAACTCTCCGCCGGCCGTGGACATGTGGAGCCCGCCGCGGGCGTCGCCGTCGGGATGGGCGGCGGGTACGATCTCGGGCCGATGAGGCTCAACTGGATCGAGCAGTCGGTCACGAACTGGATGGGCGACGCCGGCTTTATCCACCAGCTGGACATCACCCTGCGGCGGCCCAACAACCTGGGGCAGACCTCCCGGATCGACGTCGAGGTGGTGTCCAAGAGCGAGGTCGGCGACTACGGGATCGTCGAACTCGCGGCCCGGGTGCAGAACTGGGAGCATCAGCTCACCGCCCGCGGGCGGGCCGCGGTGGTGCTCCCGCTGCGCGCGTCCGGGCAGCAGGGGGCGCGGACTCCGGTCTGCGCCGCGACCGCGGCGCTGGTGCGGCAGGCCGGCACCCAGCCCGCGCGCGACGCCGGCCAGCCATGAACCAGAACCACCCCGCGCCGTCGGCGCCCGCCTGGCCGCGCGACGCCGCACCGCTGTCGGGCGTGCGGGTGACCGAGGCGGGCGACGCCATCGCGCTCCGCTACGCAGGCCGCCTGCTGGCCGAGCTCGGCGCATCGGTCGCCATCGCGTCGTCGCGACCGAGCCCGGCGCAGGACAGCAGAACGCGGTCGGTCGACGCCTACCTCGACCAGGACAAGCACGCGGCCACCCCGGAGGCGATCGCGGCCAGCGACATCGTGCTGGACTCGGACCCGTCGGGCCTCGGTGGCCTGGAACTGCCCGGCGCGGTGGTGCGCGTCATCGTCTCGCCGTTCGGGTCTACCGGGCCTTACCGTCATTACCACGGTACCGACTTCACCCTCAGTACGTTTTCCGGGCTCGGCCGTTCAGTGGGCAGCCCGGACCGCAGCCCCCTGGTGCCGGCCGGACTGCCGGCCTCGCTGCAGGCCGGGGTCAGCGCCGCGGCCGGCGCGCTGTGCGCGCTTCGCCACCGGGACGCGACGGGACAGGGCCAGACGGCCGACGTCGCGGTCTTCCAGACGCTCGCGACGGTGCACGCGGGCGGCCTGTACACGCTGTTCGAGTTCGGCGGGCCCGCCGACCACCGGCAAGGGCGCCGGCGGCTGGCCCCCTACCCGTTCGCCATGTTCGACTGCCGGGACGGCCAGGTCATCATCGACGCGATCGTCGGGCGCGAGTGGAAGCGCCTGATCGAGGCCATGGGCTCACCGGAGTGGGCCAGCCGGGAGCGCTACCGCGACCGGCGCCGGCTCGGCACCGAGCTTTACGCGGAAGCCGACGCGCTCATGGCGCCGTGGCTGATGGCCCACACCCGCGAGGAAATCTTCCAGGTCGGCAAGGAATACCGGATCCCGATTGCCCCGGTCCGCACCGTCCCGGAGGTGATTTCCAGCGAGCAGCTGGCCGCCCGGAAGTTCTTCATCCCGGACCGGCGCGGCCGGATCGACCTCCGCCTGCCGTTCGTGGTAACCGAACCGTTCGTGGTGACCGATCCAAGCGCTGGCGCCCCGGCCGCCGAGACCGGTGCCCCTCCCACGCTCACCTCGCCCGGCGGCTCCGGCACCCCCGGCGGCGCCGCCCTGGCCGGGGTCCGGGTGCTGGACCTGGGCCGCGTGGTCGCGGCCCCGCTCGTCGGCGCGATGCTGGCCGACCTGGGCGCCGAGGTCATCAAGATCGAGTCGAGCAGCCATCTTGACCCCGGCCGGATGGGCCGTCCCATCCTGCCTGAGCTGCTCGATGAGGCCGACCGCGGCGGCCACGTCAACCTGATGGCCGTGTTCCACAACGTGAACCGGGGCAAGCGGAGCCTCACCCTGGACCTGTCCAGGCCCGCGGCTCGTGACGTCATCCTGCGCCTGGCTGAGTCATCGGACGTGATCATAGAAAACTTCCGCCCGGGGACGATGGAGGCCTTCGGCCTCGGCTACGACGAGCTGCGAGCCCGTAATCCCCGGATCGTCTTGGTGCGCGTGTCAGGTACCGGGCAGAACGGCCCCGATCGCGACGTGCTGACCTACGCGGGACACGCGGTGGCCATGGGCGGCATGGCCGGCCTGACCGGGTACGCCGCGGACGCCCCGCTCGGGCTGGCCGGTTCTAACTTCGGCGACGCCAACGCGGCCATGTACGCCCTGCTCGGCACGATCGCGGCCCTGCGCCGCGTGCGCCAGTCCGGCCGGGGGTGTGAGCTGGACGTGTCGATGGTCGAGTGCGCGGCCCGGCACCTGGGCCCGGAGATCATCGCCTATGACCGGGAGGACGTCACTCCGGGGATCCGCGGCAACGGCGACGACCTGGGTTTCCTGCAGGGCATGTACCCCTGCGCCGGCTCCGGTGATGACTGGATCGCGATCTCCGTCGGCTCCGGCGACCAGTGGCGCGCGCTGGGCCAGGTGCTTGACCTCGACCAGGAGATGCCGTCCCCGGTCAGTCCGGGGGAGCGCAGCGACCTGCGCGAACAGGCCGACGCGCGCATCGCCGAGCGCACGGCCGTGCGGGACAAGATCGAACTGTTCCACGCGCTGCAGGCCGCGGGGGTGCCTGCCGCCCCCGCGCTGGGCGTGGACGAGCAGGTTTTCGATCCGCACGTCCGTTCCCGTGACGTCATCCGGGCGGTGCAGCACCCGGTGGCCGGGGAGGAGTGGTTGTTCGGCTTTCCGTTCCAGCTCAGCGCCACGCCGCTGGAGATCAGGGCCGCGGCTCCCGATCTGGGCGCGCACACCGACGAGGTGCTGGCCGAAGCCGGTTACGGCCCGCGGGAGATCGCCGACCTGCGCCGGGCCGGGGCGGTCGAGTAGCGGCCCGCGCCGCGCCGGTCAGTACTCGGCCCGCAGGCCCGGGCCGAACGGCAGCCCGGGCGACCTGACGCTGCGCCCGCCGATGTTCCTGGTCAAGAAGAAGTCCCGGTCCAGCAGGGTCGGCGCCTCGAGCACTTCGCTCGGCCGCCGGACCAGCCCGGCCGGCACGTCGGCGGCGCCCGTGGCCGCCAGCACGGTGGCCACGGGCCGGGCCCGGCACCAGGCGTTCAGCGCCTCGGCGATCGGTTCCCGGTTCGCCGAACGCAGCACGCCGTTGGCGAATCGCTCGTCGTCGAGCCATTCCGGCTTGCCGATCATGCGGCACAGCCCGTGCCACTGACGCTCCTCGATGATGAACATGGCCACGTATC
>Ga0302325_10022034_pt1 | contig 13341 bp, 8 predicted proteins | sample Palsa_T0_2_FD_201948 | JGI IMG/M metagenome (GOLD analysis project Ga0302325, IMG submission 201948) | Peat permafrost microbial communities from Stordalen Mire near Abisko, Sweden - Palsa_T0_2 | ecosystem: Environmental > Terrestrial > Soil > Palsa > Peat permafrost | place: Sweden: Abisko... | reverse complement strand
GTATTCCCGGCTCGCTGGGCACCAACCCGCTGCCGGGCCTTGCCGTAGGCGATTCGGGCTCGCCCGCGGGTGGGATTCTCGACGACTTCTCTGTCCAATTCCTCATCACGGCTGTGGAAGCTTCCTCGCGCCTCAGCGTCGTGCATGCCCCGCGTGTGACCCTGCAAAACGGCCAGGGCGCTACGGTTTACCAGTACACGTATCTCCCGTACGTATCGAGCCTCAACGTCTCCGTGGCCACGGGCGCGGCCATCGCGGCGCCGGTCATTTCCTACGCGCAGGACGGTGTGCAGCTTGTCATCGAGCGGGCGCTGGTCAGCGCGGACCACAAATACGTCACCCTCGACATCGACCCGCAACTGGACGCGTTCCTCGGATTCAATGAATTCACGTTCGAAGTTGCGGCAAGCGCCTCTTCGCAGCCCAGTAACAATAACAATGTAGGTTACGGCGGATTTGTCGCTCCCACGCTGACCATTCAGGAAGCAACCGAGCAGCGCACCGAAGTTCGTACCCGAGTGACCGTCCCCGACGGCGGAACGCTGATGCTGGGCGGTGTGACCATCGCCGGCGAGGTGAACCTGGAGGCCGGTGTCCCGGGCTTGTCCAAGATTCCGTTCCTCAAGCGGTTGACGACCAACTCATCGGAATCCAACGACGAGCAGATCCTGCTCATCCTGGTCAAGCCGACGATTCTCATCAGCAAGGAGATCGAAGCCAAGAACTTCCCGCTTCTGACCAGCGCCAATAACAAATAAGGTTGGGCAAGTGAGGTTCTGATCGAACGGAAGCATCTGCCGATCATCGCCTGCGGAACTCTTCTGGCGGCGCACGCATTGCTCCTCACTTACTCGGCGGCGCGCAATTCCGCGACTTTTGATGAGCCGGCCCATCTCGCCGCCGGTGTCGCGTACTGGCAGCACCACGATTTTTCGATTTATGATCTGAGCCCGCCGCTGGTGCGCCTGTGGGCGGCGATTCCCGCCCTGTGGGATGGCGCCCATTCCCCCCCGGCGGCCATCGCCGATGCATATCCGCCGCTGGAGCGCCACTGGCGCTACGCCGATGCGTTCGTTGCCGCCAATCTCGATCGATTCTCGCACCTGCTGTTCGTCTCGCGGCTGGCCATTGTCCTGATCTCCTGCGTTTCCGGCTGGATCACGTTTCGCTGGGCGGGACGGCTTTACGGCCCGCGCAGCGCCACCGCCGCGTGCGCGATGTATTGCCTGAACCCCAGCGTGCTGGCCAACGGATCGCTGGTGACGACCGATTGCGGCACGGCCGCGGCCATGCTCGCCTCATGCTGGCTCTGGTGGCGCTTCTGCAGGTCCCCCTCCTGGTCCAGGTGGCTGCTGGCCTGCATGGCGCTGCTGGCGGCTCATCTGTGCAAATTCACGGCCGTACTGCTGTGGCCCATGATGCTGGCGATGGCGCTGCCGTTCATTCCGTGGCGAACGCCGCGATTGCGCTGGCTGCTGCCGGGCGCGTGGCTGCTGCTGGCGGTCGCCATCGTGGTGCTGCTGAACGCCGTTTATGGATTTCACGGCTCCGGCCGATCGATCGGGTCGTTCGATTTCAATTCCAGTTTCATGCGCCGGATTCAGCATGCGATTCCCGCGGCAGTCCCCTCGCCGCTGCCGGCGCGGCTGCTGGAGGGCCTCGATTCCCAGAAAAGCGACACCGAAGCCGGATACCAGGGCTTTCTGTTCGGCTATATCTACCGCGGGGCGCGCTGGTACTACTTTCCCGCGGCGCTGCTGTGCAAACTTCCGATTGCCATGCTGCTTCTGGCCGCGGCGGCGGCTGCCTCCAAGCTGGCCATCCGCGGCAGCGCGCCGCCGGCGCGGGGGGCGGGCGAGCGCAGCCTTTTCCTCGGCCTGGTTGTCTTTGCCATCGGGGTTATGGCGCTGGGCGATTTGAATATCGGCACGCGATATTTCCTGCCCGCTTTTCCGCTGGCGATCATACTGATTTCACGCATCTGGTCCGTTGATCGGCCGGCCTCGGCGAAGACGCGCTCGCTGATGCCCTATCTGCGCGATGCCCTGCTGGGGGTCCTCGCTTTCGAAACCCTCTGGGTCTGCCCGCGATTTCTCACGTTCGTCAACTTCGCGGTGGGGGGGCCGTCCAACGGCTGGCGGCTGCTCAGCGATTCCGATTACGACTGGGGCCAGGGGCTCATCGATCTGCGCGACTGGATGAACGATCAGAAAATTGACAGCGTGGCCCTGGCCTATTTCGGGTTCGTCGATCCCCGTGCGTACGGAATCCACTATACGCCGCTGACGCATCCCGGGGATGCGCGCTTCGTCGCGGTGAGCAGTTATTTTCTGGACGGGCTGGAAAACCGCATTTCGCTCGGTTCGGGCAGGCGCTCGTGGATCGTGCTCCCGTTTTACCGCGAGCTGCAGACGAAAACTCCCGTCGCGGTGGTGGGGCACACGATCTTCATTTATTCGGTGCTCGATATCGAATCGGCCTCGATCCAGCGCGGCGAATCGCCGCCGCTGGGACCGTAAATCAGCCGCCGATCCTGCTCCGCCTGGCGCGGCACGAGCAATCGAATGCCAAACCGGCCGGTTTGCAGCGGCTCATCTCCCAATTCCAGCGACGGAACCTGCGCTTCCTGGTAATTCGCCTCGATCCACGCCAGCAGTTTCTGGCCGTAATCTCTGCCGAAAAATCGCTCGCCGAACTCGCTGGTGTCCTTGTGCACGAGAAAAATATAATCCGGGGGGGAGGCCGCCATCGCCTGCAGCATCCGGTCTTCTCCGAACAGCAGCAAATCCGGCGGATTGAAATTCACAAACCGCGTGGGGGCGTTTCGCCGGGCCAGGTAATTGATCATGATCCCCTCGGGAAAGCAGGCGAGAGTTTTTTCAGGCGGAATCTGCTGGGCGAGCAGGACGGCGTTGTTAACGCAATTGCCGCGCACGGAGTCGGCCCAGAATTGATCGGCGCCGTTCCCCACGGAAACGGTCAGCCGCCCCATCGCGGTGGCGGAAATTCCCAGATGAATCCAGACGACGACGATCCAGGCGCCGCCGATTCCCGCGACAAACGCCGCGCCGCTGCCGCCACGGCGGCCGATCCACGCCGGAATCCAGCCGAAAAGCGCCATCACCACCATCATCGTTGCCGGCATAGCCAGCCAGCAGCCATAGTGGGCAATTCTCGCGTAGAGAATAATTTTCCCCATCAGCAGCAGGCTGAAGACGCCGAAGATCGCCGCGAGCATGGCAGTATCGCCGGGAGTTCGGCGGGAGAATTGGACGATGGAAACGGCAATGATGATCGCCACCGCCGCCGGAAGCGGGCGAAACATCGAGATCCAATCGACATGCCGCCAATTGAAGCGGACGAAGATCGCGCCGATGAAAAGCGCGATCGCCAGGGCCGCAGTGCTTCGCCCGGGTTTTGGCAAAATCGCCCAGGAGGCAAAGCCCGCGACGGGGATGCACCACGCCAGCGTCCACCCCGCGAGAAGCCTGAGGCTTCTGCCGATGTCATCAGTCCCCATACTGTGATGATAAAAATATTGCGATGAAACATTCCCGCGCAGCATCGCCGGCCACATACCCAGCGTTCCCCGAATCGCCATATCCCACGGCATCGCCATCCGCAAAAGACAAGCGCTGACCACCGGCGCAACAGCCATCGCAAAGCAAAAAATCCCCACGATTCCCATCTTGTTTAGCCGCCGCACTTGTGCGGCGCGTCCCCCCGCAAGAAGAAAAGCAACCCCCGCCGCCCCCAGCGCCGCCGCAAAAAATTCCGCCCGCGTCAGAAAAATCATCCCCAGGAGAAAACCCGCCATCCCCGAATCAATCCACCGCCCGTCCCTCACCGTCCGATGCAGAAATATCAGGAAAAGCAGGCACAGCAACGTCGCATGCGTGTATTCATATTCATACGGCGTGACAAAATTATAATTCCCCGCGATCGAAACGTGCGCGAATGCGAAGAGCGTCAGAAAACTGATGCCGCAAACGGTCGCGCAAAACCTCCCGGCCATCCGTGATGTCAGCCAGTAGATCGCGATGACGATGCCGATGAGGATGGGAAGATTGGCCAGTTCCAGTGTTCGCAGGCTTACGCCGAACATTCGAAACGCCAGCGCGTTGAAGTAGACGGAAAGCGGGCCGGTGTAATGCGCGATATCGCGATAGAGCACTTTTCCCTGCGCGAGCTGCCACGGCACGTAAAGCTGAACGCCGAAATCGACCAGCACATCGGCAAGGCGCTGCCATGTCCAGACGAGCAGCGCGATAAAGACGGCGAGAATCAGCGCCGGGCCGGCCCAGCGTCGCTGCCAATGGACGGAAGAAGGGGAACTCATCGAGTGTGAAATATCATACCGATTCGGCCGCCGAAGCGTCCGCCGGGAGCGGGAAGGCCGTTTCATCGGGATTTCGCGTTCGCAGCGAAAGCGTCCAGAAAGCCACTGCCAAAGCGATCGCCGCCGAGACGATAAACGGGCCGGAGATGTGAATGCGATACGCCACTGCAGCGATGATCGGGCCGATCACCCGCGCAATGCTGCCCAGCCCCTGGTTCAGTCCGAACACCAATCCCTGCTCACGGGGATCACTGTTATGGGAGATCAGCGCATAAAGCGTCGGCGTCTGCAGGCTGCGGCCGACAGCGTTCACGGCTCCGCTCAACATCAAAATCACCAGCATGGGATAAAATCCTGCGATCGACAGCCCGGCCATTCCCACCGCGACAAAGATTGGCCCGGCAATCGCCAGCCGCCATTCGCCGAATCGCGGCGTGAGTCTGCCGATGAATCCACCCTGCACGACGGCGATCATCACGCCGATGTACGCATAATAAAGCCCCACCTGCCAATCCTTGAAATGAAACGTCCGGTCGCTGCTGAGGAACAGGGCGATCATGCTTTCCATCATGACGAACGCCGACATGCTGATGAACCCGATGAGCAGAAGCTGCACGAGGAGATTGTGGCGAAGGATCGGTTTGAACCGGCTGGGGTGGAGCCACCCGCTTGCATCGGTCGGTTTGTGAACGCGCCCCTCTTTCAGGCGGAAGAACGTTTGCAGCATGGCGATAAAGCTCATGATCGCCGCGAAATATCCGGGCAGGGCCGGATGAACGGTAACCAGCAGCGCCCCCAGCGCCGGTCCCATGGCAAATCCCACTCCAAACGCCGCCCCGAGCACGCCCATTCCCCTGGCGCGATTTTTCGGGGTGGTGACATCACTGATGTAGGCCTGCGCGGTCGAGATATTTCCACCGCTGATGCCGTCGATGAGGCGCGAGCAGTAAATCAGCAGCAGGGCGTACGATGTATTTTCCCAGTGCAGATTCATCACAACGCCGAGGAGCAAATATCCCAGCGAGCTGCCAAGCTGCGAAAAGATCAGCACGGGTCGGCGTCCGAAGCGGTCGGAAATCGTCCCCAGGATGGGCGACGCCACGAACTGGCATGCCGAATAAATCGAAAAAAGCAGGCCGATGTCCAGGGCCGATGCGTGATACTGCTTGGCGTACAGGGGCAAAAGGGGAATGATGATCCCGAAGCCCATAAGGTCGGTGAAGACGATCAGGAAAATAGTGCCCAGCGCGCCTTTCGGCGGGGCGGAGCCGGCTTCAGGTTCCGTCATTGAGCGGGTTATAGCATCCGGTATGAGAATATGAGAGGGGGGTGATTCAGGATATATGTTTCTTGCGTTTTGCCCGCGCGCGGCATACAAATCTCGCTGTGTCTGCAGAGGCGGAGAAACCTGTGCGGGAGGGAACAGGGCGCCGCCGCGCCAGTCGCGCGGCTATCGCCGCAGCGGCTGCCCTTGGATTGGCGAGCGCTCGCGCGGCCGTGGCGCAAAATTCTCTGGACGAATCGAGCAACTGGTCGGGTTACGATGCCCTCGCGCCCAGCGGGAGCTTCACCGATGTCGCCGCCACATGGGTGATTCCATCCGTCGCCGGTTCGCCCGACAGCACCTATTCATCCTATTGGGTCGGATTCGATGGGGTCAGCGATTCGACCGTGGAACAGTGCGGGGTCTCCGCCCAGGTCAGCGCATCCGGCGCTGCGAGCTACAACGCATGGTACGAATTTGCGCCGGCGGCGGAGATTGAGGTAAGTCTCGCCGTTCATGCTGGCGACATGATTTATGCGGATGCGACGTACGAAGGGCTGGTAAGCGGCAAATACGACTACGATTTCTATATCGACGACGAAACCACCGGAAAAAGCTTTGACCAGGTTGAAACGACGAAGAAAAACGATGCCCGTTCCTCGGCGGAGTGGATTGCCGAAGCCCCTTCGCTCGGCAGTTCAATCACCAATCTTGCGGATTTTCACGGCGTCACATTCACCGGAGCCGTGGCAACGCTCAACGGCACTCCGGAAGTGGTCGGCGCGCTATCCCCCGACGAAAACGAAATGGTGCAGACCAATGGCGTCGTAGCGCTCCCCACGTCGATGGCGTCAAGCGATTCGGCATTCAACGTCATTTACGAGCCGACATCCCTGTTTTGGAATAACACCAACGCCTACGGTCCCAGCGATGGAATGACCTGGGATTTTGCCGGCAACAACAACTGGAACACCGGTTCGGTCAACGCCGCGTACGCGGATGGGGACGCGGTGACCTTCAACGACAACAACAACGGCAATTACGCGGTGACGCTCAACAGTTATTTCGTGCACCCCGCATCCGTGACAGTCAACAGCACCGGCAATTATACGATCAGCGGCAGCGGACATATCAGCGGAACGGGAGCGCTCACCAAATCCGGCTCGGGCACGCTGACGCTTTCCACCACGAATTCCTACACCGGCGGCACAAACGTCACCGGCGGGTGGCTTGTCATCGAGCCCACCGGGTCCACAAGCGCGCTCCCCGAGGGGGCGGTGAACCTCAGCGGCACCGGCGAGCTGCAGCTTGCCGATAACGTGACCGCGGGCACGCAATCGTCCGATGTTCCCGTCACGGCGCCGACCAGCAATGTGATCCTCACTTCGCTTGCGATCAGCGGCTCGGGCACGCTGGACATCGGCAACAATCACATCATTGTCGATTATTCGGGAGCTGACCCGATCTCGTCGATTGCCGGATGGATTGCCGATGGATACAGCGCCGGGTCATGGACGGGCACGGGAATCACCTCCAGCGCGGCGCAGCTCAATTCCAGCAGCTACGGCATCGGTTACGCGGACGCCGCCGATGCGGGAAACCCGGCCGGATTGTCGTCCGGACAGATCGAAATCATGTACACGCTGCTGGGCGATGCGAACCTGGACGGCAAAGTCGATGGCGCCGATTTCGCCCTGATGGCGGTGAACTTCAACGATGCGGTCACCAACGGGTGGGATCAGGGCGATTTCAATTATGACGGGACCGTTAACGGCGCTGATTTTGTTTTACTGGCGAACAATTTCAACCAGTTCGCCAGTCAGTCGTCCGTTGCCGCCGACGATCTGGCGGCGGTGGATTCTTTCGCCGCTTCAAATGGCATCACCCTGACGAGCGTTCCCGAGCCGGTGAGCGGGACAATGATATTGGTGATGGCCGGCGGCGCGGTTGCAAAGCGGCGGCGTCACCGTAAAGTTTGACGACGGACATGGATTCTGAAATCGCAACCAAAATGCGCCGGCTGGGCGAGTATCTCGACCGCAAGGGTCTCGAGGGCGTTTTTCTGAATCATCGCGCCAGCTTCGCGTGGATCACCGGCGGGCGCGATAATTATATTGCCGGCAATTCCCCCAGCGGCGTGGCAGGGATTCTTGCCACCGGCGATTCCCGTATCTGTTTCACCAACACCATTGAAGGCCCGCGATTTGCCGATGAGGAATTGGCCGGCACCGGAATCAAAGTCGAAACCTATCCCTGGGAAGACTCGCGAGCCGGCCAGCGCAAACTGAAGGAAATCGTCGCCGGCAGAAAATTCGCGGCCGATCCGGCCGATGCGGGGGATTTCAACCGCCTGGGCGCGGGATTTGTCCCCCTGGAGGCGGACTTCGCCGAACTGAGATGGTCGCTCACCCCGGATGAAATCCGACGCTATCGCGAAGGCGGACGCCGAACCAGCGCGGCAATCGAAACGGCCTGCAAAAAAATACAGCGGAACATGACCGAGCACGAAATCGCCGGTGTGCTCGATGCGGAGGTGCGGTTTCGCGGGCTCCTGCCGGTCGTGACGCTCGTGGCCGCCGATGCCCGCGTCGAGCGGTTCAGGCATCCCATCCCCACGGAAAATCGTGTCTCGCGCTACTGCATGCTGGTCACCTGCGCATCGTTTGGCGGATTGATTTCCAACATGACGCGGTTCGTCAGCTTCGTTCCGCTGACCGATGAAATTCGCAAAAAGCAGCAGGCGGTGTGCAATGTCGATGCGGCCGTGAACCTTTCCAGCCGGCCCGGAAAAACGCTGGGGGAAATGTTCAACGTGCTGGTCAAGGCGTATGCCGACAATGGGTTTCCCGGTGAGTACGCGCTGCATCACCAAGGCGGCACCACCGGCTACGCCGGGCGCGATCTCTTTGCCGATCCGACGAGTACTGTCCCCATCGTGGAAAACCAGGCGCTGGCGTGGAACCCCTCCATCACCGGAGTCAAAAGCGAGGACACGATCCTCTGCAGGCCGGCGGGGATCGAAATGATCACGACGATCTCGCCCGATTGGCCGAAAATCACCGGCCGCTTTGGCGATCAATCACTGGACCGCGCCGACATTCTGCTTCGGTGAGCTCGAGGGATCCGGATCGATCGACAGCTCCTCGGTGGTCGCCTCGTAGTTGAACAATTCGGCGAATCGGCCCCATCCGACGATGGTGTGGAAGAGCTTTTCGACATCCTCCGTCGTGAGCCGGACGGCGAGCTCCTCTTCGACGATATCCTTGTGCAGGCGGTTTTCCCTGGCCTCTTTCAGGAGGCGCATCACAAATCTAAAGGTGGGGAGGGTGAGGAGCTGCTCGCGGAAAATCCGTTTACGGCCATTGATGTCGGCATCGAGAAATCTCCGCCCAAGATCGGTCAAAAACACCTGGTTTTTCGGCGTATCGAGAAAATCCAGCAGCTCGCCCGCTTTCACAACCGCGATCGTGTGCCCGAAATCGTACTCAGTGAGCTGATCGAGCTTGAAGACTTCGATCTGGCTGCCGTGATCGCGCACGATCTCCATGAGTCCGAAGATATGACCGAGATTGACGGCGGGAATGGGCGCCGGGTCCGGCCACGCGCCGGGCGTTTCGACCGCAGGGGCGGGTTCCGGCACATCGGGCAGTTGTTCCTTGGTAATGACATCGTGCAATCGCTGCACCATTTTTTGAAACGGGGGCGATTGATACTCGCGCGGATGCGGCACATCGTTCTGGATGATGGTGCGGATTCGTCCCGGCCGGGTGCTCATCACCACGATGCGGTCGGCGAGGAAGACCGCCTCCTCGATGTGGTGCGTGATAATTACTACGCTTTTGGGCTGGAACGGCAGCTTGCTCTGCCCGCCCGACCACATCCGGTAAATCTCGCTGCGAAGGCTCTCGGCCGTAAAAACATCCAGCGCGCTGCACGGCTCGTCCATGCAGAGCAGCTCTGGGGCGCGCGCCAGCGCGCGGGCGATGCCGACGCGCTGTTTCATCCCTCCGGACAGTTCCTTGGGATATGCCTGCTCAAATCCTTCTAAGCCCACTACGTCGATGCAGCGATTGACGCGATCCGTCGCCGTCGCAGGATTGAGGTCCAGACCGTTGAGCGCCAGGTGGACGTTTTCATTTACGGTGAGCCAGGGGAACAGCGCGAAATTCTGGAATACCAGCGAAACCCCGGGGTGAATCCCCACCAACGGCTTTCCATGCACCAGGACGCTGCCGCTGGAGCATTTCAGCAGTCCGATCATGATGCGCAGCAGCGTGCTTTTCCCCGAGCCGCTTGGCCCCAATATGGCGAGCACCTCCCCGGCGCGCACCGCCAGCGAGATCTTGTCCAGCACCAAAAGCCGGTTGGGGCCGTCGGAACCGCCGTAGACCATCGAGACATCGATTAATTCCGCGATAGGGGAGCCGTTTTCCATGTTCGCCAGGTTCGCATGCGCCTCTCGTTGCGCTTCGATCATTACACATTGAGACTATAGCGTTCTTCGGCAATCCGATAAATTCGCTTCCAGAAAAATCGGTTGATGAGCACCACCGCCAGTGCCATGACAACGACCGAAGCGGCCAGAACGTCGAAATGTCCGTTGGCGGTGGCATCGTCGATCATCGAGCCCAGCCCAAAGGCATAATAGGTGGTCGATTGACCGCCCCGGCCCTGAACGGAAATATATTCCGCGACGATGGTGGCGTTCCACGCTCCACCGGCCGCGGTGATCAGCCCCGTCGCCAGGTAGGGAAAAACCGCGGGAATATAAAGTCGCGCCCACCGCTGCCATGTGCTCAGATGATAGACGCGTCCCGCCTCGCGGAGATCGCTGGGGATCGCCATCGCTCCGGCGATCACATTGAACAGGGTGTACCACTGCGTTCCCAGCAGCATCAGCACAATCGCTCCAAAGGTGAACGGCAGCCCCATTCTCGCCATCAGCACGCAAAGCATCAGGTAAATCATGGGCGCGGGAAAACTGGCGAGAATCTGAACGACCGGTTGCAGGCGATTTGCCCATTTCGGCGACAGCCCGATCAGGATTCCAGCGGGCAGCGTCCATAGCGCTCCCAAGGCCACGGCCGCCGCGGTGCGTCCAAAAGACATCAGCAGCGCCAAAAGCACGGACGTCCACCCTTTTTGATCTCCATGCTCGTGGATCGGGAGTGTCAGCAACAGGTTTGCTAATTTCAACGCCCCCCAGGCGCTGAGCACGAACAAACCGATGACGATGACCCATTTGGTGATCTGCACAGCCCACCGCGCCGCGTCGGCCGCCGCGGGATTGCGGGGCGACGGGTGTACGGATATTTCGCCGCCGCTTTCATCGCGGCGTTTTAAGCGCAGTTCGATGAAATTCAGCACCCGCGATCGGCGGAGCAATTGTAAAACCCACGAATGCGGCTTCTCGGCCGAAGAAGTCTCTTCGAGCTTGAATCGTTCGCTCCACACCACGATCGGGCGCCAGACGATTTGATCGCACAAAACGATCACAAGAACCATGGCAATGACACCGGCCACCATGGCGGGTATGTTCCAATCAATCTGGGCCTGGTTCATATAGGAGCCAAGCCCCGGCAAACGATAATCCACGTTGTTCAACGTGAAGGCTTCATTGACCGTGATAATGAACCACCCGCCGGCCATGGACATCATCGAGTTCCAGACCAATCCGATCATGGAAGCCGGCAATTCCAGGAACCGGAAAATCTGCCAGCCGCTGAGGCGCTGCATGGCTGCCGCTTCGCGCAGGGCGGTGGGGATGGAACGAACGCTCGCGTAATAGCTGAACGTCATGTTCCAAGCCTGTGCAGTGAAGATCATGACCACGCAGGCAATTTCCAGTCCGAGCCAGCTCGTGGGAAATAAGTGAACGAAAAGCAGGACCAGGCCCGGCAGGAACGACAACACGGGAAGCGATTGCAGCACATCCAGCAGCGGGACCATGAACTTCTCGGCGGTGCGGCTGTGGGCGACCACCGTTCCATAAATCAGTGTGAACACCAGCGACAGGCCGTAAGCGATAAACGCCCGGCTGACGCTAAAGAACGCATATTTGGGCAGCGCCCAGAACGAGAGGTTGATGACCACGCCCGAGGGGCGCGGCGCGGCAGCGTGTCCGAAGATCGAAGCCACCGCCACGATCAGCCCGGCGATGCTGCAAATAACCAGCACGTCGATGCCGACGTTGGCCGGCTGCTTCAGCGCCTGGCGGACCTTGTTCGTATACGTCAGAAGAAACGGCATCCAGCGGGGATTCTAAAGATGCGCACCAGGATTGCGAGCGGGTTAAAACCACCAGACCGTCACGTCAACCCGATTCTCGTTCTGCGGTTAGGAATAAACCTTACGCAATCAATTCCGCTTCGATCTGGCTGAGCTGATCGGCAATGTTTTTATCGGCACTGCAATCGCTTTCGACGGTTCGCACGGCGTGCATGACGGTGGTGTGATCGCGCCCGCCGAAAAAGCAGCCGATCTCCGCCAGGCTGTGCGGCGTGAACCGCCGCGCCAGGAACATGCACACCTGCCGGGGAAAGGCGATGCTCTTGTGCCGCTTTTTGCTTTGCAGGGCGACCTGGCTGACGCCGTAATATTTGATGACGGCATCGTAAATCTGCTGGATGGTGATTCGCCGCCGATCGGCGCCGGTGGACTCGCCCAGGGCGAGCTTGGCAAGGTCGAGATCGATCGCACCCTGACGATTGTGAAGCAGGCTCATTCCCTGGATCTTGATGATGGCGCCCTCGAGCTCGCGGGTGTTGTTCTCCACCTTGGAGGCGATGTAGCACATCGCATCGTCGGGAACCACCAGCCCGCGCATGCGCGCCTTCTTTTGCAGGATTGCCACGCGCGTTTCGTAAGATGGCTTTTCGATCCGGGCGACCAGGCCCCAGTTGAACCGGCTGACCAGGCGCTCCTCCAGTTCGGGAATTTCGCTCGGCGGGCAATCGGCGCTGAGGATGATCTGCTTCTGTTGGTGGTACAGCGTATTGAAGGTGTGGAAAAATTCCTCCTGCGTCCGGTCATGCTTGCTGAGGAAGTGGATGTCGTCGATCACCAGGAGATCGACATGCCGATATCGAAACCTGAACTGAGGCATTTCGCCGCTCTCGACCGAGGTAATGAACTGGTTCACGAAGCTGTCGCACGACAGGTAAAGAATCCGCAAATCCTTCTGCCGCTCGAGCACGCGCTGGCAGATTGCCTGCAGCAGGTGTGTCTTCCCCAGGCCGACCCCGCCGTGGATGAACAGCGGGTTGTAAGTGGTGCCCGGCCTGTCGGCGACGGCAATGCTGGCGGCGTGGGCGAGCTGGTTGCACGGCCCTGTAACAAACTGCTCAAAGACGTAATCGGGGCTCAGCGGCAGCGGCTGGTCGCTGTCGTTGAACAGACCACCCCTGCCGAGGCTTTCGCAGTGAAACGTCACCGACACCAGCCGGCCGATCATCTGCTGGGCCGCAATCGTAAAGGGCGTCTGGCACTGGCTCTGGCAGAAATTAAGCTGCGCGACCGTGGGCACTGTCACTTGGATAACACCCGGGGTGATCAGGCGGGGAACCAGTTGATCGAACCAGAGGCGGTTAAGGCCGGCGTGCTGGCGGCGCACCTCCTGGAGGATGCGTTGCCAAACCGTCGGGTCAAATACCGGCTCGGGCGCGCGACGGGCTGGCGCCTCGCGCTGGGTAGGCGATTGCGTAAGTATCATGGCGATTCTTCAGCGAAAAATGACTTT
>Ga0302325_10022032_pt1 | contig 13341 bp, 4 predicted proteins | sample Palsa_T0_2_FD_201948 | JGI IMG/M metagenome (GOLD analysis project Ga0302325, IMG submission 201948) | Peat permafrost microbial communities from Stordalen Mire near Abisko, Sweden - Palsa_T0_2 | ecosystem: Environmental > Terrestrial > Soil > Palsa > Peat permafrost | place: Sweden: Abisko... | reverse complement strand
CGGGCGCCATCCGATATAAGCCTGGCCTACGAACAAGGTATAATTATTCGCCTTGCTGAACGGCCCGTAGTAGGTGCTGGCCGAGGAGTTGCCAAAAGTATCAATCGAAGAACGCGGGTTTGGAGAAGTTTCGAATCTCAAACCGTAATAAAAGTCATCAGCCAAGTCGCCGCGTACACCCAGGCGCAACCCGTAGCGCCAGCGGTTTTCAGCATCATAAATACTGCCGGCCTCCGGTCCGAGCTTGGCGGCGCGATATTCATAGCGAAACCGCAAATCTCCGTACAGCTCGATACTTTTGATGGCTTTGCTGATCTTGAATTTGGGGAGTTCAACTCCCGCGTGGTTGGTTTGAGCCTCACTCTTAATCTCGGCGGCCTCTTGGCTGTTGAGAATGCCTTTGGCTACCAATTTGTCCAATAGCGCGTCGGGAGATACTTGAGCCTTCACTGTCATGGATAACACAAGGCAGGCAGAAGTTCCGGCCGCAAGAGCCGCCAATCGTTGGCGAAAATTCATATCGGTTGCCGTCGAAACTAGAATCTTAAAGTCAGGTCCATTTGGACGATTTGGAACCGGTTGACGGGGTTGGGCAAGGGCAAGTCAGCGTTGTAACCTCCTGTACCGAGCTGGTCGTTGATGCGCTCGGCCAAGCCGTAACGAATGGTGCCGATCATCGCGTCGGTGAAACTGTAAGCAACCGCCACGTAAATTCCTTGCAGGTTGCCCCGCCCTTCAAAAAAGTCTGAATCCAGCAGATTAGGGTCCAAGGCGTATTGTTCAATGTGTTGCCAAAAGGTCCGCGCTTCCCACGTCCCCTTCTTCGAGGTGGTGCCATAAACCAAGCCAAGGTTGTTGCCCACGGCTACGCCAGCTTGGTAGGCCTCGCCCTGGTTTAATTGGAGGCCGCCGGGGAAAGCAGCCGTCCCCCCAGAGGCGTAGGCCGCGCGGGCTCGTTGATCTCCCTCCAGGTTTACGCTGAAATCCCCAAAGGCCCTGGCATCCAAGGAACCTATCTTAAAGTTTAATTCCATGGGGATCTCAACGATGGCAAGATTGTTAATGCCGGTTTGATTATAGCTGGCAAGGGTGCCGAACGCTCCCGGGATGCCAGATGTGGAGGTTCCGGGAGCGAAGGTGTAACCCGCCTCGCCCTGACCTACAAACGGGCCATAAAAGCCGACGGTCGAGTTCCCATGGCCGACGTAGGTATAAACAACGGGAGCGACTTTGGCCCATATATTGGAATTGACATGATAAACCGCTCCCAATTGCCAAACGAGCAGGTAGGCGTTATGGTCAGAGTAATCTCCCAAATCAATCCCAGCCGTGGCTCCGCCCTGAATAGCATAGTCGCTCCCTGGTGAAACGTCTTGATAGATATACTGCCCCATCGTCGCAAAATAATCCAACGGGCCGTACGAATATCGAAGTTTTTCAACCAATCCTTCTGGAGCGTAGTCGGAATCCCAAACCATCGAGGTGGTGTAAAGGGGTTGCGGCACCCTTCCAAATGAAACATCCAACCAAGAAGTCGGGCGCCATCCGAGATAAGCCTGACCTATGAACAAGGTATAATTATTCGCCTTGCTGAACGGTCCATAGTAATTGCCAGCCGAGGAGTTGCCAAATGTGTTCCATGGCGAACGCTCATTTGGAGAAGTTTCAAATCTTAAGCCGTAGTAAAAGTCATCAGGCAAATCACCGCGCACGCCTAAGCGCAACGCGTAACGCCATCGGTTTTCCGCATCATAAATGCTGCCGGCCTCCGGCCCGAGTTTGGCGGCGCGATATTCGTAGCGAAACCGCAAATCTCCGTATAGCTCTATACTCTTAAGGACTCGACTTATCTTGAATTTGGGGACTTCTGCTCCATTAATCCCTCCCGCATTGTTGGTCTGAGCCTCATTCTTGAGCTGGTCGGCCTCCTGCCGGTTAAGAACCCCCTTGGCCACCAATTTGTCCAGAATAGCGTCCGCAGAAACCTGGGCTGTGGCCGTTGAGGCCAGCGCCAAGCCAGCAACGGTTCCGGCCATCAGTGCCGCCCATCTATCTCTAAAATTCATGTTCGGTTTATTTGACGAGATTTTGCAGGCCTTGTGATACCGTCTTTTGGCGTCAGTTCAAGAGTGTTTTTGTGACGATTGTGCGACAAGGCGAACCAAGGTGACGTTCTGGTTACATCTGCGACCTAAGGCCTTAATGCCTTGACTCGGATAAAGGCTTTAACGAAAGTCCAAACTCTTGAATTGTACGATGAGATTTGGTATCCGCGCATTCCTCCTCAACTTGTTTGGTCAGCCACGCTGCGCGCGGTTGGCGGCGCTGCTGGCAATAACTTTGTTTTCCGTAATGCTGGCGGTTGCCGTGGTCGCAGAACCGACTGTGATTTACAACTTTTCCACCCCGGAATTATCGACCAATGCTGTTTTAACCAACAACGACGGGTTTTCTCCTAATTCCCGACTGGTTCTGGGGGCCAATGGAAACTTATATGGCACAACGCTGGAAGGCGGATCCAACGGCGCCGGGTCAATCTTCAGCATGACCGTCTCTGGTCTCCTTTCCGAAATATATGCTTTCCCACCTGCTACCAATCAGGCGGGCGAAGTGAATTACGATTTGGAACCCAATGATTTGGTGCAGGGAAACGACGGAAATTTTTACGGCACAACCCAGCAAGGCGGGTCAAATTTCAACGGCTCGATTTTTGTGATTTCTCCGACCGGACAGTTTACCAACCTTTATACTTTCGGGCCGGACATTTTGAGCGCTTTCAATATCGTGACGGCTGCCGATGGATCCAGGCCCTTAGGCGCTTTAGTGCAGGCGGCCAACAATAACTTTTATGGGGCGACTCAGTCCGGCGGCCCTAGTAACACCGGGACGATCTTTCAAATCACTTCTGCGGGCGCGTTCACCAGCCTTTACACCTTCAGCGGTTCACCCGCAGGATCGGAAAACACCAACGGTGCCTTTCCCAACTCCTTGGTCCTGGCCAGCAATGGCAATTTATATGGAACCACGAAACGAGGCGGCATCGCCAACGCCGGAACCTTCTTTACGTTTTCGCCGACCAGCAACAGCTTTGCGCAGCTCTACTCATTCGATGGCGAAGCCACCAACGCCAAGCCTATCACTCCTGGTTCCGCTTTGGCGCAAGGCACCAACGGAAATTTTTACGGAACAAGCCTTTATGGCGGCGCGATGGGTGGTGGCTCCGTTTTTGAAATTACGGAATCCAACAACCTCACCAAAGGAATCGTACTGCTCCATTCCTTTCCTCTGCTTAACGCTGGCGCGGGCTCCGAACTGACCCTGGGTGCGGATGGTAATTTTTTCGGAACGACGGAACCGAACGGATTGGGCGGGAGCGGAACACTTTTCCGAATGACGGAGCAGGGGGATCTTGGTAGCTATGTCTTCCCCTCCCTGGAGACCAATGGCGACAACACGGGCGGCGCAAATCCCTCCGGCGAATTGGCATCCGATCCCAACGGCAACCTTTATGGCACCCGCACGGACGGCGGAACCAACGGTTCTGGCTTTGTTTTCCAAATCTCCGATACAAATTTTATTCCGGCGTATTTTGTTTCCGTTAGTAATTCACCCCCCGTTGTGACCAATGTGCTCGTCGGCGCTTCAGTAAGCTTGGCTTACGACGCCCAAGGGCTTGCGCCGCTGACTGTCCAATGGTTAAAGAATGGAACCAATTTGGCGAATGGCGGGGATGTCGTGGGCGCCCAGACGACAAACTTATTGTTCACAAGTGTCTTTTCGAGTGATAGTGGAAGCTATGCGCTGGTGATTAGCAACGTTTGGGGCGCGGTGACCAGCCCCGTAACGGCTTTGACCGTGAAGGGGCCCAGCGTCACCATATTGTCTCCATTGGCCAACGCCCGGGCCAGTTCGTTTGTGTTCGGAGGCACGGCCACCATTGCGCCTTATACCAACTCCGCTTCCAACGAGGTTGTGCTGACAAATATAATTTTCTCCATCACCAATCTTTTTAACGGGTCCAATAGCAGCGGAGTCGTGCCAGTGGTGCCGGCCACCAATAGTTTCTCAAATGCCTCATGGTCGTTCACGACGCCTCTTTTCCCGGGCACGAACGTTGTGTCTGTCCAAAGCGTCGATGTTTCGGGAAACGTTTCGCCCGTCGTGTCCGAATACTTTTTCTATGAGGCGCCGACGCCATTGACAATTATTTCGACTGGGACAGGGAGCGGCACTTTCACATTTACCAACGGGGCCATGCTCGATATTGGCGGCGGCTATACCATTACCGCCAAGCCCAATGCTTCGGACTTCCAATACTGGATTTTGGACGGAGTCCAAACTTTCGATCCAACGATTTCATTTGTCATGCAGACAAACCTTGTTTTAATTGCTGATTTCGTGGCCAAGCAACCTCCCGGCGTTTCCATATCTTTTCCCAAAGCCAACGATCGCATCAGTTCGCCTGTGTTCGAAGGAACCGCCAGCACAACCCCTTTATTAGCCGGGGTCAACCCGACCAATGTTCAAATTACCAATGTCGTGTTTTGGCTGACGAATAGCGCTTCTCTTTCTATCACAACGGGTCAGGCCGCACTCACCAATGGGAACACCGTCTCCAACTGGACCATTGATTTGACCGGCTCGCCTCCTTTGCCGGGAGCGAACGTTCTGGCGGTGCAAAGTCAGGATATTTCGGGCGGACTCTCATCCGTTGTTGCCCATGAGTTTTTTTACGAAGTACCGGCGCTCTTTACCATCACCAAAACCGGAACTGGCAACGGCACATTCACGGGCAGTGCCGTAGCGGCAGGCGACGTCCCCCCGACGAACGGCGCCATGCTCAATATTGGTGAAACCTACAAGATTACGGCGAAACCCGACCCGTTCTCCGTTTTCGCCGGTTGGGTTCTCAGCACGGGCGGCGACGTCTCCAGCGCCACTCTGCCTTTTGTCATGCAACCCGGTTTATCGTTGACAGCCATGTTTAACGCCAAACCGCCTCTTGTTACCATCTCTTCACCCGCCGCGAATCTCCGCACGTCCGCGCCTGTTTTCACCGGCACGGCTTCCAGCCATTACGGCATCAGCAACGTCAGTTACACCCTGACGGGTACATTAACGGGCCCCTTTACCAACAGCCTCGCCCTATTAACCAAAGGAACCGGCTCGGTCTCCAACTGGTCGATAGCGGTCGTTCCCTGGCCTGGCACGAATGTCCTTACCGTGCAAAGCACGGATGACTCCGGGGATCTCTCCGCGCTTGTTTCAAGAACCTTTTTTTACAAGGTGCCGTCTCTCTTTACTCTTAGTAATGCCGGAATTGGAAATGGCACAATTACAGGCATGGCAGCGGCCGCGGGCGACGTCCCCCCAACGAACAACGCCATGCTGAACATTGGGGAGGCTTACACCTTAACGGCCAAGCCGGACAAATTTTCGGTGTTCAGCGAGTGGATTACACCGGCAGGCAGCAGCAATGGTTCGAAGCTGACTTTTATCATGCAACCGGAATACGCGGTGACCGCAGTTTTTGGCGCATCGCCTCCGCTCGTCGCGATTACTTCTCCCACCGCAAATCAGAGAACGGCTCAGCCTTCGTTCGCTGGCACGGCCTCAAGCCATTTTGGCCTGGCCAATGTCGCTTATTCCTTGACCAACACTCTTACCGGCTCTGCGACCAATGGCTTTGCGACGCTGACCACAAGCACCGGCGCAAGCTCCAACTGGTCCATCGCCGTTACGCCGTTGCCCGGCTCCAACATTATTTCTGTCCAGTCCATGGATGTCGCAGGGAACACCTCGGCCTTCGTTTCTCAAACATTCTTTTACGAAGCCCAGGCTCCACTGGCTATTATGAAGGATGGCCCCGGAAACGGAACGTTCGCAGGAGCGGCGCGTGCCCCGCTCCTGACCAACGGTTCGATGCTCTACATTGGACAGAACTATGCGATCACCGCCAAGCCCGACCAATTTTCCTTTTTCAGCAATTGGATAAGCGCCGCCGGCGTGACCGTCAGCCCGACGCTGGACTTCATCATGCAGTCTAATTTGCAGTTGACTGCCACTTTTGCGACCAACTTTTTTATAACGTCAGCCGGGACCTATAACGGCCTTTTCTATCCAAGCGGGGACGTAGCTGAGGAAACATCAGGCCTGCTTTACAATTTGGTGTTAAGAAACACGGGCGCTTTCAGCGGCAACCTCTTGCTCACGGGTAATCATTACCCATTTTCGACAAACTTTGATGTTTCCGGTCAGGCCGCTTTCCATGCCGGTCCATTTCAAGTGGATCTGAACCTGGACAGCACCAATCTGCAAATCACCGGGACTGTTTCGTCGTCTCAATGGACGGCCAATCTCCTGGCGAATGCGGCCTCAAACACCTTGCCATCGGCCGAATATACTATGATTTTCTCGGCCTCCACCAATGTCTCGGCTGATTCACCCCCCGGTGACGGCTATGCCCTTCTCACGAACAATAATGGAGTCGTTACTCTTAGCGGCGCAATGGCCGACGGGACCAGTTTTAGCCAAACCGTTCCTGTGTCACTGGCTGGGGATGTGCCCGTGTACGCGGTACTTTACACCAACGTTGCCCATGCGAGCCCTGGACTGTTGCTGGGCTGGATCAACCTCACCAACCTCCAAGCCGCGGCGCCTTCAAACGAATTGACCTGGGTCAAGAAAGCCCTTCCCTTGCCCGCAATTTATACGAATGGCTTTACCAACGTTTTGTCTGGCTTAGGCTCACTCTGGACAAATCAGCCTCCAACCTCCCTAACCAATGGAGACCTGGTCATCTCCAACGCCGATCTATTCCTGAACTTTACCAATATTGTTGTCACCGGCAACACACTTTCGAACCTGGGAGGCATTCCGAGCAATTATTTGACTGGAGCCATCAATCCTAAAACCGGTCTTTTGACGATTGCTTTTGGAAATGGCAATACCACCAACCACGCGACGGCAGCGGTCTTGCAAAACATTTCCACAGCCGGAGGATTCTTCCTTACGCGGACCAACGCAGCCTCGGTGATTTTGCAGCCATAAACATCCGCGCCGATTTGTTTATGGCTGGATGAGGATGCCGCCGCCTTGGTTGGTTCCAAGAAAATATCCAAAGCCCATATTGTAATCCGGCAGCAAAACGCCCTTGAACACCGTCACGCCGGAGTGGACTGGGCTGACAAAGCTTCCACTAAATGTCCCCTGGTTGGCGTTGATGGAAGTGCTCAGTTTGTAGGTGTTGGGCGTTGCTGGCACCACGGTGTTGTTGGCCTTGATGAGGACGTTTTCGCTTAGGCTTGCGGCCAGGTTGCCTCCAAAAATCTGCGCCGTGTAATTGGTGTTCGGCAGGACGGCCACGCCGCGCGCCGGCGGAATATAGCGTGCCACCGTCAGACTTAACTCATTGGTCAGCAAAGTGAATCCGTTCGGGTAAAAATGTCCATTTGCTCCCGCCGCTTCAAACCACATAGCCTGGTTGGAGGTTGTCTGACTGGGCGCAGAATGAGCAGGGAAATTGACCCAACAAAGGACCGAAGCTTTGCCGGTGTGGAGCGACGCGTATAACGGCCAGACGCCAGCTTGGGAAACGGAGGTTCCGACATCAGTCAAAACCGCGCCGTCCGCCATGGCGCCACTAAGAGTGACGCTTCCCCTGGAGTTGATGATCGCCAAGGCATAACTGTAGCCAGCCGGCGCCAAGTCAGCGTTGGTCGCGCCGTTGATCGTTAGAAGATAAGCCCCTTCGTAATTCGTCGCAGGCGAGGTTCCGCTAAAGGCCGCGCGAATGGCACTTAAGGAAGCGGACCACCCTAAGGCGGCGTTGGAAATCGTGCCCGTAAGCGGGTTGACCCCGCTCAAATCCAGCGCCAACGCCAAATTGTAATTGCGATGCGCGGCAGGGCCAGCCACCACCGCTGCCAAGCCGTTGGTATCGAACTGCCCGCTAAACGGAGTCCTGACGCCATCGAGCAAGATATCGCCGCTGAAAGCGCGATCACTTTGCAGGGTCAATTGGAAATATCCAGAATTGGAAAACGCGGGCGTGACATAATCAGAGAAAATTCCATAGTACGGGCCAGCCACTGGAATGAATGGATTCAGGATGTATTTCGCCTCGACCATGGCCGATACGCCCGAAATATTCGTGGCCCAGATCGAAAAGACATTGGTTCCGGGAGCGAGCGAGACTGGAGCGGACCAAGTCAGGCCGTTACTGGACAATTCTGCAATCTGCGTCTCGCCGCCATTAAGCTGATATAAGATCGAAGTCCCACCATTGTTGCGACCGGTGAGGACGGCGTTGGTCGTGCCGATCATGGCATTGTTCAAAGGAGAGGAAATGATCGGCTTCAACGGAAGCACGGCCACAGTCGCGGACGCCGTCGCGGGCGTCGCAAAACTCGGGACGGAGACTACGGCGGTGTAAGTGCCGGCGTAAGTGGCTTGCGCATTGGGGATGATTAGGCTCGGAGCGGTTCTCCCAGGCAGATTCGTTCCGTTGAATTGCCACTGATATTGCAATGCACTGCCGGTGGCCGCGACGCTCAAACTTATGGTCTGCCCCGCATTAATGACCTCGTTCTTAGGTGGCCGTGTGATCGCCGGAGTCACGTAAGTTATGAGCGTGGCGATGGAACTGGTCACAGACCCCTGCGCATTGCTCACGACCACGTAATAGGATCCGTTGTTCCTGGCCAGGGCATTCGAGATCGTCAAACCTAGATTCGTCGCACCGCTGATCGCCGCGTTATCGAAATACCACAGATACGCCAGAGGGGCTGTTCCCGTCGCAGCTACGGAGAAGTTCGCTGTCGCCCCGGTCATGACGATATCATTTGTTACTTCCGCAGTGATTACGGTGGGTGCGGGAATAAAAGCCAGCCCCGACAAGGCGGAAGCAAAATTTGCGACAATTGAAACTTGGGCGTTGGATGTGTTAAGCCGGTATAGATTGCTATCGCTGCCGTTGCAAAAATAAAGAAAACCGTCCAGGCCGTATTTCATGTCTCCGAGAATGGAAGCGTTGGCGCCGTTTAACACCGCAATTTTGGTCGCGGACGCATTGGTGGGATTAATGAGGTAGAGGTTAGTTTCTCCCCCATAAAGATTGCCATTGGGAGCAAACGCGATGCCGCCAATGGCAACGCCGCTGGGAAAGGTCCCTACTCTTGTTCTCTGCGCATTGGTGGTGACAATGGTGTAAAGGCTCCCACCCGATGCCGAATACAAAACCCCTGCTGGCGAAAAGGCCATGCCGATGGTGGCCTCTGCGCCGGCATTGGTCTGAAAATCGCCGATCAAGCTGGTCGCCCACGTCTGCGTATCGATGGAATACAAAGCGTCTTGCGATCCGGTGATCTGGTTGGAACTTGAACGGGTGTAATGCACGCCTATGGCGAACAACTCCCCTTGTGGATTGAAGCTCAGGCAGGGAAAAAATACATTAGAACTAATCAGCATGGTTTCTGAGGGTGGATTCGTCGTCAGGCCCAAAATGCAATTCGTAAAATCGCCGATCAAGGCGGTGGTCGCCAGGATTGGTGGCGTCACTGTAAGCGTGGCCGGTTGACTCGTGGCCCCTCCGTTTGTGTTCGTTGCAACAATGTAATACGTGCCGGCATTTGTGGGAGAGACGTTGGAAATGGTCAGCGTGGAATTAGTCGCGCCAGCCTCAGCCGCACCGTCAAAATACCATTGCACTTCTGGCGAGGGGATTCCTCGGCTGGTCGAAGTAAGCGTGACTGTCTGCCCCGCCATGACAGTCTGGCTCGTCGGTGGGCTGACTATGGACGGAGCGCCGGAGTTCGAGGAACTTAACGCCACCAAACCATGGGCCCCAAACGGCAGGTCGCCAATGGCTATGGCCGTGCCGAAGTTGGTATCGACTTGGTACAACCTCGGAGAGTTAGTGCGAGTGCTGTCCCAACCCACCATATACAGATTGCCATCCGAGCCAAAGGCGGCGCTCAAGGCATAAGTAGGATAATTGCCTCCGCCAAAAGGCGCCTCATCACCAACCTGGGCAAGTTGCGCGTTGGTCAAATTTACCGAATACAAGCCCAGGAAAATTCCAAACATGCTTCCATTTGGCGCGTCGGCCAACGCGAAGACAAAAGGAGAAACAACGCCCGAAAACGCACCGACATTTGAACAAAGCCCGTTGGCCGGATCCACGGTGTAGAGATTGAAGCCGTCCGCGACATAGGCGGTGCCATTGGTTGAGAAAGCCAAACCAGCCCCGCTGATAAACTCCTCACCACCCGCCCCGTTCAGCGTTAAGTGCAAATTGGTAAAAATTGAATAAGCGCCCGTGAGAGGATCAATGGTGCCCAACCCACCGTCGAGCGTTGTCCCGTAAAGAGTCCCCCCAGGACCAAAAGCCATGGCCGACCAGGGAGCAGCGTTGACATAAACCGCGTCGTCATTTGTCGTGGCTATCACTGTGGTTCCAAACGGCGCCGTGGTGACCTTCAGCATTTCCTCAACTCGTGGCGCGTTGTTGCTGACGCTGACCAAAAAGGCTGGACCGCTCGCCAATGCCTTGCTCATTGCGCCAGCGATAATCATCATGCCGAGAACACGCGCGAATACGGATTCTCGTTTAAAAAGTGACATAGACTTTTCTTTCTTCATTGTGGCATCAAATGGCCGAACAACCAACCTAGTTGCTCGATTAGTCCAAGGCAATACAGCAAGCGTTTTGTTGCGGCGATTTAACCTAAACGCTTATCCCTTTGTCTGATACCGAAGTCCCCTATTCGTAGTCGCAAAACTCGGCCTTGTGTTATGGTCTTTTTCGAATTTGTTTTGAGCGCGTCCCATTTTTAACAGACATGAACAGCTTTTCCAGGAAGGTGCTAATTTTTGCGTTGGCTTTCGCAGCAGTCGCAACAGTGGGTTGGTTTGGGCGCAAGGCTTACAAAGCTGCCACCGAACGCAGATTGCTCGCAGAGGCGCAAAAGTATGCCAGCCAGAAGGACTTGCGCAACGCAACGCTTTGCCTCCAGCGCGTCCTGCAATTGGACCCAATGAGCGTCGTTGCTGCTCGCACGGCGGCAGATATGCTGGAAGGCGCCGGGGCTCCTGCGGCTCTGAGTTGGCGCATCCGCGCCGTGCAGCTTAGACCTGCGGAAATGGAATATCGCTTCGCTTGGGCTAAGACCGCACTAAAGATTCATGATGAGCGCTCGGCCTCTGACGCGCTCAGTGGTGTCGATGACGCCGGCAAGACTACGGCGGCTTACCACAAGCTTCGAGGCGCTTTGTCGTGGGATTTACGGAACGTGACCGAGGCCGATAAGGAGTATTCGGAGGCATTGCGCTTGGAACCGACGAATGAGGCGATTGTCTTGAACTTGGCCACGATTCATTTGGCTTCAACAAATGTCAATACTGTCAATGCGGCGCGGTCATCATTGGGACAAATCGCTGCTTCCTCCCATTCGGAGATTCACGCGACGGCGCTGCATTATTTGGCGGCCGATGCCGAAACCCACAAGTTGTACGAAAAGGCGATTGATTACTCCACAAAACTCCTGAAGGAACCGGCCGCCACTTTTGAGGACAAAATTGTTCATCTGCAGTATCTTAGCGAGGCTAAGGACAAGGACGCCCCCGTCTGGCTGAAATCGTTGGAAAAACAGGCCACTGCCTCGCCTGTGGAAGCGTTTCTGCTGGGCAAATGGATGGCTTCCAGGGATCCCGCCACGGCTCTTGGCTGGTTGCAAAGCCTTCCACTAACCATTCAAACCAATCAACCCGTGCCGCTGATTGTCACGGATTGCCAAGTCGCACTGAATCATTGGGCCGACTTGCTCGCTTTGGTCAACAGGGAGGATTGGGGCGAACTAAATTCCTACCGGCTGGCATTGGAGTCGCTGGCGCAACGTTCGCAGGGACAAAAAACGGCCGCCACCGTAGCGTGGCAGAAAGCGGTCCGTTTGGCTTCTACCCGGCTCGACAGTTTGTCGCGCTTGTCCCAAGTAGCCGCCGCCTGGCGCTGGGTTCCTGAGCATACGGAGATATTGCAGAAAATCACCGTTGCGTTCCCAAAGGAGCGATGGGCAGTGGATCAATTGATAAAGCAAATGTACGCCGATGGAAATACTCTGGGAATTCAACAACTCCTGGCCAATGTCCAACGTGATAACCCAACCGATGCCCGGCTCAAGAACAATCTGGCCAATGTTTATCTTCTTCGGAATTCTGATTTGGAAAAGGCCAACGAATTGGCTAAAGAGGCCTATGACGCATCCCCCAACGACCCCTATTTCGTCTCGACCTATGCCTACTCCTTATTGTTGCAGAATAAGAGGGACGATGCTCTAAAAGTAATTTCCCGCACCAAGAGCGAGTACCTCCTCATCCCAGCGGTGGCTGCGTACTACGGTGTGGTTGAGGCGCAATGCGGAAATTACGACATTGCTAAAGATCCGTTAAAGCGTGCTGAGGCCGCCAAACTTCTTCCCGAGGAGAAGGAATTGGTTCGAAGGGCGATTGCCAGGCTTTAGTACGGGGGCGAGTTGCACCGATTCAAGCTCATGCTAGAGTTGTTAAAACCAGAAGGGTGGCTAGATTAGTGAAACAAAACATAGAACTGAATTCTCACAAAAACGGAAACCGCATACCCATTATTATGAAATCGGCCCATGTTCTTTTTCCCTGCTGCGCCGCCGTTATGATTGAAGTTGCGACCCCAGCGCAAGCAGCGATGGAAAGTTTCACTCAGAATTACGGTTCCAGCGCCAGCCCTTTGGTTATCTCGGACGCGGCTGTGACACCCTATACGGATTTCCCAGAGACTTTAAGTCTCCCCCAATTTAACCCGTCCCAAGGCACCTTGACCGAAATCATTCTTACCCTTTCATCAACGGATATTATTGGATCAGAAGTATATAATTATTCGAGCTCTACTCAATCCTACACTGGGGCCCAAGCCCTCAATTTGAGCGCAATAGTTGCGGGGCCTTACGGCCTCCAAACTTCTGAAACACTCAGCACTCCAGCTTTTTCCGGAACGGTCGGGCCATCATCATTTGCCCATGCCGGGAGCGTCACTGGAGTCGCGGCTGACAGCACGGTCAGTGTGCCCAGCTGCTCCTTCAGCCAGTTTACCGGCTCGGGCCTTGTTGCCTTAAATTTGCTCGCGGCCATCCCGGTCGGAGCCTATAGCGGCTCAGGACAAGCGACGTTTTTCGGAGGCTATGCGGATAGTTTTGGCGCTCTTGAAGTTCAATACGTGTATTCCGCCGTCCCAGAACCTGGAACCTTGTGGGCTGGACTTGCCGCCGTGGGCTTTGGTCTGTTCAGGCTTACTCGATCAGGTCGCTTCTG
>Ga0302325_10022031_pt1 | contig 13341 bp, 12 predicted proteins | sample Palsa_T0_2_FD_201948 | JGI IMG/M metagenome (GOLD analysis project Ga0302325, IMG submission 201948) | Peat permafrost microbial communities from Stordalen Mire near Abisko, Sweden - Palsa_T0_2 | ecosystem: Environmental > Terrestrial > Soil > Palsa > Peat permafrost | place: Sweden: Abisko... | reverse complement strand
AACTACGTAAAAAGGCCTGTTGATTGTGCCGTAATAAACCAAAAGTCCCATAAGCAGCGCCAAATCCGAGTAACGGTCTAGTACTGAATCGAAGAACCCGCCAAACCGCGTAACCTGATTCGTCGCCCGCGCCACCCGGCCGTCCACCATATCGAACAAGCCCGCGAAGATAATAATCGCCCCAGCCCACCGAAAATCGCCGATCGCCAGGAAAGTCGCGGCCACAATGTTGATGACCAGCCCTAAGAAAGTCAGAACATTGGGGTTAATCTTAGAGAGCGCCAGTCCACGGACGATCATCCGGATGATCTTATTGGCCCCCAAACCAATCGCGCGAGTGTATGTCATGGCCAACCTTTCCCTTGTTAAGAAGATGCGGGCGCGTCGTGAATGGTTGTCAATCTAAGAATTTCCATCTCCCGTAAGCCGCCCGGAATTTGAATTTTCACCGTGTCGCCGACCCGCTTGCCTAGCAAACCTTTACCGATGGGGGAACTGGTAGAGATTTTACCTTTGGCCACATCCGCTTCTTCGCTCGTAACCAAATTGTAGGTGTGTTCCTCGTCTTTGTCCATGTCCAGTACCACTACTTGCGATCCTAGCCCGACGCGGTCACGCGGAATTTTCGTGACGTCAACCATAGAAAACTCGCGCAGGCGGGCTTGGATTTGGCCCAAGCGAGCGTTCACAAAAGCCTGGCGTTCTTTGGCGGCATGATATTCGGCGTTCTCGCTCAGATCGCCATGCGCCCGGGCCTTCAGGATTTCTTTCGGCAGTTCGTTGCGGAGCTCGTATTCGAGCGCCATCATTTCGTCCTGAAGTCTTTTCTTTAGGTCTTCCATCAGACTGTAACTATTATAAGGAACTGCTGTAACTAGAATCACTTGCGGGCGTTTCCGCGGCTCCGCGCAAAGCGGATTAAGCTCCGGCTCGACAGAGGTAAGTCAAGCTGTTACAATAACCTATAGAGGATCTCCCCGCCCCATGGCCAACAAACCGCCATTTGCCACAGGAGCTCAAGTCGAGCACGGAAAATTCGGTCTCGGCTCCGTTATCTCCTGTAACGACGATTACATTGTAATCAAATTCGACGACCACGGTGAAAAGAAATTCGTCACCACCATGGTACTTCCCGCTCTCAAAAAGAGCGATCGCCAACCGCCGGTAGAGAAGCGCCGGGCCGCCCGCAAAAAAGCCGCGCCGGTCGTGGCCACCTCGGCGTAACGGCCAACTGGGGAATTCGCCATCGTGAAAATCGGCATAGTTGTTTTCCCCGGCAGCAACTGCGACCACGATGCCTGGTACGCAGTGAGCCAAAATATGCACCAGCAGGCCGAATTCATCTGGCACGAGACGGCATCTCTGACCAACGTGGACGCGATTATTTTGCCGGGCGGATTCGCCTATGGCGATTATCTACGCTGCGGAGCCATTGCCAAGTTTTCACCTGTCATGTCCGCTGTCAAGCGTTTCGCGGCGGACGGCGGCTTGGCGCTGGGCGTTTGCAACGGCTTCCAGGTGCTGACTGAATGCGGGCTCCTGCCGGGCGCTTTGGTGCGCAATGCCAACTTGAAATTCGTTTGCCGGCCGGTGGAACTGGAAGTGGCCACGTGCAACTCCCCGTTTACGCACGAGGCCAAGATGGGACAGCGGCTCACGATTCCGGTGGCGCATGGCGAAGGCTGCTACATCGCCGACGAAAAAACGCTCGACGAATTGCAGGCGGAAGATCGCATAACGTTGAAGTACCTGGATAATCCGAACGGCTCGCTGCGCAATATTGCCGGTATCTTGAACGAGCAGCGCAATGTGATGGGCATGATGCCCCACCCGGAGCGCGTGGCCGATCCGCTGATGGGTGGTACGGATGGATTGACGATTCTCCAATCGCTGGTGCATGCGGCTACCGCTTCGCAAATGTCGCAAATGGGGACGGAGAGATCTGTCCCCTGTGGGGTGGGTTTGGGACAGAGAAATCCGTCCCCATTTGCGCGCGCATGAGCACGAGCCAGATTACCCCGGATGTGGTCTCCGCGCATCAGCTCTCGCCTGCCGAATATCAGAAGATTTTGAGCTTGCTGGGTCGCGAGCCTAGCTTGACGGAGCTGGGAATCTTCAGCGTGATGTGGAGTGAGCACTGCTCCTACAAGAGCACGCGCATTCACTTGAAGAAACTGCCGACCGAGAGCCCATTGGTGCTGCAAGGGCCGGGTGAGAACGCGGGCATCATCGATATTGGCGATGGCGTGGCCATTGCATTCAAGATTGAATCGCACAACCATCCCAGTTTTATCGAGCCTTTTCAAGGCGCGGCCACCGGCGTGGGCGGCATTCTGCGCGACATCTTCACAATGGGCGCGCGACCGATCGCGGTAATGGATTCGATTCGCTTTGGCCGCTTGGACGATCCGGACACGGGCGCGCGCAACCGGCGTATTTTAGAGGGCGTCGTGAGCGGCATCGCCCATTATGGAAACTGTTTCGGCGTGCCCACTGTGGGCGGCGAATGCGTGTTCGAGAAGAGCCATGAAGGCAACCCGCTGGTAAACGTCTTCGCGCTAGGCGTCTTCAAGCACAACGAGGTTTTCTACGGCAAAGCCACTGGCATAGGCAATCCGGTGATTTACGTGGGCGCGAAAACGGGGCGCGATGGGATTCACGGCGCGTCGATGGCTTCGGCGGAGTTCACGGAAGAATCGAAGCAGAAGCGCCCCAATGTGCAAGTAGGCGATCCGTTCATGGAGAAGCTGTTGCTTGAAGCTTGTCTCGAAGCGATGAAGACGGGCGCGATTGTAGGCATACAGGACATGGGCGCGGCCGGGCTGACTTCGTCGACTTGCGAGATGGGCAGCCGGGCGGGCACCGGTGTTGAGATCGATCTGGCCCAGGTGCCGCAGCGTGAACCGGGCATGACTCCCTACGAGATGATGCTCTCCGAATCGCAGGAGCGCATGCTGCTGGTGGCGGAGAAAGGCCGCGAGCAGGAAGTGCTGAGCGTTTTCAAAAAGTGGGGGCTCGACGCCACTGAGATTGGCGTGGTAACGAATGACGGCATGCTGCGCGTGAAACAGCATGGCGTGGTGTTCGCGGAGATTCCGAACCGGGCGCTCGCCGACGAAGCGCCCCGTTACAACCGGCCATTCAGCAAACCGCTGCGAACGGCGCCCGTCACAGGTCCGGCCATTGCCAGCAAGGATTTGACAGCCGATTTGAAGGCGCTGTTGAGTTCGGGCGATCTGTGTTCCAAGCGCTGGATCTGGGAACAGTACGACTATCAAGTCCGCACCAATACGCTCGCGGGACCGGGTGCAGAAGCCGCCATTGTACGCATCAAGGACACCAATACTTCGGTGGCGATGGCGCTGGATGGCAATGGGCGCTATTGCGCGCTCGATCCACGCCAAGGCACAAAGCTCATAGTGGCGGAATGCTGCCGCAATTTGTCAACGGTGGGCGCGCTGCCGGTTGCTACCACAAACAATCTGAATTTCGGCAATCCGGAGCGGCCGGAGATCATGGCGCAGATTGTGGAATCGATTGAGGGGCTGGCTGAGGCGTGTAAGTTCTTCGAAGTGCCGGTGACGGGCGGCAACGTCAGCTTGTATAACGAGACGCTGGGCACGCCGATTTTGCCGACGCCGGTGGTTGGCATTGTCGGCACGCTGCCTACCGATATACCAGTGCCGCTGCGCTTCCCAAGGGCTGGGTTGACCGTGCTGCTGATTGGTGGATTGGGAACGCCGGAATTGGCCGAAATGGGCGGCACGCAGTACGCGAAGGTGATTCAGGATTCGCTTTGGGGAACGCCGCCGAAGCTGGATATGGCTTACGAGAAGCGCGTGCAAGCCACCATTCGCGAACTGGTGCGCGCGAAAGCGGTGGACTCGGCGCATGACGTAGGCGAAGGCGGATTGGCGGTGGCGCTGGCCGAGTGCTCATTCGGCAAAGAAAACATCGGAGTCCATATTCGCCTCGATTCGGAGTTGCCGCCCGAAATGTTGCTTTTCCACGAAGGGCCATCGCGGATTTTGGTCGCGACAAAGAATCCCGCAAATGTTTTGGCGAGGGCGCGAATAAATTCTGTCCAAGCGGCGGCAATTGGCGTTACACTGGAAGCAAGGGTGACAATTCGTAACGGAAACGACATCTTGATCGATAGCGCAATCGCAGATCTTAAGAGCCTTTGGGCTCATGCCTTAGAGCACCTCCTCCACAATCCAGTCTTGGTGTAAACAATAATGCCTAAAATTGTTGACTCGTCCGAGGAAGTTCCTTTCGACAAGCTGCATGAGGAATGCGGAGTATTTGCGCTGTATGGCCATCCAGAGGCCGCCAATCTTGTGTATTTAGGGCTTTACGCCTTGCAGCACCGCGGCCAGGAAAGCGCGGGCATCGCCTCGAGCGACGAGCGAACCATTTACTGCCACAAGAAGATGGGGCATGTGGCCGACATCTTTACGCCCGATGTGTTGAATCAACTGCCGGGTCAGTTGTCGATCGGTCATACTCGTTATTCGACAGCCGGCGACACGGCTTTGCGCAACGCCCAACCGCTTTCAGTTGCCTGCAGCAAGGGGCAAGTGGCAGTTGCGCATAACGGCAACCTGACGAACGCCGTGGAACTGCGCCGGGAACTGGAAGAAGACGGATCTATTTTCCAATCGACGAGCGACACCGAAGTGGTGCTCCATCTGGTGGCGCGGTCGCGTGAACGGACGCTGGCGGGCGCTTTGCGCGATGCGCTGCTGCAAATTGAAGGGGCGTTTTCGCTGGTGTTCCTGGCGGAAGACCGCATCATTGTGGCGCGCGATCCGCACGGGTTCCGGCCGTTGGCCATGGGCCGGTTGGAACTGCCCGATGGACAAGTGGCGACGGTGTTTGCATCCGAGACATGCGCCTTCGATTTGATCAACGCGGAATACACCGGCGATGTCGAACCCGGCGAGATGGTGATTGTAGGGCCGCACGGCATGACGCGCGAACGCTATACAACGCCGCAGAAAACGGCGCACTGCGTGTTCGAACACGTGTATTTTTCGCGGCCGGATTCCATCGTTTTCGGCAAGCCGGTGGCGGAATCGCGCGAGAGGATGGGCCGGTTGCTGGCGCTCGAGCACCCGGTGGATGCCGATGTGGTGGTGCCGGTGCCCGATTCAGGCGTGGCTGCGGCCATTGGCTACGCGGCCGAATCGGGAATCCCTTATAAGCAGGCCCTGATCCGCAACCACTACGTCGGTCGTACGTTCATCGAACCTTCGCAGGCCATTCGCGATTTCGGCGTTAAGCTGAAATTGAATCCCGTGCGGCATTTGCTGGAAGGCAAGCGCGTGATTCTGGTGGACGATTCGATTGTGCGCGGCACGACTAGCCGGAAGATCGTGCGCATGGTTCGTAGCGCGGGCGCTCGCGAAGTCCATGTGCGCATTTCGTGCCCGCCGACCATTTCGCCTTGTTATTACGGAGTCGATACGCCTTCGTTGCGCGAGTTGATTGCGGCCAACAATTCAATCAAAGAGATCGAGGCTTTTGTCGAAGCCGATTCACTCGCGTTCTTGGCGCTGGATTCTTTGAGCGATGCAGTGCACGACACAAATGGCAAGTATTGTTATGCGTGTTATACAGGACAGTATCCAACGTTGATTCAGATCGACGAAGGGACATTAGAGCGGGCGCTGAGATAGCTCAGCACTTCACGCGCGCGGCTCGGAACGGAGCCACGACCGAAAACCCTCCCGTTGTAACGCACAAGCCCAAGCCGAGCCGCGACTGCGAAGGAGCGGTAACGATCTGCTCCACTTTCAAGCGGTTTTTTAGCGGATTGTTTGCACTTATATCCGTTAGCTTCACACGCGCGACTTCCGGCGCAGGGCCGATACAAGTTTGCGCACACCGCGGTTCCAATCGGGGAACAGATCCACATAGTGGGTGGTGTTCGAGATGCTGCGCGGAAGTTCGCAATCATCCAGACGCACAGGAATGAAGAACACCTGGTCTTGCGGAAAACGCGTGGCGATTTCAAGCGCGAAGGCGAGTTCGCTTTGAAATTGTCCTCGCTTAAGGACCGAATGACTCGAAAAACACCCGAGAAAAAAGTCGGATAGCTCAATCGTTCGTTCAATAGCCCGCCGCCAATTCTGGCCGGGAAGCAACTTTTGGCAGTCCATCCATGGATTGACGCCAGCCTTTTGCAAAGCGCGAAAAAGCTTCTTCACCAGGGCGCTATCTTCCCGGGCGTAGCCGAGGAAAGCTAGCGGCTCGCCGGCGGGGTTGAAAACGATCTGGTTCTTGCTGTCGTGTTGAAACGAACCCATGCCGCCGATTTCGATGGAAGCCCCTTCGCGCAGACGGCGGTCAATGAGTTGTAGCAAAGCTTTATCGGGCGATTGAGAGTTCACTGGCGCTCCGGTTTTGCCTCCGCCGAACCAGCAGTGGTAGAGCGTTGAGTAAGCGATCCGGTGAAGGGCCGTTTGAAATCTTTGAGCATGCGGTAGACGAGGCTGTCGATGACATCAGCCGCGCGACCCGGAGAACGCCGGGACACGCGAGCAAAGAGCTGGGCGAGTTGTTTCCTGTTCACGGCCTAAATATACGCCCAACTGGGAAGAGAGCCGTTGCGAAACATCGATTTTGGTAAGCCGCAATCAGCGGTAAGTTATTGAAAAACCTCAGGATGGCTGGATGGAAAACTTTTTTTCAGAACTTGTGACTGGGAAAAGTAGGGAGATCCTCAGCCTCCTGCCGGCTCGGAACGTCGTTATGGCATCATTGAATCCAAACGCTTATGCACAAGTTTCTCATCTGTCTTTTTGCTGCTACCGCGCTGGGGAACGCGGCCGATCTCGCCAATATCCGGCAACTGACCAGCGGCGGTGAAAACGCAGAGGCCTATTGGTCGCCCAATGGAAAGCGCCTCATCTTCCAATCCACCCGCGGCGATTCGAAGTGCGACCAGATCTTCATCATGAACGCCGATGGATCGGACCAGCATATGGTCTCTACCGGCAAAGGCCGTACCACCTGCGGCTATTTCCTCCCGGATGGCAAACACATTCTCTACGCCTCCACGCACCTCGCCGGCGATGCCTGCCCGCCTGCGGCCGATCGCAGCAAAGGCTATGTTTGGGCCGTCTATGCCAGTTACGACATCTTTACCGCCAAAGACGACGGCACAGACTTGAAACGCCTCACCGATGCGGAGGGTTATGACGCCGAAGCTACCGTAAACTGGAAGACTAAGAAGATTGTTTACACGTCGCTGGCCTCCGGCGACTTGGATTTATGGACTATGAATCTTGACGGCTCCGGCAAAAAACGCCTCACTGAGACGTACGGCTACGATGGTGGACCGGTCTTCTCCCGCGATGGAAAAAAGGTGGTCTGGCGCGGCGGCCATCCCGCCGACGAAGCTGCCAAGCAAAAATACGCCGGCCTGCTTAAAGACAATCTCACCAGCCCCATGAAAATGGAGCTTTTCATCAGCGACGCTAATGGAAAACACGTCCAACAACTGACGAACTTCAATTGCGCCTCCTTCGCTCCGACGTTCACACCCGATGGAAAGCAGATTCTGTTTTCATCGAATAAGAACAATTGCGATGGCCGCAAATTTGAACTCTTTCTGATCAATGCAGACGGCACCGGCTTGCGCCAGATCACCGATTTTGGCGGCTTTACCTCCTTTCCGGAAATTTCGCCCGATGGCCGCACGCTGGTCTTCGTTTCCGATTGGAAAGCACCGGCGCGCTACGAATTCAACGTGTTTACGGCGGATTGGAATCGTTAATGCGCCGCGTTTTTGTTATCGCGTTGCTCGCCGGCGCTTTGCAGGCGTCGCCGGAAATCAAGCCGGATAAATATCTGGCGCATATCAAGTACCTGGCGTCACCCCAATTGAAAGGCAGGCTCACCGGTTCACCTGAGTTGGAAAAAGCTGCAGCCTATATCGCGCACAAATTTCACGCGGCCGGTTTGAAGCCGGTAGACGGCAGCTATCTCCAGGAATTCAACATCACCGCGCACACGGCGCTCGGCGAAGGGAATAAGCTCACGCTGGTCATTTCTCAACGCGTTAAAGAGCTATGGGAGGGACGCGATTTTGCTCCCTTGAACCTCAGTACCAACGGCCAGACGATGGGCCCTATTGTGTTTGCGGGCTACGGCATTACCGCGCCGGAATACCACTACAACGATTACGAGAGGGTGGATGCGCGCGGCAAAGTTGTGCTGCTGCTGAGGCATGAACCGCAGGAAAACGACGAAAAGAGCATCTTCGCCGGCAAAAACTACACCCTGCATTCCGAACTCGCCAGCAAGGTGGCCAATGCCAAACTCCATGGAGCAGCGGCGGTCCTACTGGTAAACGATCTGCCAAATCACTCCGGCGACGATGATCGATTAGACAAATTCGCCCCCGCCATCAGCACCGAGGATTACGGATTGCCGGTGGCGCAGATTTCGGTGAAATTTGCCAACGAATTGTTGGCTACCGCCCAGCGTGATGTCGCAAGTTTGATCAAAGATATCGACGCCGATTTGAAGCCCCGTTCCTTCGACCTGCCTGCCGACGATGCAGCCAGGTTGACAGTCAATATCACCATACAGCAGCGCCCCGTGCACAATGTTGTGGGATTTTGGCCGGGCCAGACGAATGAGTACATCATTCTGGGCGCCCATTACGACCACTTGGGACTGGGCGATGAACATTCGCTCGCGCCCTCGCTCATCGGCACGATTCACCCAGGAGCCGACGACAATGCCTCCGGAACGGCTGGCGTCATCGAGTTAGCGCGCGTGATCGCTCACTCGGGCAAACATAAGCGCGGCTTTCTGTTTCTCTGCTTTGCCGGCGAAGAAGAAGGCTTGCTCGGCTCGGCTTATTTTGCTAATCATCCGCTCGAGCCGTTGGGAGAAGCCGCCGCGATGATCAATCTGGATATGATCGGCCGTATTCGGGCGGACAAAGTCTATGTAGGTGGAATCGGGAGTGGGTCCACCTTTAAGCCGATTGTCGAAAAGGCCGCGCAGGATGCCGGTTTGCACGATGACGTAACGGGCACGGGTGTGGACGGCTCAAGCGACCACACTTCTTTTAGCGTCAAAGGGGTTCCAACCTTATTTTTTTTCTCGGGCTTGCACAGTGACTATCACAAGCCGAGCGACACCTGGGACAAGATCAACGCCGAAGGTGCCGTTAAGCTGTTGGATGAGGTGGACGAGATAGCCGTGACGCTGGCCGATTCCGATCAGCGTCCCGCTTTCGTGCGCGTGCAGCCTGCGGGGCATGGCGGAGAGATGGCCAGCGGTTCGGCTTCCGGCGGCTACGGACCCTACTTCGGCAGCGTTCCCGATTTCGGCGCGCAAGTGAAGGGCGTGAGTTTTTCCGATGTGCGTGACGGCTCTCCCGCCGCAAAAGCAGGCTTCAAAGCAGGCGACGTCCTGATTGAATTTGACGGCAACAAGATCGATAACCTTTATGATTTCACCTATGCGCTACGAGCCCACAAGCCCGGGGACACGGTGAAGGTGAAGGTGCTGCGCAAAGGCGAGCCGGTTATAGCGCAGGTGCTTTTGACGACGAGGCCTTAAGCCGGAATGGGTTTTGCCGTTTGGATTGACGCGGAAGCCCGTGTTGCCTGGGCGCAGGGTACGCATGAGTACCGGCCTATGGGAACCGCTGTGATCGCGCTAACGGATCTCTTTCGCCAGCGCGATTTTGTAGCGGCACGAGAATCGCCGGCGCACTTGCGGCACTGCTTCGCTGGTTTTTTTGGCTCTCTTGAAACCGTGAACGACTTCTTGCATTCGCCGCAAACGCGCAGGCTCCGGCCGACGCCGCCTCATTTGCTTTGAACGAATCGCAGTGCCGCCGAATTTAGGCAATAGCGCTTGCCCGTCGTCGGCGGTCCATCGTCGAAGACGTGACCCAGATGGGCATCGCACTTCTTGCAACGAACCTCAGTTCGCTCAACGCCGAGGCTGAGATCCTTGCCGGTGACGATGTTCTCGGCGGCAATAGGAGCCCAGAAGCTCGGCCAGCCGGTGTCTGAATCAAACTTTTCTTGCGAGCGAAAGACGGCGTTACCGCAGCAGACGCAGCGATAAATGCCGCTGGCATGTTGGTTCCAATAAAGATTGTGGAACGGATACTCAGTGGATTGTTTCCGAGTCACCGCGAACTGTTCGCTCGAAAGCCGGCGCCGCCATTCGCCATCTGTGCGGACGATCTTACGGACGATTTGCGTTCCCCGCGGTTCACCTTGATCGGAAAAAAGCGCAAGCGCAATCTCCGGACCCGATCCCGCTGCGTTGGCAGGCGGGATCGCCGGTGAGTGACCCAACCAGAGAACCGCGGCTCCGCCCAAGATGGCAGCGGCAGGAACGAATAGCGTCCAGCGCATGCCTCAGATTCGCAAGAACCAGCGGCGCCGGTATAAGAACCAAGCCAACAGGTACATGAGCAAGGTAAAGCTCAACGCCCATAACAGGGAGGCATTCATGGGCCAAGCGATGGGTGCAAAAACACGGCTGTAAATTTCGCGATGGAGCGGGGTCGCGTCCAAGAATTCCGACAGAAACTCGGAAGCCAGGTAAACCGTGATGGCATTCATCCCGGTGATGGTCAACGGCTTGATCCATTTGCGAATGCCGCGCTCATCCACCAGCCAGACAAAGGCGGCCAGCACCACAAAATCCAGCCCCGCCATGAACGTCGCGAACGAATCGGTCCAAAGCTTTTTATTTATAGGCAATTTGAGATTCCAGATCAAGCCAAGCGCAATCAAAAAACCTCCGGCAATGAGCAGGCGGTTGCGGCGTAGGGCGAGCGGAATGGGCAGCCGCAAAACATGACCGGCCATGACTCCTAAGAGAGCCGTCCCGATGGCGGGCAGAGTGCTGACAATGCCCTCGGGATCCCAAGTTTTGGTCTGCGCATAATTGTGCGTCCCCAGAACAATGCGGTCGATGTAGTGCGCGAAGTTACCCTCGACGGTCAGATTGCCGGGGCCGTAACCAGGCACATCGATAAACGCCATCATGCCCCAATAAACCGCAAAGAGCCCGACAATCCAGACGATTTGCGTGCGCACGCCGCAATACAGATAAATGATAGATGCGGCCAGATAACAAATGGCGATGCGCTGTAGAACTCCCAGCAGGCGCTGATGCGACAGACTGAAGTGCGGGAAGGCGTAGACGAGCAGGCCGAGCACGTAAATCGTGACAGCGCGGCGGAACACGATTTTGAGCAGCTTGCCTGGCGCTTCTCCCGCTTCGAGCCGCTGGCCCAGAGCTAACGTGATAGCGACGCCCGCGATCCAAAGAAACGATGGAAATACGGTGTCAGTCATCGTCCAGCCATTCCAGTCGGAGTGTTGCAAGGGCGGATACGAAACCGGGCCCCCGCCGTTGTTCACTAAGACCATGAACAGCATGGTGAGGCCGCGAAAAGCGTCGAGCGAAAGCAAGCGCACCGGCGCACCCGTTTCGGGTTGTTTCATAATGTGGGCAACGCTGGCGGTGGTTTCTGAGCTGGCCATAGACATATCTTGTCAGATGTCGAACGCGTTGGAAGAGTTGTTAGCCGAACCGGTGGAGGCGGCGAAAGAGCGCGAAGCCATCACGTTCGAAAAAGTAGTGGCTGGGCGCCCGCTGGTGCTATTTGGCGCAGGCCGATTGGGACGGCGGACGATCGAAAGAGCGCGTGCGGTTGGCTTGGAGCCGTTGGCCTTTTGTGACAACAATGCGGCCCTGTGGGGTTGCGAGATAGAGGGATTGCCGGTGCTATCTCTGCCGCAAGCCGTGGCGAAGTTCGGCAAGCACGCCGCGTTTGTAATCACGATTTGGGGTGGGAATCCCACGGATCGGATGGTGGACCGCGAACACCAACTCCGCGAGGCGGGTTGCCGGACAGTCTTGCATTTTGGGTTGCTCTACTGGCGCTATCCGGCGCTGTTCCCACACTATGCGGCCAACTCGGCGCATCTGGTGTTGCAGCAAACAGATCAAGTCCGGGCCTGTGCGGAACTGTGGGCTGACAATGCTTCGCGGCGCGAATATCTGGCACAAGTCCGTTGGCGTTTGTATTTCGATTTCGCCGGTTTGCCGGGCCCGGTGGCTGGGCCGATCTATTTTCGCGACGAATTGCGGCAACGGCTGAGCGACGAAGTGTTCGTTGACTGCGGTGCTTATGACGGCGACACTGTGCGTTCGTTCGTCAAGCACTCGGCGGCCCAGTTCAAGAAGATATTCGCGTTTGAGCCAGATCCGGCAAACTTCGCGAAGCTTCAAGCGACGGCGGCCGGCGACCCACGCGTCAGCGTCATGAAAGCGGCGGTCGCCCGCGCGAATGGCATGATCCCGTTTTCGGCGGAAGGGAGCGCCTCGTCCTCAGCCGGAAAAGGTGGCATGCAAGTGGAGTGTGTGGCGTTGGACAGTTGCCTCGAAAACGAGCGGCCTACTTTAATCAAGATGGACATCGAAGGCTTTGAGCCGGAGGCACTCGCCGGAGCGCGCGAAATCATCCGGCGCGACGCGCCCGCTTTAGCCATTTGCGTTTATCATGCGCAGGATCATCTCTGGAAGATCCCGCTGCAGATTCATTCCTACAATCGCAATTACAAATTCTATTTGAGGCCGCATGTTTATGACGTTTGGGATTTGGTTTGTTATGCCATTCCTCACCAGCAAGTCCGGCCGCCGTCGACTACCAACGTAGCGCCGGTCATATAAGAAGAGGCGTCGGAGCACAGAAAGAGAATCGCGCCTTGATATTCGTCGGGACGCGCCATGCGGTTCATGGGAATGAGGCTTGTCAACTTGGCGACAAACTCCTCCGGTTGACCGCTTTCAACACCGCCGGGGCAGATGGCGTTGACGCGTATTCCGCGCCCGGCCCAGTAAGCCGCTAAGTAGCGAGTCAGGCCAATCAGCGCCGATTTGACAATCGAGTAACTGACGGGTTTTGCGGGCTGCAGATTCTCCGGCATGTTAGGCAAACGATAGATACGCTGGTCCGGCGCGATCAGTCCAAGATCGGAAGATACGTTGACGATTACGCCCGAACCGCGCCGCACCATCTCCATGCCGAAGACCTGGCAGCAGAGGAACGCGCCGCTCAGTCCGACGGCTAGATCCGCATTCCATTGATCGAGGGAAAAGCTCTCGAAGCGCGAGAAACTCGCAGGCTCGGCGCCTTCGACTTTCGGATTGTTGGCGGCGTTGTTGATGAGAATATCGACCCGGCCGTAACGCTGCAGGACTTCAGCAAGAACGCGCTTCACCTCATTCGGCTTTGTGACGTCGGCGGCAAAGCTCGGCACGGTCCAGTGCAGCTCATCGCTC
>Ga0302325_10022027_pt1 | contig 13343 bp, 11 predicted proteins | sample Palsa_T0_2_FD_201948 | JGI IMG/M metagenome (GOLD analysis project Ga0302325, IMG submission 201948) | Peat permafrost microbial communities from Stordalen Mire near Abisko, Sweden - Palsa_T0_2 | ecosystem: Environmental > Terrestrial > Soil > Palsa > Peat permafrost | place: Sweden: Abisko... | reverse complement strand
CCAGGTCTTGCCGAAGTCCGTCGTTTTGTAGATGTACGGATGAAAGTCGTCATATTGATAGCGCGAGGCCGTCAGGTAGGCGGTGCCCTTGTCGGTGTGCGACGGCTCGATCGACGTGATCTCCGCCCACTGTGGCAATGCCGGCGGGGTAATCACGCTCCACGTCGCGCCGTGATCGGTTGTCACGTGCACCAGGCCGTCGACCGACCCCGCCCACAGCTCGTCACCGTCGAGCGGTGAGACCGCAAGCGCGGAGACGTTCGGGTAGACTTCGGCACTCGATGCGTCGTTGTCGATCGGGCCACCGCTGGGCGCTTCGCTCTTTTTATCGTTGCGCGTGAGGTCAGGGCTGATCTTCTTCCAGGTCTGGCCCTCGTCGGTGCTGCTCAGCACGAACTGCGCACCGACCAACAGCTCTTTTCGATTTACCGGTGAGAAGAGAATCGGATGCGTCCAGGCGAGACGGTCCTCGAGCTCGCCCGAGCTTGCGCCTTCTCGATAGAGCGGATACGGACTGACGCTACTGTACTCGTCGGTCACGGCATCGTGCCGCATCATGATGCTGAAATAGCCGCTGCCATAGTCGACATTCGTGCTGCCGGGCTGCGGCGCGATGAAGGTGCTCTCGCCCAGCGCCGTGCGCTTCCAATCGCTGGTAAGAATCGAGCCGTTCGACGACGCGCTCGGCCCTTCGAACGAGCCTTCATCCTGCTGCGCGACGTAGATATTGAACGGAAACGCTTCGTCGAGCGCGACGTGGTAGAGCTGCGCGGTCAGCTGGTTGTGCTCGCTGCTCCACGTTTCTCCGCGATCGACCGAAACGGTCGCGCCGCCGTCGTTGCCCTCGAGGATGATCTTCGGGTTCTTCGGATCGATCCACACGATGTGATTGTCGCCGTGCGGCGGACGCAACAGGCTAAAACTCTTCCCGCCGTTGTGCGAAACGAAGAAACGGGCATTGGGCACGTAGATCGTGTCGGGATCGGTCGGGTCGGCGTAGATCGCCATGTAATAGAACGCGCGCTGCCGCATCTCCATGCTGTCGTTGACGCGCTTCCAGTGGGCGCCACCGTCGTCCGAGCGGAAAACGCCGCCCTCCTTCGCTTGCACGATCGCGTAGACAATCTTCGGGTTGCTCTGCGCAACGCTCACGCCGATGCGGCCGAGGACGCCGGCCGGGAAGCCGGGATTCGTAGAAATCTTGATCCAGTGCGCACCCCCGTCGGTCGTCTTGTAGAGACCACTGCCCGGGCCGCCGGAATTCAACCCATAGGCCCGGCGATACGCTTGCCACATCGCCGCATACAGCGTCTGCGGGTGCGCGTTATCCATCACGAGGTCGATCGCGCCGGTCGCGTTGTCGACGTAAAGCACCTTGCTCCAATGCGCACCGCCGTCGGTCGATTTGAAGATGCCGCGCTCGGGGTTATTTGCGTAGACGTGGCCCATCGATGCCGCGTAGACAACGTTCGCATCGCGCGGATCGACCACGATCTTGGCGGTCGTGTGCGTGTCCTTCAAGCCCGTGTAGTGCCAGGTCTTGCCCGCGTCAGTGGTCTTGTAGATACCGTCGCCGGTTATGAAGGTGTTGCGGATGTCGGCCTCGCCCGTGCCGGCATAAATGACGTTCGGATTCGAGGGCGCTACCGCCAGCGCGCCGATGCTGTTGGAGGCGTTGAGCTGGCCGTCGGTAAGGTTCGTCCAGGTGAGGCCGTAGTTCGTCGAGCGCCACACGCCCCCGTCGACACCACCGAAATAGAACGTGAACGGATTTCCGGGCACGGCATCGATCGCCACGGATCGTCCGCCGATGCCGGGACCGACGTTACGCCAGCGCAGCGCGCTCATCACGGCTTGCGCCGAGGGGGCCGGCGTTTGCGCGGCAGCCGGAAACGCGAAGATCGCTAGCGACGCAGCGATCAGCGCAAAGCCCTTAAATCTCCACATGAAGCTATAATACCAAATCGAGAAAGGGTGCAAGGTCGCCGCGGTCGACCTCCATGCCGACGCCCCGTGTGTGATAGCGAATGTCGTGAAAATCCATGCCTGCGGTCATCACTAACCCGTAGCGCTTAGCGAGATCGCGAAAGATTTGGATGTCTTCGACGTCGTGCAAAGGATAGAAGACTTCCAAGCCGCGCAAGCCCTGCGGCGCGAGTTCGTCGATCAGGTTGCGATCTTTGAGCCGGCCGGGATGTGCCAAAACCGCGACACCACCTGCGGCGGAAACCCGATCGATCGCCTCCTGCGGCGTGATATGCAGCGATGGAACGTAGCCCGGCATGCCGGTGCGCAACAGATAGCGGAACGCATAGTCGATGTCGGGCACGAGGCCTTTAGCGATTAACGCTTTGGCCACGTGTGGGCGTCCGATCGCCTTGGCATCGGGGGCCTCGCGCAAGACCTCGTCATAGGTGATGCCGTATCCCGCGCGTTGGAGCTGATCCACCATACGCTGCGCGCGAACGCGCCGCGCATCCCGATTGCGCTCGATCATCGCCACCAGTTCAGGCGCATCGGCCGGCATGCCGTAGCCCAGCACGTGGACTTCGTTGCCGCGATAGGTCGTGTTGATCTCGACACCGGTAATCACACGTGCACCTGGCGGAGGCGTAAACTTGCCATAAGCCGACATCGTGTCGTGGTCGCTGATCGAAAAAACTTCCACTGCGCGCTCGCCCATGAAATCGGCGAGCGCCTGCGGGGTAAGCGTGCCGTCGCTTTCGCAGGTATGGCTATGAAAGTCGACGATCATGCGATGCCGCGCAGGAAGACGCGCTTGATCTCGGTCGCGCGTCCGCTCGACCGGTCAATGCGCACCACCGCCGCGCAGAATTGCTTGGTCCCGCTCTTCTGTACGCTGAATCGGTCGGATAAACCGGTGAGAAAGCGATCGAGGACGGCTTCCTGTTCCATGCCGATCACGCCGTCGGTTGGTCCGGTCATGCCGAGATCCGTGATGTAGGCGGTACCGCCGGGGAGAATCTGCTCGTCGGCCGTCTGCACGTGCGTGTGCGTTCCGTAGATCGCCGAAGCGCGTCCATCCAGGAAACGCGCGAGCGCGACCTTTTCTGAGGTCGCTTCAGCATGGACGTCGACGATGATGATCGGCGTTTGCACGCGCAGCTCATCGACCAAGACGTCCGCGCAGCGAAACGGATCGTCAACCGTCGGCATAAAGGTGCGCCCCATGACGTTGAGGACCCCGACGGTCACGCCGTCCGCGACGAACGTGCCGTGGCCCTTACCCGGGAGGCTGGGCGGATAGTTGGCCGGACGCAGCACGCGGTCGCTCGACTCCAAGTACGTCTTGAAGTCGCGCTTATCGAAAATATGATTTCCGCTGGTAATGAAGTCGACGCCGGTTTCGAACAGCTCTTCGGCGGTCTGCGCCGTCAAACCAAAACCGCCCGCGACGTTTTCGCCGTTGGCGATGCAGGCGTGAATCTGATGCTGATCGCGAACCAGCGCAAGACAGCGCTTGAGCGTGTCGCGGCCGGGCGAGCCGACCACGTCACCGATCAAGAGTAGATTGAGAGTTTTCAGCGTGCTGCTTTCCAAGTACCGATATACCCGCTGGAGGCGCCGTTGGCAAGAATCGAGGAGCGAGGAGGGAGCATAGCCGTAACTCTGTGACCGACGAGCGACGAAGAGTCCTGCCAACGGCGGCCCAGCCCGAAGGGTTGCGTCATCGGCATTCCGCAGGCGTCGTTGCTCTTCGCTCGCAAAGCGCTGCTTTTGTCGCTCATCGCGCCTAGCCCGCGGACGCCGATGAGCGCAACGGGTGTATCGCTACTTGGAAAGCAGCACGCTAACGGCGAGACGAGGCCTTCGCTTTCCGTTGCGCTTTCAAGAAGTAGACCAGCACGCGCGCCTCTTCGCGAAACCCGACCAGACTCTTGGATTGCGCCGGATCACGTAGCGCCTCGATCGCGTAGAGCGCTGCCTCGTCTTGCGCGGCGGGATCGGCGTCGAGATGATCTTCTGGCTGCGGATTGCGAACGAGCACCTCGGGGTAGCGCTCGCGCAAGAGTGCGACGATCAGTTCCAGCTCTTCCTTAGAGAAGCTGTCCGTGTCGCGGGTCACATGAATGAAGGTCGTCGAGCGGTCGCCTTCACACTCGACCCGCGTCGTCCGCGCTTCGTCCTTGGCGAGCATCAGGTAGCCGTTGATATGATCGTCGATCGTCTCGGCCAACCCCGCCTGCGCGCGTTTATCCAGCCGGGCGCGCAATGCAAACGTCAACCGGACGCTGCCCTCGGCCGGCATCGAGCGTATCGATGCCAGTTCCGGGAAGCGCACCAGCAGTGCGCACACCAAGCTGACGGTATCAGCGTTCTCTAAGGGAAGACGGCTATTCATGATCGGGTCCACCTGATACGACGTGGCTCCCAGGCACCCCCTGCGGTCCACGTAGAATGGTAACCACCGTGAAACCCCGGCAGTTGCCCGGCCTCGCCATCTTGGGGTTGCTTGCCTCGCTTATCGCTCACGCGGCGAGCTACGGCGGCAACCACGAGCTCGGCGGCGCCTACCACTCGACGCTCGAACTCCTCGCCCTCGTGGGCGCAGGGGCCTTTGCCGCGTCGATCGGGGCATTTGCCTGGCTCGCGGCTCGGCGCCACGCCGAGGGCTCGATCCTGGCGGCGGCGTTGCGGCCGTGGGTCCCGTCCCCAGGCGCCGTGACGGTCAGCGCCGGTCTGTGGTTTGGCTTGATCGAAAACCTCGAGCCCGAACATCTTTGGCACGCCTCCCTCCTGGTCGTCGCCGTTTGCCTGATTCTGGCCAGCTTGCTGGTCGCGTTCGCGGCCCGCGCGCTGGTGCGCGGCATTGCCGCGATCGTCGTTGCGATCGCGCGCCAACCGTTTGTGCGCCGGCCGGTCTGTTACCGCCGTCGCTTTGCCCATCGCTCCTCTGCGCGCCGCGCCGTGTTCGTCTACCGGCGCTTCGCCCGGCCACCGCCGGGCCCGATGCTACTCCCCGTTTAGCATCACTTTCTTTTCAGAGGAGTACCCATGTCTCGTTGGATCGCGACGGCCCTCGTCGCGTGCATGCTTTTTTCCACAGTACCCGCGCTCGCAGCCGTCATGGGTTTCGTGCGTGGCGTCATCACCGAATCGGGCACGCCGGTGGCGGGCGCATCGATCACCCTTACGGGCGAAGGCTCGCGTTTCACGACCACCACGAACGCGCACGGAGAATACTCGTTTGCCGCCATACCGTTCGGGCGCTATCAGCTCGTTGCGCATTACGCGGGCGCCGAGGATCATACGGCCGAGGTCGAAGTCGCAAGTGACTCGGTTGCAACCGTCAACATCGATTTACTCAAAACGATCGTCGTCACTACGGCCTCCGCATCGGCGGGAGCAAGCGGCACACCCGTCGCCGTCACGACGATCGACCGCGCGCAAATCGACGCCTCTCCCGATCGCGATAGCCTCAACAAATTGATCACGACCGTTCCCGGCGCCGTCTCATTTTCGTATAACGAACCGGTGATAAACGGCTTCCACGGCGTCACGTACGAGATCGACGGTGCCCCGCTGCCGCTCGCCACGACATCGAACTTCGCCGAGATCGTCGATCCCCAGGACATCGACTCGCTCGAGATCTACACCGGGGCGATTCCGGCCGAATTCGGTGGCGATCGCATGGGCGCCGTCGTTAATATCATCACCGATCGCTTCGCGAACATCCCCGAAGGCACATACGGCACATTTACCGCGGGTGGCGGCAATCAATCGCAGGCGCTCGGCCAACTTGATATGGTCTCGCGTTTCGGCAACAATGAAGTTTTCCTGAACCTCAACACCGCGAGCACGGATCGCGGTATCGATGCGCCGACGTTCGACCCGATCCACGATCAGAGTTCGGCGAGCGATGAGTTCTTACGCTGGGTTTCCAAACTCAGCGATCGCTCCACACTGGCGTTTGACTTCTCGAATCAACTCTCACAGTTCCAAATCCCGATCAACATCGACCCCAACAATCCCAACGACCCGATCTACGCGATTCCCGGAACGGACGACACGCAGCTCGAGTACGACCGCTTCGCCAACCTCAACTTTACGGAAATATCGAAGGACGGCAACGGCGTCTTCCAGCTGATCCCCTGGTTCCGCTCGACGCGCGTCGACTACGACGGCGACCTTGCCGCTGACGTGCAAGGTATGGGCCCGAACTTCGGTTGCGCGAACTATCCCGACTGCGTATCGGACACTCCGTCCGACCCGAACTACATTAATAACGTCGGCCTCGCCCAAACCACATACGCGAGCTACCTTGGTCTACGCATCTCGCAGTTGCGTTCGAGCAAGAACCACACATGGAAGATCGGTCTCGACGCGAATCGCGAGAACTCTTCCGGCTCGCAAACCTACGCGTGCTACTATGTGGCCTGTGCGTTGCCGAGCGGGGGTGTGACGCCGCCCATCGCGTCGCCCTACTACGCTTCGTCCTCCTCGCAGGCACAAGCCGGGTCGCAGATCGGGATCTACGCCCAAGACAAGTGGGAAGCAAGCAAAAACGTCGTCTTCGACTACGGCGTCCGCTACGATCACTCGACCGGCTACACCAGCGGATACATGATCGAGCCGCGCTTTGGCGTCAATGTCTCCGACGGCGGCCGGAACGTCTTCCATCTATTCTACGGCCGTTACTATGCAGCGCCGCTCCTCGAAGACGTGCGCCAGGCATGCGTGATCTTCGCCGCGCAAAACGGTTGCTCGACCACGACGCCGCCCTACGACCTTCAACCCGAGATGGACAGCTACTATGAGATCGGCTTGCAGCATATCTTCAGCGGTAATCTTACCGGCTGGGCGAATCTGTACGAGAAGAACGTCGTCAACGTCCTCGACACGACGCAACTCTTGAACACGCCGCTCTTCGCCGTCTACAACAACGCGATCGGGCATGCTCAAGGGCTTGGGATCCGTCTCCAAGACCGTCTGCGCAACGGAAACGACTGGTTCTTCACCTCCACGATCTCCGAGTCGCTCGCCGGCGGGATCTCCGGTTCGACCTTCCTCTTCCCGCCCAACATCAACAACGGCTTGCCGATCTCGTCACCGGCGCAGCTTAGCATTGAAGACCACTCGCAGCTGGTCGACTCGACTGCCGGCTATACCGCGCACTTCGGAGCAGACCGTGCGTGGTTTGGGACGCTGCAAGCCGATTACGGTAGCGGGTTTCCCGTCCAGTTCGAAGATGCCAACGTCAACCTGAGCGGCACGCTCCCGGCGCACACCACGTTCGACCTGAGCACAGGGCGCATCGTCAACCCCGGTGCCGGCCCGAACTCCAAAGGTCTGGGCGTGACACTCGACGTGCAGAACATCTTGAATCACCAGTATGTGATTAAAATCGCGAACGGGTTCAACACGACGCAGATCGCGAACTCGCGCACGTTTCTGCTCCGCTTAACCGAACCGTTCTGATCAGGGGCTAAAGCGAACGCCCATGCTGAAGGTGCGCGGGGGAGCGTAATGGTTCCCCTGCGCATTGAGCAGCGTCACGTAGTAGCGATCGTTGAGCAGATTTTGGATATCGAAAGTGAGCGCCATCTTCGGACCGATCGCGATCCCTTTTTCAACCGAGAAGATCGTGTGGGGCGTCATCTTGCAATAGCCGGGCGTGGTCAGCGGACAAACGTTCGACGAGAGCCCACTACCGTACTCACCATCCATAGAGAACCAGCCGTTGCGCTTGTCGCGTAGCAGCGCGCCGCCGTTGACGGTGTAGCGCTGCTCGTGATCCGCAGGCGTATATCCGGTCGGCTGACCGAAGCACGGCGCTAGCAGTTGCGTCTCGCAGCCGCTATTGAGCGAGACCACGTGTGCAAACTGGAGATAGGCACGTCCGCCGCGGGGTAGCGGCTTCGTGTAGACGAGCGCCTCCTGCGAAAGCCTCCCGAGCGTGTAGTTGATATCCTGGTGCAGCAGCGTGACGCCGACTTGCGTATCGTCGATCAAGTCGTTGGCATTCTTCTGCCACACGCGAAATCCGAGATCGCCGGAACCCAGTGGCAGATGGCCGCCGAGTTCGAGTTGCGTGTCGCGCTCGGGCTTGAGGTCGAATTGCGCTTCGGTGGGTTGCAGCGGCAGATTAAGTAAATACGCTGTTTGCGGACTTACGTTCTCAAGCGAGAACGGCTCGAAGAATCGTCCGATGTAGGCGTAGACGCTCGCTCGAGTCCCGTAGAAACGCGTGAGCTTGAAGCGTGGGCTGAAAGCACCGAAGCCCTGATAGAACGAGGTTGAGCGAATCGTGAAGAAGTCGTAGCGCAAGCCATAGTCAGCTTGCCAGAGACTGCTCATGCGCCAGCTGTCCTGAATGTAGGACTGATAGGTATTGCCGAGGTTCGGCGAATTGTCGATAACGGTCGCCGTTGCGTTCGGCGTTCCCGGCGTGAGAATCGGCGCGAGAAAGTTGTTGGGCTGCAGCGTGATCGCGTAATACTTCAAAATCTGCGCGAGATCGTAGGAGCCGCCCGCCGAGATCGTATGCTTGCCGAAGTTCTGTGTGTAGTCGGCCTGCATGATGTAATCGATCGCTGTGCGTTGATCGGCCAGTGAGTAGGCGCACATCGTCGGGAAAGCCGTCGGGTTCGCCGGACCGACCGTGAACGCGTTGGCACAGTCGGTCGATGCGCCGCCGTTGCCGTACGGGGGCGGCGTGACGTTGAGCGATTCGCCGTAGATGAAGTCGTTATTCTGATCGCCGAAATCTTGAATTCTCGACGATTTGAAGGCCGGGCCGTAGGTGATTGCGCCGGTGTCGCCGATGGCGTGACGAAACTGCACGGCAAGGAACGTGTCCTCTTGCGTTTCGTTATCGTCGGTATCGGCCGGTTCGCCGAATTGTACGTCGTTGGGAATCTGGAACGTGCTGTGACTGTGGATGAAAGTGATGTTCGTGTAGTTCGTGCCGCCGCCGCTAGGTAGTGTGAAGCGCGCGAACTGGTTGAGGTCGCTCGCATCGTTGTGCGGGGAGTTGAAGTTCGGCGGATCGAGCCCACGCGTCGTGTCCTCGCCGCTGACCGCGATGTCATAGCCACCACCGCCGGCGATCGGAGCGTGGTAGCCGATCGTCGAGATCGCGGTGCCATACGAGCCGTACGCGAAGTTGCCGTCGAAGCCGGCGGGTCCGGTGCCGGCGCGCGTCGCCATGTTGAAGACCGAACCGAAGCGCAGTCCGTACTGTGCCGGATACGCGCCCTCGATCAGGTCGACAAATGAAAGATCGTTGAGATCGATCTCACTGCCGATGTCGCGATTGAGTTCTTGCGGGAGCGCAACGCCGTCGATCATGTAATTGATAACGCCGTGATCACCGTTGATGTGCACGACGCCGTTTGCCCCTCGAACGGCGCCGGGCATCTGGATCTCCATTTCGGAGAAGCTATTGTTGTACGGCATCTCCGTAAGCTGCGTGTGATTCAGCGTCACGTTGCTGCCGCTGCCGCTCAAGATCCCCGTCGAGGATGCGCCCGAGGTCGCCACGACTGAGCCGATCTCTTTGAGCGGTACGAGCGTGAGCCCAACCACCGCGCCGCCGCCGCTCAGGTCGACGCGGACCGCTCCCTGGTGGTCGCCGGACTTCGCCTCGATCACGTAGGTGCCAAGCGCAAGCGGCGGAAAACCGAAGTGCCCTCGTGCGTCCGTCGTCGTTTTGGCAGTCTGATTGTTGCCGGTAGCGGTCACTTGCACGTGAGCGACCGGCAGGCCGTCCTGCGTGACCGTGCCGGAAATAAACGCACTCGCGTTGACTGCACGCGACGGCGCGGACCAGACGATCATGAAGGCAACAAGAATGAGAGCAGCGCGCAAAAAGCGCCGCAGCCGGTGGAACATTAGGGTCCTCTACGGTGGGGTTGAGTTTTAACTGAGAATAGCTTATCATTATCAAGTAGTCAAGCACATGGACAAGGGGAAATCAGTGAATCGTCCGAGCCGGAAGACCAAACAGCGCGACGCGGTGCAGGCGGTGTTTGAAGGCGCCGAGCGGCCGCTCAGCGTCGGCGAGCTGTTGGAGGCCGCCTCGAAGCAGATCGAGGGGATGGGCGTTGCAACCGTCTATCGCACGGTCGCCGCGCTGCTCGAAGACGGCTGGATCGAGGCGGTCGAGATCCCGGGCGAACCGGTTCGTTACGAGCGCTCCGACAAAGAGCACCATCACCATTTTCAGTGTGAGAAATGCGACCGCGTCTTCGACATCGCGGGCTGCATCGAGAGCATTCGAAAACTCGTGCCCCCGAAATTCCACGTCCGCGGTCATGCCGTGACCTTCTTTGGAACCTGCGCCGGCTGCGCCGGCTAGGCCCGCTCGAAGCGCTCTGTTGAAGGACTAAGCGTTTTAGCCTGGGGAATACGCCGCTTCGCGCTATGCACAACGTCAAGGAACGCCCCGTTGTCGTAACCGGGGCTGCCGGTTTGATCGGCAGCGCGTTGATTTGGGCCCTCAACCGCCGCGGTATCGACGACATTATTGCGGTCGATCGGTTAGACGAGTCGGAGAAGTGGCGGCACCTCGTGCCGTTGCGTTTCACCGATTACGTCGACGCCGACGATTTCGCGTCGTTGGTTGATGACCACCCCGGTGCCTTTGGGTCGGTCGGTACGGTCTTTCATTTAGGCGCCTGTTCGTCGACTACCGAGCGCGACGCCGACTACCTCATGCGCAACAATTACGAGTACACCAAAGTTCTCGCGCAGTGGGCGGTTGAGCGCGACGTGCGCTTCGTGTATGCCTCGTCGGCGGCCACCTACGGCGGCCTGGAGGATCTGCTTTCCGACGATATCGATCTGCGCGAACTGCGACCACTGAACATGTACGCCTACTCGAAGCAGCTGTTCGACCTTTACGCGCAGCGCAGCGGCCTAAGCGATCGCATCGTTGGGCTGAAGTACTTCAATGTCTTCGGCCCCAACGAAGATCACAAGGGCGAAATGCGCAGCATCGTGTGCAAGGCCTACGAACAAATCAGCGCAAACGGGCGAGTCGCGCTCTTTAAGAGCTATCGGCCGGAGTTCCGCGACGGGGAACAACGGCGCGACTTCCTCTATGTGAAAGACGCCGTCGAAATGACGCTTGCAGTCGCGCAGAGCGACGCGAGCGGGCTGGTCAACGTGGGCTCGGGTCGCGCACAGACGTGGCTCGATCTCGTGCGACCGATCTTCGCGGCGCTCGACGTTCCAGAGCGGATCGAGTTCATCGAGATGCCGGAACTTTTGCGTCCGAAATATCAGTATTCTACCCAAGCGCGAATCGAGCGTTTGCGCGGATGCGGCTTCGTCGCACCCATCACGACGCTCGACGATGCCGTGCGCGACTACGTCATCAACTACCTCAAGCCGGGCCGCGTTCTCGACCCGGCACAGCAAGAAGCTCTTTCCGTCCGATAACGAGGCCCGATGTCAAACTCCCGTTCAGATCGCCGTCGTCAATCACGCGGTGGTTCCGCACCGCCGCCCAAACGCGACCCCATGACCGTCGTGTACATCAGCGCGGCCGTGCTGGTCGTTGTCGTCATCGCGATCTTCGCGATCATGAATTGGATGCAACAACGGCAGCTTGCGGAGGCCAACGCAACGCCCACACCGGCGCCATCGAGCGCCGTAGCCTCTACCTCGAAACCGATTCAGCTCGCTGACGGCGACACCATCGGGAAGCCTACGTTCAAGCTCTCCAAGGGCGGACTGCCCGACACGCAGACCGGCGGGAATGGGCAGCCCGTCGACGGCATCACCTGCGGCGGGATGGAGTACAGCACGCTCCACACGCACACGCATCTAGCAATCTTTTACGACGGGACGCAAGTCGCTGTTCCTAAACTCGTCGGCGCAGCGCCGGTTGCGCCTCAAGGCTGTCTCTACTGGATTCACACCCACTCGATGGACGGCATCATCCACGTCGAATCGCCGGTACTCGCGCCCGAAGGCAGCCCGGGATTCCAGCTCGGCATGTTCTTCGACGTCTGGGGACAACCGCTGACGCGCGACAACGTTGCGGGCCTCAAAGGGCCGGTGATTGCCTACGTCAACGGGACGCTCTACGACGGCGACCTGCGCGCGATTCCGCTGCGCTCGCATCAGCAGATCGTGCTGGAGATCGGCACGCCGACCGTGCCGCCGCCGAACTACGCCTTCCCACCGGGCGATTAACTACTTCAGCGCCTGATTCAATGCGGCGGCGAGTTCCTTAAACGGAATCTCGCCGTCGTTGATATAGCCGATCGTTTTGTTGCGATCGATGACGACGATCGTTGGATAGCCGCCCTTGAGATAGAGCTTGGCGACGGTCAAGTTCGGATCGTACTGTGCGATCGGATACTTCACGTTGAACCGGATCTGAAAATTCAAAACGTCGAATTGCGACTCGGGCGACGCGCCGTCCATACCGGTGTCGCTCCCGGGAATGGCGAGAAACGCCACGCGAGACCCGTAGGCCGCGTAGAGCTGATTCATCACGACCGTCTCGCGCTGACAGTGCGGGCACCACGTTGCAAAGATCTCCAAGAGCACCGGCTTGGTCACCGTCGCTAAATCGAATGCGCCTGCCGTTGTCGGCAAGGTGAACTCCGGAGCCTTCTGCCCAATCGCCACCGCAGCGCTGACTGGAGCAGTAGACGCGTTGTTCAACTGCGCGCCATGCAATTTTGCGAAGAGAATGCCGCCCGCGATAAGGACGACGAGAACGAGCAGCGAGAGAAGAACGAGCACGCGTTGGTTCATCGAGAACGTAATCTCCGGTCCAGAGCAAACGCGCCGGGAGCACCGGCAGCGATAAAGAGCGCAATTGCGGCGAGCGCGAGGTCCAAGGCGACGTGCGGCCAATCCGCGACCGCGGCGTCACCGGGACCAAAGCAGCCGCAGTTCGCGGGAATGCCGCGCAGTACTGCCGAGGCGATCGCTGCTGCATAGATCAGGAACTGTGCCGTCGCGATGGCCGCCGCGATTCGCGTGAACAGACCGGCAAGCAGATAGAGCCCGAGCAGAACCTCGAAGAACGGCAGAATAACGGCAAGCGGAGCGACGAGGCCGGGCGGCAAAAGCCGGAACCCGGCGATCGCCCCGGCCAATGCTTCCGCATGGCCGATCTTCGCGGCGCCGGCCCAGACCAAGAGGGCGCCGAGCAGCACGCGAGCGAGCGCAACCGCCATAATCCATACCTTTCATGCAGAGGGCGGGAGCCAAATTAGGCTAACCTAACAACGACATGGCTACCCTCGAGAGCCCGGTCGCGACCGCCGTCCCGCAACGATCGTTGTGGCGGGTGATTCTGCGTTTTATCGCCGTTACCGGTCCGGGGTTGATCGTCGCATTCGCCGATACCGAGGCGG
>Ga0302325_10022026_pt1 | contig 13343 bp, 6 predicted proteins | sample Palsa_T0_2_FD_201948 | JGI IMG/M metagenome (GOLD analysis project Ga0302325, IMG submission 201948) | Peat permafrost microbial communities from Stordalen Mire near Abisko, Sweden - Palsa_T0_2 | ecosystem: Environmental > Terrestrial > Soil > Palsa > Peat permafrost | place: Sweden: Abisko... | reverse complement strand
ACGCCCTATTCGGCCAAACATTTTTGGGTGACGCTGGAGCGCTGGGACGCGCTGCGGCCGCGAGAGATTGAAGAGGAACTCAAGCGGGCTCATGCGCTGATTTTCGAGAAGCTGCCGAAGCGCACCAAGGCTGTGCTGGCACTGCCGGAGAAGGAATGCGCGAAGGTGATCCGGGATCGGAAGAAGCTGCTTGCGGCGAAGGGAAAGGGACTAGGGACCAGGGAATAGGGAATAGGGAATAGGGAAAAAGAAAAAAGGAATCGGAGGCGCGGTTGGGCGCTGGGGAACTGGCTGGGCCGAAGGTTCGTATCTCTTCCTGGACCGGTTGGTGCTGGGCGGGTTGGCTTTTAAGGCGGTAACGTGATGGGGAAGTTTCTGCTGTGGTGCATTCTTTTCGTTCTGTGCTGGCCGCTCGCGCTGCTGGCGCTGGTGCTGTATCCGGTGGTGTGGCTGCTGTTGCTGCCGTTCCGGGTGGTTGGGATTGCGGTGGGCGGAGCGCTGGAACTGGTGGGCGCTGTGATTATGTTGCCGGCCCGGGTGTTGCGGGCGATTTGATGGCGCTTGAGAGAGCCTATCTGCGTTCGTATAGAGCCTTGGATAGGCAGATCGATCCCCGGCAACTACTCGGCAGGAGGGGCGCCGGGTTTGGTGGGCGGGGTCAGGACGAAGCCTTTGCGAACCACGGCGAAGCCTTGCTGGGATAGTTCGGCCTGAAGAAGCTGATTCTCGGGTCCGGAGAAGAGTTCTGTCGTAGCGCCCGCGATGGTGGCGACAAGATGATGAACGGCGATGGGCTTTCCATCCAGGGTTCCCTGCTCGTCGGCATAGGTTGCGAGCTGGATGGGCACGATAGAGGCAGCCTGCTGAGAGCCGTCCGGCCCCGGCGATTGCTTGGGGATAATGGCCCATAGGTCGCGATTGTTGTGCGTGACGCCGAGGGCAAGAAGGGTGTCAAGAGCGCCGGGATCGAAGTCGGGAAGAAACACGGCGGCGGGATGAAGGGCAAGCCGCGTGGTTGAGCTGCGGCCGTTTGCGGATACGTTCACAAGGAGCTGTGCGGAGTCTGGCGCGGCAGTGATGTTGACAGCGGAGTTGTTGACCGTTGCGCTGAGCTGGACATGGCGGAGATGATTGTCTGAAGTCAGGCGCTCAGTTTTGGAGATGTTGTAGTTAAGACCCTGCATCTCGACACGGACGACGGAGGTAGTGTCGTACCCCTTCGGCGTGGACGAGGAAGTGATATCGGCAGTGCCGACCGGTTTGCCGTGCTGGGCGACGATGAAGCTGGCGGATTGTGCGCCGGCGGAGAGAACAACCAGAGCGGCCGCCAGGTTGAAGAGTACAAATTTGCGCAGTTTCCCCATCATCACACTCAGTTAGACACCGAATGAGGTGAAAGAGTTGCGGCCAGGGCGAAGGCAACTGCAGCCTGCCAGTCTTCCTATCGCCTGCTCCGCGCCGGTACTCGCCGGGCGAATTGGACGATTAATCCTTCGCAGGCGGAGCAAACCTGAAGCCTTTCCAGACCTATGCGGTTCATGACGTGGATTGAAGAATGCATCCCCAGTTGGATTGCACGGCATAGTTGGGCAGGCTGAAGTTGGTGACGTTCAGCGAAACTTTGTTGTTCAACAGATCGATCCAGGCGCCGTTCTGGGGCAGCGGGATATTGACGTACTGAGTGGAATCTGAAAAGTTCAGCACAATCATGTAAAGATCGCCGCCATCCCAGCGATGATAGATAGCGATCTGCATGGCCTCATTGATGCCATAGCCATCCGGAGAGAATTGGGTCCAGGATGAGTCGTAGAAATCCGGATAGAAATTGGGAGAACGCAATGCAGGATGGGCCGTGCGCAAGCCCATCAGAAAGGTATATAAGCCGGTAAGCTTCAGCCCAACGTCATCGCCTCGCTGCTCCCAAGTCAAGGGGCGCGACTGTACGCGCACGAATTGGGGCGGTGCGTTCGAGTCGTCTTCCCACAGGTCCTCGAGCTGTCCCCACTCCTGGCCGTTGTGCAGCAGAACAGTTCCGGAGCAGGTTGCCAGCGCAATCATGTAAGGCTGTGCCTTGAACCAGCGGTCACGCGAGCCGAGTTCATACGTAATCGTAGCGTGGTCGTGGTTTTCCAGGTAGATTGTTGGGCAGATTGGCGTGTTGAATCCCAGCGCCGAATTCAGCACACGCATGTAGTCTGCCCTGATCGCTCCCAACACGGCGTACCCGCTGAAAATGTCGAAGGGATATGACCGAAAAACGTCGAACCAGGCTCCCGTCGACTGAATGAAGTTCGCGTCCGCAATGACCTGAAATCCCCAGTCGTCTTCGAGAATCAGCGAGATGTTCTGAAGGTTCTTGGTCGACGCATAAGTCGTCAAAGCCTTGATCAGGCCCGGTGCGCCCTTGGTTGGATACTGAAGGTTGTCATAGCCGGTAACCTGATCGAAGCGGAACCCGTCGAGCTTGAATCGGGCCAGCCAGTATGTGCAAACGTCTGTGACGAATTGCTGCGTGCATGCGTTCGTATAGTCCAGCGGAAGCATACTGAAATTGTTGGCCGGCTCGAATTCGCCGATAAATGGCGAATCCGTGGGTGTCTGCCAGAGCCAGTAGTAGGGAAACCCGTTCGTGTTGGCTCCCTGATATGCATGCTGCAACACGATGTCCAGCAGCACATGAATGTTTCGACTATGGCATTCGGTAATCAGCGCGGCGAGCCTGGAAAGCCGGTTGAGCGGATTCACCGGATCGTTCACGTATGCGGATTCGACAGAGAAGTAATAGGCGGGGTTGTATCCCCAACTGAAGCTCTGATCGTCAGGCCACGCAATCCACGGCATGAATTCGATAGCGTTGATGTTGAGCGCCTGAACCAAGTCAAGCTTGTCGTTGATGGCGTCAATAGGCGCCTGTGTGCCGCGATACTCCTTGGTGAAATCATCGATCATCAGTTCGTAGACGATCAGATCGTTGGACGGCAACCGCGTGGCGATAGATTCGGGATTCGCCGGCTCACCTCCCACAACAAACGCCGATCGGTCGTTCGAGTCGCCGCCATATTTTGTGCAAGGATCGCCAACTACACGCGTGGTTGCATTTTCAAACGTGACCAGGTATTGGTACTGATACCAACCGTCGGGCAGCGGCGGATCGAAAACATAACTGAACAGAAAACCATTGGGATGATTCAAGTTCGTCATGGCCAGCGCAGTAGTCGGGTCCCAATCGATCGCGCCCGGTGTGACCAGGTGCTGGAAGTCGCTCACGATGGCTACCGACGCGATTTGGCACGGGCCGCCGATGGTGTATTGGCTCGGGTCGACAGTATTATCGGGGATGAATAGCTTTATGCTCTGGTCGCCCGCGGGCTTGCCAACAAAGCCAAAATCTTCATACATGAGAGGACCTCGAAGCCGGCTTGTTGACAAGTCTAACCCGAATTCGATGCCCACCTTACTCTGCAATCAAAATTTAATCCCGGCGCGAGGATGATTCGGTGCCTGAGCGAAGGAGCGATCGCTCACGCTCGGCGATTCTAACTCCCGTCAATCGCGCTGATCGTTCCCCTCGTTGTCAAAGAGTGAAAGGTCCGGGCGAGCCTGACTCGACTCTCACCCGGATCTGAAGGCCAATTGAATTCCTCTGCATTCTTTCAGTTCGACACGACGGTCAGTAGACGCACGGGTCCCATCATCCCTGACGGCAGCAGCGGCGAATTCGCTTTGTACGGCTTCACATCGGCGAAAGTGATCTTCGTGGTTACGCCCGGCTGCTCATCGCCAATGAGCCGGTTGACCCACGCATTCGTCACCTTGATCGATACTTCGTTTGCGCCAGGTTTCAGCGCGGTGGTTGCGTCCACGCGATACGGCGTGTGCCATACCACGCCAAGCGACTTGCCATTGACCGTGACCTCAGCCAGATTCTTCACGTCGCCTAGATCGATCCACACATGCGTGCCGCTCTTGAGCCAGTCGGCCTTGACTTGAATGGCCTTGGTGTAGGTACCTGCGCCGGAGAAGTACTTCACTCCCGCGGCGGAACTCTCGGTCCAGGAAGACAGTTTGTCCACCTTGATGGAGGGCGGCGCTCCGCGACCCGGCTGGAAGTCGATCTTCCACGCACCATTTAAAGTCGCAACCTCTTTCTCGGTCTCGGCTGGCACTGTATATGCGGTCTCCGTGGTTGCCTTGCGGAAGACGACGAACACGCTACCCCAGGGCTCAAGCTTGAGTGGAACTGTTGTGCGGCCCTCGGCGATTTTGAAAGAAACGGGCTCTGTCTGGCCGGTGTCGGCATGCCATAGCTCAGGCGCGTTGCCGGTTACGCGGAAGGTTGCATCCACCGTTTCGTTGCGGTCGTTGCGATTATCGACAAAGTAGAGATCGCCGTCAGCCAACTTGCGATGGACGAAGAGCAGACGAGCGTCGCTCTCCGGTTTGGTGTAGTCAAAGTCGGGTGCTAGATTCAGGGCACTGAAGACGTCGGCAAGCTTCTGCCCGGCGTAGACCGTGCCTTTGCCGACATGATGAACTCCTGTGCCGCCGCCAAAGAGCTCGTCATTCAAAAGCTTGAACTCCAGTTGATCGTCGGCCAGGCTGGGATCGTCGCTTGGCTTTTGCCCGGCTACCACGGCGCCATCGACCACCAGTTTGTGAATCGCACGCAGCACCGGCAGAGACATGTGCTGGCTATATGGATCCAGTGCCAGCACGCGATAGTTCATGCCGCTCGGGGTGGTGACGAGTCCGCCGCTTACGCTCAGTTCGTGGATCAGAGCATCGGCGTTTACATAGTCGAAGCCGTAGCCTGGCGGAATATCAGGCGCTTTTTGATCAAAGATTTCGGTCAGGTTTGAATCTTCGCCGTAGAAATAAATCAGGTCCGCGCCGAAGTGTCCCTGTTGCAGCAGGAAACTGGTGCGCGCCAGATAGCTGATCCAGGCGCCGGCCTCCTCCGCCCAGGTCTCATTGCGATTGAACCACTGACCAAACGGTCCAAGCGTCATTCCCGGTGCCTTGTCAATCAGTGGCTGGTGCGCCGACTCGTGAATCACAAATCGGTTGATGCCGTTCAGAAACTCCTGGTCGGCAGTGGGCTTCAACGTCGCCGGCGACCATCCCCACGGCGCAGCTGCCGCCGTCATCGACTCGGCCGCGGCAAGATTCTGTCCATAGATGTGCGACACCGAAGCCGACTCGCGATCGTCGGCGTTGTAGCCGAACTGTTCCTTGTTCACTCCCGGCGACTGAGTCCACATTGCGCTCATGGGGACTTCATTGAACTTCTTTACTTCCATGCCATCGGCGATCAGGGCGCGTCCGGATTCATGCGATTCGCCGTAATGGCCCATGTTTCGCTCATGCAGTGTTGCTTCCAACTGGCCGTAATGCTCATCGGCCACCAGGTCGGCAATGGTCTTGCGGAAGTCCCAAAGGAATTTGTCGCTGGCCTCGGCGCTCTCCACAACCTGTCCGGCCAAAACCGGCATCCACGGCACGGGATCGTAGCCGCGCAGCTTCTTGAAGTCGGCGACCATGTTATCGGTCCAGTTTTGCGCGCCGGCTTCCCAGCTATCGTTGATCACATAGCGAATGCCCTTCTTGCCCATGTAATCTTCGCCCACTGTCTCTTTGTAACTGTCCAGATAAGTGTCGAAATACTTCTTCACAAACCGGCGATCCAGCTTGTCGACTTCCAATCCAGTGGCTTCAGCGGTGGCGGGATGGTTGGTGATTCCCAGCAATGAATATCCAAAGCGGAGCACGACCCAATCACCCGCCGGCGGCGTCCAATCGAGGGTTCCATCGGCGCGCATCTTCGCGGTAAGGTCAACGACATCGGACTTCGCAACCGCGTCCGCGGCGGCAACAGGCGGCGTGGCCAGGGAATAAAGGTCGCCTTCGGTGGTAAATGCGGCTTTATCTTCAAACCGGTTTACGCGGGCTCCCGGATGAAGCACAAGCTCCGCAATCTCAAAGTCGGTGGGAGGCGGGGGAACTTTGATTCCGAAAGAGGCTGGATCGAGCCCGACGGCCCAGGCAGGGATCGGAGGAGGCGGCGTCCGCTTGAAGATGACGCGGAAAAACTTGGCTGTCGCAGCAGGGAAGGAGAGCGTGTGCTGGGGTGCGTCTCCACCTGAAAGCTTGGCCACCAGCCTGAAGTTCTGCCCGTCGTCGCTGGCCTCAAGTGTTTTGTCAGGCGCTCCCATTCCGGCCACAAGAGAGGCAATAAAATCCGGGTCCTTCGTGACAAATGTGATGGAGCGGATGGTCTGCGGCGCGGGGAACTCATATTGAATCCACGAGGTCTCTCCCAATGCCTTCGGAATCGGGATTTTGGTTGTCTTTTCCAGGTCGCCATCCGAAAGCATCGCAAAATCCGGCGAGCCGCCACTGGCCGTCATCTTTGCATGCTGCGATTCGACGGTCACGTCGCTCGCCGCCCGGCGGTAAGCAACTACAACCGAATCGGCGTAAAACTGAGGAATCGGCGCGGAACCCGCCGGCGGTGGGTCATCATGAATGCCTACGTTCTGAAACGCTCCGGTATTCTCGGGCGGATGCGCCAGCATTCCGCTAAAAGGCTTGCCGCCTTCGACGGCTGTTTCGCTCCATACATACTTCTTCATCCCCTGGGAACCAGGCACCCACGGGCCGCCTGACTCGCTCCAACCTGGCGAACCGGCAATGGCTTCCTCCAGACCAAGTTGATCGGCAAGAGTGGTCGCATATTTGAATGCGTCTTTCCACTCCGGCGTCATATAGGCCAGTCGATGATCGACGACCTGCGGCGTCTGCAAGGCGGCGTCGAAGTTCTGGAAGCCACCCAGACCCACCCGGTGCATCCACTCCAGGTCAAGCTTTATGCCTTCTTTTGAGATGTTGCCGTTCATCCAGTGCCACCACACGCGCGGGCGCGCTCCGTTCGGCGGATCGTCAAAACCGCTTTTCAGCTGGTCGGATTGGGACTGCCCCGGCTGGGTCTGCGCCTGGGCCACACCAAGCGAAACCACGATCGCCAGGGTTGCCGACATCAATTTCAAGCCTGAGGTCTTCATGCTATCTCCTGTAAGGGCAATACGTTGTGCTTCGATTCAGCATTGAGATGAGGGGTGGAATGACGAAGGCCGAGGCCAGTGCTGAGACCAAACTGCAAGCGTCAAGTACCTTAGCACGGCGGGGTCAAGATTCGGAAGGGAAATTATTTGTCTTTCGAATTCGTGCTCAGTCAGCGGTGGTGCGCCCTTGTTTCATGGGAGCGGGCGGAAACTGCCGGCACCCGGCAACCAGAAGCCGGTCAGCATTCGAGCCCGCGCAAGGGTTTGCTTTGAAAAAGTTGCGTATTGAAGATGCCAAAGGCGGCCCGCAGTGTTGAGCCCTGAATCGTCATTCGTTGCCGGGGTCAGATTGCCCCATTAAATCGTTTGATCAATTCTGTTTGGATGAATCGCCGGATGGGCAGGCCACCCAATCAAGATAGTTCAAATGGGAATTTATTTTGCCCTTGACAATTCCATCACGATTTGTCTAATCTCGCCTACCAGTCGGAGATTGCACGAATTTCTCATGTGGCAAATGCGCCCTTCCCCGGTCATTTTGTGCGGGAGTGTCGAAGCTGAACTTCCGAAAACCGAGAACGTTTTCATTGTCACTTTTTGATACGAACACGGTGAAAAGGTTCCGGAGTTAGGACGACCCCAATTTGGAATGGCGGGTTGATTGGGATTTCCCGCCAAGATTGGGCAATTGTGATCAGTTACTCCCCCACTCAGGATGTTTCACTCCTGCGTGTCGGTTTCACGAGCGAAAACTCAAATGTCGTGTGGGGCGGTTGCGAGCCGAAACGGATTTTCCGAGAAGATGTTCAGGCCAACCCCACGGGATCGAAAAACGGAAGAAGACAAGCAAGGAGGCTTAGAAATGCGATCACTACGGATTCCCCTGGTTCTGGTCATGCTGCTGGTATTTGCCGGCGGGCTGTTCGGGCAGGCGGGCGCAACCGGCACAATTCTGGGAACGGTGACCGATAGCTCGGGCGCCATCATTCCCAACGTCAAAGTCACGGTAACCAACACAGGAACCAACATTGCATTCCGCACGACCAGCGGTTCGGCCGGCGACTACTACGCGCCGTCGCTGAGTCCTGGAACGTATTCGGTTTCAGCGGAAGTCAAGGGCTTTGAGAAATCGGTCACCACCGGCTTTACCCTTCAGGTCGACCAGAAGGTCCGTATCGATCTCGCCCTCAAGCCGGGCGCGGTTACCGAAACACTTGAGGTCACGGCACAGGCAGTGGAGCTGGACACGGACAGCGCCGCACTCTCGCAATTGGTCAGTACGCAGCAAGTGGAAGAGCTGCCGCTCGACGGCCGCAACTTTGTTCAATTGCTGTTTCTGGGCGCCGGCGCGGTCACAATCGGCGGCGAGCAGGGCACCATGCGCCAGGGCGAAGGCAACGCCATCAGCATCAACGGCGGCCGGCCCGAGGGCAACAACTTCACGCTGGACGGACTTGTCAATACCGACCAGGCAATGGAAACGCCGGCTGTGATTCTGTCGCAGGACGCAATCCAGGAAGTCAAAGTCCAGAGCGGCATCTATCCGGCGGAATATGGATTCTCCGCCAGCCAGGTCAACGTGGTCAGCAAGGGCGGCACCAACAAGCTGCACGGCACCGCATTCGAGTCCAACCGCAACAACGCGTTCGACGCCAAGCCATTCCCTACGGCCAACTCCTACATCACCGCTACGCCCACCACCAACCCGGTCCTGAAACTGAACCAGTTCGGCTTCGTGGCCGACGGCCCGGTATTCATTCCCAAGCTCTACGACGGGCGCAACAGAACGTTCTGGATGGCCAACTACGAAGGTTGGCGCATGAATAACGGCACGCTTCTGGAAGAACAAATGCCCAACCCGGCAGTTCTTCAGGGCGACTTCTCGGCGGAGAGCTACGCGCCGATTAACACCACGACTCTGCCAGGCGGCCCATTGCCTGCTTACGGAACGGCCACATGCACCGCGCTGCTGGCCAATGGCGGCAACTGCATGCCCGTTGATCCAACAACCGGCCAGCCTTTCCCCAACAACACCGTTCCAACAGCCGACTTCACCAGTCGCATTGGACTGGTAGCGATAGCTAACGGCTATTGGGAAGCACCAACGGTCCCAAACCAGCCGGAGGGCATTACCAATTTCATCAAGGCCATCCCTGGTCCCCTGGTGCAGAATCAGCAGACCTATCGCGGCGACCAAACCCTGGGAAGACTCGGCTCGGTGTTTGGCCGCTTCACCTACTCCAACTACGTGAACTCGGCAAACTACAATTCCGGTTCGCCGGTTCTGGGGCTCGAGCAGTATTTCGAGCAGGGCAAATCGTGGGAGGTGTCGCACACCATCAACCTGGGCCAGAAGAACGTGAACAACTTCCGCTTTGGCTATCTCTCGGCCAACGCGCCGGAAGGCTCGGCTGCTCCACCCGCTTCGTTGGTTTCGGCCCTTGGCGAAGCAAACACCTTCACCACCTTCGGCCCGCTACAGCAGACGTATCCCAACGTCGGCTTTACTGGGGCCAACAGCGGCGGCGGACCGGTGAACTCGTACAGCGGTTCGTTTATTCCTGAGTGGGAGTTTGCCGATTCGTTTACGTCGGTCCACGGCAGACATACGCTCGGATTTGGCGTCGATTACCGGCAATGGAACATTACCCGCAACCTGGACGACGATTTCTACGGCGATTGGGGCTTCAGTTCGGGGACAATCCTCACAAACAACGAGCCGATCTCGGCCACCAATTCCGCGTCCAGTTGTCCAAACGCGCCAGTCGTAGTGGGCACGGCGGCTGCCACGTCGCTGTGCGGCACCGGCAACGGAGCGGCTGACATGATGCTCGGGTATTACTCCGGCTGGGGCGGATTCGTGCCCAGCGCGCTTAGCCCGACAACCCAGGCAGGCAACCCGCAAACCCACCTCTACCACTATTTCGCGCCCTACGCGGAAGACGATTGGAAGATCACCCCCAAGCTCAGCATGAACATCGGCCTGCGCTGGGATTACCGCGCCGCGACATCAGAGCTGCACAACCACTTCTTCTGGCTCGATACCAAAAACGCGCAGGGCGGCCTGTGCTATGCCGACCCTGAGCTATCCACCGACGGCGTAGCACCTGGAGTGGGCATTAACGGGACGAGCCCCATCCTGCGCTATTGCGGGCCGGTGCCGTTCCCTGGGCCGAAGAATCCCTTCGCTCCGAGGTTAGGCCTCAACTACCGCCTGGATGATAAAACCGTCATCCGCGGCGGCTATGGAATTTTCTTCACCTCGTATGAGGGGCGCGAGATCGACGACTCGGCTGACATCTTCCCGTATAGCGTGCGCCTCAGCCTGAACCCCAGCACGCAAAACGGCGTGGATACGACCAAACTTGGCAACAATCTGTTGCCGTCCTACACCACGTTGGGACCGTTCCCCGAGTCGACGCTGTCGTTCATCGCAGTCATCGAGTCGGAGGATCCGCTCAATCCATACGTTCAGTCGTGGACGCTTTCTGTGGAGCGCGAGCTGGCCAGAAACACCACGCTGGAAGTGAACTACGTCGGCACCCACGGAACGCACCTGCTGAATCGGCACGATATCGCCCAACAACTCGATATTCCAGCCGCCAGCCTGTCGTTCTGCCAGGAGCAGGATTCGGCCGGAAACTACTTCAATGCTGTTGGCGCAACCGCGGTTGCCCCGTGCAGCGTTGCCAGCCGCTTGCCGTATCCCAACTTCAACGGAACCTACATCGACAGCGACTTCCACGGTTACTCACACTACGACGCCGGGGATGTGAAATTTGAGCACCGCGCGGGCGACCTCGCTGTGACTTCAATCTTTACCTGGGCCAAGAGCCTGGATAACAAGTCGGCGACAGCCGGAGCAGGCGCCAGCGCCACTGGTTACGAAGGCTTCATGGATAACTCCCGCCCTAACCTGGACTACGGCCGGTCGGACTTCAACGTACCCTTCCGGTCTGTATCCAGCTACGTCTGGCAACTGCCGGTCGGCCGCGGCAAGATGATTGGCGCGGGCATGAACCGGGCTGCAGACGAGGTTGTCGGTGGCTGGCAGTTGACGGGCATCCTCACCTTCCAAAAGGGATTTCCCTACGAATTCACGGCACCCGATATCGATGGCATCACCGGTAGCGGGGGTATGCGCGCGAACGAGACGCCAGGCTGCAACATTCACGACAACACCTACGCCGGCAATCTGGCAAAATTCTTCTGGGTCAACATGAACTGCTTCACGGGGCCGGCCTTCGGCACATACGGAACCACGGGCCGCAACCCCGGCTTCGCGAACCAGCCGGGCATCGAGAACGCGGACATGGGCTTCGGCAAGGCTTTTGCGCTGGGCGAACATGCCAAATTCGTGTTCAAGGCCGACGCCTTCAACGTCTTTAACCACCACCAATACGCCCAGGATGTGGGCGGTCTGCTTGTCGCGGGTTCTGGCGGCAACCAGCCCATCTCATCCGGCGTTGGCGGAGCCAATGCAGGCCTGATCTACGGGGCGTCGTCATCCCGTATCTGGCAGTTCGCAGGAAAGATTCAATTCTGATCGCTCCGATCAGTCAACCGCTGCTTGCCTTCAACTCCGCCACGCCGCCAACGGCGTGGCGGATTTTTCTGTGCGGGAGATACACTCAATCCATGACGAGCAAACGATGGAGGCTGTGCCCGGCGCTGCTCTTATGTTTTTTGCCGCTGGCCGCTCGGGCGCAGGCCGGCGGCCAGGCTGAGGACGAAACGCAAAGGCTTGCCGCGGCGGGGCAGCAAGCGCTGGCTGCCGAACACTACGAAGAAGCGCGCAACGACTTTGAGCAACTGGCAAAACTTCATCCGGGCATGGCGGAAGTGCACGCAAACCTGGCCGCGATCTGTTTCAAGCTGCGCGACTACGACCAGGCAGTCCGCGAAGTGCGAACCGCGCAACGGCTCAAGCCGAGCCTGCCCAAGCTGGATGGTCTGTTGGGCCTTTCGCTGGCCGAGCTAGGCCGCTTTACCGAGGCTATGCCGCGCCTGGAGAAGGAGTTCAAGCAGACCGCCGATCCCGAGATCAAGCGCATGTGCGGGTTGCAGATGCTGCGCGGGTATACGCACCTGGGCCGCGATGCAGACGCCGTGCAGACCGCGCTCGAATTGAACAAGCTTTATCCGGACGATCCCGAGGTTCTGTACAACACGGGCCGCATTTATGGAAACTTCGCCTACCTTGTCATGGAGAAGCTTCATGACAAGGCGCCGGGATCGATCTGGATGCTACAGTCCCAGGGCGAAGCCAACGAGGCCTCGAAGAGCTATGACGCGGCTATTGTGGCTTTCAATCATGTGCTTCAGCTCGACCCACAGCGGCCCGGCATTCACTATCGGTTAGGGCGCGTGCATCTGACGCGTTTCAAGGACGAACAAAAGCAAGAGGAAAGGGACGCTGCCCAGAAGGAGTTTACGGCCGAGCTCGGCGTCGATCCGACCAACGGCAATGCCGCATATGAGCTGGCATTTATGCAGGCGGAAAGCGGCAACCTGGATGAGGCTCGCAAGGGTTACGAACAAGTCTTGAAACTATATCCCGACTTTGAAGAGGCGCTGGTGGGCCTGGGCGGCGTGTGGATCGACAGCCATAAGCCAGAGTTGGCCGTTGCTCCGCTGGAACATGCGACGCAGGTCAATCCCGACGACGAGGTGGCGTGGTACAGGCTCGCGACGGCTGAACGCGCCGCTGGAAACAGGGAAGCGCAGCAGAAGGCGCTGGCCGCCTTCCAGAAGCTTCACCGCGCCAATTCCCAGCAGAACAGGCCCAGTACCGGCGATGAGATTACGCCGCAAAAGAGCGGCGCTGACGCTAATCCCTAAACTTCGCTTCGCCGTCAGTCGTAGCGCTCGAAGACAATCTGCTTGCGATGCCAGCCGTAGCCGGCCAGCTTGTCCCGCACACCGGCAACCATATTGTTGAGGCCGCAAATGTAGGAGTATATTTCGAAACTCAGATCGGATTTGGGTATTGCAGGGTCCGGCGCTGGCTGCGGCAGCGGGAGCCCAAGCCGCGCGGCGCGCTCCTCAACAATCTTCGCCACATACTCCTGCACGTACCCGCGCAGGCCGCTCCAGCTCTCGCCGGCACGGCTTAGCGTGACAATGTAGTGAAAGTTTGGCTTGCGCGCGGCCAGGGCTTCGAACTCCTCCCGGTAGTAGACTTCGGTCTCGTAGCGCGTGCCGTAAACCAGCCAGATATCCTTGCCCTGGCTGCGGTCGGGTCCGGCTTCCGGGAAAAGCCATTGCGCAAATGCGCGCATA
>Ga0302325_10022025_pt1 | contig 13343 bp, 11 predicted proteins | sample Palsa_T0_2_FD_201948 | JGI IMG/M metagenome (GOLD analysis project Ga0302325, IMG submission 201948) | Peat permafrost microbial communities from Stordalen Mire near Abisko, Sweden - Palsa_T0_2 | ecosystem: Environmental > Terrestrial > Soil > Palsa > Peat permafrost | place: Sweden: Abisko... | reverse complement strand
ATATACGCATCCGTGGAGACAGCGTGCGAAGCCCGAGAATGGAGCGGAGTGGATTTGCTGATTATTGGAGGGGATTTCCAGGCATGACTTAACTCTACACTAGAGACTGTCGCTAACAAGCCCAGGCAGTCCGCAATGCTCAGGACCTGACTGTGATGGCCTGCCCTGTCAAGTACCGCGAGATTGGTGATTTTTATTCGTACTATGACGGGTCGACAAAAGCACCTTACCTTACAATTTTTGTTGGCGGCAATCACGAAGCAAGCAGCCATTTATGGGAGCTCTATTATGGAGGATGGGTTGCACCAAACATTTATTATATGGGAGCTGCCAATGTTGTCCGTCTTGGTGGTGTTAGAATTGCTGGCATGTCTGGAATCTGGAAGGGTTATAGCTTCAATAAACCCCATTATGAACGACTTCCCTACAGCGAGGATGATGTCCGGTCAATTTACCATGTTCGAGACATTGATACGAGGAAACTGCTCCAACTGCGGACCCAAGTTGATATTTGCATCAGCCACGATTGGCCGAGGGCAATTGAGAATCATGGAAATTCGAGAGCCTTGTTCAATATGAAGTCGGATTTTGAACAGGAATCAAAGGACGGGACTCTGGGAAACCAGGCAGCATTATATGTTATGGATCGTCTAAGACCTCCATACTGGTTCGCGGCTCATATGCACTGCAAGTTTGCAGCAACCAGGACCTATGAGGATACACCAGCGACAAATGAACCTGTCACCACTACAAATGGCCAGAGTGCTGAAGAATTCATCAAGGCGGTCACTCACAACACAGATGAGATTGAGCTTGATATGGACGATGATGACTCCACTCCTGAACAAACTACCACAATGAACGGCATGGCAATTCCCAAGCATCAAGCTGGGATGAGCTTGGACGACGAGGAACCTGCTGGTGGAGCTGCTCTGTCATCGGTCCCGGAAGTTCTTCGAGCTCAATTGCCTGCAGCTTTTGCAAGACCAACAACCTCGCCTCAACGGCAACAGTCTGGCCAGCCTACGCCACCCGATGTAACGAATAAGACTGTTCGATTTCTGGCCCTTGATAAGTGCTTGCCCGGGCGCAAGTTCCTACAGCTTCTCGAAGTAAGGCCCTATACTCAGTTTGAAAGTTCGCTTCCTTCATCTGCAGCATCTCCTTCTCGAACAAAGGCAACATTCGAATACGATCCGGAATGGCTGGCCATAACTCGAGCTTTTGCTCATGACCTAGTCCTTGGGGACAAGAGTGCCAGACCATCGCAAGATCTTGGCGAAGCTCATTATCGGTCCTTGATTGAAAAGGAGCAAGAGTGGATCAATGAAAATGTTGTGAAGAAAGGGAAATTGGTCATTCCGGAAAATTTTGTTCTCACAGCACCTGCATTCACCGCTGGGTCGCCCGAAATTGTCAATGAAGGCCCACTGGAATACAACAATCCTCAGATGCAACAGTTCTGTGAGCTGGTCGGAATTGAGAATAAGTTCTTTTCAACCCAAGAGGAACGCGATGATAGGATGAGGCGCGGCCCCGCTCTTGCTGAAGCGAGGCTTGATGGGGGTTTCGGCAGAAGAGGAAGAGGCGGTGGCCGGGGCGGAGGTAGAGGTAGAGGGCCTCGTGGGAGAGGTCGGGGGTGGGGCAGAGGAAGGGGTTGGTAATGCGTGGAAAGTGTGGCGTCAATGTTGTTATTGATATTCAAGATACCCCCAAGCCGTTGTGCAACGAACGAAGAGCTCGATGCAGTTGTTGTCTTGATATGCACAGACCTCAATTGCCAAAGAGCTTACTACGAGTCACGGAAGAGCGTTCGACAGGCAAAAATAGCTTTGCCTACTTCGATAGCTTTTCAATCGCTCTTCTCCGCTTGTGAGCAATAGAGAAAAGCTATCACTCGATGCCTCGATCCAGAACGGGCAGCTGGCCCCGAACACCGAAAACGGAGCTGAACGCGGCCGTCCCGGAGAGATGGTCCATTTTCCTTCTGCAGCTCCCACGGCTGATAAACTACAGGCAGTGTTGCCCTAAATTGATATTACAAGCGGCCCCGGTCCCGGCTAGTAAGTACCCTGCCCTAAGAAGAATATAGGTAGATCATTTCAAGATCTTGAATTAGTCCAGGACAGCGCTTTGGGCGAAAACCACCTCACGTTGGCTTTCTCTTCACATCAAATGACTGGCTGAAAAGAGACACATTGACTCGCTCCTTGCAAGAAGTTGTGAAGGGATCGTGGTATCTTGTACCTGCTGATCACTAAAGCCGACGGAGGGCGGTGAGCGCTCGAGCCGGACTGGCTCACACGTGATGGTGGGATTGCTACTCAATTCGAGAACAAAGCACAGGACGAAATTGCCTCTTCCAAAAGAGCAGTACGGATCCAAATACAAAAAGGCCTCTCCCCGTGCGTGAGACCTTCTTATATTCGGTCGGATCCCAAGTTTTGCTCGGCGCCCTTAGAGCTTTTGCCATGATGACGCTAAGCGCGAGATAGGCCTATGAATTTTGATACAGCTTTTCTGCCACCCAATCGCGCTCCCATTTCCGTCCACGCTCCCAATCTCTCGACACCACAAGCTCTACAATACCCGCCAAAATCTGCAATTTACCACACGATTCCTGATAACCGATTAATACCTCACTGCAGTCGCTAGACACTGCTTTTGCAACTCGGCCCTGCAGCGTCTCCCACCTAAAACACGACCCTCTATTGCGAATGGCGTCTCCCGGCAAGATTTTGTTCGACCAACGAAGTTCTATTTCGTTTCTTGTGCAATAACCCGTTGCGAATCAAAGTCTCATAGGTACACTGAAAGATTTTCCATCCGAGAGCTTGTGCAGTGAAGCCAATGCTCTGCAGTTATATTTAGAGGTTGTGGGAGAGCAGACTAACGCAAATATCGTCTCATTGCAAAAGAGGTGCGCAAGATGAAGTTTGGCAGGACGTAGGTATTCTCTCTGACCCTATCTATGGTTCCAATCCGTCCGAGACTTTCTTAACACAATTTATTGCAGGCTTCCCCAATATCAAATCCCGGAGTGGTCATCATCGTACATCAACTACAAAGGGCTGAAGAAGCTAATTAAGGCTGCCGTTGCTACTGCCAAAACTGGGAGAGACCCTGATCTTGCTGGTAAGATACTTCTGCCCGCATTTAAGGATATCAACCTGGGCTAATTGTCCGTTGCAGAGTTTTTCTTCTCCTTGGATCGTAACTTGGAAGATGTGGACGAATTCTACAACAAGAAGTTCGGAGATGCTTCACGGCGGTTGAAACTCCTCGAAGATCGATACGGCACGTCAAAGCAAGCTCTGGAAGCTTTGGATCGCAACGAAATCGACGAGCTTATGGGTGCGCTGTTAGAGCTTAGAGCCCAACTAAGGAATCTACAATGGTTCGGCGATGTGAATCGGAAGGGCTTTGTTAAGATCACAAAGAAGTTGGACAAGAAAGTTGCGAATGTTTGCACACAACAACGGTACCTTACTTCGAAGGTATACCTCAAGCCTTTCGCGACGAATTTTGCCCTCGTTGTGTTGATGAAGAACCTCAACGACTGGCTTTCAAACCTGGCGAATACGAGAAGCAAAGATGATGCCCAGTCCATTCATTCGGCACATTCCATAAAACGAGTATCTTCGAGATCCATTCTGAACCTGCCCAATGGCCTTCTGGACATAGTGGACCAGGCAATCAGGAACGATGATGTTCCGATACTGAAAGAGACTCTGGCAGAGGCTGAGTATGAAACAAACGATCCTGGGATGCAGCAACTGTTCGTCAATCTTTTGCAACGGTCCATTTCTTGCAGATCTAAGAAATCTATTGGATACCTTCTCAAGGAGATCAAGTCCTTGGATGAAGCAGACGATATGAACCATCGCAATTGCCTTCATCGCCTCGTCATTTCTATTGGACGTTCAAAGTCAGCGAGCATGGGGAATCAAACAGTAAACATTATGACGTCGATGGGTTCTGACGAAATCCACTATCTCACGCCAGCAGAATCTCCCCCCCTCGGTCCTGGCCGAAGCAGCCTCAAGGAATCCAGTCTGCTTAGTCTAGAGGATGACTCTGTCCAGCTCCTGGCTTATGTCCTGGATCACTTGGAGCCACAACAACGCGCTACATTGAAGAGTAAAGACTCATATGGACGGTTACCTCTCCATTACGCAGCTCAATTTGGTTTCGTGGTCATATGCGAATTGGTTATGAAGTATATGCAAGACTGGGACCAATTCAATGTGGAAAATGGTATTGATGCCCCCGAGTGGCAAGACAATGAAGGTCTGGCACCATTGCATCTCAGCGTAATTGGTGGGCATCCTTTGACAACGCAAGCTCTCCTGCGAGGAGAAAATTGGAAGGGGCGCAGTGACAATAAAGCAGCGATGAGGAGGGACATCTCTAAATCTAGCGCTGTCCTTGCACTTGCCACGAAGTCTAACTTCACTCAAATCGTCAAGCTGCTCGTGGACGCTGGAGTCGATATCAACTGGCAAGACGAGACGGGAGAAACGGCTTTGCACATTGCTGCCCGGTTTGGAAATGAAGATTGCGCGAGAACCCTGCTGGAAGGTACCAGACACCAGAAAGCTGACGTGGAACTCACGGAAAATTCGTTCTCCTGGACACCTCTGCACGTTGCTTCTGTAGATGGCCATCTATCCGTCGTTAAGTTACTTATTGCCTCTGGTGCAGAGATCAACAAGCTCGACGCTTCAGGTTGGACGGCTAGAGAACATGCTGCGCTGAGAGGGCATATAGAAATTGCCAGGGCATTAGCAGTGGCAGGGTTGGAAAGCTCGGGTTCTGGATCTGGATCTGGATCTGAAGACTCTGGAAGTACAGCTGCATCATCTCCACCAGTTATGTCCTCGATGGAAGCATCTCGGTCGCAGATGACTGTACGAACCACTGAGCCAGTCAAGACCTTTGGGCATCGATATCTTACCAACGAAAGCATGATCCTTGTCAGCCTGGGGTCAATGGACATGAGAAAAACTATTCCAGCAGTGAAACTGGATAGAATCCCAATCGCCGAAGCACACTCTACTCAACTTGATACTGCTCTATCGGTCATTATAAGCGCCAAAGGAGCTCAAGGAGAGCCAACCATTATCGACCTTCCAGTTCAGCATAACATCTCCACTGAGCCAATGGTGTTCACCGCTGCTGATATCTCGAAAGTGAAGCTTTACTTCGACATTGTTCCGACTTATTCTGGCAGCAACGAGCATAAGGTCGGGCGTGGCGTTGCGATTCTGTCCAGTATCAAACAAGCAATTGGCTTGAAACGAATGAACCTACAAGGAGATGTCAGCGTTCCGATCATGAGTACTGATCTTGAGGTCATCGGTGTTGTCAACTTCAACTTCCTAGTCATCACGCCCTTTTCTCACCCAAACATGGGAATCACCACTGAACAGACTTATTGGAAAAAGCTGTCCTCGACTATGTTGATCGGACACAGGGGCCTTGGAGCGAATAAGACTTCCAACAAATCTCTCCAGCTGGGAGAAAATACATTGCAGTCATTCATTGCGGCTACCAACCTTGGCGCCAACTATGTCGAGTTTGATGTTCAACTTACCAAAGATCACGTTCCTGTTATATACCACGATTTCCTCGTGAGCGAAACAGGTATTGATGCACCTGTGCATACTCTGACCTTGGAGCAATTCCTTCACGTCAATGATGCTACTCCACGGGCTTCGCGACCTCCTTCTCCACCGAGAGACCCACAGCTAAGCGTTGTTCGAAGCATAGATCGCCAGCGTTCGCTCTCCCTCGGCCACACTCTCCCCGACTACGACATGGCAGAGAGGATGAAGCATACGCGTGACTTCAAGGAGAAAGGTTATAAACCTAACTCGCGTGGAAATTTCATCCAAGCTCCTTTCACGACTCTGGAGGAAATGCTTCTCAAGCTCCCAGAGCATGTGGGCTTCAACATTGAGATGAAGTATCCCATGTTGCACGAAACAGAAGAACATGAAATGGATACTTACGCGGTTGAGCTCAACAGCTTTGTGGATACAGTTCTCACGAAGGTATATGATCTGGGGAAGCAGCGCAAGATCATCTTCAGCAGCTTCAACCCGGACATCTGCCTGCTATTGAGTTTCAAGCAGCCTAGCATTCCAATCCTGTTCTTGACGGACGCGGGTAATTCTCCCGTTGGTGACATTCGCGCTAGTAGCTTGCAAGAAGCTATTCGATTCGCAAGTCGCTGGAATCTCCTCGGCATAGTCAGCGCAGCAGAGCCACTCTGCAACAGCCCTAGGTTGGTGAAAGTCGTCAAGGATAGTGGATTGGTTTGTGTTAGCTATGGGCAACTAAATAATGATCCCGAAAAAGTGCAAGTTAGTTCTTTCCCCATGTTCCAACCAGGAGCCGTAACTAAGTTTTGTAGCAACAAGTTCAAGAAGGCATAGATGCCGTTATCGTCGACAGCGTCCTAAAGATTCGCAATGGTCTGACCAAAAATGCGAAGGCAGCTGAGGCGTCTCTTCAAGCAAGTCATCTGATTAATGGAGTCGGTGACGTCAATGGACCAGTCGTCCTTGAAGTTGGGAGCGAGTGATAAAGTCTCTTTATCCGACAGACACACATGTAGAATACAATAGGAAAAGCGGAAAAACGGAAAAACGGAATTCAACATTGAGGATAGTTTTAGCATTTTCGAGGAGTTAGGAAAGTGCATTGCCCACAATTTGGGCGAGCGGACCAACAGGACGTGTTATTGTCTTTCATTAAAGCCATTGTTTAGTTTGGGAGGGAAATGGAGGTTTGGTAACCCCGGTCTCTATTCTAGAGCAAATACAACGTTTTCCCTCATCTTATGATCTTGCTCGTGGACACGTGACTAAACACATGATTAAATTGCTGTTTGGTCGATGAATCTCGATTGGGAAGCCCCAGCTTATGCCACCGATGCAATATATATAGATCATTCTGTTGCTCTCCAATCTAGCCACTAACCACGAATTCTTTCGTCTAGTCAGATTTTCTAAATCGAAAAGATGCTAGAAATAAAGATCACAGGATAATCAAGCTACTTTGATATAGACGTAGTGAACAAAATCGAATTAGAATTAAGCCTTTGAAAACACTTTCTAACTATCTAATAGTCAGTTCCCCTTCTATTGCCCTCTCGAGAGTCGGGGAAAGCAAGTGTCCCGGCAAGATTAAAACAAGAATAACTTAACCACTGTGTTACTACATAACCTAAAATTAACTTTAATATATTAGCATATACGGATTTATAGTTTTAATACGGCAAAATATAATCTAAGATAAAGCGAAAAAAAGTCCGTATTTGAAAATGCGACATAAGCTTTATTTTCAGGCCAAATTAATTAAATGTTTATTATAAAAGAACTCATATGCAAGGCTTTCCGGTAAGCTAGTATGCATAAAAATCCGACCGTTGTAGGCTGAGTTATTTCTATGCAAAGACTGTGATTTTCGCTGGGACACTTGCTTTTCTCGAACACAAGCGAAGGTGCAGTACTTCGTACTAGTCGGCCTTTTCTCACCATGTTTGGGCCTTCTCGCTGAGCTGGTCTAAACGGGGTAAGGAAATTGCCTGTGAGTTGAAGGCTAACTGACTATTGGAGATTTAATAAGAAATATGTACAAATGTAAATGTAATCCAAAAAACCCCTCCACTAAACAACATTACCCTGGCCAGGTTGAAGGTCAAAACTGTATAGGTACCAATCCTAACCACCAAGGTCCGGTATGGCCTTTTCCAAGATATTAAAAAATCCAACGCAGGATCGTTCAGTTGCGAATTTAACAGCGAACAAGCCCAAAAAAGATATGTTTAAGTCTCTTGAGGCATTACACTAGAACGAGTCTGAAGTTTAAAACTTAGAAGTGCGAATGAGCTTCTCCCTCTCCTCCCCCACCTCCTTCTTCTCATCCTTAACCTTCTTCAACATCTCCTTAGCATAAGACTTGTGACGCTGAGCAGCCCTCAGGAAGAGATTCGTGCCGTCGTTTTCGGTAAGATTCCAATCATCACCAATCAGCTTGTGAACGTGAGTGACATCTTTCTCCGCCTTGTCGATTTGCTTTTCGAAGTAGGCAATCTTTTGGTCAATTATGAGGATTTGGCGGTCGAGATTGAACTTTGAGATTTTGAAATAGATGGGGTTGACTGGGATGGGACGCATGGGCTCTTTGTACTCTGTCGTGGAGGGCATCAGGGTTTCAGCCGGGGTTGGGAAGAGGGTTTTTGTCGACGGGACTTCTGTCGAGGAAGGCATCTCTGTGGATACGGGAATATATGTCGAGGGCGGGGTCTTTACGGGGTCAGCTGAGGTGGTGGCGTTAAGATATGGAGTTTTTGAGAGGCTGACTGGGGCGGTTTCGTTGAGATATGGTGGTTGGAGAGCCTTGGTGTGAATCTCGACAGTTGTTTGATTCTGGAAAGGCTTATTGTGGCCAAAAGACTCCGGGTAGGTGATATTGATCGTGTCAAGGGAGCGACCTTGGAGAGACTTGTTGTGTGCTTCGTGGGTCATTTGAATCGGGTGTCGCTCGGGGTATTGGTGGCGGTTGTGTTCGATAAAAACGAAGATACGCTCCAAGCGCATCCGTAACTTACAGGCAAACCACACGGAGGCTGTCTCGCAGCGACCACTGTTGCTTATCTCTGCGACGGACGCCTTCGAAGAAGTTTGGTGGGCTGTGACGTTGAATTTGGGGTGGAAGCCCCGTCCTGGGATGACAGGTCCATGGCCGAAGTGTGGATGGAAGACCGGAAACTCTGGGGATGCAGTGGCAGAAGCAGCAATACTTGTCTTTGTCGGAGTTCCCACCGTGGAGGCAGAGGTAGAGAGTGTGATATCGGAATGTCGACTTCTAACAATGACAGGACCGAAGCCGAAGTTTATGGGAAAGTCGGAGAAGATATCATATTTGCTAGATGGAGCCAGTGTGCTGATTGGTACAGCTCCAGCAATAGCTGTGAATATTCCAGCAACATTGGTGTACTCAGGGCTAAAGGAGGGCGTGCTCAGTGCCATGCTTGTTAAGTTCTGAGAGGAGGGTGATGCGCTACCCATAACAACCAGAACGGCGCCAATGAGCGCCCCAGCGGTGAAATGATACTGCATCTTGAGAAATGTCGTTTCTTATAATAATAAATTAAAGGAAAAAGGTCTTTAACGCTTCTGAGATATTCTGCAGAAATATTTGATAACGAAAGAGTAGACAAGAGAAAATGAAGATGTAAAAGTCCGCAGGGCTATGGGGGAAAAGTGCGGTCCAGCCCAAACTAGACTTGAAGCTATCTGCGGGAAACCCACATTTGGATTTTCCCACGATATACTCACATTTGGTACCGAGTTGAAGTGCAGGATAGGTTTACTACCCTAGAATGAGATAATGGACAGAAGAGAAAGATAGTAACCAGCCGTGAAGGAACGCACCCGCGGAAGGACCAAAACCTCAAATTTCTCAACTGTCCGGAGCCAAATCAATTCTTTCAAAGCCTCAATATTGCGCCTTAATAACGTTCACCCAACCCAAACTCCATCCATAAAACATGAAGCCATTAATGAGCACTCATGGTGCTTTAGCTCTTCAGAGCCTCCAGCCGGCCGCGCATCTGGTCTAGCATGGCCTCCGCATCCTCTTCGTCTTCGTCTTCTGTGACAGGTTCTTGTTTTACCGGTGTAGGAGTCGTAGGAGTAGCCCCAACTTTGGACATTTTATCTTGTAGAATCTCTCCAAGCACCTTGTCGACCTCTGTCTCGACCTCATCATCCTCTTCCTCCAGCTCATCCGGAAGACTGTCCCCAACCATCTCCTCAATTATGCCTGCCTTGACTAACTCCTGACTCAATTCTCGCATTGTACCCGTCAATTCTGGCAGCCGTACAAGGCTGTTGACTTCTTTCATGATTCCCACGCTCGACCGAATGCTGCCTTCAATCTTGCGCACCGCAAATGCCTCCCGAACCTGCATCGCAACACTATTTAGTTGTGCCTTCGATGTGACAAGTCTTGAGGCCTGTTTCCGTGATCGTATGAGCTCTCGGGCGAAGACTCGAATGTCTTTCTCGGCCTGCTTGGCTTGGGAGGGATTTCGTTGTGCCCGTTGGTGTGCTTTGATTATGTAGCCTTTAGCTTTATTTTCAGCGAGCTTCATGTTCGTAATATCGCGGTCGAGCTTGCGTATATTTTGCCGTATGAGCTGATTGCATTTCTTGACCTAGATTGCCGTCAGTTTAGTGATTGCCTTGCGCGGGCACGGCGGGCTACAGACCTGTACTTGCGGATCCGGCCCGAAGAAGACTGATCGGATAGACTCCATTTTGAGGAAAGTTGGGCTCGCAGAGACAGAGCTCCGCAGCAACGGCGCGGTGTCAAAGCCTCTCAGCAGATGATAGTCTTGTAGAGAGGTCTTAAGCAGCAGTTGTGGTTGAAAAGGTTTCAAGGCGGGAAGCCTATTCTTGGCTCGACTAATCGTACTCTGGCCCAGTGACGTTGAGGGAGCCGCAAAACGTGGGGCACGAAGGCATTTGACTTTGTCAACCAGGGGGCTTTGGATGTCTTGATACAGTGTAATCACGGGTGAAGATATTATTCGTAATTGTCCCGTGCGCCAGTGAAGCCGCAATTGTTCTGCAAGCAAGCGCAGGCTGTGCAAGGTTGTCTGACCGCCTTACATCGCTCGTCTTCTTCTGGTTTCCATCCAGCCTCGTCTCTGCTCAACCCGCGCACACCAAACTTCTCGTTAGCACCTCTGCAATCCTGCAATCCACAAAATCTCACCTTTACCCACAACTTCTTCCAAACGAACATCAACGCTCCCACCTCGAGACCTTTCCTTGCCGACTCTTGACACATCCCATCAATCGTCGCAATCATGTCTGCAGCGGCAATCCCAGAAGGTAAGCTCAACTGCTGAGCCGCACGATGTAGCTATTTCAGCTCCTAGGCTTCAGCCTACCGCACAAGAAGCAAAGCACCCCAATGTCGATGCTTTACTCTTCCACTCGACTCAGTGCCCATAGCTAATTGTTTAATAGTTCTTTGGGCCCAGCGATCCAGCAAGACCGATGCCGCAAAGAACTTCATCTACCTCACCATCTCCGTTCCCGATGTCCAGCCTTCAAAACTCAAGCTTGACTTGAAGCCACAATCCCTCACGTTCTCCGGCCACTCAGACTCTCTTAAGAGAGACTACCATCTCGAGCTTGAGTTCTACGCTGAGATTGACAAGGAGGAGAGCAAGGTCCACCACACCGCTAAGAATATTGAGATGGTCCTGAGAAAGAAGGAACTGAAGGAGGAATTCTGGCCAAGACTCTTGAAGGAATCTAAGAAGGTCCATTTCTTGAAGACCGACTTCGACAAGTGGGTTGATGAGGATGAGCAAGACGAGGCCCCTGAGGACGACCTAGGTAAGTTGTCTTGCTAATTTTAGAACACTGGAAGCTGACAAGCTTAAACAGGAAACATGGGCGGAATGGGTGGCATGCCAGGTATGGGAGACATGAGCTCAATGATGGGAGGCGCAGGAGGCGATTTTGGTGGCATCGACTTCTCCAAGCTTGGCGGCGGCATGGGCGGCGAAGAAGGAGAGGAGGAAGGAGAGGACGAGGATGACGATGAAGACATGCCTGAGCTTGAGGACGACGAGGCATCGAGCGAGAAGCCCGCACTCAAGGTCGAGGAGGTCGCTTAGATTGTACCTGTCTAGAGGCGCAAACAAGACGGAGGCTGCTTTGGTTCAGTATTTCCAGCGTCTCAGTGGATATTACGGGAAGGCTTGTCACTTTGGGCACATCACTTGATGATTAAGATTTCCTGATTGGTGGTGTGAAATACCTTTGCAGCAAAGAAAAGCACAGAACGTCTCCATTTTCTCGTTTTGATTTCAGCAATTTCATATTGTTAAATTGCAAATGTGAAATCTTATACTTTCTTTTGTTATTTAAAGCCAGACGGTAGTACAAATGCGGTCATTCTGTTATATCGCTGATCACCTACCACCCTTGCATTCTTCGAGCATTAAGTCAGCTTACGGATACTCTCCAAGAGCTCTCCTCAGCTCGATTGTTCATTTCTTCAAGAATGCAAAAAGCGATTGTTTACCAATGGGGAGTGCCAATCATTCCTGAAAGCAGTTTTGCCTCGAAAACAAACTCAGTATTCAATACAACGCTCGATGTTTTCTATTCGAACTTCATCCAGCCATGAAGCTGAGAAGCCAAGCTCTTCGACGCAAGAACCATACACCGCATCTGACGCCGCTAAATATTCGTACAGAGGAGCGTACATGACTGCTTTACCTTCCGACGAGATCTACCACACACAATGGCTTCTCGCGAGCAGGATAGGGCAAAGAGAGGAGTCAATCACGTGACGTCTGCAAAAGCTATCTGCAGGCTGTGCGAGGACGCCATGATCGGGCGGCGACACATACACCAGTGTGGACGAAGCTGAGTTCGTGAGGAGAGGGCCTTGCATGGTTACGTGGGCTATGATAGAAGGGCCTTCATCTGTGTCAGACAGCAATACGGGAGGGAAACACCCAATTTGGACTTAAAAAGCTTGTCTTTGGCCGAGGCTAACTGTCAGTGGTTCCGGAGTTTAGTTCCTATGCATCAGCACAGGGTAAAAGCATCCCTTCAGACCGCCGTCGAGGCAAGTGAGCTGGTCACGTAATAATCATTGGATCGTTCAGAGTGCTAACACCTCAGCAGGATACAACGTGTGTTTATATAGGTTGGGGACGGGTGAGAAAATAAGTCTGGATGAATAAGGACACATCGAGAGTGGGGAATAATTGGGACTTTTTGCATAGCGTTGAAGTTTTCTTATCGAAAATATGGCATTTGGTGCAAACATAATCCATTCGGTACTAATAGCAAACAGCACTACAAATCATTCCTATTCTAAGGAGTATGGATACTCTAGGGCTTTTTTCCACTTATATGAATATCTCGCGAGTTATGGCACATCCAAAGGCCTGCCTCTTGAGATGTCTCGCAAGTTATAGCATAATCAAGGGTCGCCCCCACTTCAACTGTCTCTCGAATTGTAGCTCATTCAGAAAATTTCCTTTCTGAACGTCTGTGGACTTGAGGTACATATATATTTTTAAATAGATTAATACTGAACCCGACATTATCTAGCTAGTAAAGCAAATTCATAGCCCTAGTGTAAAGAGTAGACACACCAACATCACCAAAAAGCAAACCCCATTGTTACTAGCTATTTCTTGGCACCCTTCAAGTGGAAAGAATTGTCCGACACCGTGGCAGCAGCGGCAATCAAAGTCTTATGAAGAGAAGATGCTACAATTAGCAACTGTC
>Ga0302325_10022024_pt1 | contig 13343 bp, 6 predicted proteins | sample Palsa_T0_2_FD_201948 | JGI IMG/M metagenome (GOLD analysis project Ga0302325, IMG submission 201948) | Peat permafrost microbial communities from Stordalen Mire near Abisko, Sweden - Palsa_T0_2 | ecosystem: Environmental > Terrestrial > Soil > Palsa > Peat permafrost | place: Sweden: Abisko... | reverse complement strand
TACGGAGGACGCGGCCATAAGTCTTGCAACTGGCAGGGGTTGAGGCGGCCGCATGCGACGCCACATAGGTCTGGCAGAGCAACGGAGCTTAGGGGCTTGGTAGCCTGAAGCAGCAGTTCCTTTAGCGATGCTTATAGCGTCTGTGCACTAATATTAAGCCCTGAGAGGCCTATAAAAGCCCGAAGTTATAGCACCCTCTCGTTGCTGTGCAACGACCCTGCAACCTAAGCGAATGTGGCGTCACACCCTGGCAGTTGCAAGACTTATGGCCGCGTCCTCCGTAGCTGAGTCCTCTTGCCCCTGCTTTACTATTAGGGAAGAGTTCTGCGGCACCTGCTACGGTGTGAGGTTCAGAAGATGAGTAAAATCTGTCGGTGTATCAGACACAACGGGTAGTCATATCTTTACCAGCAAAAAGAAAAAGGTCTCAAGTCCACTGGCCGCCACTAGGCACCATATTCCGGAACGCCTTACACCTAGCTATGCCTGAACACAATTCCACGCTCAACGCTGTCTCGGTCAAATAGTTGTCTCAACAATCATCATCATCGTAGCTCTCCTTGACATCGGCCCATCCACAAGCCCATCGTCTCCCATCAGTCTCACCGCCCATCCTCAGATCTCTAGCGTCATTTCCTCCTTCGCGCCATAATCTCACTAGGAAGTCGTCTCCAACTGTAACTAGTTCTCCATCGTAGGTCCATGCCAAGTTTCCAACTTCTCGATCGTGACCTCTGACCAGCGGCGTTCCGTTCGTCGAGATCGGGATCGAGTTCTCTGATCGACCATTTAAAGTGCCACTACCTACTCTCGCAAGGGTCGGCCGTTTCTGTGCAAGTTCCGAGAGGGCTAATCTATCTTCCGACTGCTTCAAGAAATATTTTTCGTCTGTGGGGAATAATATCGGGTGACCATCGCTGTTCCCAATAGCCAGCATCTCACATTTCCCATTCTTAGCTTTTCGAATTGCGGATTTGACATAGAAAGACGAGGCGTGCAGTTGTGGGTGTCGAAAGCCATATATAGGGCCTAGGCCCTCTTGCGTGTCCCGTTGGAGGTAGCGCTCTTGACTCGTAGATGAAAGCTCTGGCGAGTCGCCCAAGATTAGATGGGAAGTCGAGTAGGCGTAGACTGTGTTGTCCTTGCAGAGACTGTAAATGCGACTTCCGTCTGTGCTGAGATTGAGTTGGTTGATGCCGAAATTACGGAAAGTGTTGTGGCTTTGGACCTTTCGGGTGTGGGAAAGCGGATATTGGCCTTTGCGCTTGGAATGGATACAGCGTATATCCCAGAGCATGATTGAGCAATCTGCTTCGGAAGCAGAGAGGAGCAGATGTTCTCGACCTGGTAGAAATTCGATTGCTGTTACCGAGACGTCTCCTGCTCTGCCTACCGATTCGCCACGGGAACCTGCATCAGGGTGAAGACTTGGTATTTGGCGAGTGTATGGCTTGTGAGCATTCCATATGGAATTGACGGCTCGGCCCCATTGAACTTCGCTTGTATCTCTGTAAGTGCCCTGTTGAGGGTCCACAGGTCTATACATTGTATGAAGAGGTCCTGGCTAGGGTCAGTAATGTGCTTTAAAGAATCTCAACAGGGTCTGTAGACGAAAAGCAATCAATTATTCGGTTAAATGCACTCGAGGAAAAGAAAACAAAAAGGCTCACCACTATATCCATTGACTCTCAAGTCCCAAATTTGGATACTGCCATCCCTGCTTGACGTAGCGATGACACTATGGTTGTTTGCTCCAGGCTGGAATCGAACCTGCTTCAATGAAGCTGTATGGTTTCCAAGGACTGAGATCGTAGTTTGAGTAGTCATATCCACAATTCTCGCTGTCTGGTCTCCTGAAGCTGTTGCTAGAAAGGCGTCATCCTCGGAGAACACCATATCAATGATAGCGTTGGTATGGACACGGAAAGCAAGGAAGACATCATTGAAGACCTGTAATAAATCAGCTTAATATCCTCTTCAGCCATGCCACTTTCTTATCGGTTATATAGCGACATACTGATTTTGGATCTTTGGCTGACTCCATGAGTCGAACTCGGCCTTCTTCATCTCCTACAGCAACTAGACTGTTTGCTAAAGGAAGTCAGTACAGCTCTTGATTTATGATTCTGTCATATGCACTAACTGTTACATCCTGTTGCGCAGAATGGGATGGTACGGGTTGGGCCCGTTATGCTTGTACAAATATGGGTGTCATCTTCTCTAGAATAGAATGATGCAGTGTGGTTTTGCCAATCTAAGCACATTAGCAAAATATAGTTAATAGTGTTGTGTTAACATACCATCAACAGGATAGACATTATGTTGACGCCTGCGACCAACCGAACTGCTAATACTTAAGTCCATCAATTGCCCCCCTAAGCCTCTGTCCACTCGGGAAACAATTCGCTTGACTGGCTCTACAGGCTTTCGACATTCTTGTTCTTTCGCAGATACCACATCCGTATCGCTTGTATTTTGGATGACCCTATCACAAGGTGAAGAGAGCAGATGCTCGCGTTGTTCCCCCGCTTTAGCTTCGCGGGATGTGCAAGCTTTCCGTCTCGACCCTACTCGAGGTGATGCTTCTGGTGTGTGCGTTGTCTTCTGTCTCTTTGAACCTCTGATAAAAGATGTAGGGCTGTCTTCTTTGGAATTGATATTTTTGAATGGTTGTAAAGGGCTCGACTGGGTGACATTTCGATTTAGGAGGGGTGCCCTGATTTCCTGCAAAGCCTGACGAGCGGGACTGTCCAGGTAACCATGAGACCTAGGTGTAAAGAATTTTCTGAATCTCCTTGGCGTTACAGTAGGGGGTCGTTGTCCTTTCCGCGAACTTCTCGTAGCTCTGGGAGGGGAAGAGTTCAGATCTTGACTCGAATGTATGGTGTCCTGAGAGTCCGGTGGACTGGTACCATCTGCGAGCTCGAATAATGACATCTTGATGATCAATGGAGCTTCTACCCCAGTATCAAGTCATGTCGGAGGTTGTCTGTTGGTGGATGTGAATCTGAGCTTTTGAATGAGTACATCTTAAGCACTTAACGCGCTCTACTCGCGCTCGCGATTGTGGCGTTGGCCCAGCTGGTGCAGTGGCTGAAAACTGGGCGAGTCCTTGATAGGCCTAGGCGTACGCTAAGATAAGGTTAACGAAATTTCAGAATTTTGAGTGCGGGCTGAGGCCGACGAAATCGACAACACCAAGCTTCCCACCTGGACCAGCAACACCGACCCAATCCGCCATCATGGGTATCCAGAAGAAGCATGGCAAGGGCCGTCTAGACAAGTGGTACAAGTTGGCCAAAGAGAAGGGATACCGAGCTCGAGCTGCCTTCAAATTGATCCAGCTAAACAAGAAATATGGTTTCTTGGAGAAGAGCAAAGTCTTGTTAGATCTTTGTGCTGCTCCTGGAGTAGGTCCGTCCGTTTACATATAAGTTACAGCAACTGATGGTTTGTAGTCATGGTGTCAAGTTGCTGCAGAGACGATGCCAGAAGGTTCCCTCATTGTTGGTGTTGACCTTTCTCCGATAAAAGCGATTCCAAAATGCATAACTTTCCAAAGCGATATTACAACCGATAAGTGCCGAGCTACAATACGTCAATACTTAAAGACATGGAAAGCCGATACAGTCTTGCACGACGGTGCACCGAATGTTGGTACTGCTTGGGTCCAGGATTCTTTCAATCAAGCAGAATTAGCTCTGCAGGCCATGAAGCTGGCCACTGAATTCTTGGTCGAAGGGGGAACGTTTGTGACGAAAGTATTCAGATCAAAGGATTACAACAGTCTGCTATGGGTCTTCAACCAACTTTTCGCCAAGGTCGAAGCTACCAAACCACCTTCTTCGAGAAATGTTTCTGCTGAGATTTTCGTCGTTTGCCGAGGTTTCAAAGCACCGAAAAAAATTGACCCTAAGTTCCTTGATCCTAGATCTGTCTTCGCCGAGCTTTCGGATCCTACCCCAAATAACGAAGCCAAAGTGTTCAACCCGGAAGTGAAGAAGCGCAAGAGAGATGGTTATGAAGAGGGGAATTACACACAGCACAAGGAGATACCTGCTAGCGAGTTCATCCAAACAACGGATCCTATTGCTATTCTCGGTGGTATGAACAGATTGAGTTTTGAACAACCGCCAAATGGTGATGTTGCTCTTGCGGCTCTGGATAAACTCCCTGAAACGACGCAAGAAATTCGGAATTGCTGCGCTGATTTAAGAGTATTGGGGCGAAAAGAATTTCGCAACTTGTTGAGATGGAGACTGAAGGTTCGCGAGAAGTTTGGCTTCGCCACAAAGAAGAGTGCCAAAGCAGCTGCTGAAGAGGAAGTTGCAGAAGTAGAGTCTATGGACGAGGAACTCAAAATTCAAGAAGAACTGCAAGCATTAAGTGAAAAGGAGAGCTCAAGAAAGAAGCGTGAACGGAGGAGAGAAAACGAGAAAAAGCAGAAGGAAATCATTCGAATGCAACTTCATATGACGGCACCTACTGAAATTGGTCTTGAGCAAGCAGGACCAAATGGCGAAGGTTCAATGTTCGCCCTGAAGGCCATCGATAAGTCTGGAGCCGTGAACAAGATTGCCAAGGGCAAGATGGCAATTCTGACTGAAGCTGATGCTGGGAAGGATCAAGATAGTGGATTTGGCTCAGGAGACACCGACGAGGAGAGCGATAATGAGCAGGATAGACTTGACAGAGAACTTGATTCTTTATATGATCAGTACCAGGAGCGAAAATCCGATGCTGATGCCAAATTTCGAGCAAAGAAAGCGCGAAAAGAGCATGACGACGGCGAATGGGAAGGATTTTCAGCAGGAGAGCAGGGCACAGACGATGACAACGAGGAGCTAGAAGAAGATAGTAGCGACGAGTCCTCGGATGAAGAGGGGCCATCGAAGCGATCTCTCTTGACTGATCTAGACCGAAAAGAGACCAAGTCGGGAGGACTGTCTAGACGAGCAGCCCAATTCTTTGATCAGGATATCTTCAAGGATATTGGGGGGTTGCAAGAAGAGGAAGAACCGGATGAGGCTTTGGAAGATGAGGAAGACATAGATGCAGACCTCGAGCGGTTAGATTCTATTATCCAGCCAGTTAATGAGGCCGAATCCGAGGATGACCTCCCGGAATTAGCAGAAGACGTGGAATCTGAGTCCGATGATGAGAAAGGATTCGAGATTGTCAAACGTACAGATGCAGAGAAGCAATGGGAGGATGAAGCACCTCGAAAAGATGGCAAGCTAGGTAGGCAACAAATGGCGTCTAATGAGAGATAACTAACAAGCTACAGATATCGACATCATCACAGCAGAAGCCATGACTCTAGCACAACAAATTGCGTCTGGGGAGAAAACAACTCGAGATCTCATAGACGACGGTTTTAACAAATATGCCTTCAAAGACCGTGATGGCCTACCGGAATGGTTTCTCGATGATGAAAAACGACACGACAAACCTCATCGACCCATCACAGCTGCAGGTGCTGCAGCTATCAAAGAAAAGCTCCGAGCCTTGAACGCTCGACCTATCAAGAAGGTGCGAGAGGCAAAGGACAGGAAGAAGTTCAAGGCAGCACAGCGATTAGAGAAGTTACGGAAGAAATCTGCCATGTTGCAAGATGAGGAGGGAATGACGGAGAAGGAGAAAGCTCAGAGCATCATGAAATTGATGAGTAAAGCGGCGAAGAAGAAGCCTCAACAACAGGTGAAGGTTGTCGTCGCGAGAGGTGGAAACAAGGGAATTGCTGGGCGGCCTAGAGGTGTGAAGGGCAAGTACAAGATAGTTGATGCTAGGATGAGGAAGGATACTCGAGCCCTCAAGCGTGCTTCCAAAAATAGGAAATGATTTTAGCCATTTATATACGTGGTATAGTATCAAAGTCAATTGTTGCTACCGTCATATTTTGAGATTGGGTTCTCTCGCCTATTCTGTGAAGAATCGAGACCGAGCATCGGCGCAATCACAGAACTGAAAAGCACAGGTGCTCCCACACCTATCAACTCGGTACAAGAGCATTCGAATCGAATTGACAGCGTTTGGGGAGGAACACGTTAAGGGCCCGTTTGGATACGATACTCGATTCGGATACCGAGTTTTCGATACTGGTATCCGAAAATAACCCAAACGCGATTTTCGTAATATCCGAATACTAGTATTCAGAAACTCACTAAAGTACCAGTATCCATGACGTGCCAAACGGGGGCCTAACTCTCTCCGAACACAAATCGCAAATACCTCAATGTTCCATTCAAGTCATGTACAATGGTCTTCCTCCAAACTCAATGTTCCACGTAACTCAGGTACAATGGTTCTCGACTTTCAAGCTCAATGTTCCATCCATTTGCAGTACAATGGTCTCAACTTCAAAGCTCAATGTTGCATATGAAGCTTAGTTAAAAGCTTGTTGCAAACTCGCTAACTATATTTTGATGCTTCCAAGTCATCAAATGTAACGGCCCAATTCGAGTGCGGCCAATCACATCCCTGTACCTTAGCGCAGCCTCGTTATCTAACGGTTTGGGTCATCAGCCACTGCAGGAAGAGCATCTCCCAACAACCATCTTCGCTGTTCGACGACGTCGGTTTACACGGATTTAGCTGGTACCTTGACGGCGGCCGTTCGAAAAGCTTGTGCCAGAGCCTGGACTCCAAGACGTCAATTTCCGGCCATGAACAGCAATGAACCCACGCCACCACCTAGCTTTCCCTCGTACCTTTAGCTTGTCTTCTCGAATGACTGGAACCTCTGAAGAACTATGCTGATCCGACCATCCCGCCGCATACGCCGGTAGCATCGGAAGGGTAATCCTCGACCGGGCCAGCCCAGGTCCTTCTGGTCTTTGTGCTGGACAAAGATTGCGAATGGCATCATTGACTTGTGCCAAAATCGCATCTGCACGGCGCTGACATTTGAAGAAGCTTCATTCACCACCGCCGCTTACGAGATTTGCGCCGCGAATGGCGGACCACAATTGATCATTAAATGGCGCTTTTGAATCCCTCCTTCATTTTTGGACTGGTCGTCCTTCTGTATCTGTCATCGTTCATACTCTTCGCCGTCCTACGAATCCTCACGGGCATATCCATTCAGCGCATCGGCTATTTCTCCCTGAGAAGACTCGCATACACACCAAAAGATGGCATAAAGATAGAGATCAGAGGGCTGGGCCTGAATCTACACCGACCTACGTTTGCCCAACCAACATGGCTCAGTATCGTCCTGACGGAGCTGGCCATAACGGTGGATTTGGAAGCTGCTGAAGGGGACAAGAATGGTGACACGGATGATGCGAATGGCACGGTCGAGGGGGCAGATGGCCCAAATTGCGAATTCGAGCCAAAACGAAAGCCACTTTCGCGGAAGGCCAGTTTCGGCCCACATAGAAGCAAGAGTTGGGAACGACTTACCAGTATCAAAGAGCGAATCAAGCGCCTTCATAGAAATATCAACTGGATTCGCATGGTGGATGTGGTGGCCTCGAATTCGTCTGTGACTTTGGTTGATGTGGGCCATCTTCAAGTCGGGAGTTTTACCATGGCTGTTGATACACGGCGCAAAATGGTCGATCGAGGAAGGATGTTTTCCCACGTAAAGAGAGCCAAAAAGGATCAGCGTCCAGCAGAATGGATGCTCACGATGCGCAGTGTGCTTTTCACCCCCGAAGGCAGGGATTCTCTTGAAGTTCTGGATCACGCAACACTCAATATACATGGCTTGTTATACAAGGATCTCGACGGCCTTAGGGATGCTGCCATCTCGCTCAAATTAGGCCGAGTCCATATCCCGTATGATGATATCAATACGTGCGTCAACCGATACAAGGGCTGTCGAAAATTGTACGCTCCACCAGAGGCAGTTGCAGAAGAGATAACTTTCCAAGACCTGATCGAGGAACTAGACAGGCCTGGCAGCCGGGAAGAGAATCTAGTGCAGACTGTCTCGGACTCGAAGGAGTTTGTGAGCTCCATCCTTCGTGGTATCAAAGAGGTGCAATTTGCAGTCAGTTTTGTTGGCTTTAGTAAGAAAATCAACTCGGTTCAGCCTCATGGCTCACCGCTCTACTTTAATGCTTCCATGAAGGAGGTCGGGGTTGATCTACATAGGTTGGATCAGAAATCTCCCGCCCATCGAATGTACTTTTCCTCTAAGGATATTGCACACCAAGCCCTTGTCGCAGCGTTATCCATTGCAATCGGTGTTGATGAGGGGCAAGGCAGGACGGACAGGCTGATTTACATTCCGATGGCGACCACCACAGTCCGTACGACTCTCCCCTCAAAGACTATTCAGTTTGTTGGGGATAATAGTGCAGACGAAAGGAATGCAAATATTCTCTTCGCTAATATGGTGGTCACTTCTCCGTCAGTCGACTTGGATCCCAAGCATCTCCCTCTGCTTTTGGCTATTCTGCAGCCGAAGCCAACAGCTGGGACGGCGTCATTGCCACGGAGACATGTCTTGATCTCTCGACTTTTACCGAAGGCTAATGTCAAATTCTCGATGCACGAACCTGTGATACGAATTGCACTCCCACCTGTCGAAAAGACTGCTGAAGAAGACGACTTCGATTTGATCATATCCTCCATCTCCTCAATCTCGTTAGACATTGAGTCTTCGCATTCTGCTGTAGGAGAATTGCACTATAGCCTAGGCTCTACACTGAGATTGCAGTCCCATGACCTCTACTACCAAACAGCGTCAGGTGCTCATTTTGACTTGCTTCAGACTGAGTCACTGGAATTGAAGGTTCAACTTAGTGCGAACCCAGAGGTTTATGTTGTAGCTTCAGGCACTCTGCAGACCTTTTCGATCCACATGATTCGACCAGAAATAAGTGATGGAGTTCGTCAGATAGTTCGTCAACTGCGATTAAATGTAGAACCGGAGAAGAAAGCACGTGCGAAGACCTCTCGAGATCCGAACTTCGTCAGAGCAATCCCGGATTGGTTGTTACACTTCTCAATACAAGGCTCCGACTTTAGTGCAGAAGTTGCTGGCGTTGACGAAGATATCTCTGATGACACTCGAGGCGTGGCTTTGCAACTGCAATCCTGGACAGCTGAATACCGAGCTCAAAAATCAGATGGGCTTGATCGGAGAGCGTCCCGCAGAAGAGCAGGAAGTCGGTCTTTGACCCCAGACCCCGAGTTATTTTTGAAAATGCCACAGTCGCCGCGGAAGAAGCCTCAACAACATCCTAGTGATGGCCGACGTTTGGCAGTCCACATTCGAGGGTTGGAAGCATTCGTGGTGGAGTCCACGGAGAGATGGGAAGCAGCACCATTTGTTGCGATGCCACGTTTCGAAGTAGCGTTGTCCACGTCAAGTGACAATCAAGGACCAGTCTTCCATGTGAACTCTCACATCAGAACACTGCTCCTCCAATACTCGCTTTATCGACACTACGCAGTTGGTGTTGCCACTACGGTGTTGAGGAAGGCCTTCGTTCGGACCAACGCCGACGTTATGGAAGCCGAGCGAGCACGAGCAGCTGCACGGGTCTTTAGGGATTCTGATTATCTTTCCCCAATGAAGTCTCCGCACGATCCCTACGGGAAAGATTCTTCGGAGCATCCATTAAATGCAAAGGAAATGGTGACCGTGGATCTACGATCGACATTGGTACAAGTCAAGGCTGACATGCCAGCCGATCCTCCTATGATGCTCCAGATATACGGAATGGAAGCTGGCCGACATAGGTGGTCAGCACCCTTCATACATGCTAAGCTTGCTCGATTGTATGCTGAAGCACCGAAAATGAAGCGTGTATGGGCGAGAATTGTTAGCATCAAAACTCTTCGAGTAGATCTGCGTGACAACAGACGAAAGCACAGCAACGGCGAATTCTCCGACGATCGAATGATCGACGTGAACACAGAAGCTATAAGATTAGCTGTCCCTCATCAGCTTGTTCTACACAAAGTGTTCGACAATTTCATGAATACCTTTAAGTCTGTCCAGCAACTTCATCATCGTTTCGTTACAGGAACAAACGAGTACATTCTTGAGAAATACCCGGAGGGCCCAAAGCATGTCCCCAAAATCTCGCTGCGAAGCAGAGCGCTGCTATTTGAACTTGAAGATGGCGCATTTGAATGGAAATTGGCCGCCATATACCGCGCCGGTCTGATAGAGCAAGGGCAACGTATAGCGCGCGATGCAGCATTCAAAGTCAAGGCAAAGAAAATTGAAGAAGAGGAGAGACAGAAGGATTCGCAACGATTCCGCGCGAAATCGGCCCACCCACGAGGCCGTAGCACCAATAAGGATAACTTTCGACAGCGAAGCAAGAGCGAAGACCATACCTCCCGGAACGGGCGAGTGGGGCCTCATCGTGGCCGTAAGCTGCGCTATGATCCAGAAGGTACTTGTGGAATGACTGGCTCTGCTAAGATTTCGATTGGTGAGGCCCACGAAAAGTTGCAGCGCCACAACTCTCAAAGCTGGAAACAACGAATCGATCGCATTTTCAATGCTGCAAAACATGGCATGAAAGAGCTACGTGGTGTTTTCTGGGGGCCTGATGAACTTCCTGATGACATGGAAGAGACTGAAGAAATCCTTGAAGTACCTCAACGGCCAGCCTTGATGGCAACTTTGATCAGCGATCTTCACATCACTCTTGACAAACCATCATTCCACATGAGCCAACTACCGGAGTTCATTCATCGTGTTGGGAAAGGCATGCCATACGACATGAAATACTCTCTCCTAGTTCCTCTGCATGTCCAGATAGACATGGGAGAGGCACGGGTCACTCTCCGGGACTATCCCTTGCCTCTTCTCCATGTTCCAGCAACGAAACCTGGTCAGTCTGCAAGGCTGCCCGCATGGTCACTCAAGACCGACTTTGTAATCGCGGAGGAATACAGAGGCCCTGAATCCACACGCCACGTCAAAGTTGATATTATCCCTCCCAAAAGTCGCGAGCCTGGTACTTCGAATGAAGGTGGATTTGCTATCGACGTTCGAAGGACTGTTTCTCCAGTCAAAACGTATTCGGATATCACGGTAGATATCAATACTGGTTACCCTACTCGAATAACCTGGGGTGCTTCTTATCAACCAGCAATCCAAGACATGATGATGGTAATTGAAGGCTTTACCAAACCCCAGGTCGACCCATCAGATCGTACTGGGTTTTGGGACAAAATTCGCCTCAGTTTCCATTCTCGTGTTCAAGTTGCGTGGCGCGGAGATGGCGATGTCCATCTGATGCTCAAGGGAACTCGCGACCCGTATATGGTTACCGGAAATGGTGCAGGATTTCTAATGTGTTGGCGAACCGACGTGAGATGGAACATATACCGAGAGGACGATCCCAAGAAGTTCATGACGGTGGACAGTGGCGAATACATTCTTGCGATCCCAGATTACAGCCATCAAGCCCGTGGCACGTCAAGATTCGACCGCGACGATGAAAGTGTGTCCAGCGCGGATAGCTTCAAGCGGGGTGCATCATTCAAGAAGGTGGTCATGAAACTTTCAGGAAATGTACAATGGCTTGCGGGCTTGATGTTTGACAGGAATCTGGAACAAAAAGGACAGCGGTCTTTTGAGTTCGAGCCTCACTACAACGTTGTCTTCAAGGAACCACAATTCGCCAAGGCCCCGCCTGGCCTTGAATATGATGCCTTCAGAGGCTTCCGAAGTCATCATATTCACATGTCGATAGCCGTGAAAGCTCCAGTTGACAGGGAATGGAGTGTCACCAACACGGAAGCATCAAAGAGCTACAATACAGTTCATTTGACTCCTCGGTTCTTCACCCACTTTTTCTCCTGGTGGGCAATGTTCAATGGCACAATGTCACTTCCCATTCGCCAAGGAAGTCTATGGCCTGGTCTTGAAAAGTCCAGCAAGAAGTTCGGCAGACATATTGCAACTGTCAAATACAGTCTCCTCCTGGCACCTCTCTTTCTGAGTCATATCTACAAGCACAAAGATGCCGAGGACTATTCCGAAGATGTCGTCTCTGCTACTGGAATCAAGATGAGGCTCGATAGCTTTATGTTGGACGTGCATCAGAGGCGTGAAGAATTCAGCACACAAGATAAGGGACGAAAGACACAAGGCAAGACAACTGGTATGAAAATGCACCAAGCTCAGCTCGATCTGATCTCGGCAGATATTCGAGCGGTGGCAGCCAGCATTGCAGGTACCACGCCAGAAGATCTTCGTAAAGCCTCTGCTCCAAGTCTTCTTGTTTCGCAACAGGATGAAGGAGCCACAGACTTATCGCACTTTGAGATACCAGACAATGATTTCAGCTGGATTGATATGGATGATTTCGTTGAATTGGACTGGATCCTCCCTTCAGAAGCCAACCCCGAGACGAAGATAATGCCCCTTGCATACGCTCCACGCTTTACATATTTCCGGCAGACTGACCACGGTAATACAATCTCTGGAGACCCGGATCGAACAAGCACCTTTGGGAATGAGCCAACTCATTTCTGCATCATGACCAAGGATGATGATCCTCGTCGTGTTCAATGCCAGCTGATTCAGAGCCGCTTGGATCAACTTCAAGAACAAATGGATTCTCATACCCGAGCTCTCGGAGAGGCTGAGCTTAAACATATCAAGGATGAGAGCAATTCGACTTTCAAGAACGACTTTGAAGCATTGAATCAATACGGCCATGTCTTGCTAGACAAAAAGCTCTTTCTGGAGTCTATGATGCATCGTATGACGATGCGTGTAGAAACCAATGAGAAACGGGCAGTCCCAGATGGAGATGGAGATGTCGATGTCGACAGTGAAGGCGAGACTCCGTCACCCGAGAATTATAACCCAGAAGCCGAGGGTATGGACACAAATCCTGGAGCAGAATTTGTCAGTGACTTCAATAATCGCTTCGTTATCCATAACATGCAGCTGAAATGGAATAACATGTTGCGGAATATCATACTCCGATACATCCATCAAGTCAGTCAAAGACGTGGCTTTGTTTACTATCTTTCAAGACGCGCCGTCAAGTTCATTCTTGATATCGTTGAGGAGCAGAACAAAGGAAAGGCAGGAAAACCTGGTACCAATACTCAAGCCGATAATTCTGCAACGGCCACTTCACCCACCTCACCTCCAGGTGATCAACCTGGATCGCAAGATATCGAAGACCGTATAAAAGAAATTCTTGCCGATGGAAAAAGTTTTGTCTCAGTGGACGATCCACAGACGCAGGAAACAAGCGAGAGAGTCTCTCATGAAGAATTGGACGCCAACATTGCTGGTGATTTCATGGCTCAGAGCAGCTATCACTTGCGGCTCATTGCTCCTCAAATTCAACTTCAGAGTCAGAAGAATCCTAAAGCCGTCGCCCTAGTCACCGCAAAAGGAATGG